>Ga0181612_103332_pt1 | contig 11406 bp, 8 predicted proteins | sample HoacroProtozoa21_FD_119630 | JGI IMG/M metagenome (GOLD analysis project Ga0181612, IMG submission 119630) | Hoatzin crop microbial communities from Cojedes, Venezuel. Combined Assembly of Gp0051906, Gp0051904, Gp0051908
GTTTGGCTCATTCCTTCCCTCTGCCCTCCCATCTTCATGTTCTCCCCATCACGCCCTGTGGACTTTGTCACCTGCACTGGTGGGGATGGCAAAGGAACCTTCTCCTCAGCAAAGCTGAGCCTTTGGGCTGGCTCTGGCTGCTACTTTTACCATTTTTGGTTTTCCTTTCCTTCAGCAGGAACCTACAAAACAAACCATCCTTTTTTTTTAATTTAACTTTGTTCTACAGCTGGTAACTCAGGGTTTCTTTCTGAATTGTACAATAAATGTGTCATTCAGCTGATGTTTTTTTACTGATTGACTTTTAGCTGCAGAATAAGCGACCCCGGTCGTTTCCCCGTGTCGTACGGGGATAATGATTCTCGCCTGCCTTTTGGGAGATCTGCAGAGCCTTTTCATCTGGCCCAGTGATGGGGAAACCAGCAGTACTGTAGTGGGGCTGCATATTACGCCACCTTCTCTCCGGTGCGATGCCTCACCTTGCAGTGGGAAGTAATTGGAACTGGTTATGGAATAAGGCCGTAATCAGCAAGAAAGGGGGCAGGACGCAGGCTGTGGAGGGGAACTTCGTATTCTCAGGACATTTTAGTGCTAATAGAAACGAACGCTTGGAGGCAAATTGCGCTAGAAATAAATTCCCGACCCGTTCTGACTTGCAGGGAATTGCTGGAGCTCCCCGGCTTGGTGCTGGCTGTTTTCTCGGGAGGAGCGGGATTGCTGCAAGGACTGCAAACGCTCACGTGCTGGAGGAGGTGACTGAAGCCAGCAAAGGTTCTCGTGAATTTCTGCTACTTTTGGTCGATCCTATAACGAGAGGGGAAACTGTCTCTTTTGCTTTTCCCTTTTATTTAGTCCCAGTTGACTCTAAAATGGAGAATTCCACAAAATAATTTTCTCTGAGATGTACAGCTCTCTCCTCCTCTACTCGTATCCAGGCAGGTCCTGTTTTACTCCCTGGAGCAGCCAGTGAGAAGCTGAAGTAGTCACTATTTTTTCTATATTTATTCTAAGTACTGCACTAATGTCCGGTGCTGCAGAGAGGAGGAGGCCGGTGCACGCTGGATCTCACTGGGTTTGCCACCAACCCCCAGCAGAGCTGGTTTTAATGTTTTCCTGAGAACTGGGGAGGGGGATGCTCCACCAGGCAAAAATGCCTTCCTTCAAAATACTTGCTTTCACCTCTGGCACGACGTTTGCATTGGTGCCAACAAACCTGCCTTACGCTTCCTACAACCGCAGTGACTCCTGTGCCAGTGAAAAGGTGTGCAAAGGTTAGGTGGCTGAAACAAATACAGTAACTATAAATAGCTTCTTTCTGGAGCTGGGGTCAGTCCCTTTGGGTGCTGTTGGGATTGATGCAGGCACTTTGACAGTTTTTCAGGATATTTCCTGTGTTGGGGGGAGTCTGAAACGGTGGATGGGGCTGGACGTGTTGGTGGTGATCACCGCTCACTGCGAGCTGCTCAGCAGCACGGACCCTCGGGATGGTCTTAGGCCAAACGTTCACCCTGCTTGGATGGTAGCTGGCTTGTTTGTATGAAATGGTGAATGTTTCCAAGATCAGTCAGGAAGACATGACACCCTCTGCTTAATCCTCCGTGTAATGGTGCTGGTGTGAGGCCAACTGGTGACAACTCCAAGATGCGCAGGACAAGGAGGTGCAGAGCTCTGTGGGCGCAGGGAGGGCAGCCGGCGGCTGACTGCAGTCAAACCCCGATAGCCGGAGCGTCAAACCCCGATACCCAGAGCGTCAAACCCCTCTGCCTCACTGGGATCTTCAGTCAGAGGAACTGTTTGGTGCAGCTGTAGTTTCTGGGACCTCCATCACTGTGGGGAACAGAGTGACCAAGAAGGGCTATACCTTGCTTTCTGGGGTGCTTTTAACCAAGTTGTATTGAGTGATCCTTCGATAAGTGAAAATAAGTCTTGATTTTTACTTCCAAATCAACCAAGTGCTTTTACTTTTTGAATTCCAGTGCTCAATAAAAATGGACTTGTTGACCTCTGTGTGTATGAGGACTGTAGGTGTCTGTAACGGGTTGCGCGGGCCCCCTCGTTCCCTTTCTGGTTTTGTCCTGACAATATTAAACCTTTGCCAAAATACAGTTGGGACCAACTGCTGTCATCTTAACTCATTATTTGAGGTGCAGGTTGGACCTGTGTCAGGCTGGGTCTCTAAAGCCTGCTGGGGGGAGCTAGAAGGTGTCCTAGAGAAGACCAAATGGTCTGCTCTCGCAGGAGTTTGAGGTCATTCAGCTTTAACATGGGACAAAGAGGATATACAGCTTACCTTTGTCTTGATTTGAAAAGGGACAAGAATGTATTTAACTTTCATACATAAGGAAGTCTTTACAAGGAAAACTGCTGGCGTTATTTCAGGTGTTTAATAGTCAACTTGACCTTTAAGATTTTTGTCCTGTGCGTCTATATGAAAGCTCAAGGGAGCAGAAATCCTGGAATCCAGCCTCTAAGAGCTGAGCCTACCTGGAATTAACCTGTGCGGAAACACCGTGTTCGTCCGTAGACAAGGAGCATGAAAATAATATTGAGCAGCTCTCTTTATATAATAGAGCTTCTGTACAAGAAAAGTTAAACTTTCCTGTTTGGGGATGTAAATCAGCAACGTTTTCTGTTGTAAAAGAGGTCGACCCAGCTGAGACGCTGTTTCCCTTCTTCCCACTGTGTAAAGTAGCTGTGCCTTCCTCTTAATGATGTGGTCCTGACCTCTGTCAAATTAAACAGAGCGTAAATAAATGTATTTTGCCCTGATAAATATTCCCATCTTTATTATTTAGGCTGCCTTTGAAACTGAAGGCCAGTAACTTTCTCAGCAATCACCCTTTTTTTCTTTCTTAGTGAAATTTCACCGAGCAACCGATCTGCTTTTTAGCCTTCCAGCCGACAAAGGCAAATCTCCTCTTCAAATCCCCACCTTGAAGTTAGCTCATTTCATTCTTTTTCCTGCAGCTTTTGCCATCTGTGGACAGTGAGCTGTGCAGCCGGTGGCCTCCCGGGTGCCACCACCTCCTCGCGGCAGCCACTGCCGCCTTCCCAGCAACACGGAGGCTTCGGAAATGCTCGGTGACTGCAAGTGTGTTCGACGGTATGTGGGGCGGATGCTGCGCTTTCATGTAATATTCAACAATTTAATCCCTCTTTTAATGCAAAGAAAACATTTAAAATATTTCGAAGTGGTCTTTGCAAGTACATAGGGGGCTCTGAATAAAACCTTCATTCATGCTATGAAAGCTGGAGGTCCGCTGCCACTCCATTTTCTTGCCCCTGGTTATTAAAACATCAAGCTGTCTTACGACTTAAGCTCAGCTAACTTGCTGCCTTCCTCCTTTTGTGCTGCACGGGGACACCTGCCATTAACACTAATTCTACTCCGGAGAGAAACTCCCTTTCAGATATGCTTGTCTGAAAATAAATTGACATGTAAAAGGTCTCTTTTGTCAAGCAGTGCATGTAAAGTGCTGGGGTAAGAAGCCGATCGCTTACAAAAGGAGCCACTGACTCTTCAGATGATGTGTGCGGAGGGGGTTATAAATGTTAAATATGGAGGGCGATGCGGTAAATGGGCTGACGTGATGCAGCTAGAGAAGGCTTGCAGAGCTGCATCCTCTGTTTGGTATTAGACTTGAAGATTTGGGGTGGTTTTCATCTAAACCTGCGGTGATAAAACCGGCGTTGTCTGGGGGTGAACGGCCGGGCTCTGCAGGGACCCGTTTGGAGAAAGGTCATTTTTTTTAGAAAAAAGTGGTGTTATTAAGAATTCCTCCCTGCTTTTTAACACATGCAACAAAAACTGAGAGCGTTGGTGGCGAGTCCTTTGCTTCAGGTGTGTAAGGAACTCCAGGGCTCTGCTGTTTTTCCTGGGACAAAAGTTTGTATGGCATTCAATAAGGAAGCAGTAAAAGAATCCTTGGTTGGAGTATTTATTCTGTCATGGAGACAGCAGTGTGAGACGGCAAAAGGTAAATATTTTTATTGTTAATGGAAAGAATGATTTTCTTTGAGTTCGTCACACCCTGTGGAGGCTGTGGCTGTCTCTGAAGAAAAGGTTTTTCAGTAGCTTTTCTGGGCCAAGGTTTGGAGTAGAGCGAAACTGCTTCGAAATCTGCTTCGATCCTGAGAAGATGGACAGGGTGCCGTGACTGCGGATGAAGATTTAAGTTTTGTAGTGTGGGCCTGGCTTTCAGCTGGTGCTTGTTGGGTTTCTGGGTGTTGTAGCAAAGAAATAATTCACTTCATAATTATGATCAAGTCGAGATTTGTTCAGGGTTTGAAAGAACAAAAGTGAAATGTGCCAATTACAAAAACCTTCTTGATGCGCCGGTGTCGCTTCTGGTTTGTCAAACGGGTACAGGCTCTCATCTGCTGCGTAGCTCAAATGCTGTCTTATTTTTAAACAGCAGATGGTGTTAGAAACCTGTAACAGGTGGAACCTCTTCAGTTTTATGTGAGAGATCAGAAGTCGCAGCAATTCCTCGTTTCCCTCGGAGTGGTTTCTTCACAAGATAAACAGCAAGCTGGCCCTCTACTGGGATATTTATTGCAGAAGGAAAAACTTTTGAATCACATATGTTCATATGAAAGAAAGCCATTCTGGTTTGACTTATTCTGGTTATAATAAAAGGAACATGCTAATGTTCTCCATAATCCTCTGTTAGCAACTCTAAAAGAGAGATGTAGTGGGAGAAATGAGCTGTGTTTGCTGGTGCGCCTCAAGATCCGGCTCCAATCTGCCATAATCTATTGGTTTCTTGTCTATGATAATAGCACTTCGCATGCTTCAAGTGTTTTATAAACATTTAATTACCGCAGCATTTGACTCAAAGCCAGGAATCTCTCATTCATCTGCATCTTGCAAGGTTTGTGAAAATGATATTCGAATTACAGAATTACAAGAAGGGCGGAGTTCAAACTTCACTTAAAGAAACCTCCATTAATTGGCATCTGTGAGCATCGCCCGTCTCCGCTGCCGCGTTTGGAAAGGGAATGAATTCCTCAGCAGTGGGAACAGTAACGTGGCTTGCAATGCCGATAGATTTGAGGGTTTGTCACTACCCCAGGACAGGGAGCTGCATTTTTATCATATTAGGGAAACGATAGGCGAAGTTGTCCTCAGTTCTTGTAAGACAGGCAGGGACTGCAGCGGTGTCTAATCCAGAGCCGCGTTTGAGCCGCAGTCCCTGCCGTGTCCTCTGCTGCCGTAAGCAGTAGGAAAATCATTATTTCTTAAAAGTTGCTTTTTTCCCCACCCACCAAACTACTTACAATTTTAACACATCTTCTCCACACCAACCCCCAGCTCTACTTTTTTTAAAAAAGGTAGAGAAATGTGAGTTTAGAGTGCGGTTTGTCTGCTGTGCCATCAGCACGCCCACAGCCTGCCTTCCTTGGTCAGCGGGGAAGCCCCCAGCAGCCGTGGGGTTCGTGACAACGAGTGGAACCAGCGCCTAAAGGTGAAAAATCTTGTACTGGATTAATAATTTCTATCCAGCCTCTTTCACCAGCTCCCTTTCCTGTACAGCAGATTGCTGAATGCAGACTGGGTGTGCAGTTCTAGAAAACGTTTACTCGCCATGAAAACAAAAACGTTGCTGGGTGGCTGCGCGCGTGTTTTTGTGGATGCGCACAAATGGTCGCTGCTGGTCAGGGCAGGAAACCCAGCTGAGGAGTTGTTCCTCTGCAAGACGCGTGTGAGCTGACCCTGCTCAGGCTGGAGGAGGGCTGAGCCTAAGCTATCGAGGAGAAAACTGGGGCCGGCAACTGCTAACGTTTCCAGCCTGTACTGTCATTCTGAAGGCAGACTGGGAGCCCCCTTTAATAAATGCCATTGCTGGCAATTAGACCCTTTTTAATGAGACAGATCCCCGATTTCAAGACCCCAGATCACTCACTGCTCGCTCTCTCTTCAGTGAGTTGGGAGCACACGATGAGCAGCCACTCGCGGAGTAAATCAGGAGCCCCTTTCCCCGCTCGGTTTAAAGAAGGGGTAGGGAGCTCTTCTGATGTTTCATTAAAGCCGGCTTTTCTCCTCGTGGCAGAGCAGATTTAATCAGACCCGCCTCCTAGTTCCAGCTGCTGGGCTTGAACGCCTTGATCTGTGCACTGGGTGCACGGCTAATTATGGAGGCAATTCCCATGGATACCGAGAAGAATTGTCTGTACTGGCAAAAATGATCCCAGCTGGGAAAACAGTGGAGGAAAATGTATTGAAATATTCGGGAAGAGACTTCAAAAGTTTCTGGAAATGTAAGTGAAAAACATTTCTGGTGTTCTTGCACCCTAATGTGCCAAACTTTATTGTTGTAAAACTAAGATAGGGGTTGTTGTCGTTCTGGTTTGCAAGAGCTGCTGCTCGTTGTGCTACTGGAGAATTTACCAGCACAGCAAAACTGAATTTGACCCCTCCCTTGTTACCTCCATCCACTTCAGACTGCTTTTTGCCCCTCGCTTTTGCACCCCGCGAGGTTCCCTCGGCTCGCCCGCAGCAGAAGCGCGTTTCCAGCAGGGCAACACCCTGGGTGAGGCAGCCCGCTCTCCCCGGCCAGGCGCCCGCCCAAGGGCTGGAAATTCTGGTTCCGTCCCCAGCGCCGGTGTCTGGGACGTCAGTGAGTTACTCCCCTTTATGCCTCCTTCTCTGAAACGTATGAATTCAAAGAACTTCCATCTGTACAAATTAGTAGTTGAGGGGTCTGCTCAAGGAAAAAGAGCACTCCCTGGTTAAAAAGAGAGGGGGAAATACCTAGTCATGCACTGCTCAGATGTGGAAAATTAAGAAAGTGTGATATCAAATTATTTTGGAATTGTTCAGCTGCAGGGCCTTATGTTCAAACTACATGAGGAAAAAACAGATTTTTTTTTTGTTTAACTCCAAAAAGTCTTGTTGAGGGTTTGTTTTTTGGTTTTGGTTTTTTTCTTGCTTTGGGCTTGTTTGGAGGTTTCTGGGAACATCCCGATCAACTACACAATGGTTGTAACTTGTATTTATTTCACTATTTATCTGCACAGGAGCTCAGACACTTTTCAAGACATTGCTAGCTAATGTAAACACACAGAATCAGAAAAACTGCAGAACTATTTGGTTGGATTTCCATCTTTTTCTCATCCAGGGCACCTGCTCCCCTTTCCCTCCCTCCCCCAGTCTTCCCAGCTGTCTGTCTGTCTCATTTATGTCAATTAGAGATTCAATGCTGCCTGATTTAATTGGCCTGACTTTCCCCTCTAATAGAAACCCAAGTGCAGGCAGGGCAGGCAGCTCGGCAGCTCTCCTGCCTGTCCGGGGACGGAGTCTCTCTCAGGCTGGGGCTTGTTTGCAGAGCACAATAACCTGTTTGTTACCCTCCTCGCCGGAGAGGTTGGTGACCTCCTAACGGGGATGGGACCCGGGCAATGATGTCATTTGAAAGCTTGAGGGTATTTCTGAGCCGTTAAGGAATACGTGCGACCAGTCGCTCGCCTCAGGTTGGTTTTTCGTGTGCTGCAGAGGTCAAGATTTGCTGCCCAAGCCAGCGCTTCCTCCTGCCAGGAGGCTGACTCCACGTGCGCCGAGGTCAGTACGCCACACAGCCTCCATCGGCCGCAGCCGCAGAGGGCTCGTCCTTCCTCTTGAGCCCCAGCAGTGTTTAACCACGAGCGAGGCTGACCGAGACCTGGGTTTCACAGGGTTTACACAAGTGCCTGACTCTCCCCGCTTTGGGCAGAAAACCTGGAAGAAAACCAGCTCAGATGAAATCTTTGCCATCCCTCCGCTCTCCCGCCGACAACTGAATCCCAGGAACCAGACCTGACCTACTTCTTCTCCCTGGCTCCTGGCTTGCATCTCCCTGACAGATTACACAGCCCTTCTTCAGCTCTCAGCAGAAATGTGAGTTTCCCGAATCGCTGGCCCACAGAGGCGTCAATATTAAACAGCAACAGTACCATCTAGTGACTTTGGCTTACAGAGAGCATCATTTAGAAGGAGAAGAGGAAATCTGTGAATCAGGGAGGCCAAGCAAGGTCCCAGATTTGCAGCTGAGATCCTATCTCTCGGTTCATTCGGATTTAGGAAACAAACCGTGCTGATGCTGCAACAGTTCTTCTTTTCGAGAGCTGTGCTGCGACGCTTCCTTGGGAGACTGTCCCATTTTTAGCCTAGTGACTCCTCGCTGAACCCAGCCCTGACCCACGCTCCCTCTGCTGGTAACCGACTAATTGATTTAATGTGTTCACAACTTCTTGCACACCCACTCGCACGCACAACAGCAAATCCTTGCAAAGGCATGAGACAAAATTCAGAGCCGTGGTGATTTCTCAGTCCCAACAAACGCGCACATTTTCCCGAGTGGTGAGCCACTGGTGAAATCCTGAATTGGGCATGTGAAATAAGCAGATAGAATTCCGTTTATTGCATCAAAAATAGGGCCAAAACTGAGCATAAAGGACTCTGCTCCATGCAGATCTGAAATTACACACTCTCCTTCACAGCTGAAGGGAGGAAATCAAATTAGAGCATTTCTTTCTCCATCAAAGGGCATTCATTAGTCCTGATACAGGCTTGTTACGCCTCGCCATCGTTTATCGTGCACAGGAGTTGTCCCTGTAAGAATTCCAGCTGACCGAGGCATCGTTTGGAGGTACCAGGTTAATGACGGGCTATGGCGTGTTCTGCGCTTGAGGTGGCAACTTCTTGCAGCTGTTCTGCGACACGCGTGTGCACATTACCTCTCTCCCCGTGAAAGAGGCCGTTCTCACGTGCACAAAACGCACCAGATTGAGGCAAGGCGACACAAACCTAACGCTGCAGAACTTGGGTGCTAAAGCGCCCTACCAAGCCTATTAAACGCCATTGGTAGAAGAAATTGCTTTGCTGGCTGATCAAATGTGTCCGCTCTGCGCTGTCAAGAGTGCAGCACTGCCCTAAGCCCACTCAGCCTTGCTCGTGGGCTGATGAGCGCCTGACAATTTTCTGGTTTCAAATTAAACAGAAAACTAAATTAGCAAATTAATTGTTTGCCGTGTTTTTCCTTGGTCGCCATCAGCTGTCTGCAGACCCACAGCCAATCCAGAGCCCCTCTCCGCAGTCCCGAGTAGAAGGTGGAGCCCTGCGCTGGGTCCTGCTATCTGCCAAGTGTCAGTCATGTTAATTTTAAATTACTTTTGTACAGCTTGGTGTCAAAACGATTAAAGCATGAAAAGAAAAACTGAACTAGAGGGAGGGAAGGGGGGGGGAGAGAGAATGAATAATTTACCTTGCATTTACAGCAAGGACACTTAGATTTCTTTAACTCCTCAACTCTGAGAAGCCTGAAACTTGCGTCTCCTTGGCTGTAGCCTGCTCGGGACCACGCCTGCGCAGGTGCTCCGGATCCTCGCAGTCTACAGGGAGGCAATAACTGCTCACAGCACAAAGCCATGATTTTTATCTCAGTTTCATCCCAGGTAAGACTTCTCTCCACGCTGCACTCACTGATTGTTGCAGTCGCCACCACAGACAAACCCACCCACCCACGTGCGGGCCTCTTCTCCCCTTCCCAGCGCTCCGCGCCCAGCTGGGCTTACTCCATAACCCGCACGTACTGTGCTAGATTATTACATACACAGAAAATATAGAAATGCATAATCAGATACAGCCTTGAAGGTGCAAGAATTCAAGTTTGAGGATTGCAGTGTAACATCCCTGTATCTCTCTGCATCTAGTTCACACCCCCAACCCACGTAAGTCGTGAAAATTTTGGGTTTGGGGCACAGACTGCTTTTATTTCTCTTCTTAACTCCATCCACAGCTTCTTTCTCTTTCCAGCTACCGAGTGGTATGATCAGTGGTCTTTGAAATATCATTCTAAATCTGTTTAGGCCAGAAGAACAGCAAAAAAGATTTGTAAGAGGGCAGCTTGACATCATCAGAAAATGTAAAACAAGTTTTGTGGCTTCTGGTGATGTTTAGTGTGTCTTCAGCTTATACATAAGGGCATCTTCCATTCGTTACAAAAAGGGTATAAATATTTCAAATTATTTTGACTTGAGGGACTGCAACTTGCAATGAGGTGCCTTCGCCAGACGATCACTAGTAGCGTGACAGAGCTGTTTGGGAAACAGGAGAGGCTAGATACTGGAGTGTAATATGTCCTGCAGGGTCTGTGTGGGCTTGAACTGATTTGTCAAATGTGAGCAAAGAAAACAACTCCACTAACGGGTGTTTTCTGAAAAATGAGCATGCTGTCTTGGCAATTTTTGCTCTGTCTCATGCTACCTTCTCGCTGCGTCTCTTCAGCAGCCACAGAAAGGAGACACCTGTACCTTCTACCTGCGTTTTACAAGGCTGGCCTCAGGACTCACACAGCCTTGCCAGATCCCAAACAGGTCATGCGACGGGTTGAAAAGTGTGCTTGAAATCTCCTCCTCCAAAAGTACTTGTCTGACTTCTCTAACGTGTTTGCTTTGCCTCGGTAATCTCCACCTCCCTTCGTCCCTGTGGCTATAGTTCCTGTGACCTGCAGCGTAGTCTCTGGTGGGAGGGTGGGGAGGCAAACACAGGCACCCTCGTTTGAGCCAGCGATGCCTCCTCTCTCTGCTCGCCCGCGTTTCTGCTGCCTGCGCTTGGAGCACGGAAATGGTGTGGGTTGGCACGGTTTAGCAGCTGTGACTGGACCGCAGTGTTGCACGGGCTTTCACTTAAGCATGCAGGCAAGGAAACATTTCTTTCATTAACAGTGGGATTCCCTTCACACAACAATGTTTCTTCAGCTGCTGATTCACAAATACATCATTTAACTGATTTTTTTTTTTTTCCCTTTCCCATTTGGGAAGCTCTTGTAAACTTCCCTCAGCCTCCGCTGGTAGCCTAGCAGGAGGCTTGAAAGATGGAGAGTGCCGTCTCGTGCAGTATATTTCAGTAATATCACTTCAGACGTACCATGTGGGAGTACCGAGTATCAAGTACTCCGGTCTGATAACCACAGCTTTCCCTGTTTAATATGCGCTTAGCGCTAGAGCAGCAGCTATATAAAACTAACACCTTTTTTACTACATTCTGCTAGTCTGGATTCAGAGCGATCTCTTCTCACTTGAGTGACTTTAAAAATAAAAACTGTTGTCAGCTGGAACATTAAAAATACAGGTGTAAATACTACAGCGGACCTGGTAATTATTTAAAATAAAGCACAGTTCTCAACCAGATTATCTTTTTTTCCCCCTAACCAAGCAGGACTGCCCTTCTGCCTGGTGCTGGGGAAGCAATGGAACAGCAGGAGAGGGATTTGTATTGGATGTGTTATCAGCGATCCTGTTAAATCACTTCCAACTGCAAAATCTTCATGTATCAGTTATGAAATGGTTTCAAATTCTAAATTGTCTGCCAGCCTGGCAATTAACGTCATTAACTGCACAAAATTCAGCCAGAATAATTGGTTTATA
>Ga0181612_117738_pt1 | contig 11404 bp, 4 predicted proteins | sample HoacroProtozoa21_FD_119630 | JGI IMG/M metagenome (GOLD analysis project Ga0181612, IMG submission 119630) | Hoatzin crop microbial communities from Cojedes, Venezuel. Combined Assembly of Gp0051906, Gp0051904, Gp0051908
GGTGTTGTGTGTAGCTAGACTGTGTGATTATATGCGTGGTTCCGCGTGTCGCGATATCGTCCACGCCAACCTGCGTGACGAAGAATTTGGTCTTCTCTGCAGAATGGCTTTGCACATCACTCATGTAGGTCCCCATGCCAAGGCAGTATTTTCTCCATTGCGTGCCCATGTTTGTTCTGCCAGCCTTTTCATTATTTGCTTCATTTACTCACAGTATGTCAAAGCCCGACTCTGTGACATTTCAGTCTGAGTATCTTTTAAAAGAACTGGTTTTTCTGTCTGTTTTCAACAGTACAAAGCAACTTGCTGTTGGTTTCCCTCCCTGTGGCGGATGCTTGTGTCTTTCTAGCAGACTTAAATACTGTGATAGATTGAAGAAGTATGTTGTTTCCACATGTATGGCACGAGCTGTTGAGCAGCTGAGATCACAAGGACCCCTGCTGTGCAACAAGAGCCAATAAGGACAAAATAGGGAAGCAGAGCCACCTCTGTCAGACCTGCCCTGAGATGCTGCCTGAGATGGCGTGCCCCTAGTCTGTCAGCTTCCCACACAATTCATGAATGGGTTTTGCACATCCTTACAGGATCAGGAGCTAAAGTGGTTTTACAGAAGTGTTGCTTCTTTTATTTTCATAATTCAGGACCTGATAAAAGATTACCTTGATCAAAAAATATAATTAATCATAGTTGTGATAATTGAGAGAGTGTTATTTTTGTAATGGAAACTTTTGCCTGTTTTTTAATTTTTAGGTGTGTTTTTAATGCCTATGTATGAATATGTATCCACATTTGGTAAGAAAGCCTTTCTGTCTGAGATGAGGAATTAAAAGGAGTCCTTTGTTTTAAATCATATAGTTTGACCAAACAGTTAGTCAAGGAGTTTAGATGAACCTTTTACTCCAAATGTTTCTGCAGAGGAATGAAACTTCAACACAAAAAAAAATAAAGAAGCCAGCTGCTTGGAATATAAAGTGGAAAAGGCTCAAGCACATAAAAGTACTAGAGAGAGAAATTGAAAGATTTTTTATAGGATGGAACAGAAAACATGGAACAGGAGGTCTGAGTTAGCTGCAGGACATGAGATCTGAGGAACTGAGCTGGACAGGAGAGACTCTGGCTGGAGCTTTCAGAGAAGGGTTCTAGATAAATCCAGACTGTATGGTATCTACTGGTAACAAGTGATTTAGGAAGTGACAAGAAAATACACATTATATTTCTTGGGTTATCCAAGTGAAGAGCAGTAATGTTTTAAAAATGCATCCAACGTGTTATAGTGTGTATACCTTCCACCTTAGGTACTTCCTAAGGTGTAAAATGTAATTCCAACTATGATTTTGCAGAGAATACCTTGGGGTTCCCTTGGGATTCTGAAAACTGGAGACAGATCAGTTTTGGGTCTATTTCTCTGAAGAGGGAACAAAGAACCTGTGTCCAGGAAATGTATGTCCCATGGAGGCTGATAGAAGAGGTAATGCTGTAGCCTGCTGAGAAAAGCTTAGTGCTACAAGTGAATTGAGATCCAGCATAGCAGTTTGGGAAGCATATATTGGTACAGTCTGAACAGATCTATGGACCAAGAGTGAGTAGATGAGTTCACTAATAATTTCTCTGTGGGAAGTTATCAGAGACATAAGGACTCTTTAATATTGCAGAAAGAGGAAAAAATGAGAACCAAGTGCAGTAAGATGAAGTTAGGCATGCTTTTTAACAGTGTGCATGATTAATCAGTGTTGGGGAAGTTGCTAATTTTCTACCTCTTGATGTTCTCACTTCAATGTAGTGTGTTTTCTAGAAGCAGTACTTCAGGTGAACAGAGTTGTGGATCTCAATATAGTAATAAATAGGTAAAATGTAATGGCCTTGACAAACAGGAGTCAAACTAAGAGCTCTGTTTGTTCACCCTGGCCTTATGGTCTCTGAATCTGTGAAATTTCTAAGACAGCTTTGAATTCCTTATCCTAGATTTCGTATTGCTTCTTTCTGCATTCAGTTTAATGTTTTAAATTCATGCCTGAAGGCTATAGGTGCTTTTTGTGTTGTTTGAACACTAACTGGTGGCTGGAAACATTTCTCTTTGTCCAAATCTGAAAAAATGTGGACTGATTATATTACCAAAGGGAGAGAGAAAAAAAAGAAGGAGGAATAGTGTGTACCCAACAAAACAGAGGCAAGAATGCAGGAATGTAAATGTATTACAGGCTGTTATTAGGATTTTGGATGCAAAAATAAATCTTAGAAAAGATTGAAGAGTTGAAAAGGTGTAATACAATCCAGTGTATTTAGACTAGAAATTGCCTTCCCTAGATTGCTAAGGTGACAGGAAAAAATTATGAAAAGAAGGTAATCATATTTGTTTTAAGTCTGTCAGTTTCCACTGAAATGCCTGTCTTTCTGTAACAGATTTTTTGAAGAAAGTGCCATGGGGAATTACTAGAAAAATGAACTTTAAGTGTTCATGGCCATCTGAACTACCCACCCATCCAGTATAAATGTTCTGGCAAAACAAGTGTTTGTGTTGCCATGGCTTTTCCCATGATGTTATTTTCTTAAGCAAAAGCATTTTTCTAGCTGAGATCTTAACAAGGACACAGGCAGGGCGCCATGATTCACTCCTTGAAGAGAAAAATCATGATTTGGATGAAATGTTGAAGGAAAGAGATGGTCTCAGAGGGGGTAGAACAGAGGAGTTCGATATCTGGTGACTCTTTTGCCTAACAGAAACAGTGATCCCTTCTACTAATCTGTGGGAGAGAAGTGCAACTTCCACCAGCTCTGCAGAAACACTGATAGACCAAGTGCTAAGATTCTCCTGTGGCATCCTCAGTATAGGGAAAACCTCTCTTAAAAATAGCAGCTCAATTGTTCTTTGCTAAGCAAATTGCATGCCTCAGATACAGGCTTCCTCCAATCAGGTCAGAGGGTCTTGTGCTGTGCACAGGTATGGGGACTCTACACAAAAATACATCCCAAAGGTCTGTGTGGATCCATGTGATATATCTGGAAGATTTGGACTGTTCTATACACTGCTTCTATTTTATTTTCTTCCTTTGCCCTGCAAAATCCCTTAGGGAAGGTCCTGCCTAAGGGTTTCACATTGATGTCTATGCTCCAGTGAATACTTCTGCAATTGAAAATGATTGTGAGTTTTACATTGTTTACTGATTTATACTCTGGTTTTAGATTAATATCAAAGTGTTTTATCATAAAAACTAGTGAGCTGATCACATAAGCATTGAACAACATTATTATATAGTTAGTATACATCACAGCAACTAAAGCAAAACTATCAAATGCTTACATAAAGTGCATAAGAACAAGGCAGTTATTGAATCACCCTTTCTCTGCATATCTTCCCAAATTCCAGTAGTCATCAGTATGTGAGATAGAGATCATATCTGAACTTCTGCTTCCCATTCACCAAGGGGCCACGAATTCCTTTCTGAAGGAACAAAAGACAAAAAAAGAACAGCAGGACCAAAGGCTGGGGCTTAGTTCCGTGATGGGTTTCAATGAGATTTGGGCATTTTCCTTCCTTCAGCTCCTTTGAGTCAACTCTTCTCTCTCAAACTGCTTTCATACCCATGTAGCTCTGCAAATCACAGCAGAACATTAAACTCACCAGAGAAAGTAAAGGGAATAAGGTCCACGAACGCTAAATGTAGGTCAAAATCCAGTTAAGCATCTATTTGTAGGAGAGAATGCATTACAAAAAAACAAGTAATGAAAAATAAAAATAGAATAGGCCTTTTGGGTTCCCTTATCCCCCCAAAATTAGTTTTCTTCATAATGCAAACCACATCATGAGACAGTGAACAGTACTCCTGTTTGAAGTAATGCAGTCCACATCTCACCAACACCTGGATGCAACAACATTTTAGCGAAGAGATCAGTTACAGAACTATGGCATATGGCAAAACAAACAAAGCAACATGGAACATTTTATTTACCTTTAAATAAAATTAATTAGCTACAAAGTAAGAGAGCAAATAGCTTTGGATAGAAATAACAGAATAAGCTAGAACTTTACTACAAAAATGTGTAATATGTTCCCCCAACTGCTGAGACCCATTCAGTCTCATGCTCCTGCACTGAGATTACTTTTAGAAATCCCAGGAGCAGAGCTCTATTCAGTCCTCTGGGAAACAATTCCTACCACCTCATGATAAGTTCTTCCTGTTCAACTCAACATTTACCTGCCATATCATTGATCTTATTGAAGTAGCTTCTGTAGCTCTTACTTGTTGTGTTTCATGTTCATACCCACTGGAAAAAATCACAAGATATCAAATTTAAAGCTAAAAATCCACAGAAAGGAGAACTTGAGCTAACTCAAACTTGCTTTATGCAACTAATTGAGTCTCCTTCTCTGGAGATATTCAAGACCCGCCTGGACAAGGTCCTGTGCAGCCTGCTCTAGGTGACCCTACTTCGGCAGGGGAGTTGGACTAGATGACCCACAGAGGTCCCTTCCAACCCCGAACATTCTGTGATTCTGTGAAAATGCTAAAGAACACAATGTCATTACAATTTAGTTCCAAGTAGGTACTTTTTAATTATGAAAATTAATACTACATTTAATTAATATGGAATTATTGGGAATTACTTGCTTTACTGAAGAAATAATGATGAATTACTGAACATTAGCGATAAGTTTTGTGGTTCCTATGGTAAAATATTTTTAGCTGGTGAATATGTGAAGGCATTTAGAAGTGTCCCAGTTTCTTTAATGGAAAATTATTCTTTCATGAAATACTTTAAAATTATTCTTACATAACTTGCAGGGAACTTACTGGGCTTTCATTAAGTTGGAATATCAATCAAGCATACATATTGCCTAATCTTAAAACAAATAGAAATCAGCAGGTATTTTATAACTTTGCAGTGTGTTATGTACTTCCCAATATAAACATGGGGTCAATCAGAGCCCCAGTTCTCTTCATATTTCCAAGTAAGATATGTGATTCTAGATTTTGATTAAAGAGAGATCCAAAACCTCATTTATTATGTAAATTGTAGAATCATAGAATCATATGGTTTGGGTTGGAAGGGACGTTAAAGAGCATCTAATTCCAAGCCCCCTTCTGTGGGCAAGGACACCTTCCACTAGACCAGATTGCTCACAGCCCCATCCAGCCTGGCCTTGAACATTTCCAAGGGAGAGGGCATCCACAACTTCTCTGTGCAACCTGTTCCAGTGCCTCACCACCCCCATAGTAAAGAATTTCTTCCTTATATCTGTCGGAAATAAGTGGTTAGGTCACTTAAATGATCACTCAAAGGTTTTGCAAGAAATGATTTTACTGAAAGTTTAGAAAATGTGATTTTACAAACTTCATTGGCAAGGTTTTTAAATGCCAATGCATGTTGTAAATAGTCTAACAATGACTGTCACCATTGGTGTATCATAGAGACATATTATTCATATCCCAAGTCTTAGGAGGAATTATGACCTCTGTTGAGATTCATAAACAATGTGCTGTTGATTTCTTGTATAGAATTGAAGACAGCTGATAACACCCAACAGTGACACAGTAGGATTCAGCACAGTGGGACTCAACTTGGAAGTGGAGGCCTTCCCAGTGCCTATGACTTGCTTCTTCCAAAGACTGTCACCTCTACTGCAGAGACAGTTGAACTGCATGCAAAAATACTCCCAAATCACCACATTCTACAACATAAGCAGAATCAGTCCTGATTTTGTAGTGGAACAGTTTAGAAATGGCTGAATAGATTATTCCATTTCCCTGTCGTGGGAAGCAAAGAGCAATCATAAAGATAGGCAGCTGAAGGCCACCATCAGTTAAATCTGCCCATGTTTGTGAGTCAACACCTTCACATGTTAGAGGGGGAAAACAGCACACTTTAAAGGAAAATACCAACATTTATCATGGCATCTGGCAATCACTTGTCTGCAGCAAATCAATATAGGTAGCCAAAAGTTTGGTTGTACATTGAACATTGCCCTCAAAATTTTAAAAGACCAGAAAACTGGCAAGCTTATCAACTCGTCTGTATTGGGTCTGACTGGGATGGAGTTAATTTTCCCTACAGCAGCCCTCATAGTGCTGTGCTTTGTATTTGTAGCTAGAAAGATGTTAATAACACTCCAGTGTTTTGATTACTGCTGAGCAGTGCTCCCACACACCGAGACTGTCTCTCCAACATCCCCTCTCATCCCCAAAGGCCAGTAGGCTGGGGGTGGGCAAGATCTTGGGAGTGGACATGACCAGGGCAGCTGACCCAAGCTGACTGAAGCAATATTCTGTACCATATGACATCTGCTCAGCAATAAAAGCTAAGAGAACATGAGAAGGAGGGGGGGCATTTGTTATTATGACATTTGCCTTCTGGAGCAACTGCTACGTATACTGAAGCCCTACTTTGTGGGAAGTGCCTGGACATCACCTGCTGATGGGAAGCAGAGAATAAATATTTTGTTTTCCTTTGCTTCCGTGCATCACCTTCATTTTTGCTTTATTAAACTGCCTTTATCTTGACTCATGAGAGTTTTTCCATCTTATTTTCTACCCCTGCTGTCCCGCTCAGGAGGGGAGTGATAGAGCAGCTTAGTGGTCACCTGGCATCCAGCCAAGGTCAACTCATCACAGTCTTTCTTGGTGCCCAACGTGGGCCTTGTGAACCCATGGAGAGAGGAGCCCATGCTGGAGCAGGCTTGCTGGCAAAACTTGTGACCCCGTGGGGGACCCACGCTGGAGCATTCTGTTCCTGAAGGACTGCACCCTGCAGGAAGGACCCAGGCTGGGGCTGTTCGTGGGGAACTGTCTCCCATGGGAGGAACCTCACGTTGGAGCAGGGGAAGAGTGTGAGGAGTCATCCCCCTGAGGAGGAAGGAGTGGCAGAGAGAACGTGTGATGAACTGACCGCAACCCCCATTCCCCATCCCTCTGCACTGCTCAGGGGGAGGAGGTAGAAAATCGCAAGTAAAGTTAAGCTCGGGAATAAGGGAGGGGTGGGGGGAAGGTGTTTTGGTTTTTTTCTCATTATCATACTCCAATTTGACTGGTGACAAATCCAAATTCCTCCCCAAGTTCAATCCATTTTGTCTGTGATGGTAATCGGTGAGTGATCTCTCGCTGTCTTTATCTCAACCCACAAGCCTTTCACCTTATTTTCTCTCCCCTGTCCAGTTGAGGAGGGGGAGTGACAGACTGGCTTTGGCAGGCACCTGGTGTTCACCCAGGCTAAACCACAACAACCTCGAAGACCTTTTTGTTTGGTCATGGCCTTTTCAGTCAAGTGCTTTTATGATTGCATCTTAGCAGGTCCAACAAGGGTCATAGCATTACTGAAAAAGACAATATTCGGAAAAACACTGAAGGAATATTCATACCTGTGTAAACCTAATACACTATGACAAACCAAAATAAAATCCTCACTAAGTCACACCTACAAGTGTGAAATTCCTTGACCAACATGAATATAATTTGTCATTCTTTTGAAAGCCTGAGGTAAAAATTCTAAATTATGATTTCCATTATAAACATTATAATCTCCATTTAACTGATGTGCTGAGGTACAAAAACTAAGCTTGAGATCTACGAAAAGTGTTTCAGGAAAATCTAGTCAGAGATTTGGATCCCACTGAAATCAGTGCAAGTTGGACACTTCAACAGTTCTCTAGATTTCACAGTCTCTACCATTCAAAGCCTATTAGTCATGGGATGTAGTCCTCTTATCAAATGGAACAGATTGCTACACACCAGCTATCTATGGCAACCACTGTGTGTAAATACCTGCTTGTACATCCTGTGGGTCAGCCTGCCCACTGTGGTTACTGTGCATGCACAATAACCGGATGGGTAGGATGGCTGGAGCGAAGCTGAGGGCTGAAGCTGTAACAACCAGCTACAAGAGTACTTAACACTTGCATGTAGCTTTAAGAATATTCTTGTGCAGAACACCCATAAGATTTTGTGCTTGCATTAGATCAAGCTGATTTTTTTTTTGTCAGTAGGATTTAAATGGGCATTTACTTAAGTTTTGCAACTGTTTTAAACATTTTCCTCTGCTTGGTGGAACTAAACCAGACTTGAGGAAAGTTCTATTAAGAGCTGTTTTAGATTTTACAAAGGAAACTCAAAAAATTGAAACAGACTGTTCTACGCCAGACAAAAAATTAAATTTAAGTTCACATTTAGATGTCGGTTTGCAGGACAGCTATAAAGGCCTCAAAGCACCTACATGTTAACTATCATATTCAACCAGCAGAATGAATCAGCAAGCCTGAATCTGCCTGTAAGTATACAAATTATAACCCTGAACAGCATTACAATGTCATTATCACACAGTATTTTTACTGCAAAATGGAAATATGTCACGAATCTCTATTAAAGGATAACCCCAGAGTTATACAAAGGCCAAAGAGTGATGGATTTCCAAAACTGTCCTTGGAAAACAATCCTCAACTACACACAGCTTCCTGAAGGCATCTGTGGAGGAAAGGGGCAGGGAAAAGGAAGTAATAATCACTTTTACACAAAATGTCCCCCTTTACAGGTTTGTATAGTACCATATTCACCTCCCAAAAAACTTTTAATACAAGAATGCAGGGATACGTGGTGAAACTACTTAATTGCATGCAAGTGGTAAAGCCCAAGGGCAGACACTCAGCATTCTCCTTCTGTGAGACTAGTTCTGCAACAACCCAGCACAGAGAAAAATCAAGTTTGTCTCAAAAATAGCAGGAAAAGGAACATCACCATAAAGTATTACAGTTTCTTGTGGTTTTTTTTGAGGTAGTTTGTTTGGTAAGTTGGTTGATTTTGTTTTTTCTCTCTTGGGTTTCTTTTTGGCCATTTTTAACAGTATAACTGTATCTTGACAGTGATGGTTTGGAAAACTATTCCCTCGTTTATAACCACGGAAAATGCATGTAACAAATTGCAGAATCAGGATCAGAAAAACCATGTATAACCTTTTTCTCTTAAGTGCCTATAATCTTTCAGAATTTCCTTTTGTTTCTCATTTCATATTTGGCCCATCAAATGTTCTGTCCCTGTTCTGAATTCATATTTATGTTACCTGTTCTTCCTCTTCCCACACAATTTTTTGATACTCAGTTTTTCTTTCTCTCCGCCATGTAGCCCTAGTGCCTGGTTCATCTCTCTGTACTTAGAAGGATTTAGCACATCTGTTTCCTTTCCTTCTTCCTTTAGTGGCTGGTAGCTCTGGTTGATTTAGCCAGTGACTTTTCCCTTATGGTATTTATCGATACCTCTATTCTGTTTATGCACCAAACAAATCCACTTAGAAAGAAAAAACAGTCATTAAAAAGAGAAGGTAGACTCCCCTTTCAAAAGAATTGCACATCTGTGAAAGCAGATGAAAACCTCAGCTCAATATCAATGCGAAGTATTCAGCTGCCCAGGGAGAAAACAAAAGCAACAAGCCCAAGGATCTCAAACTGGCCACCCAAAAATCAGAGGTCACATTGTAAAATTTGGCATTCAGCTTCTTTGGAAAATGAAAGTAATACTTGAATAGCTGAAGTATTAAAAAAAAAAATTCTTCCATTTCGAAAAGATTTTATGTAACTTCTAAACGAAGTTTAAGAATTCAGACCACCTCTATTAGACTTCTAAATGAAGCTTATAAATTACTGGGTCATCATTAGAAACACTGCATAGTTTCATACGTCACCACAGTTAGGAAAGAAATAAGGAAAACGGAACTCTGGCTCATATCTAGTTCCTCAAATGTTTTAAATTAGAGAATAGTCTTGAATAACAGTCAAAAACTATCCGCTTGTACCTGAAACCATCTTCCAAAACCAACCACTCTCCAACAGGTTATCTCTGCTAAGGAACCTATTTCCCCAGACATCAACAGTGTTGGGTTCTTCTTTCGCTAGTCAAGAATCTGCTTTTTTTTTAATTTAGCAAGCTTTCCTCTTTTCAGAGATATGAGGAGGCTTATGCTATTTATGTAACGCCAATCAAGAAAGCTCGTATATATCATGAAGCGAGAAGTATTTTTTAAATTCAACCCTAAAAAAATATGTAGATAACAACACTTCTTAGAAAGTCTTGTATTTTTGACTCTGTTTCCTCCAGCTTTTTGAAGAGAAGAGCACTTCCACTTTCAATGCTATTACCAAAAAAAAAAAAAAAGAGTAAAGGCATATCATCTGTCACATGGGCACTGCAGATTTTACTAAATTGATTCAGTTCCTCTTCAGTTTACTGTATTGCAAGGTCTGGTCTCCCCCAGTTAAAGTGAAAAAAAATACCTTCTCTACTTTTTTTTTTAAATTAAAAAAGGCAATAGAAGAAATGGATCAGGGAAACCAACCAGGTGGGCAACATGTATTCCCACTTTTGCAAATACAAGTAGAATACAGGTGGCATAGAAAGCACAATTTTTATAAACATCAGAACAATAAATCTGAACTTTTCATGCAAACACTTGAAAGTACTTATACAAGTGACTTAAGCCTGTCACAAGTACCTGTGAAGTATATGATCAAAATATATAGGGAATAAAATGCATTGTGTGTAGTCATCTCTGGAATGCAAAGGACCAGAACTTGAAATGAACAATGTTAACCACTGGAAGAAACTGTAAGAAGTATTCAGAGAAGCAAATTTGTATCTTCAAAATAATATTTTTATGTAAACACTACGATTTGCAGCTCTCCCACTATTGCTTTATTGTCACAGAATCCCTAACAATGGAAGAAACTGTTAGGACTTCATTTTTATACAGCCATCCAGAGGACGAAAAAGACAGTTTAGTGAAAGACAGCATTCTACAAAAATGAACCTGAAGGCAGATACTTTAATCTACTTTTCATCCTCAACCAATACACCAATCACGTACGATAACAGTTGGCAGGACATCTTCAAGGAAAAAGTAATCCAAGGTCAATTCACGAAAAAAAACTTTCACTGGATGACTGTGTTACTGAACCTCCTTTGGCTGTCAATAGCATCATTGCTGTAAGGAAGCTTAGAAACTCCAAGTTCAGCACTGAAGTAATGATTCAAAACACAGAATTAATACAATAAATTTCATTCATACAGTGTAATGGGAGCAGACAAATGCACAAAGCAGGGTAAGATTGCAGTATGCCAGCAGCCCGCTTCTCAAGGACATTTGAAATATGCTTTACTTGTTCTACAAGCATTAAGACAGGTAAAAAGCCCAAGAAATTCACTCAGGACTCCAGGCCTTTCAAAGCACCACTCTGTCTTTAAACTTATCTGGCAGGGTTAACGAGTTGGCAGGGCTCATTGAGAGGCCTTTAAACTAGGTTCGAAGGGGGAAGGGGATATTGCCCAGCTCACTAGGGATGAGCCTAGGCTTGGAGTGCCAAGGCCAGGGGTGAGATTGATAGCCCAGCTCCAGTGTGTTTACACCAATGCACGTAGCATGGGCAATAAAC
>Ga0181612_131136_pt1 | contig 11404 bp, 4 predicted proteins | sample HoacroProtozoa21_FD_119630 | JGI IMG/M metagenome (GOLD analysis project Ga0181612, IMG submission 119630) | Hoatzin crop microbial communities from Cojedes, Venezuel. Combined Assembly of Gp0051906, Gp0051904, Gp0051908
ACAAGTAAAGAAAATGCACGTTCTCTCTGGTTGTCCTGCATGATACTTCATTTTAAAACTTTTTGTGAATGTTTACGTTGTCTAGGAAGTAAATCAGTGCGCTACTCCAATGCATTGTAAAAGAACACCTTCTCCCCTCATCCCCCTGCCTGCACACCTCGCTGTGAACAGCTCGGAGCACTTCTGTCTCTTCCACCTTATTAAACACTAGTTTAAACATGCTAGTGCTAGTGCTGTGTACAATCCTCCTCCTGCTTCTGAATTTATGTGTGCACTGCTATAAGGGGTAGTTATATGAAAGTGGGACTTTAATGCTGTTGAATCCTTTTAGATTAAAACTGGTAACTTCTAAATGGGCAAAGTTATGAATTATATCCTTTTGATCTTGTTGGCTTACTTTGGATCTTTGTAGCTTTGGAAGACTAGAAAGACCATTTCTAAATCTGTCAGCTATTTAAAGTGTCCCCTGACCTCAGGGGCAAAGACACATTTTTGAAGTGAAAGGACTAACCCAGGCTGTCCTTTGGCTATTTAGGATGGAGAACAAGTAGCTGCTGAGCTGAAACATGCAATGGAGTCTGGTGCAAGATCCCTTATTTCCCTTGCTGGTTTTGTGGCCAGTTTTCCTGTAAGATAAAGGAAGAGCTCCAGACAAGCCAGTATTAAATAAGATGGTCTCCAAAGGAGCTATTAGTACTTTCTGTACTGCTATGTGTGATTGAAAATGAATAATTTGGAAAGACGGCTATTGTATTATTTGCATAAAGATTTTAAAGACATGATTTAAGCCCCACAGAGATGCCAAGACTCCTTTCTTTCTTTGAAAAGCCAGCTAAGACTGCTAAGCAACATAACATTCTTACCCCGTCACATAATTTACAAAACTCAAGCACTCAAGAGCAAGGAAATGAATAATTTAGAAGATCGTTAATCTCACACTACCCACATGATAAACACAATTATCAGTCTTATCAGCTATGGAGAAGTGAACATTTCATCACAACACAAGGACTGTCACTCTGACTCTAGCTACAGAATATTTCATTAAGAAACACCAAACCAAAACCATAGAATAAAACTGTCCTGAAATGCAACATTCAGCTATGAACACATTCGTGACAGAGATTGATAGGGCCACATGCAAGGCTAGTTTTGGTAAGACTCAGTCTTGCATTCCAGTTCTTCCTGTTTTACCACATCTATTCCATTTGTAGACTTTTTATTTCTTATCAAGTTCCTGTGTCAGTTGATAAATACAGTTACCAGATAACTCTTCTGAAGAAAAGTATTACGATACCAAGCTCAGGATAAACAAATAGAGAAACACTCCACAGGTAAGAGCCAAGGCTGTTTTTTGGTGGTGCAATAGCTAATTCCTTGAAGCAGACTTAATAGTGGATGAGTTACCAAGCTCACTGAAATCAAAGAGGCAGGATCTTGCTCAGTAAACCTCAAGATGGGAATAAGACTGTATTCTGGCCATGGTGAAGCTGAACTCCGAAAGCATGGAGGACGAGGTCACCATGCCAACTGTTACTGCCAGAGTGCAGAGGACATACAGCTAGAGCTTGCAGGTTATGCTGGGAGCAGGATATGGCTGCAGAGCATTGCTGTAACACCATCCACTCAAGCAAGCTTTCGTCAAGCTTCACTAGTGGCTCATATGGGTAGGTAGGCAGTGGGAAATCAGCCTCAGATGGCACCATTTGAACTGTCTGAGTTTTTTACTTTTACCTACTGGCCAAGATAAAACAAGCAATGTCTTAATTTGTTCATTTCCTTCCTTTTAAATGCCTGGCTTTTGCAAATGACATGAGAGGCAAGTATATTTTTTCTTCTGTGATGGTGTGATAGTATTAGGAGATAACAGAAGGTTAGAAAGTGCTGCCTGAAAAGATGGTCTCCTGCCATAAGTTTGAGATGAATTTTTTCTAGAAGCAAAATAAGGCCACAATATCTAATTTTACCCACTTTGTAGAAGGGAAATATAATTCTGTTTTTTAAAAGAATAAAGCCTTTCCAAATTAATTCTTCTTCAGTGGAATTACGTAAGAAAACACCTTCTCTCTGACATTTTTGCAGGAAATACTAGGAAACTGAGTATTCCTTACCTTATGGCATTTCTATAAAAGCATGCTCTCCTGCATTATTTTATTTAGCAGAGTGAAAAATAGCTTTTCTTGTGTTACAATGTTTTCAGCAACAACCTCGAGAATATCCTTCCTGGATTTACCAACCATGTGGATACTCCAAATTACACTTCCTTTACTGTGTTTATTGCTTACATGAAGCAGTCACGTAAAGCTTTTATAAACATGCTTCTGGTATTATTTGGATGGCAAGAGAAAAGTGATATTCTTGGATGTATATTTTTTTCACCTGAGCTTACGGGTTCACTAATAGATTTCAGGAGCCCAATGTCTATGCTTTTCTCCATTGATAAATGGAGATTCTTCCTGATGACTTTCAGCTCTAGACTCTACAGAGAAAGTCACAAACCCCTCCTCTGCATTGACCAATTAGCATCCCAAATTACGACAGCTGCCAAGACTATTGTAACTTTCATTCTCTTTCCAGAGCTGCCTTTTTTTTTCTCTAGCTGTTTTCCTTTCCCACTGACATTTCACCTTTTATCAGGTTTTTCTCTTGTATTCTCAATTCTTCTGCCTCAACTGTAAGACCTTTACCTTGCCCAGAGAAAGCTGCTAATACTCTAAGGTTGGTGGTCCTTGACTAACAGTCTTATTTCAATGGTTTTGATGGAAGTCAAAGATCGCAGTATGTCAGGTCTAAGAACTTATCATATTTGTACTTGTTTTCAGTTTCAAACATGGTCTCCTTCTGTCCTCTGAAGAGATCCTATGGAAACTACATTACATCTGCATGGGAGCCAGTAACAATTGGTAAAATCCAACCCCACTGGGGTCCATGGAGGTTTTGCTGGAGACGTGAATCTGTCCCCTCTCTTGTACTGAGCTGCAGAGGGACACAGCTCAGGGCAGGCTCTGAAGAAGAGCTTGAAGTTTGATTGTCCTTTGCTTCATGCTTGTACAAATTAAGCAAAACCACTTGGAGGCAGGTGAGCTTGGAGCAAGGTACCTTTCCCATCTCCAGTCAGCAGGGCAGATTTTGGCATACAGGGTCCGTCCCACTGCCTCAGCCAGGAGAACGGCAGCTGAGGGGGCACTTGAAGCAGCCTGCCTGGGGATGTGGATGGGTTAAGGCTATGCTGGGATGTGGGCCTGTGGGTGGACAATAGACAAGCTGCAGCAAGGGAACTCTTGACTGGAGATCTGGAAAGCAGTTATCACCATGAGAGTGGTTGGATGCTCACAAGGGTACTCAGGCAGGCTGTGAAATCCCTCTACTTGGCAGTATTCAAAGCACAGGTGAAACAAGACCCTTAGCAACCTCATCTAAGTTCAAAGCTGGGCATGCTATGGGTAGGGATGTTGGGCCAGATGACTTCCAAGAGGTCCTTCCCAACCAAACTCTTCAATGATTTAAAATCACACTGCTACGAGCATGGAGGGAATCAAACATCAAAAGCAGATACATGCTGGTTTTGAGTGGTTTCGTGGAGACAGTACAGATATAAAGATGCCTCAGCAGATCTTTTTGAAAAATTCTGTTTAAGACCCCCTTCCCCTCAATGTTCCTGAGACTCTTTCCATTGTTCTTCTCATGGACTGGGAAGAACAAGGGGTGCAGAGGCTTCCTGTGGCATAGCAGAGGGGGCAGCTGCAGGCTGGTAGGGCATATGCAGGGAGGGTCTTCATCCCCAGCCAAGCCAATGGGTTTTGGTAGGATCGGAATTCCTTTCCACCTCCTAGAAAAATGCCCTGCGTCGCAAAGCCCACTTGGTCCCCTTCTGACAGTCAAGATGGTATGAGGACTTACAATGTTCATGCTGCAAGGCCATTAGCAATTCTTGTACCTCAGGTGACTTATTAATATCTTATTTGACAAGTCAGATTTAAATGCATGTTGAAAAATGACTTTATACTGTCAGAACTCATTAGGATTTATTCACAAAACAAAATAATTATTCAGAGATTTGGAACTCTTTACTAAAGTGGGCATCTATTGAATATCCCCAATGCAATTCTTCCTTCTAATATGGTAATTCGTTATCTGTATTTAATTATCTGCAAGGTGAAAGGTTGCTGGGCAGTGTTGTTCAGCAATAGCCGAATGGAAATTTTTAAGTACTTTCACTCTGGGCTGACTGTCTTTACAGATCAATCTTACTGCTAATGACAACCAATACTTTCAGATGTGATTACAGACTAGCTCTATCTTTTCATGAGCCGAGACTCTTTGGAATCATATGTATTGATCTTTTTAATAGAAGTCAAGAAAAATGAAATTACCCTGGCTTCTTTTTGCAAAACTATGATAAATGGGAACTAGGAAAGTTACAGAAGATTTTTTTTTTCTGTTGTGGATTATTTTAATCACTAAAAATGATGGTCTTTTTAATAATGTTTGTCTTTCCATTATGCACATTTGCAGCAAAGCCAAAACTTATTTTTGTATTACTTTATATAACCACATTTAAGAAAAGACATGTCAGAATTGCCTGCTGGTATATTTAGGCAACTATCAAGTAAACTCTAGGCTAAAGGAGAAAGCTGCTTTTAGATGCCAAGAGACTGTATTTTCTCAGCATCTACAAGTTTAATCTAATTTTTAGAACAGCATTTTGGGATGTCTACAATCAAGTATTCATTGGTTTCTTGTATAGAGCTTACCCTTCATTGCATGTAATAGTGTGACAAGAGACTTTAGCTATGTGCATTTTCTTTCTTCCCAGAAGTCTCATACTGGCTTTCACTTATCCAATTTTCAACGGAAATCTGTCACATGGCTCTCCCTTTTGCTTCATTCCCTTCTCCATGTTTATAAACCTCTAGTATTTTACAAGGACATGTGCCTATTGTAAACTGCCCCTGAGGCCTAGAGTACAGTGTTATGGCTTTATATTATGATATAAACATATGTGCACCCAACTGAGAATAACATTTGCTAGTTTGACTTCTCATTCTTGTGCCAATAGAATGGAAATAAAAATGTATTTGTTCCCCCATTAATTGTAGCTATTCTTCTCGGATAAAATTTATTGCAAAGGTAGTGGGTAAGATAAATCTTAGTGACACAATGGCAGAAGAAAAGATATCGATAAATCGTAGGAGTGGTGGAAGATGTATACTGGTGACTCTCACTGGTATTAATGGGAGCTGGAAGATGCATATCACCTACACATACTTAAAATCAGAGACACTAGCAAACTCTCCTCAGTTTGAAGGGCAGTGTCATGTTTTCTTATTCCCTGATTGATCCTCAATTCTCTTCAATATTCACTGTTGTAAATCCATGCTCTTGTAGACTTATTTCCACAAGGCAATTTTGTTTTTTGCTAATCACACCTCCATAATTTTTTAACTTCCTTTTCACATTGCATTATGCCTCTTGTCACAGCATTCTTCAGCACCCAGTCATTTTATTGCTGTCCTTGAAACTCTCACTATTGTTCAGTCAGATTACTTTCTGAACACTTTGGTAACTGGTATCTTGCTGGTTTTAGAAGTCCAGATTTAGCACCTTTTGTGCATATTTTCAGCTTCAGAAATCTGAGATTTTTAAGTCACAATACGCAAAATATATGTTTGGTTCAGGAAGTTCCTGAACTGTACATGACTGGGAGTGTACACCAAGGGCGCTGTAAGTCTGCCCTGCTTTGTTTGTCTTCATTTCATAACCTCCTGCTGCTGGCTATGGCTGGAGATAGGGTACTGAGTTTGATGGTTTTGGGTAGACTCAGTGTGAAGGTTCACCGCCGACAACTCTATCCCACAGATTCTTGCTCTAGCTGTGCTTGCTGTGCCTGCTTTTCTTTCAATATCCTGTTCACACGAATTATTATACTTATGATGTTGAAAAAACTCTCAAAACCTCACTGATAGTGATTTTATACTATATCTTTTTGTGATGGACTAGATCTCTTAAAAGTAAGCTTTTATATTTCATTTAGACTGGGGTCTGTCTGTATTGCAGATGGACTAAGTCAGGTGATAAAAACATCTTGTGACATGCTGCATTCAGCTGCAGGCAATCCAGTACTTAAATGAGAAGCCTGAGTCAAGAAAAAAACCCAGCAATTATCTAATAATTGCTTCAGGTACACCTTAGTATTTTCATTAAAAATAGTGAATGATGTTTCAGCGTGTCTTGCAACCATTCATGCTCTGTAAGAAACAGCCATTTTTTTCTGTGGCTTTCTTAGATTTTGTTTTACAGAATTGTGTCTGACTGATTTTACCTAGGAAAACTGTCCCTTTTTTATTTAATGAAGATGCAAAATTAGCCACATTAGGAAGAAGACTGTAGAACTGCATCACGATGTATTTCTTTCAGTTTATCTGGAAAAGTCAAGTTATCCTGCCAATACAATTTTAGTAACGAAAAAAACATTTCTTTGGGAAAACAACAGACTGGCTCAAAGATGCCTTGTTTTGAACACCAGAAGTTAATTTGTTGGCATGTTGAAATACAGAGCATTAAAGTTGACATCTGAAAAATGATTAATGTTGCTGATGTAGTTTTGTGAAAGATTTTTTTGCCAGTGGATACAATGTAGCATAGAATACTTAGACAACATAAATATTCTTCCATCCTGTTTATATGAGTTTTTAGCTCATTTGTTTAGATTAAACACTTTTTTTTAGCAAGCATGGTAAGACTTATGTACTAAAATTTGTTATAACATGTCCAAAGCAGTCCGGATTAAATAACTTCATCATTCAGTTTAGTCCACCTAACACTTATGCACATAAGTGATTCTGCTTATGTGAATATATTATTTAAACTCAAACATCCAACTACTCCTGTGTTACAGGATCCCTTGAGGAGTCTCCTCATTTACTGGAATGAGCCCAGTAAGGTCTGGCTGGGTACCTGTATCACTTGTACGTCAAAGGAAGGAGGACCTAGCTATTGCTTTGAGTTTTTGAACCCTGTTCTTCCTTAATGTAAACCTTTATGGGATCAGCCTGGACCAAAATTTAGCTGTACATTTGTACATGTGCTTTACTGCTTAAAGGATCACACAGGATGTAATTTTATTTTTTTCTTTACTGTGTCAGTATTTCTTTTCTGAGCAAGAACTGATGTATTGAGGTAGAAGGACAAACCTAAAATTAAATACAGTGGTATAAGCTAAAGACAGTTTTAAACAGTTTTTTTTCTCCACCCACCTAAATTATTATTTTTTTTTTTTTAAGGAGTCTGCATAATTTTTGTCTCAGTCTATCCTTTTACATAGTAAGTGTACTAGTTGCTTTGCTAGAGTGAGTAAGAGGAGAGAACACACCATTTTTCTGACCAACTGTTGAGAAACTTGGCTCTGCATCTCCTTGAAATCTTTTGCACAACTCAGAGGGAAAATTCACCAGTTTTGGCTGTCCAGATCTTATATCTTATTCTTCAGCAGCATTGCTCTTTGTTGTGTGCAACACCTGGGTTGTGTGACAGCTAGTCACTATTCCATTTCGATAAAGAATTTTCATGCTGTTACGGAGCCTGACAGATCATTACTGAAGCTTATAGCACAGTCCAGTAATACACAGCAGTTATTGTTAAAAAGTCAGCATTTGCTTGCAGTTAGTGTATAGTGGCATCAAAGATCCATGGTTATTTCTCATTTGAATGACAGAGAAAAATAGTTTATCTATCTATCTATCTATCTGTCTGTCTGTCTGTCTATAGGTAGTGCTGCTTGGTAAATTTTGTCATTTTTAATGTTTATCAAATTATCGTAAGATCTTATCTTCTACCTTTGGAAAGAAAGATTAATTTGCAAAAGAAGATCTAAAACAGAGTAATCTGTGAATTAGGAATATAGAGGAGGGAAGGAAGAGAAAGAAGGCATTTGGTAGAAAAGAGAAGAGAGACAGGGTTAGGCTGAGCAGCTGCATCAGCAGCTTTGTTAGATCTGTGTGTTCTACTATAGTGTAGAGGTAAACCAGTTTCTACCAGGCATCTTGAGTGCTGCTGAAGCTTCGCAAAGGGTTAGATGAAAGAAGAGTAGTCAGCTGTCAACATGAGCTCTAGTTCACCTGAAGTGGTCTCTTTCTCCAAATTCAGTGTTAAAAATGACTGAAAAGAAGTCAACAAGCTGGGCTTTACAATATTCAAGACTAGAGTTCTGGTTATCTTGGAAAGATCTGTGATATTCTGGTATGGAAATGAAACAGTTAAATCGGTAGTGGGTATCCCCAGAAGAATAAGCCAAAAGCCAGTTATTTAAAATGGGAAAATATTTGGGCTGGTAAAGAATTTTTTCCATTCAACTATTCTTTATGGAAAACTTTTTTTCTGATGAAACAATTTTTTTAATGAAAAGTCTTTAATGGAAATCAGCTGTCTGCTTTTTTTTTTTGTCTGGAAAATCTTGACTTTTTGTTGAAAGAAGAAATTATAAAGAAGACAAGAAAAGAATATTCCAACAAAGTTCCCTGTATTTGGAACCTAGAGGTGCTACTACTTGGTTAAATGTTCTACTGTTTAATAAGTCATATTACTGACAAATACAAAAGTTAGTGTTATCCAAAAGAGTGCTCGATCCTGTGCATATCTAAGAGTAAATGGTCAGAAGAGTGCTGAAACATCTCCCTCTGGTGAGGGTTCCAACCCCACTTCCACAAGAATAAATGGAAATATTCTTTTTGACTGCTGCAGGAAGAGAATTGGGACCTGAGATCTAGGGCTTGCATAAATATGCTGTGTGCTGACGAAGCGAACATTAGGAGACTGGCTGCAGCTGATGGCCAGCAAAGCAAAATGCATGACTGTAGATGACGGTTGGCAACAGACTCTAACAGAAATTGGTTTCCCTCTGGAATTTGATAACTGTTAATTCTTCATATACTTGGCTTCCGCCAATGAACATAGTACTTTTCACTGATAAGAAATTCATATTGTTAAACTCCACATGAACTCAAAAAATATTAATGTATAAATGCTTACCAGCAAATATGAACAGCCAATGTCAGAGAAAATTTAATAACTGAGCTTAATAATATAAGCTTGTTTTCGGAATCTTGCTTTATACATTTCTGAAAGAACAATCACTCTTATAAAACTAAGTCAAGAATGAAATGTAGTGTGTGGCTAATTGGGAAAGGATCGATGGATTTAGCAAAGCCATAGGACGACTTCTGAAGAAACAGCATTTAAAAGCAGTGTTGATTTAACAGTGTGCTCTGTTTATCTGTCCTTCTGCCTTATGAGGGACCAACTACGTCCTTGATTAGAGGTATGGTTGGTCAACCAATCTCCCGTCTGAGGCCCTGAATGAGACAAGATGGTGATTTGAAATGAATGCTGACAAAACCTTTGTATCACTGTAGCCTACTGTGAGATACTTCATCTACACAACTGATCTCCCATTTGTCATGTTAGAAATGGTTCGTAGCATTAGAATACATGAATAATACTATTTTTGCATCCCATTATCTATCAATCTATTTAAACGAATCTATCGCGATTCATTTAGTTCCACCCTACCCTCACTCCCCATGAAGAACTAAATGGCATCAGCTCCAGTCTCCCCCTTCACAGCCAAGCACAGTACAGTGAGCATAGCCCACAGGGACAAGTGAGGAAGGTGAAGTGAGGAAGGAAGCGAAAAGGAAGCGAAGTATCACAGAAATGGAGTAGAGAAACCAGGGAACTGACACGGAATACACCATGAGTCCCAGGTATTCAGTTATGCAGAAGGAAATAAAGAGAGAGAACAAGTAAGAAGGGACAGAAACCTCGGAGAGTAAGTACAGGAGAAAATGGTTGTGTACGGAACTGGCAAACAAGGCAATGGAGACAAGAGCAAGTATAAAGGCAGCCTGAGCTGGAGACCATCTGCTTGTCAAATTCAGAGGCCCTGCTGCAAATTATGGAGGTGTTCCTGAAAGATGTCTTCAATGTTTCCCAGTATGGAAAGCAATAGGTAAATGTTGGGCTGCTATGCCCCCTCTAATTAGAGTAAGGCTCAACAAACTATATCTACAGCAAAACATGCTTGGACATGCTAGCGAACCAGCTCCAGCTTCCTGATAAGGGCTGCCTCATCTGTTCTGTGCCAAGGCTGTGGAGGATCCTGTCTTCATGTTGGTCCTGTAGAAGGTCCAGCACAAACTTTAGACCAGTGAAGATGAAACTCTCATCACATCACATCACATCAATCACATATCACATCATGACCTTCATTTCTTAGCTCACCCATTGAATGCTCTACAAAATGTTTCACTTCTGTCTCCCCTGGTTTTGTACTCATGGTAGAGTGAACAAAGCTAACATCACTGCCATATTCATGCTAAGAGCTTTCATTCTCAGTGGGAGCTTTATGTTATTCTAGTTACTTTAAAGATGTTATGTGCTGTTTACACGACATGCACAATGCTGCAACATAAGAAAACGCCCACTCTCTTCTCACTTGTCCTGGACTGGGATGAAACAGCAAGTTACAACTTTTCTTACTACTCCTCTCCTCTTGCTGATGAATCAGTTTGGCAGTCTTTTTTTTTTCTGGCAATACGTTGATGAAACAGGTGGCAAATATCAGGAAAGTGTCTGAAAAATGTGATCTAAATGAAATCTTCTGTCCTGTAACATCTCACAGTATCTGTTGACGATAAAATTTAAGCAGATGGTCAAGAAGAGATGGCAAACTTTGCATATGACATGATCTCTCTTTGTATTTTGGTTCTAATTATTTCCATATGCCTCTTATCCGAAAGAAGTATTTTTCATCTGTTTCTTCGGCCTGAATAAATTTGTAGTATTCTTGAGTAAGGGTGAGATAGATTTAGCCAGAATTTTCTTTGTGACAATGCAGTGCTGGAGAGTACTTAATTTAGCTGTGAAATGAGAATTCTGGGGACAAGCTAGAAATAGTTTTGGGGTAGCTGGCCACGTTTTCTGCTTACGAACATGCAATCCAAGAAAATAGGATATGCTTGATTTCAGAACCACTTCAGTATGGCCTGGTGTGTTTTCCCTGAATGCAGCCCAGTTCTACTTTTCACTTCTTTTCTGATGAGGATCTACTGTTCAGAAATTTCTGAAGAGTAGAAATTTTTGCATGTTATACACAACAAGAATAGGTTACCACTGGCAACTCTCTTATAGCGGCTTCAGACTTCAGTCTTCTGCAGGGTTGTAACATCTGCTATGCATTTATAGAGTTCCTACTAACATATTAAAAAGGGTGGATTTATTAAGTGAGTGCTGAATTGTGGAGACTTTTCCACGTGCTGAAATTGGTCAGTAGGTTATCCCGAAAAGGCTTAATATAGCTCTTTCTATATTTTCGCATATAACGGCATGCTCAGTGCTGCTATTTTGG
>Ga0181612_143862_pt1 | contig 11404 bp, 8 predicted proteins | sample HoacroProtozoa21_FD_119630 | JGI IMG/M metagenome (GOLD analysis project Ga0181612, IMG submission 119630) | Hoatzin crop microbial communities from Cojedes, Venezuel. Combined Assembly of Gp0051906, Gp0051904, Gp0051908
AGGTTGCTCAGAGCTCCATCCAACCCGGCCTTGAACACTGCCAGGGAGGGGGCAGCCACAGCTTCTCTGGGCAACCTGTGCCAGTGTTTCACCACCCTCATGGTGAAGAATTTCTTCCTAATATCTGGTCTAAATCTGTCCTCTTTTAGTTTACAGCCATTCCCCCTTGTCCTATCACTACACAGCCTTGTGAAAAGCCCTTCTCCATCCTTCCTGTAGGCCCCCTTCCTGGATATCGCAGCTGCACGTTGCTTAAAGACTAGCGAGTGGGCACAGAGGACAGATCCATAGCACAGCGTGGGGAAGGTGGTGATTGCCTGCTGTGGGGTCCAGAATTCAGCCCTGCAAAATCCATCCTCTGCCGCTACCGCACTCTGTGGGCAGGAGCAGCACCCTTGTTCTGGTAGTCGTCAGGGCTGAACAAGCAAAAGTACTATTTCTTTATGCCAGCCGGAGTAAAGTTAGTGGTTTCTCTTCTTAGGAGACAAAATAAAAATGAATACTTTAGTAGTAAAAGCAAGATCAGCAAGGATCTTATATTACACATGATGAGGTAGCGGAGGAATCGGAAAACTCTAGACAGGGCCGCAGAACAGAAATAAAAGGAGGGAAGCCAGACAAAGGCAATTATAATAGTAAACCAGCTTGGAACTAAAACCAAGTAAGTGAAGACAACCCCTAGTCCAGTAAGTACTGACTGAAAGGGAAGAGCCCTACTTTTCCTTTTAGTGCAGAATTTGAAAACTGAGTTTTCAATGAAAATTGAACTGTGGAGATGACATTGTACGGAAACATCTGTTTTATTGTCAGTGCTGGGGTTGGGGTTGACTATTGAATTCAGTACATGTATTTTTCTGATATGAAATCTTTTGCCCAATTTGCAATTTCCAAAATTTCTAACCTGTTCCAGTGTGATCCAAGCACTTTCTGAAAACAAATCTATAAAGGCACACTATGTGAACCCGTATTGAAAATGAACAGACAGAAAAGAACCATTTCTGAGTATCAATTCTGGCAAACAGATACTAGTCCTTTACCACAGTTTTAGTTATGAACATGATGCATGCAAAAGTATAACTACAGAAAAAAAGAGTTGCTTGAAAAAGGCGTGTTTTATCTTTCTGTTTACAAAGGGAGGTTCTTATCTGGTTAGCAGACTATCCCCTGCCAATAGAGGAATGTTCCATAAAGCAGACAGTTTTTGTCAAATCTAAGATTACCTTTCCTAGACAATAGAGCCTTGGGATTTCACATAGGGGATGAACAAGCAGTTGGGCAGATTTCATAATCAGGAAGTCCTGGCTAATTCTCTTTTCCAGCCTACCATAATTTTAGTTTAGCTAATTGTCCCAATTTCCCTTAAATAATTCCTTCTTCTCTTCTGTACCTATACACTCTCTGTACATTTCTGGCAGTTCTCTTACCTCTGAGGTATCCAGCTCCCACATGCACATTTTCAGATTTATCCACCATTGCCATGTTTGGACTGGTTTGGTGTGTGTATTAGTTTATCTGCACATATATTTCTGGTGATGTCACGGGTAGGCTACTGAACCTGGGACTCCTAAGCTTAATTCAGTGCTCTAGGTATGAAGCCTGTTGTTCTTTCCATCATGCCTTTGAAAAATACCCACAGATTTCGTATATAGGGATCTCTTCTCTCTACAGCTCAGCTCTTCCTCGCTCTAGCTAGAAAGCACTAACCTCTGCAGGTATGTTCAGCTGGACATATTTATCTTTAAATTTTTTCCTGCTGTCTGGTTCCTGCAGAGCCTTTCTCAACTTTCTGACCTGCTTTTCTAAATCTTGCCAGCCTTGAAGTACCAAATCCTCTGCTGCTGAAGGATGAGGTAGACCCATATAGCTCTGTAATGGATTTGTGTCACCTTCCATCAGCAGTGAATCCAACCTGTTAAGCCTGAGAACGTGTCCAGGTTCAGCACTTCAATTACAGTCTCCCCAGAGGGGCACAATCTGGGAATAGCTTCTGCCAGATTTATTACATGACGCCACAAATAATGGCCAACACTTGAGCATCTTTTATGGATTTCACCGCATATTGCAGACTTGTAACTTGATGTCTAAAAGACATAGATATTTATAGAAGTTTTCTGTATTCCCCAGAAATGCCTTGCAGGGTTTTGCACAGGTTATGAAGAAGTTTGCAAACCCTGTCCTCTTAAAGATCTTAAGACATCCTCTGATGAGAAGCCAGTCATACAATCCTAAGGCAAACAGTGAAAAACAAAAATATACCACACAACATCCTCTTTTAGTCACGAGAGCAGAATTTTTTGGTAAAACCAACAGAAGACCCACAGAAACGCGATTTGCCTTGAATGAAGTAGGTATTTTTAATGTGTTTTCTATTGTACTGATAATCTATGCTTAAATAAATGTGAAAGTCATTCGAGATTCTCAGATTATTTTTGCTCCTTCGTAAAGCAAAGCTCTTCACAGTATTGTGTCAAGCCATGAGAAAATTTTGTTCCCTGTTCCCTAGGTTAGAGCAGGGGAAGAAATGAGCAGCTTGGTTTCCTTTCAAGAGATTAGAAATTTCCAGTGAAAAAACACCACTATCTTTCTTAAAAATCACTGTGAACAGGGAAGTTGAATCGTGACTGAATAATGACAATATGCTGAAAAATTGTTGCTCAGGCCTGTAAAAGTAAGAGACAGAGTCATTTTTTTTTGCTTTGACACTATTTCATAAGGGAGTTGTAAACCACCTGTAATGAGGCTGCCTGGTGGTTCATTAGTCAGAGAACCACATTGAGCTCCCAGCTGGTTCCTTGCTCACTAGGTTGGAAGAAGCTGGAAGCATTTACAAGGTGATGTATATGGAACCCATGGGAGGCGTGCATAGGAAAGGAGACAACAGCCTCACAAAAGGCAATTTATTTTGCCCGTGGCGCTCTCAGTCTCCAGGAGTATTTACACAATTAGTCTGTGTTTTACAATAAGAGTTTTCTGCCTCTTAGAGCTCACCTCATCACCACAGTGTTAGTTGTCATCGGTAGTGAACTTGCAGTATGTTGTCCTGGATCAGATGTGATGCCCCAGATTCATTATTACACGAGTCTATGGCACACAGATTGGTAAGCGCAAAAAGACACTCACTTAAAGTAAATATTGCGTTAGTATGATCTTGTGCAAAGTGTTCCTTCACATGAAATGCTGTCAAGGGAGAGTTGTCCCTCCAGGACCCATGTTCTGCACAGTCCTCCTGTGCTACAAAGAGCAACTACAAGCCTCAGCTGGCTTGAAGCTAGGTAGAGGGAATAACATTTGGTGTCATTTAAGGAGCTCTGGCGTATCCCAGATAAAATGAACAGTATGTAGGGATGCATGGCAGCTAGGGAAAAAGGGCTGCCTTTTGTACAGTTAGTACAAAAAAAAAAACCAAGCCACATATGCTTTTAGCATCTGAGGCTTAAAATACAAAGAAAAGGTAGAAGTTGAATGAAAAATATGCTCCATTGCGTATTCTGTGTCTTTTCAATGATTAAAAGTTTGTGATATTTCAAGATAGGCAGTCAACCCTCTCCCAAAAATCATGTCCTGCAAGCTAAGAACTGCTGCAATGCATATCTGTTTAGTTAGCTATCTATATGCTGCCTACAGCATAATAAAAGACGATTCCCGCAGTGTAATGTGGACATGATCTTAATAATTAAAAACATAATAGAAAGCATTTAACTCCACAAAAATAAATAGAAATTGTTTAAACCTAAGAAGTCTGGGAGATGAAAGATTTTGCCTGTCCTAGCTAACACAAGCCGTGCTCTATCAGTCCTGGACTCTTCCAGTCGAGGGAGCAAGCAAAGAATCTCACAAAGATTTTATTCCGAGGAAGTGGTGATAAGGCAGTTGCTACCATCTGAGCCTGAAGCATTATCACTTACACACTCCCAACATACCACCCTTCCTCTTTCTGAGGTCATTTATTTACACTTCTAGAGTTTGTTTCCACTTAACTAAAGAGCTAGATATTTAATTCAAAAGACCTTCTTAAAAATCTTAACAAAACAGTTTAAACTTCAGTAATTTTAGAAGGACACTCCAACAAGTACTTAATCAGCCACCTCTGCACCATGCATCAACCTTCTTAACCATGCACAATGGTTATTTGTCACAATGAAGATTTGGCTTCTAAGGCAGGTATTCCCAGGGTACTGATCATTTGCCCTGTGTATCAGAGCAACTATTCTTTGCACTGTTAAGAAGTACCACTTTCTTTATACCTTTACTTTCACAGCCATGCATATTTAAAATCCATGCAGTATATATATAATCCAGCTATGCAGTTTCTTCCGTTCAGAGTTCTCGTCCCATATTAAAATAAAGTTTTACCCAAATTTGTGAGTGTATTTTAAAAACATGGAAACATATTTCACCTAATCCCTATCAGCTTCGTTGAGACCCAAGGCAATTTGCAGGGCAGCCATGAAAAAGCCAGGGGCCACGGTTCTCCTTACCATGGCAAAGGGACAAAGAGCAGAAGAGCCTTTGACCTTCCCCACGCGTGGCCAGTGCAGAAGTCACTGCTGACATCATAAATGACAGGTCACCATCAGGCTACAAAGGCTGGAAAGGCAGGACATGGAGCAAACAAATGTTGCGGGAGTCAGTGGTTCACTCACCACAGTTTTCTGGGAAAAGCTTCATGTTCTGTGCATGTTTTTACAGACGTGGTACCCGTAACCTTGCAAGCTTTTACAGGTTGTTTTGCAGGTGGTCACATTTAGCTTAGGTACTGGGAGCAGCAGTTACCACTCTCTTCTGCCTTCTGCAGTCACATTAACCAAGGCAAAGTAGATTTTAGAACAATTACGTTAATCACAAGCATTTAAAAAAAAATTTTGCACCATTTAACTTTGGCACCTACATGCTATGCAGCAGAGCATACAGGTAATACTATAGAGCTATGGAACTCATACAGGTAATATCTTACCTTAAGGAAGAGCCAGATGAGTAGGAGAAGTAATGATAAATTTAACATAGAAACACATTTGTACCTGTAAAAAATTTGTAGAGTGACTGTACCTGTTGAAAATGCTTCTCAACATCAAAGTCTGTGCATACTATGCAAATCAAGCTGGTGACAGGAAGAGCCACGTGTGATTGTGTGGGATCATTCAAGCGGTGATAGGTATGATTCTTGCTCTGTGGTTTGACAGAACTTGTACTGAATTTTAGCATGTCTTCTTTTGAGCAAGATGTGATAACTTGTCCTAAAATGACCAGCTCTCAGAACCAGACTATACATCACATTTTTAGACATCTTAAATCATTTTGTGTTCGCCTGATACCTTAGTTTTCCTGCAAACTTCAGTTACCACAAAACTAAAAAATCAGCCTGGGACAATATTCTAGTTTGCTGTTTTTGATGCATGAACATAAATTATGTTCACATCTTTATCCTAGGTGAGGGCACTAAGCACCAGGCTTTAGGTTTTTGGTAGCCTGGAGTGGGCACCTGTACTGCAAGCACTTTGAGGGGCTGAAGAAGGGCACAACTTCATGGCTGCCCCCTCCTCTTTGTCCTGCCTGTGCCCAACTCAGTGGGCCAGCAGGATATTGGTCTCTGGGGGGCCGATGCTCCCAGGGGTACCCGTGGCCCCTGCAAACCTCCCCGGGGATGGAGGAAGCAGCCCAGCTTCCCCTCACCCAGCTTTCCCCTCTGCTAAAATGTTTGCGATAAGGTTGCTATTTCTCTCTCTCATGCAAGACAGTGACGTACCAAAAATCAGAAATAAGAGGGAGAGGGCAGAAGGAGGGGAAACTCTTAAACATTCCAGAAGTAATAATTGGTCTAAAAATAGTCACTTTCTGCATGAAGGGAAGAAAGAGGAGAATGAGGCCAGTGTTTCTGCTAGGTTTTATTTATTAAATTTGTGCCTCTTCAGCATCAGGGATAGTACGGCCATACAGTCCCTCTTTTCAAGCAGCCAGCCCGCTTACCAAGCCAGACCTCCTCAGTGAAAGGGCTTAAGCCCAGCATAGCTGCACTCCTGCGGGCTGTGGCTCTGCTTCTGGCCCGTGCGTTGGTTCACGCTTGCTCCCAGCCCAGAAGCCACTGCCATGCAGGCACAGGTGGGGTCATAGGATGGGCCTCGTGGATGGGGTGTGTGAACAGAGAACGACACCCTCCCCTACAGGGGTGAATTGAAGAGCTACACAAACTCCAGTGCTCCCTTCTCACTCTTCTTGCGTCCTGGTTTTACGACACACAGGCAAAATCCCAGATGGTTGTTGATTCAGATAACATGAATATTTGAGAATAGCTGTATATTCTTTAAATGGAAGCTTCATAATGAGTAAATAACAAAACCTAAAGGGATTAAATAGTATCAGTACTATTTCAACAGATAGTCTACAGGTGACAGGCAGCTGGACCGTTGCGTGGGAAATTTCATTTAAGGAGAATGGGATTTTCAACTGCTATTCCAGAATGCAACTCCTTATCCCACTAAAATATTTATATATTCAGCTTCTCACTACAAACTCTCCACACATTTCTTCACACAAAAAACTCTGAATGGCAAAATTGTTAAAAGGAGGTAGTATGTTTAGTCATTTTGTGCTATATCCCTAACTCATTGATTTTTCAGTGTTTATTCAATGTCTTCTCCTCTAACATGGTTTCTTGAAAACTGTGCTTACTGTATATTCTTTTAACTGTAACTATTATGAAAACCTTGGGTAACAGTACAATGCAAGAGTAGATGCTTTAGCACAGAGCAGTGTTCAAAGAGCACCACATAAATCTGTGCCTGAGAGCTTTTTCATGTCCAGTGTGACCAGATACCTGTTTGCCCCACCTGTTTTTTCTTCAGTGGCACAGAGTTAGCTCATGGCATATCTCACCTTTATCCTTGCCTTGAATTTTCGACAATTTCAGATTTTAATCTTTTATTTGCTTTCTTATTTTAAGTTTCTTTAATAATGTAATGTGCTCACATTTGTTTTGGATCCTTTTAGTTGGAAGTATCCCTGAGGTGGCTCATGAGTCTCTGTTTACCTGTGAAGCAAGATTTTCCTCTCCATTCCTCCAGGAGTCTCAAAACAGTTGCAGGTTAAACAAAAATGAACTTCTAGAGTACACGGGAGGTCTTTCTGATATACTGGCAGTTATCTCTCACAGAATTCCTTTCTGAGCCAGCTTTTCCTTACATCATCTCGTGGCATACTGGATGGCAACAACAAACACCCATCTGTTCACATGTTCTTAGGACGGGTGCCCATGGAAAGGAAATCCCCGTAGATAAGAAGCTGTGTCACATCAGAGAACAGCCAAGTAAATGGAAAACAGTCCTAGATCTGCTTTATCTTTGTTGCAAACCAAGTAAAATTAGGGCTGATGCCAGTAGCCCTCGTCTGTTAGCAAATGAGAGACTGCATTGCATGCGAAAGGGCTCCCCTGTCCCACACGAGAGTTCTTTTCTCATTTCATTCCCTATTACTTTTCCCTTCTGTTCCCTGACAAAAAGCTGTTCAAACATGCACATTTTAGGGATGGGGTTAAGTGTAAGAAAGGCCAAGGACTGACTGATTTTACAATAAGGTGCACCCTGGACCCTGTGATAACATAGATGGACGATGCCCTAGCTTTTCACATTCAGAACATGTCTGTACAAATAGTCACTTGGGAAGATTTTTCTGCCTGTATTTCACTGTGACCGTTACTTGTTTTCCCTTTTTCAATCAGCTCTATTCAGGGACATGAAGCAGAAAAGCGTAGTTCTTCTGCTGGCAGGAAGGAGACACCTAAGTAGCTACATTTCGTTATTGAAACTTCAGGGGTTTGACTCCCCAAAATCCATATGCTATTTGGTACACACCTTTTCCTTATGTCATCCGGCACCAATGGGAAGCACGGCAGAACATCCCACTGTCCAGACATATTTAGAGCAAGCAGCTGCCCAACAACAGCCAAGAAATTTCCCAGGATTTGGTGGGAGTTGCTCTTAGCCCAAGTGCAGACTGCAGCACCAGGAAGATTTGGTAGGCCCTATGAATCTCTATCTGCATGGCTCATTTTAAATTCCCTTTATGTATAAATTTTGTAATGAGATTGTTATAGCTCTTAGAAAATTAATCTATACTTGATTAATTCCCTCAGCTTGAGACATTAGCTGCTTCAGTGCCTCTTTTCTGCATCATTTATCACACACATCGTCATTGTGGGCTCCTGCCCACAGAGGAGCCTTACCAGCTTTATGAAGCTTTCCTTCTCACTTCTCAAATGCAGAGAAGACAGCTCCCAAATCCTCTCCTCATTTTCCTTCTTATGTGATATTTCTTTGCATCAGAGCAGCCTGCCCTCATTAAGAGGTGCCACTGCAGAGGCAGGTATCAGTCATTAAGAGTCAATGGGCAAAAATGTTCAGAAAACCAGTTTATCTCAGATCAGTCAGGTTTTTGATCTGCTCTGGACTCACCACACCGCCAAGAGTGCTCAGTGACATAAAATGTTTGTAACAATGTCCGTACTAACTAAATCCACAGAGGTTAGTTGTAGTGCAGGTGTTGCAGTGGTCAGGGAAGCACTCTCAACATCCAAAACAACTTATTTTTATAGCCACAGTCCAGTAAAGTTTATACAGCACTGTGGAAAAATTATAGTTTACTGCAACCACAGTGTGGCTATGAAAAAAAGGGGGTTTGGGGATGTTCGAAGTCCTCTTCTACTGTGCTGCGTGATTTCACTGGGGAGCAATAAGCTAGGCATCTTCCAGGAATCTTCCCTGCCCAACACCATCTGAGTTAAAAAGTTGCAGATTTCCAAATAAATAAACGAATAAAAAACCATACATGAGACACAAAAATAACCTCTTAATCAACAGTTTGGCCTATCATGATGCTCAGCATGTGCTAATAATAGCTCCTGGCAGGCTCCTGCTGCGGATCGCTGTGCGTGCCAGAGCCTGGCTATGAGACAGAGCTTCATTACTACTGCTATCCAGATCAAATCTAGCGAAGGCGTGCCTACCCCTTGCCAAAGGTTTCCTTGCTGTATAAATATCTTAAGACATCAGCAACATGCTGAATTGCAGGGACTGAAGAAGGGATAAAGAACACAAAAGGGGTAGAGAAATCCCTGGCAAGTCAAAGGCCTCACACAGCAATTGCTACGGGCAGATTTGGGGTTTTGCCTGAATTTTCATCCCTTTCACACCCGCAGCTGTCACTTGTCTCAGGAGGAGAGATGGTTTGCAATGCCTTGCTCCTAGAAATGGCCTCCCTGAATGAATCCTTCCTGTAGCTTTACGGCAGGTGTCAGTCAGACATGCCCAAATACAAGTTTGCAAGACCTGTCTGTATAGCGATAATTTCATAACCTTCAGACTGCAAAAACTGAGACAAAATAACACAGCACACACCAGGTTGAATGTGGTTAACTAAGTTGCTTTTAGTTTATTAATTTTACCCATATACATAGTTGGTTTTGAAGACACCATGTGAAACAGCCAGGACAAAGTGTAACAAAATGGTACAGGAAAAGATTTCAATATGCAATGCGCCAGTGTTTTATACATACTTTATACTGAAAACCATAAACCCCACAGTTTTCAGAGGAAGTACACATTTCATTTTGAACTGGCAAATTTAGTTTATTAATACGTAAAAAAATAAATCTACAGTAGCAACAGTGCAAACACATCAGAACTTGCATGGCATACAGAACACAAATGAATAAAAATTATTATACAAAGGGCCCAATGTTTCCTATGGTACTGGCTGTGACATGGATAACAAACAAGAGGGTGGGGAATAAACCGCAATGTAAACAGGAAGATGGGCTGCATATTACTGGTTCTGTCTTGTACGGTCTCTCTATTTCAGGGGGTAAAGCTGTCATGCCTTGGATCTGCAATTAAAACAATAAAAAATTATGAGAGCATCATCACATAGGGTTAGAAATCTGCATTTTGATCTCTAATTAGTTGGCAGCTTCCATGAGAATCTATTGTTCGTTTTGTACTGGGGCTGTGATTCTTACTGTGGAGACATCAGGCTCAGTAAAAATATTAATACATTGCACACCAAATGATCAGCCAGTGTGCACATCCGTCGTTCTCAGCTCGGGAACAGCTGTGCACACTGGCATCCTCTCCAGTAAAGTAATGCTAGGCTTTTGTTGGTTGACTCGTGTAACCTCCTTCTGCTTTGGTTTGGTTTTTGTTTTCATCTTTCTGGCAGATAAAAATGGAAGTTTACAGTGTGACAGTGCTATAGGGATACTGGATGGTATTGAACACGTTCATTTGTACATACAAGGCCTACACTTGCACGTACAAGGCAGTTAATTTTGGACACATTTATTTCACAGAATCACAGAGTGGTTGACGCTGGAAGGGACCTCTGGAGGTGATCTGGTCCCATGTCCCTCCTCAAGCAGGGCCACCTACGTCAGTGTTATATTTCTACATATTGAGCCTTTTTTACTCTTCCCTTAGAACTCCGTGCAATTTCTACGGAGTTAGACGTAACTACCTGCCTGTCCTGGCTCTGACATGAAATTGGGAAGAATTGGGTACACTGCTTGGCTACGCTTTTTCTGAATGTACACCCTACACTTTAAAGAAAATAAGCTATGCAAAAAGTGAGCCGCTGGGCACAAACATTTTTAAGTTTGAATGCCCACCTGCACAGCATGTGCTTGTCTGGGTTTTTCTTCCCTTGTTGCAATTATCCTGCACTGCAGAAAAAAAAAATCTAAATATTGACATAATCTTAGCAAACACAACACAAAGCTAAAAATGATCAAGGGACCATCCCTACAGAAGGATGAAGGTATTTTCAACTCAGTTCCCCTGCTTCAAGTTTTTTCCTTCTTGTAACAACGCACTGACTGTTTGGCCATTCAGGTTAAATCTGTTCTTAATTTTGATGAGGATGGAAAATTTAACGTAATATCGCTAATAAGCGAAGGGAAAGGAAAGAGTCCTAATCTTAGCTTTGATGAATATGCCCTAGTCACTTAAAATAGGATCCCATGATTACAAGGAAGAACTAAGCACTCTCAGTTCCAGTGAGCTCACTCTTTGACTGCATTCTTTAAGTCATAAGTATTCCTGCATCCTGTAAGATAAAAGGGAACAGCATTTTCCAGAAAGCATACCACTCTAAAAAAAAGTAGCCTATCCCCTCCTGATAAAATTTCTGTGTGCTTTCCATCATCTTAACTTGTCCTCTGACAAGTCATCAGAGAAGGGGTAGCTACGCAGCTGCCACTGGCCAGCAGTTGCGAAGGTCAAGAAGTTTAACCAAAACCGGTGAATAGTCACATGTACTGTCAATAACTACTTTACACAGAAGGTCTGCAGTGGGACAAGTATTAGAAAAAAATAGAACCTCTTTGATTACATATAGGACACAGTATTTCACTTGCATCCCA
>Ga0181612_153405_pt1 | contig 11404 bp, 3 predicted proteins | sample HoacroProtozoa21_FD_119630 | JGI IMG/M metagenome (GOLD analysis project Ga0181612, IMG submission 119630) | Hoatzin crop microbial communities from Cojedes, Venezuel. Combined Assembly of Gp0051906, Gp0051904, Gp0051908
CCTCTCCTATGAAGACAGGCTGAGAGAGTTGGGCTTGTTCAGCCTGGAGAAGAGAAGGCTGCGGGGAGACCTGATTGCAGTCTTTCAGTACTTAAAGGGAGCCTATAGGAAAGACGGGGACAATCTTTTTAGTAGAGACAGTAGTGACAGGACGAGGGGTAATGGTTTTAAACTAAAACAGGGTAGATTTGGGCTAGATATAAGGAAGAAATTCTTTACAATGAGGGTGGTGAAACACTGGAACGGGTTGCCCAGAGAGGTAGTGGAGGCCCCATCCCTGGAAACATTCAAGACCAGGTTGGACAGGACTCTGAGCAACCTGATCTAGGTAGTGGTGTCCCTGCTCACTGCAGGGGGGGTTGGACTAGAAGACCTCTAAAGGTCCCTTCCAACCCAAAACTTTCTATGATTCTATGATTCTATCCATTATTTGAAGGCAAAGGATAAGACCCACTCTATCAGCGCACTAGATCTTTTCCCACAAGATATAGGGCAGTCAGTCTGCACATGGGCAGAGAATTCATTTTTATAACTGGGATTATTATTTTTTTAATATTTCACAAGTGATTCAGTGAAATCAAGCTAGAATAAACAGCACAGGAAGGCTGCAGGCTGTGGCTACCTGATGGTTCTAGGTACTCACAGTGCCTCCATGAAAGCTAGCAAGTGTCAAACTGTAAGAGATGCTAATAGTCCAAACAGAAATGATTGTATTTCGCTCCTGCAGGTAATGCACAAGACAGCACATTCTCTAATGAGATACTTAGTGCTGTAATAAAGAAAAGCAGAGACCGAGGCTTGGATTTCCTGTTTGAAGATGTTTGTGATTTTTGCATGGGATACCATAAATGAAGAAGTTAATTTCAGCCATTTCATGCAAAAAAATCTGGATGGGGAAACTCTGATACCACTCATACTACTATATTGGGGGAAGATTTTAATCTCACATTTTAGTCAATACAGTTTTTGTCACCACCACTAACACCACCACTAATCCCATTACTGCGTCTCACTGCCCAGCTGCTCTTTTAAGGCAAATCTTTCTCTCTGTCTAGGCAGCTGTCAGGCAGGCGGCACAGGCAGCCTCTCTCCTCTGCTGCAGTTACTACAGCAAGCCTTGTCCTGTGGTGCTGAAACCAAGAACATCTCCCCCCGAAAGCAGGAAATTTATTCTTCTATTCACACCACATTTTCATTATTAAGAAAAAATATGATTCATAAAATATTACCCTATGGCAATATACTGACTTTAGTATTAATGCCATTTTATTAAAAAAAAAAAATCCTCTAAATCAGAAAAGATTAAACTCAAGCATGAATAAATACTAGTATCTGCCTGGAAGCCACATCTGTGCCCTTTGTCTCCCATCTTTTGACATCCCATGAACATCTCTAGAAAGTCACAGAACATTTTCTCTTGAGCAAAAACCCCTCATGGATATGGATGTGTTCAGCAGTTTTTTAGAAATGTCTAGAAGTCTTGCAATTTCTCACTCATGTAGCTCCAGGCTGGCTGTATTCCACAACCAGGTTTTACACAATGATTAGACAGTCGCTCAAATCATTTTTAGGCAGTCCTTTAGCCTCGGAAGACGTCCCTTCCACGTGATTCTGCCTGTTCTGCTGACTGATAAGAAAATACGTTAATTGGTCCTGCTTGTGAAAACTATGACTGACAACACTGCGCAATTTGAGAAGCGTAAGCCTTAGGTTATTTCTAGGTTCTTTCGAACTAGCATGAAACGTGCTTCTGTGCCAAGACGTCAGACCCTGTATTTTTAAGCTTCCATTTTATTCTTGGCAATCTTATCTCCGGAAGGCAGCATAACTGCTGCAATTGCACATCTCATTTCAGAAAAATAAAGAAACGTTCATTTTCCATTTTAATGGTTTACTGGAAACAAGTCCACAGGGAATGAAGAGACTGATAAGGTACAAAAATGAAAACCAGTGTGAACCCATTCCTCACCCGTGCTAGGCTGGTTCCAGAAGGGACTTTGTATGGGACGTACTTCCTGTAGATATGGCCAACTCTAGAGCAGGGAACATCAAACATGCCACCTCCGCACATCCACACCTGGAAAGGAGACAGAAAGCAAGGAAAAAAATGATTCCTGGAAACAAACGGGGCAAAGAAGGAATTTGAAGCAATGGGTGTGTGGAAACGACATCTGGTTCCATACTGAGCCCTCCCAGAGCTATCAGTGTGCCTCCCTGGGATGCTGATAGCTGGGATCAGGTAACGGGGTAGACTCTGCTACCTGGGATCTCACCGTGCACAAACAGAGTATGTTCAAAGTCAAATCATAAAATGCATTTAGGGTATCTATCAATGGTCCTCCTGCCACACAACCAAGATGCTATTGCGTCTGCTTTTTAAAACATACAGGATCTAAATTTCAAAAAAAGGCTATGTGAGTAAAGTAAGCCACCAATCGGAAGTAACTTTTTCCCCCCCCAAACACCTGGCTTATGTTTTAAGTAGTGAATACAGAGTTAAGATATTAAGATGCTCTTCATTTTGTGAGAATGTTCTTCATTTTGTAAAGAAGAAGGAACAAACCCCGATTTCCTTCTGAGCAAATTTCTGTAGGCAGAGGAAGAAGGGCATGCCACTCCATCTCATCATTAATACTCAAATACTGAAACAGATGGAACCATCTGAAGTACACAGGTTTTATGCTTCAGGTCTGAGCAACCAAAGCTCAGATGACATTGATGGGAGCTGCAAGTACTTCCCAGCTCTAAAATTCAAGATGTACCTTGGTGGGCAGCAAGTGATGAACTCTTCACAGTTCCTCACCTAGCACGATTAGATTTTACCAAGTGTACGTGACAGCAAGGTGGTGTGTCCTGTCAGAGGAACTATGGCAATCATGCCAACCTATGGGCATGATTTTCTGTGCTCTGGCAATGCAGACCCACTGCACCCCAACTAGGCTACTAGACAACTTACGTAGCATACTGACAACATTTATAACTTTCTGATTTCAAAAAAAGCAATCTGACTTTGCAAATCAGGGAAATGGAAAATAACAACAAGACAGCTCCCAAAAATCCCCAAGAAGAACTCTTTAAGTGTCCTAAAAGCAATCACACAGTAAGAATTTTAAATTAATTTAGAGGGAAAACGTCAATATTATAAAAATTATTTCCTAATCCTGGCAAAATAATTTTTGGTTCTCCGTGAACTTAGAACAGAATGGCTGTTGTTCCATGTAAGGAACGCTTGTGGTCTCAGCTTTCAGCCTTTAGACTGAAAACAAAAAACCTCCCAACCCCCTCCCTCCCAGTTTAAAAGAAAACCACACCAAAGCTGAGAAAGGGCTTGTCCTTTCCACATCTCTTTATGTGGACATACATAGAGATGCTTCATGAAATATCTCCAAGAATCTGGATGAGAATTTAGGTCCATGTACTACATATACAAAGGAATTTTATCCATATTTAATGCAATCTGGAGCGAAAAGGCGTGAAATAAATTTGTGGCTGAGGCTAAAGCAGAGCAGAACATCGGCAACTAGAAGTTTCACTAACAATTTCCATTTCAGAAAGGAACTAATGCAAAGGTTGATATGCTTTGAATTTAAACAATAGTAACCAGACTCTTAGAAGAAAGGTATTGGAAAATATGATGTGATCACAAATACTTGACGTTCTGCATGAAGCCCGCAGAGAACAATGTGCATCTCTACACTTTTTTACCATGCATTTCTCACTCCGTCTCTTTTGTCCTGCCCACCAGCAGGCTGTAGCTACTGGTTTTTGAAATCACAGGAAAACAAGATGATTAACTCCATTCATTTAGAACAATAGTGAAAATGGGCAAGAGCTTGGCGTCTCTCGCTATGCTTGCCTGCTTGTGTAACAGTGGGTACATCTGCCTGGTCCTGGCAGTGTGGCTGTGAGCTTAGGACTAAAGTTTAGTTATCCGAACATGCAGATGCTAAACACTACAACATGGGATAACGTGGTGCTTGAGCATGACTTACAGCACTTGCTGAAGGTAGCATTCTGGAATTCAGCCCCTGAGATGGATTGTGCTGAGATGGTTTGTGTATTAACCCTTACAGTCCCTTAGTTGTTAGCCATGGCATTCAGCTAAGACCTGGTAATTAAACGTTTGAGGATCTACACCACGTTACAGGACAAACCTATGTGCACTAGTGTAAATGGTTAAGGAAGGTTTAAAGCTATCAAAGGTGGGTCAAGATCACACACTTGACTTTGTCCTGAAATCCCACGGACACCCGAGAGCAGTTGGGTACAGCTAAGAGCTACTTGGGAAGCTGCTACTTACCACCTCCCAGCGCGGTTACTTAACTCTTAACTAAGGCACAGGAGCTCTGGGTAGGTGCTTCAGGTGCACGCTAGCGTCTCAGATGAGGAGACAAATTTTGCAGGTGAGTGCCACAGAAAGCAAAGGCAGCTGTCCTGGGGATCGCTCTGCCAAATGGAAGCACGTTTGTTGACAGAATCAAGAGTATTTTGGTACCTATTTCTGTTGTGAGGATATCCCTTCTGGTCTCCTAGTGAGCACAGTCCTGCTCAGGGAGGAAATTTGCTGGTGGGTTGGAGATGGAGACCCAAATGAATGCTTCTCCTGCATGCCAAAACAGCTCACTGAAGCCCAGAGGAGGCTTGCTACACCATGTAGACATGATCATTATTTTCTTTTCAAAAGCATTTTGTAAAATTTGCTTCTTAAAGAAAACCTTGAAATCCTCACCTGTTTAATCCCTTGTCACCTAATTCACTGGAAAACATGTTCATAAACATATTAAAAAAATCATAAACAAGATAGCGTTAAAATAATTTGGATAATGCCATCATTAAAAAAAATGTGATCCACCTTTCTACCAATACTCTGTTTGCATGCTACATCACTCATACATTTTTTAGCGGAAACCTCCTCTCTCTGGCTGTCTCCAAACAACCCAGTGCACCAATGAAAGTGCAAACCTATATTTAGTATTTATTCTTGTTTTCTAAATTAAGGTGTTGTTTCAAAGGCTAGGCAAGATACTACAGTGATTAATCAAGGTTTCGTAGCCTTCGAAGAGTAGACATCACAGCAGTTTGACTCAGACGAAGGTCAGCCACAGAACAAATTTAGAAGACAAGCAAGTAGAAATATATAGAGAGGCCAGTATTACTTTAACTCAGACAAAAAGAGCTGAAATAGGCATACATTGCATTCCCTCTAAAGCAGCAGGATATCAGTAAAAAAAATAAGACAAGAAAAGGAGAAAAGGAATTAGAAAAAAACTTGTCAGATATGCTGAGGCAATAACAAGTGGGAGGAAATAACACTGTGTTAGGCTTCTGTCTGCTAGATATAAAACTTGAAAATGCTGTGCTGCACCTGAGGTGTGCTGTGCAGGGTAATTGAAATGAAGCTTGGGCTGCCTTGAAGGACATTCAGCAGCTGCTCCTGTTTATCTTGCAGCTTCAGAATGATTTTAAAAGCATTTTTTATATTTTCCTGGGAAGATCAATTCTGGCAACTTTGCCTTTAAAATGTGCGTTTTTCTATCACCTGTGCTAAATGCAAGTAATTGGGGAACGACTTTGGTGTTAAATATTGCAGACCTCCAGTGTGCCATGAAAGGAATTCAGGTGGTGTGGGACATTTGGCGAAATGCTATCACAACGCTGATGCCTCGATGTTTATCCAAGGAGCAAGTAATGAAATTCTCAAGATTGCTAATGTCTCCTTCTTACAAAAGCAATGAAACTGGTCTGCAGCTGAGGTATAAAAACCAAAGACAAAACCAAAACGATGCCATTTCAGCTTAGAAAGATTGAAAGAAGAGTAGTTTATGTGTCAACTATATACTATATCACAATTTCTCTTTATTTAGCTCCTTCCAACAGAATGCTGCAAAACACTTTAAAGGGATAGTTGAAATTGAACGGCAAGCATTAACGCAAGCTTTAAAAGTGACTAAACTGTGGTTATGTGGCTCTGTTCCTGACTGGAGCTTAGATGTCACAGATGCATTTTTTGGCTCCGTTGTACAGCTCTTGCGGGATTTTGGGTGAATCACCCTCTTTTCACACCGCTTCTTTGTCTTTAAAATTGAATTCTGCTTGCTCTTCTGGTTATTTTTCCTCTGCCTTATCTATCCAGTTTATGAGAGCTCCAGGCTGGGGACTATCTGGAAAAAGTAAATACTGTGCACACAAGAATGAGACTCCGATCCATATGCTACACTGTAATCATAATTACTGCAGTAAGAGACTCAAGATTTTTGAAGAGTGGAGGAAGTGTTGCTGTGGAACAGGAACATAAACATACAGCAAATTATGTAAAAGATTGAGGGGGGACTGAATGGATTTTGGATCAGGCTTCAAAACTAATTGAGAAATATACTGCTGCTGAGAGTCAGTAACAAGACAGACAACAGTGAGAGACGCCGAAATGGATGGAAAAAACAAACAACCAGTAAACTGGTGGAAGAGGAATGTAAAATATGTCATGCAAAGCTGTCAGCTTGGCGCTCTGAGCGTTGTGCAAGAAGTATAGGCTACAAACAGGAGAAATGTATTACCACAATGGGGCTGAAAAAGTTGTAGAAAATAAGAACATAAAAACCTTATGGGATTTTTCAGTCACTCTTGCTGAAATATAAACCCAAAGAACAGATTTAGCAGTTGTAGAAAAGGAGAGAGAAGAATACTTTCCTGTGAACTTTTCCATGGAGTGAGAATGTTCAGTTAAATGCGAGAAAAAAATGAAAAATAGGATCACAGACTGCAAATGTACAGTCAATGGGTTCACACACAGCAAAACCATTGACTTGTGGTGCAGTGGGATTTCCTGTCAGGGATATTAAAACCGTACTGTGTAAACTGGGAACTGACGACTGTGCATATTTCAACAAGACTCACCAGCACCTCTGAAATGTTGAGAAAAGTGGCAATATTCCATGTTTGTCAGTTCTTCATAGAGATTTCAACTGCATTGACAAGCGGTAATGCTCCCCCACTCCCTCTCTCCTGCTGAGATTGCCAGCAGTGGAGGGGACTAATAATGATAATGACGGTAAAGAAAGGGATTAATGAACTCGGAGGTGTGTGTTGGAAAACAGGGATGAAGAGCATCTGGAAGATGTGTTGGCATGGATAAAGGTAAAACAATTCTAGATATAGGTGACTCGCTAGGATAGCACCATTAACATTTTTGTGAAGGTATGATTTATAATGCCTAAGGAATGTCCGGTGTGACGGATCTTCAGCAAACACAGGAAATGAGTATCTTTTATTGCTCTATGTTTTGGAGATTACAACCTAAACTGTGCCTTTTTAACATTTAAATTTAGAATTTCCTAAATCGTGGCTTCCCCGGTTACTGAGAAGAGATGTTATTAATTAGGTCACTTCCAGAGCTTTTGTCAGCTTTCACAAGTCTAGCACGCGCTGCACAGTATTGTCAGCAAGATACCATACATCTTTTTAATTAAAAAATTGATCCTGAGGTTATGCTGCCAAAACATTAAAATGCTGCACATTATTTCTCATGTACAAATTAATCAAAGAAACTATTTAATGAAGAGGTGGTGTTTTGAGACACGGGTGGTGGCTGCCTCGCATCCATGGAATGTGCCGGAGTGTGCTCTGATGTGGGAACAGCAGTCAGTCACCAGGGCACCCCGTGCTATGCTTGCTGATGTCCTCTGCAGCAGTGTTAGCAAGCAAGAAAAGAACAAAAGAGAAATATGTTGTTTTCTGTAGTCAAGGAAATAAAGCTCAAGCAAATTTTTAAGCAGCACCTTTTTTTTTCTTTTAACCTCTCTCTCCGTGTTCCTGACAATTCAGCACCTGGACTAGTCATGCCTGAAGTCTGAGGAAGTTTCCTTTCCTGCTATGGCACAATTCCAAATGTCACAGAAAAATTCTAAAGCATACTGTATTTTGGAGGAACTTGGTGAGTTACGCTGCAGTAAATTTAGATTCACCACAGACTCACTCTCTGTAGTATCTTTCTTTTTCCATCGAACACTTTTCCCCCCCAAACACACAAAAGCGTTTATTTTTGCTCACACCACCCACCTTCTGTGCCTGTACAATGAGATAATGCAACCCTCTCCCCAGAAAAACACTTTTGGTTAGGACTATGCTCTGCACTGAAGCCTGGTGTCTGTCACCCCAGGTCACATCCAGTGAAACAGCCAGAGAGAAACGTCAAAACCGAGACTTTCCCTCCAAATTTCCCAGCCTGAGTATCTTTCCCAAATCTGGTTCGACCTCTTCTTGTCGGCACTGCTGCCTGACTCCCCAGGCAACCACTTGTCCAGCTAATCTAGTTTTTAGTCAGTCCTTGAACTCTGTCTTAGCAACTTGAACTCATAAAGCAATATGGCTTTGCTATTATTAGTGATTCCTTTGAGCTTACACGATGGCCCCTGATCCAGCACCAGACTTTAATGCACTGCATGTCTGGGGTTTGCAAAGCTCAATAGAAGATTACAGTGAGCAGAGTAGAGTAGCTGATACTAAATTCACGATGAAGAAGCTAATAATTCCTTAAGTCAGAGGACTTTAGACAAACTATTTCATTGAGTCTTGACTAGCACAGATCTAGCCATCATGTTTTTCTGAAAGATCCAGTTTCTCTGGCTCTCTAAGCCCACACTTGGCACTCACAGCTTCCCACCTGCTTTTCGCAAACACTCCTGTAACTTGAGTTGTGGAGGTGACTGTGGATGTCTCTGGTACAGTAATGCCGATGCTTTTGGTTGATAAGATGCATTTCCTTAATAGGATATTGATTTTCAGGTGATCTTTTCCCCTCAGTGTGCAAATGTTTCTGTGGGGTGAAGTTTCATTCCAACATATAGCAAATTCCTCTCCAGACAAAATTAGGCCAGAGAATGTCAAACATATACTATTTCTTAAACACGATTCCATGTTTGCTACCAGTGAATTTGGACATATAAATACCATATCTGACACACACATCTATCAAAAATATTCTTTAACATACCTGTAAGCTTACCTTTGCATCAAAATATTAGCTAATCAGACACACATACCACAGCTTGTCTATTCTGCAGTACTGGACCTACTGCTAAAATGTCAAGCAGAAGGGTTACAGTAGTCTGTCGATTCATGGTGTTTAAAACACACCACCGAGTAGAGGACCATAAACAATCTGCGAGCACTCCTCACTACAGCTCAAAGAGCAGAGCAACCAGCTCAAGATCAACCAGACACTCTTTCATCTCAGGGAGCACATGGCAGCTCCCGCTCTGGCACGCGTCCCTTCAGAATTACACCCCTGATTTGCAATTAGCCACAAGGATCCCCAGTCTGACACCGGGAAGGTCGCATCATCAGCATGATCACTGTTTACAGTAGCTAGGTGGTTTATTAATTTACCTTTAAAGAGCAGCTTTTGTACAAAGGGATCTTGAAGTTGAAAACAAGATGGCATATGAAGAACATAAAAGGAACACTGTGCCTGTCACTGAGGCTGAAGATCAGCCTGAAACAGTCCTCTAAATACAAACTTCCTACAAGTATGAGGTATTTCACATCAGCTGCTTTCTACAACTTTTCAGTGAAAACCAGTCATGTTCTTACAAAATACTTAAGAATTAATGGAGTCAAAGAAGAAATGAGAGAGAACAGCTAAATGTTTGGTGGTTAGAGATGTTCTTGAGGCAGGATACTCCAAATAATTATTTGCCAAGCAAAATACCATTAACGTGAGACATGGCATCAACACAGGGCACCTATCCTATGACACTTCCATAGGAAGGCCGTAGATGCGGACACTCTAAGGAAGGTAAGGGGTAGTTTCAGACCCACTCAACAGCCAAGGAAAGTGAACAAGGCTGGTCGTCTGGCTGTTTCATTGACTTTGTGAATAACAGAGAGATGGCAAGTCCACCATCGGTGATTCTGACATAATAAAACCCAGTCCTTTCTGTTTCTCCCTCCCGCCTCTGTGATTTTTCTCCCATTTTTTGTCATTCCAAACAAAACAGCAGTGTCCTTTTTAAAACTTACATCTTTTAAATTCTTGCAATAAAAAATTGTTCCTATTTGGCAATTATTTCTAAAGAGTATTATTTTCTTCTTTTAACACTAATAAGAACGGACAGGGACCCTAAGGTCATTATATACTAATGAGATGGAACAGGAGATATGACTGAAATGAGACCCAGTGTGACACAGCTGCCTCCAAAAAAATCTATCACTTGAGCAAAACACACTGGGACAATCTAGTATCTCAATTTTCCAGTGCTGTTACCATGGTTTCTACACAAAGACTGAAAAGCATGACAAGTATATTCTTTTTGATGACGAATAAAAGGAATATTTGAAATAAGATAATAAAATCTTGGGTGACCTGTCAGAGACCACTGTGACAGCTACTAGTGACTACTTGCATTTACCTCTGAAACAACCTAAATAGACAGAAGGTAAATCAATATATTCTAAATACACTGTCTAGCTATTGGGTTTCCCCTGCCTTCCTGTTTTATTTTGCTGGGGTATAAGAATGATTCAGAGACACATGAGAGTAGCACAGTTAATACAAACCATTTTGCTGTTCTTGATAACTCCTGTAAAGACAGCCTGGCAGTCCAGTGTAGGGTCATGCTGTATGTTTTGTTCAACAGAATGGCTTCAGCTCTATTGTTTTAATAACTGCTGAAACTCAGATGCAGCAAGATGTATGATATTAGTCATGGCTGACATACTAGATTTATTTACTGAGCTTTGGAGTTTGGAAGTAAGTTGGAAAGATCCTGAAGCTAAATGTGAATACTAATTTCAGTTCCAAGCTTTATCCAAATATGCTTGACTCAATTAATCTGTGTCATGAAATTCTATTGAGTCAATCTGTGTCATGAAATTCTATCAAGTCATTGAAAATCTTTGTACGTAGAGTTCTAATGTCTTTGGGTATACTGGAACATAATAAACTCCATTTTCAAAATTTGATGTGTTAGTCCTCATCAGAATAATGCAACTCGACACGTAAGAGCCAAGTCACTGTTCTGAATATGCATGTTGGCATGAAGGATGAGGATATACCATGGCTGGCTGTACCTAACCTGAGCATTTGAAAACTCCCCATATGTTTTGTCATTACATTTATTTAAATGCAACTAAAATCAATTTGATTTTGAAAATATGGCCAGCAGATAAACACCTCACAGCAGCTGATCTGATCCAGTGATTCACTGCTACTGATAGGGGTCCTTCTTCCTATGACTTCCTCTTTCCATTTCCACTCCTTTCCCTGAGCTGACTCCAGGGGAGCCTACTCCCAGAGATGATTAAAATTGTTGATCTGGGCCGAAAATTATGTAATTTTCTTTTTTTCTGGATTAGTTCTCTCTTGTCTTATTGAGCTGATCTCAACACTTGACCTTCAAGTAAATGC
>Ga0181612_175748_pt1 | contig 11404 bp, 9 predicted proteins | sample HoacroProtozoa21_FD_119630 | JGI IMG/M metagenome (GOLD analysis project Ga0181612, IMG submission 119630) | Hoatzin crop microbial communities from Cojedes, Venezuel. Combined Assembly of Gp0051906, Gp0051904, Gp0051908
AGAGGTCCCTGCCAACCCCACCATGCTGTGATTCTGAGGTCTTAATGCATGGAAAGAATTGGGCTCAGCTACTGGGAGTTGAGCAAAGCATGTACAGATCTGTGCTCTCAGAGATTCGGCTGAAAGTGTCTCGTACAGAGATGCTCCCATGCTCGCTGCAGATATGAATATTGCAGAGCGCGCAGCCTGTCTCCAGCGGGTTGCTTGACCATGAAATTGCCCGTGAAATGGGAATCTATTGTTTATCATGCTAATTGGTAACCCGAGAAGTTTACTTAAAGGTCACTAGAGAGCAGTGAGGAACATCATAGTGTGTTAATGGAAGAAAAATTGAAGAAGCCATAGGCGTTTTGGATTATTTAGTAGAATGTTATTCCTAATATTTAAGATACTTTGAGATGTGCATTAAATTAATAAGGGAGATGAAGGAATGTTTTAATTTAACTTAGTGTGAAAATAGCCTTCAGAGTTTATTTTATTCATAGAGTTTTTGCATCAAAGGTCTTATGATGATTAATTTTCAAATTTACAGTTTTTAATAGCAAAATAAGAATTAATAGCTCCAAAGTTCCTTTGAAATAATAAAATACTGTTCTTTAAAGCACTAGATGGCTTTCAAATGCCACTAGTACTTCAAAGAACGGTATTCTTTACAATATTTCTATACAGTATTTCTATTTAGTTTTCTCCACTGTGCACAGCTGACTCATTTTAAGTAGTGCAGAAATATTTCCAAGTGGGCAAAGTCAAGGTGTTGTTATATTCCAACAAAATGCTGGGGTGAAAACTGTACTGAGTACTTGATAGGGTAGAAATTGAAATGTGAGTTAATTTGATGTTATGGCAGGTTCTTTGGCCTTCTGGATTCCAGGAGAAACTTTAAAAAAAAAAAAATAATCTCTAGCTAAGGGATGTAATTATTCTAGCTGTTGGTTGCTTTGTAGCCCAGGCCTCTGGAGGAGGAGCAGCATGGCAGGTTGGGGGGTTACAAGCAAGAGAGGAAGACCCTCGTCAGTGGGGTCCAGTACGGAGCGAAGAAGGTAAAGCTGGTTTTGTCCCTTGAGCAGAAAAACTGGCAATGGAGGTAGGGTAGCTGAAGCAGCCACCACCCCAGGGGGAGGAGGAGGAGAGGCTTCTCCCACAAGCGCAGTCCAGCGGGCTGCAGGGCACGGGGCTGGTGCAGATGTGCAGGAGGACTGACACAGACCCCCCCCATCCAAATGGGTGGGTGCAGGAAAAGGTCAATCTTTCCCCCACAGCCCAGAGGCATGTTCATCTCAAACCAAAGGTGTGTGAAAACAGGGCTTCCAACCTGGTGTGTGCCAAAGTGCCCCCATCACGGGTGCTGGGGGGAGGGAAGCTCCTCCTTGGGTGCAGTGAAAGAAGAGAGCAGGATCTGGCCCCTTCCAGCAGCATGGGGAGGCGGAGGGCAGCACCGAATGGCAGCTGGGATCGCCTGCCTGAATCCTGTTACAGGAGGGCTGCTAATTGCAAATTCAAGCATGTAAAGGATTAATTGCCAGCAGGTGTCAAAGATAAGAAATTTCTCTCTGATCTGGGCAGGGGGTAACTCTGTGTATTGTCCTGCGTTGTTCTCTGCTTACCATTGTTCCTGAAATTCCTAAAATGAACCTCTCCGTGAGGAAATGGGATAAATAATTCTGCTGCTGTCAGAAAAAGACTTCAAAGAGGAGAAATAGTTAATTAGGCAATTACTACATGAAAAAAACATAGTTGTGGAGGCCAGGCAGTTGTTAAAAGCTAGCCTCTAGTTTTACAACCTGCCTGCAGCAAAGGGTTACACAGAAGCTGCCCCAGCAATTTACTCGGGTTCCTCACCTACTTGCATTCTAGGAAAATGAGTGAATTTAGGCAATTAGTAGTGCTGGGGATTGCTGGGGCCCTCCTGATCATGGCCTCATCTGCTCGTGGCTGCCCTTTCTCCCTGTCCCCGGGTGCAGGTCTCAGCCTGGGAGGTCCTCATGCATTAGCTGGAGCAGGAGGTCCTGCCACCATCACTGCTCCTCGCTGCCCTGTGGGAGGTGATGCAGAGCCCAACTAAATGCTTTAATTAGGGGGCTGGTCCATGTGGAGATCAGAGAAGGATACTCTTCAGAAGGTGATTTCCCCCACTGTCTCCAAGGTCTAGGTTGCCTTTTTTCTGTTGTCTTTGCAGAGACCGAGGGTTTCTGTAAGGGATTGACGCAGGCAGGGTGTTCTCTCCACTTGCAAAGGGAGCGAGCTCACTTTCGGTGTGGTGCACTGGCAGCATCCATGGAGGGAATTCCTGCTGAGGAACAGAGGTAAATTCATGCTGTAGTTTGCTTTCCGTCCGAACAGACGAATCCTAATAAAACCACTAATGAGCTAGCCCTAGCGATGAAGAAACTACTCCAGTTGGTCTGGTACTGGTTTGCACCGTCAAACCCAGCATCACAGCAGCCAGGTTAGAGAGGAGCAGTTTAAAATTTGGCAACTTTTACGGATCCTTAGGACGTGTATGAAATAGATGATTTCAGTCATCACTTCATCATGCCAGTCTGTGAAAGAAAAGTCATGACACCACGGTAAGAACGGCGAAGCAAATGGAGCAGTCAGAGACACTTCACTACGTGGCAAGCACCAAAGCTGGCTGATGAGGCTGTTCTGGTAGATGTGGCTTCTTTGGGGGCATTTCTAATGCAATAGATGATGCCACTAGATGTAGTTTCTTGATGTGGGGGGTGGAGAAAGTTGGATACTTGAAGTCATGAAATAATGTGGCTTTCAGAGTTTTGCCATCACCTTCAACAGGAGCTGAGGCGCAATCACTCATTGGGAACTGCCACGCAGCATTTACATTGATGAAAATGGAGAATGGACCTTTGGGGTTTATTTAGAAGTTTAAGAAAAAAGCAAAGAAGAAAAAGCATTGCCTGTAGCCTTGCATGCCTTTGCAAGCAGAAGGCTGCCAGCCCACACACCCCATAAAAAAGCCAACGCTTTGTTTTAAATTAACACCCATCTTCTTGCCAAAGGAAACAGAAGCAGCAACCCAGCCATTTGAGCTTCTCTGTCTCTGATCTCCCAACAGGCCACTTGGGCTGAGCACCAAAAGCAAACGCCTGTAAGGAAGGACATTTCTACAGTGCAGAAGAGACACACTTGCATGCATCTGCTGAGCAGTGAGTCTTGAGTAACCATCCAAGAAATGAGAGATCCGTGTGCTTTTTGCATGCCTTCTGTTAAAGAAAGGCTGTACATCTGTGACTGATAGATTTAGAAAATAGAAACAATGCTCAAATGCTGTTTCATAGCATTCTCCAGTTTTCCTTTTTTCCCTAAATATCATTGTTAGCACTTGTGAAAAGTCATTAGCAATCAGTCCGCTGAGTCCCAAGACATTAAGGACAGGTTTTAATTATCTTCCCTATAGTAAAACAGTTTCTTAGTGGTATTATGGAAATCTTTTCATTCTGATTTCAATCCTAAAGTAATTAAGGACAAATTAAAGATGGATGCAGTGATGTTTTTCTTTACTTGTTTGTTCATTCTCTGAAAGAATGGTGCTTAGAGGAGCCACTCCCTTGAACAGGCATGCTGTTATTCTTATTGGCCTTGGTCTCCTGAAATGGGAAAAACTTGGGTTTGGTCTTTGCTCCATTTTGGACCATGTGCGTGCACATCAATAAAGTGAAGTAAAAGCAAATGTGATTGACTGAAGTGTAGAAGCAGCTATAATGGGCATGTCTCATTTTGACAGCTGTCCTCGACATTGTGCTTGTCAGTCTTCTCCAAGCTAACCAAGTGATTCCTCTAGTGGAAAGCCCGTAGAGTCCATTTTTCCTGAGCGGCAGAAGAGGTGGCTTTCCATCGATACGGGTTTATTTTCTTTTATTGCAGTAAAAGGAACATGCACTCAAGCGGAATTTGAAGTCACTGGTGGAAAAGGCGGCAGCAAGAACACATGAAGACAACTGGAGGAACTGTAAAGGTGTGAGCAGTGGATGGAATAGTAATGAGAGAGTTAGATAACAGACAGGGAATATGTAGCACTTTGAAGAGTAAAAGATAAGCAAAGCGTCCAGAGATGTCCTGGTGACAGTATCCCAGCAACAATAAATTCTGCTTGTGATAGGGCAGGCTGAGAAAAAGCCAGGAACTGACGGGTTTCTAATCTCCTGCCAAAAATCCTGGTCACTGGTGCCACTGCATAATGTGGAGTGTAATGTGTAAAACTTGTGTAGGTATGTATGACTTTCATGCAGCAGCTACTGCCAAGAAAATTATTCGGAGCGATGGAAGCTGACAGACAGTACTGATGGTCTGCGTTAGAGCTCTCTGAAGAGGTATCTGTTGGCTGTGAGGATTAATTTGACTTCCAGTTCAGGTGGAAGATAATGACAAAGAAGTCTTCTTGCTGGATGGGCAATTCTGGGTGATGTTTTGTGCACAGAAGTGATGTTGGCCTCTTAGCTTATCTGCTACCAAGGAAAGGGAATGGGGTGGCTGGTTGTCACAAGGACCAGTTTATCAACATAACAGGGCCTTACGGACTAAAATAAATGGGAGTTTCCTGTGGATGAGCATCTGTGTGGCAGTGAAGGGTATCAAACAGAAGATGACTAGCGCATTTTTTGAGGAAGGGGAGAAATGAGGCTCATGCAGGTGTATTTGGGTGTTCTGCCAGTGTAAAGAAAGTAAGTGGTAAATAGTCAGATGTCTCGGAAAAGCCTGAATGAAGGAATAATAGCCATTAGTAGTGTAAGACATTGAATTAGATGGATTCCCCCTTCTGGAAACTTCCTATGTTTATTACTGATGGCACTGAAAGTGTTATTTCTTTCCTTTTTGTACTTCTCCAGTGATCTAGTCAGTATTTCAACATGCAAAGGCAGGTGATGGAAGGATTCTGGAAGGAAAGTGAAAAATGACATAAACTGGCTAGAATAACAGCTGTGCACAGACAAGGAGCACAAAGAAAAATAAGAAGAACTGGAGATAATCCTGAATGACGAAGACTTTATTTTCCTAGTTATCACTAAAGCATGTTGGAAAGTCTCAGGAAATGGCAAGTCACTATTTCCACAGGCTTTCTGAATCTCTCAGCCTTTTTTCCTTCATCTAATGTCCTAGACCTGAACACCAAGAGGTTCTGATTTGCACAGAGAAAAATCACTGCTCCCCTATTCAAACTCTTGCACATCTATTGAATTGGACAATTCTGCCCCGTATCCTCTGCCGAGGGGTGCTGAGTTGGGTGCAGTGGCTCTCCCAGGGCGAGGGAGGCAATGCGCAGGTGAGTATTTCGGAGATTGCTCCGTTGTGAAATTGTCTCAGGCAATGAATCATTTCTGGACTTTCTGAAGGTCACTTCAAGTTCCCCTAACTTTTAAAGTTAGCTATTTAATAAAAGAAAAAGAAAGAAATATTAATATGGATAACTGTCACTCAGGTGAGAGACCCTGAGAAACGCTCTGGCAGGTCATGCCACTTCGGTGACAGCGTTTGGGGGGGAGAGAGCAGCCGGCAGCGCTGCCTGCCCTGAGGGCAGGCTGCAGTTGAGATACCGTCTGTCCCTCTTGCAGCAGATTGAAGTGGAAGTTCATTGCCCTTCTGGGCACCTGGATTGTATAACTGGCCTGTGAGGAATGACTAAGCAAATCTTCTGTCTCCAGGTCTATAAATTAAAGCCCAAAGACCAGCTGAAGGCAGCTACCTTTGGAGTGGAAGAGACCAGGCTGAGAGCTGCCCCTTTTTTTGAGGGGAACCTCTTCAGGGACAGCTCTGGATGGTTTTTGGGTGGTTTGCGGGGCTGGTGAGGTGCTGATCATCGCTGTGCTTGGGTGTTTGGTTCTCTGCAGGTACCAGGTCTCCAGCCCTCAACTGTACTGCAGGAGGAGCAGGCAGAGGCTGCGCTGGTGGGTCAAGAAATGGAGGTTCCCGTGATGGAGAAGGCTGCAGGCTTGTGGCCAGGAGGAAAGGTCCTGCTCTGCCTGTGGATTTGCAGCTCAGGAACAGAGTCAGTGCCCCAGCAGCGCTGAGCACCCAAGCTGGCAGAGCCCAAGCCCACGGCAGCCCTGGGAGGGTCAGGGTCAGACCGACACGGGCACCGCAGCGCATGGAAAGGTGCATACAAGTACAATGCTGTGCATTTCAAAAATCTGCAATTTAAAACAGCAGAATGATGTTTTCTTTTGTTGTTAAAGTAATTTCAGTTGCAGGTATGTAGATTTTTTTTTTCTTTGTCTCCAAATCTGCAATCAGTGTTTGCCAGAAATGAGAAATGGATTGGTTTTTCAAAGGTGCTGTGCTCCAGGTCAGCTTGATAACATGGGAAATGGCAGGCTAATGATGGTTTAACACCAATTAACAGACCACTTTATCACAGATTAGCATTCTGAGTCTGTTCAATTGATAATTACAATAATTAACTCCTCTGAGCTTGCGTGCACTTCTGAACAGAAATTTGGTACCTTTGTTTAGGCGGAAGGAGGAAAGACACAGAGCAGGCATGGATCATTTGAAGTGTTACAGTCAGTCAGGCTTGGAAGTGCACTAAATTTGGGCTTGCTCTTGGAATGTGCTTGCAGGTGACATCCTCCCAGGTGGAGGTGACTATATAAATGACTATTTCAGCTGTAGCTGAGCACAGCTGCAAGCAGAGACTGAGATTTAATGTGTTGCTGTGGTTCAGATAAGCTGTGAAAGGCATTTGTGCTACGGAACAGCTCTGTTTGTCCTTGCTTCAGGATCCCTGGTCTCAAACTGATGGATTTCCCACCTGCTTAGGCCACTTATTTTCAACATTTAGCACTCGTAGCTTGAAGTCAGACTCTCAAATGTGCCCTTTCCTGTTGGGAAAACTAATGGTGAGAAATGTTTGCTAAGAGGCAGCTCCATACTGATGCTTATAGTGAGCTGCTGAAGAGCTCAACGCCCAGCATGACTGAGTCCTGAATTCTTTGGGAAAGCTCCACTTGGTCTTGAATCCATCAGGAAATGCAAGTGCTGCTGCCAGAGTGAATCCTGTAAACGGTTTATGGAGGGCTGCTGACACCCACGCGTGACGGTGGTTATATCTCTGGGACTGGAGGCAGAGCGCGGAGAAGCCATAGGACAGACCTGCTGGCTTTGGGGACGTGTAGCCGGGTCTCTGGTCACATTGTCTTGGTGGGTTAATGGTTGCAAGATCTCCTTTGTAATCCCAGGGTTCCTGTTGACTTTGTGTCTCATTCAATTTTGTTGACCTCCTCTCTGAAATACTGTGAAATCTCTTTATGAGGAATGCACAAGGTGAGCGCTATTTATAGTTGTTTTTTTAAATATTCAGGCAGTGGTCAGAGCTAACACAGCAGGCAGCTTTGCAAAAGTAGCCTGTTTGGGTATTTCTTCAGTCCTGCACAGATTAATAAAATCAGCCATTTGATGCATGCAGCACCGATCCCGGAGAGCAGCGACCCAAATCCCAGTTCCTCTGGAGGATGGATTTCCGTATCGTTAAGGAGCCAGGATCTGTCCTGGCAACGGGGGAAAGGAGGTTTAAAAGAACCCTGGATTTTTAAACTAAAAGTGTATTGTTTGGGCTGAATGGCTGGATTGGTTTTGTCATGCCATGCTGTACCAGAATAATTGGATGTGTGCATGGTGCAGCAAAGAGCCTGGGTGACAGTGGGTTTGTCAGGGAGCTCAACAAGATGCCTGCAAGCAGAGACTGCAGTTAAAAATATTCATCATATCCCTTCACCCCAGCAGAGCTCACCTCCCCCGTTCTTGATATCCCATAAAATCATACATGCAGTGACCATCACTGATCTTGCCTTGTCTGAAAACAATCTAATAATGGAACAATAAAGAGGTGAAATCGTAAAGATAAGTAGCATTAACGATGCTACAATTGTAAATAAAAAAGCCTTGACCTTTCGCAGTCATGGCTCACTGGGATTTAAGTATTACGAGCGACAACGATCTGCGCTGTCGCAGAGGGATATCCCTGCCTGGAGAAATCCTGGCAGCAGAGCTGGTCAGGTGGATCACCCAGAGGAGCATCCCTGTGGGATAAAGTCCTCGGGTGTGTCCGGGTACCGCACTGCCCGAGCGCTGCGAGTCCCCTGGGAGCAGGCTGGGGCGAGGCAGAGATGCTGAACCAGCTTTAGCTGCGGCCTCTTGCTTGAGCTGAGGGGGGGTTTGGGGGTGCAGCTGGGGCCCCATAAGAACATTACAGCTCCCTGGAGAGCGGCAGGACTGGCTGTGAAGCAGGAGCAGCTGCTTTATCACAGGGGACTTCGAATAGATGGCTTACACTTCTGCTGCTGAAAGGTGCTCTGACCTTCTTAAACCTAAAGATGAGATTCTTAAATTCATGAGTCCCTTTGGAAAAATCATGTTTGTTAATCTTGACAGAAAAAGAGGGAGTTAACATAAAATGCAACTTGGTCACTAAGGGATTAAAGTACAAAAAAAATCGATGATATTTATACAGGGTGCCTTAAAAGAGCCCATTTTATAAGGCTGAAAGCAGTTCAGCGGGGAAAAAGAATTTGGCAGGAAAATGGGAGTAATTAGGAAAGTTGACTAGGAGTCCGAAATTCCTCGGTCAAGGAGGATGGCTGCTGCTCTGAGAAGCCTCTACCTTGTTTAGAAAATTAGAAATTTATTTCTCTTCAACATTAGCAAAGAAGAACTTGTTTTTTCTTCTCCTGCCTGTTATGGGGCATTCGGCTTCATCGCTTGCTGCTCAACAGAAGGTAAACACTCTGCTGATCCACTTCAAATATAAATAAGCCGTGCAGCGCGCTCCGTGGGGTGCGGAGCAGATGTTGGAGAGCACAGCTGCTAGGCGTCCTTATTGTTAGTCACTTGTAGCTTTTGAGAGTCTAATATCTCTCTGTGGTTATATTAAAGAACATTTTCTATCGGCAGTGAGCCTTGGGTGAGCTCTTCAGCTCGGGGTGCCTCCCCCTTGCCTGGCCGGGACCTCCTGCTCCTGGCGTCGCTGCCTCTCATGGGGAGAAACCTGCTCCCATGGGCTCTCGCCGACGGAGGAGTCACGTTGATGGGCTGTAAAAGGCGCTGCTTTCAGTTCTTGGCAGCAAAAAGACTGATAAAACAGTTAACGAAACAACGGGATCTTCAAAGGGGCAGCCGCTCTTCCCTCCCCAAGGGAGCTGCTGGGCCAGGTCCTCGGCTCAGGTGAGCAAAGATGGCAGAGCGGCCATGGATCAGGCCTACAAGATGTTAACGCTTTCAAGTAATGCCATATTTTCTGCTTTCTATGCCATATATCCAATATCACAATAATTTTGTGTTTGTGTTTCAGGTGAGTGTAAAAGCAGGGCAGGTGCTGGACCTCTCGGAGAGTCCTTGTCTGTGATTGAAAGCCTGCAGACAAGACCGTGTTTCTAGCAAACGTCTTCATAATACTTAACATTCAATAGAGTAAAAGGAGAATAATGAGCACTGCAGCTATCCCAGGTTAGTAATTACCACTGTCGTTATTAATTTTCCAGAGCAATCCTGTCAAATGAGTCATTATTATCTCAATTCCTTAGCCAGGACTGATTGATTCTTGTGCTAATGTCATATAATATCTGAGTACAATATAGAACTATAGGGCTGGTGTAATTCTAGTGCAGAATAATTCTAAATAACCAAATCCCTTGCCTACAGCTCTGTTTAGATCTGATGCTTTATACTACTTAATTGAAATAAATACCCCCATTCAAAAAAAGTCACGTTATTTTTAAGATGGTTTTATGTCAGAGGAAGAAAAATTATATCAGAAGTGATTTATTTTAATGTACGTTCCACAAACATAGCTGTCACTGTCCTTCTTTCAGACCTTCCAAATAATTGCGTTGCCTCTCCACAACGCAACATAAGCTGCGTTGAATTAGCCCCAAGAGCTGTGCTGTTTCTGCAGCCAAGTCATTCTGTGCAAACAGACGTGTTTCTGCCCGTTCTGGGTGCGACACGGTACCCTGCCCCAGCTCGGAGCTGTGTCCATCCCGGGAAGCACCAAGAAGCGCCGGTGAAACCCTCGGCTGGTGAAGCGATGCGCTGTTGCCTGGTGAGCTTCAGCGCAGCGTGGAGAAATGAGAGGACGGGGGTTAAAGGCTCTGCTAACGCAGCCCACGGATTCAAATCCTGTCGCAGTCACCGGGATGCCGCTGGGGATGGGGGTTTGTGTCAGCCCGGGGTCTGGCCTGTGTGTCTCACCGTTACCTCCGTGTTGGCACCAACTGGGAGCTTCACAGCGCCTCGCAGAGCAGCATGGCGTAGCCTGAAGTAAGTCTCAGTAATCTTCAGCACTTCATAATGTGCATTTAAACCATTTTCAAGGAAGGAATGTCTTGGTTAGCCTTTGGCTGTGTAGGGGTTTTTTTGGAGGAGAAGGTAAATGCAATGTTTTTCCGGCTCTGTTTCATTAGCTCGCCGTCTGCAGTCGCTGTCAGCAGTCCTGAGTATGAAGAAGTTCGCTGCAGGACCAGGAGAAGGATCTCTGCGGGGATGGTAAGAAGTTTCTTGCTTCTACAGAAATGATGAAGTGGAAGAGACGGATATTACCTTTCCTTTAAAAAAACTGCAAACCCACTACTTGCATTTGTCTTGGGCTGGAGGGAAGGAAAAGAGAAGGAGACAGCAGTGATTTTACAACTTTGACCTGTTTGTCTCCCAGACTTCAAACACAATCAGACTGGAGAGATAATGAGCAGATTCTAAAGCAGGACCAGCAAGCGGTGGGGCTTTAGGTGATACCCTTGGGGTTGGACTTACTTTTTTTGAGACTAGGAAGAAGTGATGGCTTAATCCTGAACCGACAGCCTAGAAATCTTGGTCCGCCTTGGTAGGGACGGCTCACGTGCCGCTTGGTCAGCGCAAACAGCACGAGCAAAGTGCATCGGTTACAGGTGTTGGAGCCCCTTAGGGCTGCGGACCAGCCCAGGGTGCGAGGAGGCTGCTTTGTGCTGCACCTCACCCCGCCAGGACAGCCGGGCTCCGCGGGCTTGGCTCGGGCTCTGCAGCCGGCTCCCGAGCCGAGTTTCACACCAGTTCGGTGAGCGGGAATGGGGCCAGCAGGCTGGGGTTTCACACCTGAGCGCTGCTACGTGCAAAGCGGCAGAGAGGACCTTGGCTTCTTCCCGGTGACCTTTATTCCTGGCCCTGCTCGCAGGGGAGGGATGGGATGCTCCGTGTCACTGCTCTCAATGTGTCTCGGCTTTGCATTCCTAAAGCCAGCTCCTGCCCCAGCAGCAGGCGCGTCCCGGTGCCAGGCTGGCTTCTGGCTGCACGGGCATTTAGGAATAGGGCTGGAGCATCTCTCCCACGAGGACAGCCTGAGGGAGCTGGGGCTGTTCAGCCTGGAGAAGAGAAGGCTCTGGGGTGACCTTAGACCAGCTGCCAGTGCCTGGAGGGGCCTGCAGGA
>Ga0181612_182864_pt1 | contig 11404 bp, 2 predicted proteins | sample HoacroProtozoa21_FD_119630 | JGI IMG/M metagenome (GOLD analysis project Ga0181612, IMG submission 119630) | Hoatzin crop microbial communities from Cojedes, Venezuel. Combined Assembly of Gp0051906, Gp0051904, Gp0051908
GACACCGTTCTCTGTTAACATCGAAGAGTGACCTAGCAGAGGTCCTGTCATTCCTGCTGTAGGTGTCCTGTCGGCGGCAGGAGGGTTGGACTAGATGACCCAAGGAGGTCCCTTCCAATCCCTAACGTTCTGTGGTTCTGTGAATGTTCCATACTTTTTAATACTATGAGAAAAAACCACAGATAGCTACAAAAAGCTTTGAGGCATTCAGACATATGACTGAATTTGCTTTTGGAGGATCTCTTGGACTCCACTACCAGCGTCAGCTGCAGCCATCCATTTTGTCAGCACAGCTGAATGAATTATACCACTGGATATCACTTAGGGTTATATTTTGTCCTACATGTCTACAAACTAACTCTGTAATGTGTGCTTTTTGTCAGTTGTAATATCTGGTAGCACATGAAAGCATGTAATGAAAGTATAGCTGGTCTAACCGAAAGTTACAGCGTGATCAAACTGATTTACAGTACTGGAATGACTTAATCCACCACAGAATGACTTCAAAGAATACATAAGACAATTCAAAATATCTCTTTCTCCAAATAGCTGCATTTCACGTAACTGTTCTTGTTTTGCCATGTGCAGACTAAGCTTTATTACTACAATTGCTCACGAAAGTTGTTACATCGGTGAGTGCAAAGAAAATACTTGTCAAACTTCAAAATAAAATAACACAAAAACTGAAGATACTGACAAAATGGTTTGAAGCAGACAAAAGTAATGAAAAAATGAATTGTTCACAACCACATGTCTAAACAGAAAGAAAAAACCACCAAATTTGCTATATTCTTTCTTCATTTCATTTGTTCCAAAATGAATTGTTCAATATGACTAATGCAATAAACTGCATTGCTGCCTATTTTTTATTTTGAAATAGAAGCTAATTTATTAAATGAAAATTTTTTGATATGGGGAACAATATGGAATATTTCAGGATCGAAAACCCACTGATAGGACACTGGCTGTGAAACACAATTAGAAGAAGGCACAAGATAGTGAACACCACTATGCAGTATGTACAGTCATTAATGACAACTAACAAACCTCTGTTGATTTTCAGGTTCCACTCTTTGTGCTTGAGGTTTTTTTGGGTGGTTTTTTTTTTTTATTTTTTATGCCTCCAGACATTATTCATAAAGCAAACCCAGAATGAGATCTGCCTGAATCTTACTCTATACCACTAAACCAACCGAATCTCCTAGGAGGTCCTTTATAAAATTCCAAGTCCTTTATTTAATTAGAGCCTCAGTAACACACCCCTTCCACCCCCCTCCCCCCAATCCCTTATGTATTTATTTTCACTAGGGAATAATCAAGTCTTTTAATTTCTGCTTAAAATCTTGACTGGCTCTCTGCTCAGCTTGAACTGGATCAAACACAAGGCATGGAAGGCTTTGCTTTACTTTAGGTATCTAAGACCAGGTTTGTCATCCTCACATGTCCGAGAGCAAGTGAGTCAAGGTGCTGAGCAAATACCCACTTTTAGGCACTTTTGTGTTTAAACCTAAGCCACAGCACAGCAAGTAGGGAAGACTGGGAGAAATACTTCAGAAGCTCAGTGCTGAGCTGAACTAACCTGCTAATGAAGACATCCACATTGATTCCTTGATCTTCATTCTTCACAAGCCCTTAAGCCATAACATACGCGCCATCCATCTACCAGTAAGATCAGTCTGATTTAAACTCTATAGCTAATGATTTCCTTTAAAGGAAGCAATAGCCTAGGGAGCTAAAGCAAATGTCCAAGAAGTGAAAAACCTCAGTTCAATCCTCCGTCAGCTGAGGAGCTTCAAACCCACACCTGCTAAATTCCTGGGGAATGTCTTCAGTACTAGGCAAGAAGCTGTTCTGGGAAAGGCTGCCCTCCTTTTCTCCTGTTGAATTTGTGTCACAAAACAACCAAAAGGACAGATTCACTGGGCTGAAAACTCCTGGCTTTTGGTCTCCCAGAACACCTTCTCTAATGCAGTCCTAATGAATGCTTAAACACCACCAACAAAACCCTTAAAGAAGACCAGCAAGCCCCCCCGAAAGTCTTATGTAAACAAGGCAGGTTCTTTTAATGTTCTGTTCACTGACAGTGTAAGGACATTGAATAGTTTTGGACAGTTTTCAGGGCCTGATTTACATGGATACTTTGTACTTTTTCCAATTCCACTGTTAAAAGTAACACAAAAGATAAACCTCACGGACAAGATGACAATACTTTGTTCACTGATATATGTCAGGAGGTCAAATTTTATAGTAGCAAAACCAGCCAGACTGCTTATGAGCATTTTCTCTTATCAACCCAGTGCTAGGATCCCAGTTCTAATTTTTGTTCAGTAGCATCGGATTTCCTAATAGATGAGCGGCACTGAGCACGGGGTGATCCACAATAACCTTCACACCTCATAAAGAAGGCAAGAAGGGCACAAACACTCCCCCAGTTGTCACCCTGTCACACTAATTCAATACACCTAGGTAATTTCTATTTTCCCTTTGTGTTTCCGAAAAACATTTACGGATAGGTTATGAAAAATGCAAACTAATATGATCATCACAGTAATTGCATTGGTTAGGTTTATTAATTTGTCACAATTAAGTGAATAAGCGTCTTAGTAACACTGTTATATTATTACTTGATTAGTTTTGAAAGTGATTATTCTAAGAACTCTGTTTAATTGGAAGCATCTCAATTTACAGGGTACATTAAATTCTCAGTAGCATTTTAGGATTATTCAACGTATGCAGGTCAATTACCAGCAATCACTGTTTCATTCAACTGCTTCATAAGAAACTTCAGTACAACACTGGAAAAGAATAAAGAGGGTTCTAAAAGATGAACTGCTCTTCAGTCCTGAAAGATACAACTGAACTTTCGTTCACATTATTATAGTAAAAGGCCATATCTAACATCTAAATTGTTAAAAACACTCTGAAATGGAGAAGATTATAAAAATTTGAGCAAAGATTAAAGAACAGTTGTCTACCTTAAAACAGATGATGATAATTTGTCAGGACTGCCAAATTACCGAATTGCACTAACTGCACTCATGCCCAGCTGCACATTAATTACCAGATAAGAAAGTTATAATTAATTTTCTTAATATCACTACACTGCTTTTCTTCCTTCAGTTAATAAAAACAGATTGCAATCAATCTTTGTTAATTCACACTGCAGAACAGAACTGCTGTAGCTATTTCCATATGTGAAAAGCACCGCATGCATAGCTCTTGGTGTAATACCCTGCCTAGAAGCTGTATCTTCTGACATTTTAATGAAGTGTTGTAATAAGGCAAATATATTATAAATTATAATTTGACTTAATAGAGTTAGTAGAAAAACTACATAAGCTTAAAAATGAATTTTTAAAGAATCCTCTTAATGACAAAATTCAGAAGTGGATGGTATTGCAACATATTTTCAAATAGAAAAGAGGTTCTACTTGCAATGTTGAAAGACTTCACTGCTGAGACTTTTTAAATTTCTTGATCAGCTGACTTTGTTATTAGAAACCATTAAAAGTGCTCCATACCTGTCTGGCCTTTGCAGAGGACAAATTGCAACAAATTTTCAGTACTAGTAAAGGAAAACAACTTTATAGCAATATAGACTAAAGTTCATCAGAGTTCTGATCAAGAGCATTCAGTTATAAATACTGCAAAGATAACAGCGCAGCATTCAAGCAGCATACGTTGTCCTGCACCCATATCTGTATTTAGTATCAAAAGGCATTTTCATAAGATGGAAAGGATTATTCAAGGGTTCTCGTGGGAGAAAAGGAGAACCAAGTAAAATCAGTGCACCTTTTTTTCATTTTCCTTTTATGCCTGAAAGATGTTTTATTTCTCCAGCCTCATTGCTGCTTAAAAATTATTTCTTTTCTCTCCTTGCTTCCCCTCCTTTATAAAAGATAGGAATGAGTGTAGAAATACCACAATTATAACATTCTGGCTTCCAAAGTGCAGTAACCTGTTGTATTCTGATCTAATAGAAGTTTTCACATGGTCAGAAATACGACAATTATAACATCCTCGCTTCCGAAGTGCAGTAACCTGTTTTATTCTCATCTAACAGAAGTTTTCGCATGGTCAGCTTAGGTGTCAGAAAGGGAAGACTGGATATTTGGTATTAAATGAAGGCTGAAAATGTTGTTTTTTGGGTGGGTTTTTTTTTTTTTTTTTTAACTTCTCTAAAGTCTTCCAGGGGATGGTAAAAACTACATAATTCTGTATTTGAGAGAAACTGGAGATAGGAAAAGGCATTTCTGAAGACTATATAGCCTTCAGCAGCACAGCCAAGCACAACCTATTTTTTAGCTATCATTTCTCCCAAACTTCCCTAAAGCAGCTCAATTTGCTTTACACTGCTAAATGTTATATATACATATAAAAATCTAAATGTTATATCTACATAAAATATCTATATGTGTGTAGACATATATACTGCCCCCCAAATGTATACTAAAATGTGCCTAAGAAGAGCTTGAACAAGACCTTAAGGAACAGTGTATTATGTGATAATACACCAGGAGGAGTAGGATTTATAGATCAACTCTTCCATAAAGCATCTTACCTTAAGGCAGCAACTCTAGCATATGTTCCATTTTGCGTACTGCACAGAAGCAGAGAAGCAGATAGAGAACCTCAAACACAGGAGGGAGGGGCTGAAAAACAGTCAGCCCAGGAGCTTCAGAAGACATATGTGGGACGATACCCAGCGCAGTTCCCAAACACTAATGTTCACAAGATATGAAACGGAAACATCTGAAATAAGAGAAGCAACCCATAGATCTGGAAAACTTCATGCATCCAGGATTCAGATTCCTCTTATGGAAGACGTGGGGCAATGGCAGAATAACAGTTCAGTTGAAAAAAACATCCATCAGAGCTGAAAATCACCACTGGTGTGCTTCTCCTCCAAAGTAAAAATGAATTAGCAGAGGGCAGCAAGCATGGAAGAGAAGCAGGGTTAGAAAAATACATAAATTAGAACAGGATCGAAGACAGATTGCAATAGTTCTTGATTTACAGAAAACTTACAACTAAAAGGCACTGGATAATCTCAGAAGCTTGTAATAAAAACTTGCAGTTTAGATTGAGAATTCGAACAAAATCTGGATACTGAAAAGACACTGCGAGAAACAACGTAGCTGCTTTCCAACCAAATTGTGACATTATGTTGACTAACACTGAGACAACTAAGAGTAACAAGTACAGCACTTCAGGTATCTGTATTTAATGCTGAGATTACTTTTTAGAAACAGGGATGTGTTCTGTATTCAGCTGGATGTATGAAGCTGGTCACAAACGTGAGAAAATCCAACTAATCATCAGCAATTATGCAAGCAAGGAAGCCAATAATCCTTCCATCAGTTTAAGATTCCTGAAAAGAAAAGAAACTCCGCATATCTCTCCATATGCTAAACCTAACTGAACAATTAATAAATAATAAAATTTAGTTTCTTTTAAAAGAACCCCAAAACTAAAGCTAAAAATCAGTCTGCATGAATGTTCTTATTATTCTGACATAATAGACTGATTTATAGAGGAAAAGATAACCTATTCTATGCTGATTTGTTATTTTAAGGTAATTCTAAAAGATTAAATGGAAAACTGCACTGAAACAGTATCTGATGTATCCATGAAAATGGATATGCCACAAATTCCAGAAGAACAAAGGATGTCCTAAACAGTTATGACTAGTCAACTTAAAATTAAACACGCTTACAAAAATGGCATAAAAAACACCCATCAACATTGGTATAGTGAAAATGAAAACCACAGAATTTAAGTTTCACGGTATTAATAGGATTATGAAGTACTATAAAGATTAGTTTAAAATTCAGATTAAGTGGAATAGTTATTTGTGATATACATGACGCATCACAACTTCACCAGTTACAGACAGGATTTCAGCTGTCCAGCTGGGAGGTTAGAGTTTGGAGGAGGTTAAAGAGAGATCCTCTCATATCGGCAGCAACGAGAAACCATATAATGATGAACAAAGATTTACCTATATATACACACACACGTACACATGTACTTTTAAAGTACATTAACCTTTTCATATACCTTCCATTACATGTGTGTGTGCATATCGACAATGAAAGATATATGAAAAGGTTAATGTACTTAGAGCTAAGTATTGAAGGGGAAAAATGTCTTTTTAGTGAGGAAAAAAGTAGTCTTCTGTGAAGAGGACAATAGAATCTGTTTTCAGTAATGATTTCTGAAAAAACATAGTTAGCAACTCTTCTTCACACACATTATTTTAGGACAAGAATACAGAATAACTACAAGTATTAGTCACCTATTTAAACTAGTGCTTATTTTAGAATCTAAAATAGTCCTTACGTTTGATGCTAGGTAAAAATCTTGTTCCCCCAGTCCTGTAATGCTGAACAGGTATCATACCCTTATGCATACTATCACCAACCATTTAGTCAGAAAGTCAAAGTATAGTGCCCAGTAGATCTCAATCCTTATTTTCCACCACATCATAAAGATGCTTAGAGTAGGGAAAAAAGCAACCACCATCTTTCCATTTTGAAATTACTATTTTTAAGAATGACATGCTAATTTTTAGAATTTATCCAGGTAGAAGTCTTAAAACAATTTGAGCTAAAAGACACAAGGAGAACACTCAGCAAATTCCCTCTCTCATGGCCATTTAAAGAGTTCCCTAATGACTTAAGAAGCGATGTATTTTGCAGGCAAAATCCTGCAAATGTACATACATTTTATCAAATACACAAAGTGAATAATTCATAAGTGTTTTCACAATTTCTCATTTAGAAAATTCTTAGAAGAAACAACCCTACAGCAACTATTATTCTTAGATGAAATGTTTCCCTGAGGTGACTTGAATTGTTGTGGCAGTGACTGAGATGTGCTTGTGCTTATTTTGTTTATTTAATGAAACCTGAAGCCTGTACAAATTGATTCCCTTCCCTCTGAAGGAAGCCTCTTCCAACAGTCATATTTTGTCTATTATAAGATTACCATTTACCGGACACAGATTAAAATTAGGACATACACGACACAAGCAATTGAAAGGGAAATGATCTTGAACCAGTGCAAAGATTAATGTGCCTACAGTCATGTGTTGGAGTTCCCAGCACAGTCGATATGGTCAGCGAAGGGCAGCTCAGCGGGCCAGGCTCTGGGCATTTATTTCAGGGCAAGACAACTGCTTCTGGAGCTACTTTGTAGTGCCTGGCTCCCTGATGACTGTAACAGGAGCTAGGTCCTGCTGTGCTGGCAAAATGTACAAACATGTCTCATCTTGAACTGAGCCTCATCCTGCACATCTTCATGTACAGCTTCAACTCTGAAATATGTTTGGCAACTCAATACTGAGTGTTTTCTTGCACCTCCTAGGCAGTGGGAAAGTACATCATACAAATAACTCGTAATTATCTGCCAACATCCAGGTGACAGCAGCAGTTACCCAGCTGAAGCAAGACTACAAGCGACACTAACATCTATATACTAATTTATAAATTTAATTTTACTAAATGCAATTTCAAAATCTTGAAGGCAGATTTTGTTGGGGAGCAAGAGCAGTTTTAACTATCTGGAAGCAAATCTAGGATCTGATGCAACTTTCCCATGTCCATCACTATCCACCCTACGTCACTGTGTTTCAGCCACGGCCTGGTTAATTCACAGCCAGACTAGTAGAAAATTTGAAGCACCTGGTTGGCACATACCATAGGTGACCAGGGTGAACTTCCTATTCCTGATATCTTCTATGGCAAAACACAAAATAGTGCAACCTGCTTATCTGGACTCGAGTTGTGTCATCTCCATCGCCACCACCACCCCTCCCGCCCTTCCAGCACAGAAAATTTTCATATTTCCTTTATAACTAAAACACAAAAAAAGCCATTTCCCATTCTTTTTAAGCCATCAAGACAAAAATTTGTGATAGCTGGGGAACGTTTTGATACTCTGAAGAAAGCGTCTGCTGTGGAGGCGGGCAAACCCCATGAAGTGAAGACCAAGACCCTCCTGTAACCAGCTGGCTTCGATGGGACTGTCTGGCACAAGGTTTTTTTTGTTGCACAAAAGAACACTGCCTATTGTTAGCACCACAGAGATCTATAAAGTGTTTGCAGTCACACATTTTATGCTGAGGAATCACATTACTAATTTCACACAGGGTTCTAAACAGACAAGTAGTATGAAAATTACAAACTTGTAAGTATTTATACTCCTATTACAGTGCACTAATAAACTGAGGGGAAAGAGTTAGTGTTTAAACTTAGAATTTGGGACCAGAATCTCTTTCCTTTGGCTATAAAGGAAGCACTTGAACTGAGACAGATATTTTGCAGAAGCAATAATAGGTCCCAAATCCTTCCTGTGTTATTGCCAGAGGGCTGCCTCCCACACACATTCAGCATTACAATATTGAATTGAAACTGCTGTGTGAATAATACAGCTTAACATTATGGGTTTTCACCAAAATAGTATTTTTCTTCATTCTTTTTTTTTCCCCAGAAAACAGATATGTACCTTGAACTATCTCACGGAATTTTTCTGATATTTTTATAATGAGATTTTTTGCATTTCTCAATGGCAAATCAGACACCACCACAGGTCAAAAGTATCTGTCCTGAAAACTGCACTGATGTCTACTGACACCTCCAGTCAGAAAATCTTAATTTTTTTAACACTCTCAGACCAATTGTTTTAATTTTATGTATGACCATGAAAGAATTATTTATAGAAACTTAAAGGAAAAAAGGAAATCTGATTTTTCTTTTAAATGAAATCTGATTTTACAACAGTTCATTTGGTTCTTGTTGAATACACAGCACTATTCATGCAATGTAGAACAGGTTACTCCTTTCAAATAAGGCAAAGACATGGCAAGCACTTTGCCTAGTGTGACATTCTGAAACAATGAAATTGCTAATCGGACAGCACATAACATGGTGATATCAAAATGCCCTAAACACAAAACTACTTTTTCAAGTTTATTTTGCATCCAGTACTGACTCAAGAAATGTAAAGTTGTTTATGAATCATGCAATGAATCAGTGGGTTAACCACCACCCAAAATGGCAGTGCTGAAAAAATGTACCCTTTGCTGAAATAATTCTTGTCACTGGTTACTTACAAATTAGAATGGAATTCATTTCCTCAATTCAGAAAGTTAATTCTTCCAATTATTTGCCTATAGTCTTTTTTTTTAGTCAATGGAAAGAGATCAGTATCTCTTGAAGGCAAGTCATTCTATGCCAAAACATGTTAAACACCAGACAAATAATTTTTAGACAGGTAAAGTTCAGCTAGGATTTATCTCTTTGCATCCAGTGCTAATACAAATCCACACTGTGATCCAAATGCCTGAAGGGAAAAGTCTGGTTTCAATTGGTCTGTTTTGCTACAGGGGAAATCTCAATGTTTAACTCAATTTCCAAAACCTTTTTGTTACTATTACCGCTTTAATTTATAACATCAGTGGAGCATTTGCCAAAACCACACACACAAAGCCTTTATTAAGCATGCAAACTAGACTACTTTTAGTGGTTTCTAGAGGTAGTTTTGATTCCTTCCTCTAAAATTATGCCCAAGTTAGACAGAAGGGATAAAATTAAAGATTCCATCTAAACACAACTTCTGCATGGTCCTACAATGACAAGCTGTAAATTTTTCCTCTTTACAACCTGTTTAAAAAACAGGTTTATTTTTGCCAAAGACAGTCAGATTTGAAGAATAAACTTTATTTAACTCTGAAGCATTTTTTTGTTTGTTTAATTTAGACACTAAAATTAATCGTGCAAACCAGAAAATTTAAATTAGCCATTCTAACTGAATCTCTGCAAGAGTGTGCTTGTTGAGTCACCAGGACAAGTAAAAGCATGGATCACTAATTCTGTTAAAGAAGATAATATCATACAGACAACTTGATGCTTAGAAAATTTTGCAAAATCATTCAACATTCACATTTCAGGCATTTCTGATAGTGTGAGGCAATTAAGCTGTCCAAAGGGGTTTACTGAATTTATGTGTCTGTATCCTTTCTTCTTTATACTTTCAAACTTTCCTAATGCATTAAGATTCCTTTAAAACTAGTAAAGGAATATACCCTTCAGTGCATTGATTATGATGTTTTAGAAGTCCCAGAACTCAGAGAGAACCATTCTGTTACACACTAAAAACTACATCTTTTCTTAAGAATACTAGAGTTCTTCCAATGAGGTAGGACACTAAAGACATTTTGAAGGCCATCTATTCCTTAAGTGAGTTAGGCACATGAGAGCTTAAACATGTTCTGAAATGGGGAATTACTTTGAAATGTTAAAATATTCTCAAGCAAGGCCTGTTGTCTGAAGACCAACATTTCACGCCTTGGTGGTTCGTTTATCAGCCACACTTCCTCCTAGGTGGAAGGTGCTGACAGAAAAGCTCCTCTAAATGCTAAATGCTAAGACTGGCCCTCAGGAATCCCAGGCCCCGGAGGTAAGAGAGGAAGCCTACAGAGAGGACGGCTTTCCCTTGGTCGAGGAGGACTCTGTGAGGGATCGCTTAAGCGATCTGGACGTCCACAAATCCATGGGCCCTGATGGAATGCACCCACGAGTGCTGAGGGAGCTCGTGGATGTCATTGCTGAGCCGCTCTTCATCATCTTTGAGAGGTCATGGAGGACAGGAGAGGTGCCCAAGGCTTGGAGAAAGGCCAATGTCACTCCAATCTTCAAAAAGGGCAAGAAGGAGGACCCAGGGAACTACAGGCCGGTCAGCCTCACCTCCATCCCGGGCAAGGTGATGGAGCAGCTTATCCTGGAGGCCATCATCAAGCAAGTGGAAGAAAAGAAGGTTATCAGGAGTAGTCAGCATGGATTCACCAAGGGGAAATCATGCTTGACCAATCTAATAGCTTTCTACGATGACATGACTGGCTGGGTGGACGAAGGGAGAGCCATGGATGTTATCTACGTAGACTTCAGCAAGTCTTTCGACACAGTCTCCCATGATATCCTCCTAGGGAAGCTGAGGAAGTGTGGGCTGGATGAGTGGTCGGTGAAGTGTATTGAAAACTGGCTGAATGACAGAACTCTGCGGCGCTGAGTCTAGTTGGAGGCCTGTAACTAGTGGTGTCCCCAGGTGTCAGTACTGGGCCCAGTTTTGTTTAACTTCTTCATCAATAACCTGGATGAAGAGTTAGAGTGTACCCTCAGCAAGTTTGCTGATGACACCAAACTGGGAGGAGTGGTGGATACACCAGAAGGCTGTGCTGCCATTCAGTGAGAACTGGATAGGCTGGAAAGCTGGGCAGAGAGGAACCTGATGAAGTTCAACAAGGGCAAGTGCAAGGTCCTGCACCTGAGGAGGAGCCTGCATCAACACAGGCTGGGGGTGGACCTGCTGCAGAGCAGCTCTGCAGAGAGTGACCTGGGAGTGC
>Ga0181612_104380_pt1 | contig 11403 bp, 10 predicted proteins | sample HoacroProtozoa21_FD_119630 | JGI IMG/M metagenome (GOLD analysis project Ga0181612, IMG submission 119630) | Hoatzin crop microbial communities from Cojedes, Venezuel. Combined Assembly of Gp0051906, Gp0051904, Gp0051908
ACGACGAGGTGCTTCCTATCGATAATGAGGATGCCTTCGAGGAAGGACGTCGCTTCGCGGTGACGGAGGGAGTGTTAGTGGGTATTTCCAGCGGAGCCGCTTTAAAGGCTGCACAGATTCTTGCAAAGCGTCCCGAAAATGCAGGCAAGAATATTGTGGTATTGCTTCCGGATTCCGGAGATCGTTATTTATCGACACCGCTGTTTGCGTAAAATATATTGTTATCTGTGTTTCGGTTTGTGTAAAATGATATGGATGTTTACAGAACTGTATGCATAAGAAGGAGAAACTATGAAAATTTCCACAAAGGGAAGGTATGCCCTTCGTTTAATGTTGGATTTGGCGATTTATAACACAGGAGAGCCGGTGAGTCTAAAGGACATTGCCCGGCGTCAGGAGATTTCCGAGAAATATTTGGAGCAGATTATTTCCGTCCTTAATAAGGGAGGCATGGTGCGCTCCATTCGCGGCAGCGGCGGCGGCTATGTGCTTCGGAAAAAGCCGGAGGAAGTTACTGTAGGCATGGTGCTTCGTCTGACGGAAGGAAGTCTGGCTCCGGTAGCCTGTGTGGAAGAAGGGGCTGAGGTATGCCAGCGGGAGGACCAGTGTGTCACCACCATTGTTTGGAAACGATTAAACGACGCCATTAACGGTGTGGTAGATGGCATTACCTTAGCAGACCTGGCTGAGTGGGAAAAAGAAAAAGCAGATCAGTATGTGATCTGAAAAAGCGTAAAATTTGCTGGAAAATCCAAGCGTATATAGCGAGAACCCCCGGAGGAAAAATTCCGGGGGTTCTCTTAGCATAGGAGAATATATGAAAAGAAGGTTACTGCAAAATAGAAAAACTCATGGCGGGAGCCGTAATGCGGTTCTCATGAATCTCCGGAGCGCCGGAAATGGAATAAAGAACCTTTGCGTCGGATAAATCCTCCGTAAGAACCGCCTCGTGGGCCTGGTGGGAGGGATTAATGATAAGAAGTAAATCTCCCCGCTTATAAATAAAGGGAAGTCCCTTATCTCTGGCATAAACCGGTGCAAAACTTCCGTCTGCCTGCAAGTCTTCATAAGCGTGTCTTAAGAAACAAATCTGACGAACCGTATCCAACAAGGAATCCGAAACGTTGTTATAACCACATAATGCTTCCTTGGTAAATTCTTCCGGAAGAAGAGGAGTGGCTAAGGATTTTCCGAAGAGAAAATCCTGGGAAACTACATCCGGGGCATCTTTTGCATCATCTATGGGAAGATAAATCTGCTCCGGTTCAGCCAGAGAGAAGCCTGCATTCTTCTGTGAAATATCCCACTGCATGGGGCTTCGACTTCCGGTACGGCTGTAGCCTCCTTCCTTGGTAGGAAGGTCAAGGTATCGCATACCGATTTCGTCGCCGTAATACATAAAGGGTACGCCGGGCAGAGTAAAAAGCAAAGCGTAAGCCAGCTTTAACTCTTCGGTGCTGTGGGTTCGGGACACCCGGGGTGTGTCGTGGTTTCCGGTGATGAAGCTAATGTATCCCAAGTCTTTGGTATCCTGGTACTTGGGATAATAATCATCTAAGAACCGGAGAATACTTCCCCCCTGATCCGCAGAAAAGAAACTGTGATCTCCGCCTTCGGTCTCGTGATCCCGAAGGAGGGTGTGGTATCCGTTTCCGTAATGATTTAAATAAAAGTCCATATCGAATCCGGCTTTTAAAGCCTGGTAGGGGTTGGACCATTCGGAAACAAAGGCCGCTTCCGGAAAATCCTTCCGTACAGTCTCAAGCATTTCTTTCCAGAGAGCCACAGTACCGGACTTGTTATCATCGTCGCATTTAATCAGAGAATCTGCCATGTCCACACGGAAACCGTCGCATCCCATGGAAAGCCAGAATTTCATAACATCAATCATGGCTTCCTTGGTAGCCACGCAGTCTGCATGGGAAGCGGGAAGCTGCCAGTCCTTTTCCGGTTTTAAGAAACCGTAGTTTAAGGCAGGCTGACATTTGAAAAAGTTCAGCATATAAATGGCGTCCCGTTCAGACTCCCCGGCAATGTAGGGGCGTCCGGCCATGCCGCCGAATACATCCGTAGACCAGATGTAGCGGTTGGTAAATTCATTTTCGGAAGCCTTCTGGCTTTCTTTAAACCAGGCGTGTTCCTCGGAAGTATGTCCCGGAACAAGATCCAACAGTACGTGAATATTTAATTTGTGGGCTTCTTCAAAAAGTCGCTTGGCGTCTTCGTTGGTGCCGTAGCGGGAAGCAACTTTTTTATAATCCCGTACGTCATAACCTGCGTCCTTAAAAGGAGAATCATAAATGGGATTAATCCAAAGGGCGTTGGCTCCTAAAGAGCGGACGTAGGGGAGTTTCTCAATAATGCCCTGCAAGTCTCCGATGCCGTCTCCATTGGTATCGTAAAAACTCTGGGGATAAATCTCATAGAAAATTGCGTCTTTTAACCAGTTTGTCATTTTTTCCTCCGTGTTTATGAAGTAGGATGCTCGGCACATTGAGATCTTTTGGGTTGCATTGTGCCTGCAACAGTGAAAAAGAATCCCAGGCTTATTCGCTGCTCTGGGATTCCATTAAATTTTTCTTGAGATAAGTCTCGTATAAAAGCGGGTTGGCGTACAGCAGGGAATCACGGTCCTCATTATGAGTGGAAATGATTCGGGGCTTGGCTACGCCAACGGAAGAGCGGATTACAAGTGACGGCCGAAGGAGGTTCTTGGAAACCGCCACTTGCTCCATCATAGATTGCAATGCGAAGAAACCGCTCTTACCAAGTTTGGAACAGTCCTGACGAATGGTGGTAATGGGAGGCTCGAAAGCCGCCGCTAAGGGGATATCGTCAAAACCAACAACACTAATATCCTCAGGGACTTTATAACCTCTGTCCCGAATGGAATCAATGACGCCGGCGGCAATTAAATCGTTGCCGCATAAGATAGCTGTTACGCCCTGGGATAAAAGGCCGGGAACATGATACCGGGCAGCCTCCCGGACGAAGTAGCTATACACCGCCAGTCCCGGGTTAATGGACAAATGATGTCCGGACATACTTTTAAGGTAGGCCTCCATGCGCTCGTCGGAAATATGAGAGCCCTTGGAGCCGTTTAGAAAGGCAATCTTCTCATGGCCCAGGCGTACCAGATAATCCACCGCCATATCGATGCCTTCAAAACTATCGGTGCCGATGCAGGCTACATGGGGATTTACCGGAATAAAATTATCCAGAAGCACCGTAGGGAAATTGGTCTCTGCAAAATCGCTCATCCAGGGATCATCATTGGAAAAGCCCAGGACCAAGGAGCCGGAGTAACCGTTTTCCATGAGAAGGCTGTCATAGGGATGGGAGACCTGGAAATTATGATCCACGGAATAAATATCCACGGCCCAGTCATCCTTTAAGGCGGATTCCTCAAAACCGGAGACAATCTCGTGACCGAAGTCTCCGTTGGTCTCGTAATCCATGTTCTCTATGAAAATAACCAGCTTTCTGGTTTCCTTATTATAGGTAGATTTTTTCTTGTAGCCCAGTTCAATGGCAGTGGCAAGAACCTGCTGGCGCAAATCCTCGCTAATATCCTTGGCTCCGTTTAATCCTTTGGAAACGGTGCTGACGGATACCCCCAGCTTCTGGGCAATATCTTTAATCGTTGCCATATATCCTCCCGATTACGGAATTGTTCTTATAAAAGAAAAACAAAAATTCCTGTCTCAATTATAGAGACGTACGAAATAAAACGCAATGTTTTTCGAAAATTTACGAAACAAAATTAGCGTTTTGCACAAATTGAGGATTTCTGTTTTGTGCAATTCGCTAAAAAGAAGTGAATTATATTGACTTGTTTATGAAAAAAGTGCTAAAACAGAACCAGAGGGAACGAAAACTTTTCGAAAGTTCGAAATTTTTTCGAAAACCGAAAAAGTAGTAAAGAAAAAGAGAAGGAGTGAAAACATGAAGAAGAAAATTGTTTCATTACTCATCGCCGGCGCAATGTGCGTTACCGCACTTGCAGGCTGCGGATCCACATCTTCCGACAGCAGCGACGACAGCACCAGCACCGCTTCCGAGTCTACCGACGAAGTGACTGACGTAACCCTTACGGTTATGACACCTTCCGAGGATCAGGATGATGCTAACGGCAACTGGCTTCAGACTGAGTGCGACAAGTTCGCAGAGGAGCATCCTGAGTACAACATCACCTGGGAGTTCGTTCAGACTTCCGAGGCAGATGCTAAGGATACCATCCTTCAGGATCCCGAGGCAGCAGCAGACGTTTATATGTTTGCAAACGATCAGATTACTGACCTTGTTGAGGCCGGCGCTATTGCTAAGCTTGGTGGTGACGCTGAGGAATATGTTAAGAGTTCTAATTCTGATGCTATTGTAGCAACTGTTACTTATGAGGATTCCATTTACGGTGTTCCTTATAACCCCAACAGCTGGTTTATGTATTATGATAAGAGAGTCTTCTCCGAAGAGGACGTTACCAACTTAGACACCATGCTTGAGAAGGGTAAGGTAAGCTTCCCCCTTTCCAATGGTTGGTATTTAGCAGCTTTCTATGCAGGCAACGGATGCACCTTCTATGAGGATGGTACCGTTGAGGACGCAGGCATCGATTTCTCCGATGAGAAGGCTACTCCTGTTACCGAGTATCTGGTAAATCTTATGAGCAATGCTAACTTCGTAGCAGACAGCGATGACGGTTCTGTAGGTCTTGCAGGTCTTGCTGATGGTTCCGTAAATGCATTCTTCAATGGTAACTGGAACTATGATGCAGTATGCGAGGCACTTGGCGGCGAGGAGAACGTTGGCTGCGTACAGCTTCCTACCTTCACCATTGACGGTCAGGAAGTTCAGATGAAGGCTTTCCTTGGTTCCAAGGCTATTGGTGTTAACCCCAACGCTGAGAACCAGGCAGCAGCTGTAGCTCTTGCTACCTTCCTTGGCGGCGAGGATGCTCAGATGGATCACTTCACCATGAGAGCACAGTGCCCCACTAACACCACTGTAGCAGCTGACGCTGAGGTTCAGGCTAACGCAGCTTGTGCAGCTTTAGCTGACGTAGCAGCTAATACCTCTATTGCACAGCCCATCTTCGGTATGTCCGGATACTGGGATGCAGCAACCGCTTTCGGTGAGGCTATCATCAATGGTGATACCACATTAGCAAATGCGGCTGAGGCAACCGCTGAGTTCAACGAGCAGATCAACGGCTCTGTTGTAGAGTAATTCTCAATAGTTTCATAAAGTAGTAGATTCTTACATACGCAGGGCACTGCGAATAACGGTGCCCTGCGATTTTTTAAGCATAGGGGGCAAGGTTCATGTCTAAACCGAGCAAAAAGAAAAAATCAGAATTCAAGTCACCCTATACCGTGGCAAATGCTCTTACCAAGGGAGATATTTTTACACGCCTTTCCGTTGTGATTATGGGCTTGGGAAATGCAGCCCGTAAGCAGATCGGCAAGGGGCTTATATTCCTTGGTATCGAACTTTTGTACATTTGGTACATGGTGCAAAACGGTGTGTATTACCTTTCTATGCTGCCGTCCTTAGGTGACGCAGTACAGGAGGAAGTCTGGAATGAGGCATTGGGCGTATATGAGTATACTCAGGGTGATAATTCCGTATTGCTTTTGTTATACGGAGTGGCTACCTTATTCATTACGGTAATCTTCTTATTTTTCTGGGCTGAGAACTTAAAGAGTGCATACATGGCGCAGTGCATGAAGCAGAATGGAGAGCATATCCCCACCTTTGTGGAGGATGTAAAAGCTCTTTTCGACAAGAATCTTCATCGCCTGTTGATGTTTCTGCCTCTTACCGGAATTTTGATTTTTACGGTTCTTCCGTTGTTATTCATGATTCCCATGGCATTTACCAATTACTCAGATATTAATAATCATCTGACATTGTTTGACTGGGTGGGCCTGGATAACTTTAAGACCGTACTGGGATTAGGCGGTAAGCTTGGTAAGACCTTCTGGCCTGTATTGGGCTGGACTCTGATCTGGGCATTCTTTGCAACCTTCTTAAATTTCTTCTTCGGAATGATTTTAGCTATCGTTATTAACCGACGGGACACTAAGTGGAAGGGATTCTGGAGATTTATTTTCGTAATATCCATCGCTGTACCTCAGTTCGTTTCCCTTTTGGTAATGCGTACTATGCTGCAGCAACAGGGTGTGATTAATAACCTTCTGATGGATTGGGGTTGGATTTCCAGTCCTCTGCCGTTCTGGACCGACGCTACCTGGGCAAGAGTCAGCGTTATTGTGATTAACTGCTGGATTGGTATTCCTTATTCCATGCTGCAGGTTACGGGTATTTTACAGAATATTCCCGGCGAGTTAACCGAGGCAGCCAAGTTGGACGGAGCCAATGCCGTACAGATTTTCTTTAAGATTACATTGCCCTATATTCTCTTCGTAATGGGACCCTATATCATTACGCAGTTTACGGGTAATATCAACAACTTCAATGTCATCTACCTGTTATCCGCAGGTAAGCCTACGCCGGTTGGATCTACCGCCGGAAAGACGGACCTTCTGGTTACCTGGCTTTACAAGCTGACCATTGATTATCAGTATTACAACCTTGGTGCGGTTATCGGTATTATTACCTTCATTGTGCTTTCTATTATTGCACTGGTTACATACCGCAACACGGCATCCTATAAAGATGAGGAGGGATTCATGTAATGAGCTCTGCAAAAGCAATTCAAAAAAGCGACATTGCAGGGGGAACTGCTCGTCGTGTGAAAAATGTCATTGTCCATGTAATTCTGGCAATCCTGGCATTGATTTGGTTATTCCCGATTTTCTGGGTGGTAATGACCTCCTTCCGAAAGGAGAAGGGTGCGTATACGTCTTACTTCTGGCCTAAGGCTCTGACCTTGGATAACTATAAGAAGTTATTTACGGAGACAACGCAGCTTAACTTCCCCAGAATGTTTATGAACACTTTGATTGTGGCAATTTTTGCCTGCATCGTGACAACCATTTTTGTACTTTGCGTATCCTACTGTATGTCCAGACTTCGTTTCCGTATGCGTAAGCCCTTTATGAACCTGGCCATGATTTTAGGATTGTTCCCGGCATTTATGTCCATGGTGGCTGTGTACTTTATTCTGAAGGCATTTGGTCTTACCGAGGGCAACATGCTTCTTGTGGCCCTGGTGCTCATATACTCGGCGGGGTCCGGTACGGGATTCTACATCGTAAAGGGATTCTTTGATACGGTGCCAAAGTCGCTGACAGAAGCAGCCATCTTAGACGGCTGTACTCAGTTCCAGGTATTTACAAAGGTAATTCTTCCTTTGTCCAAGCCCATTGTGGTTTATACCATCTTGACCGCATTTTTGGCACCCTGGCTGGACTTCGTATTTGTAAAAGTTATTGTTGGCCCCAATGCTAAGTACTGGACTGTTGCTTTAGGCCTTTATAACATGCTGGAGAAAGAGTATATCTATAACTGGTACACCGCATGGGCTGCTGCAGCAGTTGTGGTTTCCATTCCTATTTCCATTCTCTTTGTAATTATGCAGAGATTCTATGTAGAGGGAATGACCGGAGCTGTAAAGGGTTAATCTCGTGTGAGATTTGAATTTATTCAGGGGATTTTAGAGGAGTATAAATGAATACAATCGGGAGAAAGTCCCTGGCAATCATGCTTACCGCCACTATGGTGGTAAGCATGTCTGCTTGTGGGGAAGAAAAATCATCTATGACCAATGAGAATCAAATGACAAAACTGGCATCGGAAATGACGGTTTCTGAAGTGCCGGAGTATAACAATACCTATGAAATTTTCGTGGGTTCTTTCTGCGACAGCGACGGAGACGGTGTGGGAGATTTGCAGGGAATCATTTCCAAACTGGATTATTTAAATGACGGAGATGATTCTACAGATACGGACCTGGGAGTAAATGCTCTGTGGCTGACACCGGTGTGTCCTTCTCCTACTTATCACAAGTATGACGTAACGGACTACATGGATATTGATGAAGAGTTCGGTACCTTGGAGGATTATAAGGAACTGGTGGAAGAAGCTCATGCCCGGGGCATCAAAGTGATTTTTGACACCGTATTTAATCATACCTCCTCGGAGCATCCCTGGTTTACGGCGGCTGTGGAATATCTGCAAAATCTGCCGGAGGGGCAGGAGCCCAGCGCCGAAGAGTGCCCCTACATTGAGTATTATAATTTCACTACGGAAAGCGGAGATGGTTATTCTGAAGTGGAAGGTACGGATTATTATTATGAGGCCAGATTCTATTACGGAATGCCGGATTTAAATTTGAATTCGGACGCGGTGCGAAGTGAACTGAGTGATATCCTGGCTTTTTGGCAGGATCTTGGAGTGGATGGCTTCCGACTGGATGCGGCGCTTTATTATTACACCGGTCAGAATGATAAGAATATTGAATTTTTATCCTGGGTGAATGATACGGCAAAAGCAAATAACCCGGATGTCTATGTGGTAGCCGAGGCCTGGACCAATTTTAAAACCTACGTCTCTTATTATGAAAGTGGCATTGATAGCTTGTTTGATTTCGCTTTTGCAGATCAGACGGGACTCATTGCCCAGACAGCCCGGGGTACCATGGAGCCTTCCGAACTTGTGGAGAACATGGTAAAGGAAGAGGCTCGCTTCTCTGAAGAGGCTCCGGGAGAGTATTTAAACGCTCCTTTTTATACCAATCATGACCTGGCCAGGGGTGCCGGATACTATGCAGGAGAGGACCGGGAGAGTATGATTAAGATGGCCCAGGGCCTGAATATGCTTATGAGCGGAAATGTCTATCTTTACTATGGCGAAGAACTGGGACAAAAAGGTAACGGTGATGATGAGAATAAACGGGGACCCTTCCGCTGGGTAAGTCTGGAACGGGACCAGGAGGACAGTGCCTCCGACGGTGGTGCAGGCAGCACTGCATCTGACAGCGCATCTGATAGTACATCGGTAAGCACCGCATCCGACACTACCGGCATGTGCGACGGCCCGGAGAATATGGATACATCCAAGGAAAGCGCACCTTTCGGAAGCCTTGCAGATCAGCAAAATGACGGAGGCAGTATTTACACCTATGTAAAATGTGCCCTTCGTATGCGAAACGCATATCCCGTTATTGGCCGGGGCAGCACCGTGGCTTTAAGCGGCCTTTCGGAGGAAGGAGTTGCGGGCCTTTTAAAAGAAAGCGATGCGTATGAAAATGTCTGCATTTTAATGAATACTTCTGCTGAGGCTAAGACAGTGGATCTTTCGGCAGATTCCGGAGCGGACGGTTACCGAGTACTTTCCGGGGTGTTGTTGGCGGATTCGGCAGGAGATTCTGACGCATCCGGAGATTCTGATGGGTCCGGGGATTCCGGTGCAACGGAAGCTTCTGTTTCTGGAGATACCGTAACTCTTCCGGCGTATTCTATCGTGCTTCTGACGGCGGGAGAGTAAAAAATAAAAAGCACATAAAACTTTCACAAAATATCTGCGAAAACGTATAATTTTCTGACAATTTATGCCGATATAGAAAGCAGAAGAAGTGAAAGGAGGTGTGCTTTATGGATGGATTTGTAAGCACCATTGCTCCCGTCATTAGCTCTTCCATGACTAAGGAAGATTTGAAAAAGAAAGACACGGCTTACTATAAGAGCAGGGCAAAGAAAAAAGACAAAGAACAATCCTTTGAAGAGCAGTTTTCGGCTGTATATATTCCCGGGCTGGACGGCGATCCGCCGCCAATTACTTACGAGAGACCAAAGGGACAGAAGGCTGTTTATTAAAAAGGAGAAAACTATGTCAGAATGTTAGACAGGGACGGAATCTTAAGTGATTGCGTCCCTTTTTTTATGCATTTTTTTAAAATTTCCGCATTGAGTATGAAGTGTGATATAATAAAAAAAACTTTGGGGCGGAAATGTAAAGGAAGGCTTTATGGAACTATCCATACTTCTTCGGTATATGAACATCGGTATTGATGTCTTTGCCATTGTGAATCTGTTGATTCTCTATATTACAAGTCGACATGCGTTTGACAATTCTCAGGACGTACGGTATTTGCACGGGACCATGGGACGGCTCTTGGTGATTTTAATTACAGATACCATTAGCTGGGTCTGCGGCGGCACTCCCGGTACGTTTATGCATTATTTCCTCTATGTTGATTTAATGATTTATATGGTGCTGCAACTGGATGCGGTACTGGCCTGGCGCAGATATGTACATTACCGGGTAAACGGACGGAAAATGACGGTTCGGATGGAACTTCTTTCTTCCTGGCTGCCCTTGTCTGTGTTGCTTTTATTAATGTTATCTACACCTTTTACGGGGTTAATGTTTACGGTGGATTCCGAAAACGTCTACGCCAGAGGTCCTTTGAATTCTCCAATGGCCATTGTGGTTATGATTTATCTGGCGCTTACCTCTCTTTGGGTGCTTCGGAAGCGTCAGGGTGAGCAGCGAACGGATAAACGGGCCGAGTATCTGGTGCTGGCAGCTTTTGTGGTGCCGCCCTTTATCGGTGGGATTATTCAGGTGTGTGTATACGGTGTCAGTCTGATTTGGCCCTGTGCATATATTAGTATGCTGTTGCTCTATTTGAATCTGTCCCAGCAGGAGATTTCCATGGATGCATTGACGGAGCTTAACAACCGTGGCAGCCTGGATCAGTATCTATTGGATTTAATTAATGAGCGCATCGATCATTATCTCATTATTATTGATGTGGATCGTTTTAAGCAGATTAACGATAACTTCGGACACGATGTGGGAGATATGGCTTTGAAGGATATGTCCCAGATTCTCCGGGAGAATTTTGTGGGCCACAAGGAATATATTGCCCGTTACGGCGGAGATGAATTCGTGGTGGTTTTTCCTAATGGAACTACCATGCAGATTCGTGAAATGTTAAATAATCTTAACGAACGTATTGAGGATTATAATAAGAGTGCCGGTAAGCCCTATAATCTGGAAATCAGTGCCGGATTTGCCCAGTATCGCTGGGATATTATGGATGGACCGGAAGATATCATTAAACTGGCAGATGCCAGAATGTACGAAATGAAAGAAGAGCACCATAAGTTGCATTAAGGTTTAAGGAGAGTTTATGGGCAGAGCAGGAGCAGGCGGTGGCGGAAGCCATCATTCGTCAGGACATCATTCATCGGGACATTCTTCCGGATCTCATAGAGTAGGTGGCGGATCCTCCCATCGCGGCGGCAGCTACGGCGGGTCTTCCCATCGTGCCGGCGGTGGTTACGGTGGCAGCTACGGCGGAGGCCGTAGAGGTTACGGTGGTCCCGGAGGTATGGGGGGCCCCGGCATGGGCGGCCCCGGAGGTCCTCCTCCCAGAAGAAGGAGATACTTTGGCGGTGGCTATTATGGCGGCGGCGGATACTATGGCGGGGG
>Ga0181612_108011_pt1 | contig 11403 bp, 4 predicted proteins | sample HoacroProtozoa21_FD_119630 | JGI IMG/M metagenome (GOLD analysis project Ga0181612, IMG submission 119630) | Hoatzin crop microbial communities from Cojedes, Venezuel. Combined Assembly of Gp0051906, Gp0051904, Gp0051908
GGCTCTGAGCAACCTGGTCTAGTTGGCGATACACCCACTCATTGCAGCGGCGTTTGGCTAGATGACCTCTAAAGATGCTTTCCAACCCAAAGCATACTATGATTCTATGATTCTATGATAAGAAACTTTTAATGAGGCTTTTTCAAAACAAGATCCATCTATAGAGCTTTTTCAGTAAATGGTTCTAAATAATGATGGACATCATAAACTTTATGAACAACCCCTGGGTACTTTGCAAACAGAAAGAGAGGCTGCATAAATTGCTTACTAGAAGTATGTGATACTCAGTAAGCACATTGTAACAGCAAGACTAGTATTAAAATCAGCTATATGCTCACCACCTGTCACTGATACCTCATTTGTAGGCATGTGCTCCAAACCAAGAACTGTACAGTGCTAGTTTGAAACCGCGGGCAAAATCCTTTTCCTTCCACTCCTTTTGAACTATAGCACTTCATTGGTAAATGTTTTGTGGAACAATTTGTGGAGCTCACAGTGTGAGTCCTTATAATTAGAACGATTTTCCGACACTGCTGACAGCACCATACCTGCACTTTGTCAAACTGATCCCACTCATCTCTGAAATAAATAGATTAAATGAAGCTGTTAACTGCAGGTATATGTCAGAAAAGTTATTCATCTGTCCTGAAATGCACAACTACATGTTCTAGTAATAAGACTGAAAAATTTAGTTTCACAGCCCCATTAATTTTATTTCAGCTAATTATATATTGTACCTCACAGAGGTGGTTCCTTCTGATGTCACTTACTACCTGTGATATAGTAACCCTTCACTGAGAGTACATTTCCGAAAGTAAATTGATCCAGAAAAACAGTTGAAGTCATTTCTGGCTGTAATGGGAGAAGAGTAGTCACATGGAGGCTGTAGCCTAGATTTTTAGGGATAGAAGAGAATCAAGGTTGGTTTACAGGGTTTTTTAGAGGTTTTATTTCAAAGGAATGGCTGAGTTCTGTATATCTGACTTACTGACACAATAACCACCAAATGATCTAGCAATCCACAATGGTGAATTAATTTTTTTATGCATCTTTTCAACAACAAACAGAGATCTCATTTAGTAGGTCATGGATTAGTAACAATGAACCTTAGAGCTATTGCCATTGATCTTACTGTGAAAACGTTGAAGAACTCAGCACCTACAGGTAACTATGACTTCATCCACACTCCTTTTCCATTCACATGTGATAGCTCAGTATGCAAAATATCCTTTGGAAAATATACAAAACTATTTCCTAGGCAAGTACAACCACCAGAATTTAGGAATAACTCAAGTCAGGTCATACATATTATGTTGAATTCAAGATCGCAAAAGTAATTAGCCTTTCTTATGATCAGTTCAGATGAATTCCTTTGATACTTATAAGATAATGTATCAACATTTCAGTATATATGTAAACAAAAGGCTTACGAACCAACTAGGCAAATAAATAACACTTGAGTGATAGCAATTCTAATAAACTTCAATCAGTTTTTGATCCATCTACTTCCATCATCATGTTTGCTTCAGTATTTGTTTTTTTTTTAATATTAGACAGTGTAACATTGCATTCAAGTAATTTCTAAGGTACAGAGTGTCATCACATTTTCTTTCTTAATGCTATACGAAGAAACATTTTTAAGTCTTGTAAAATATTGGGAGATATTATTCTATTCTTAATTGAATTTAAGTAGGTGTATTTGAGATAAGTGATGGTACTTTTGGAGAGCTGAAGACATGATGGCTTAGATCCAGTTCCTGTTGAAGTAAATGGAATCACTTCAATTGTTTTAATGGATCTTGGATTTGATCCAAGGTGCACTTTGACTTAACCGGACTATTCCTGGGAGTAAGTGCAGTACCTTACCTGAGTACACATGTGCAATGAGTGCCTGTAAGATGTAGTCCTTAGAAGTGAGTATCTGAGAGACAAGAAGAACCACTGTCTTGGTACAACTAGTTTAAAAACACAAGAAATAAGAACCTTGAAAGTTTTGCAAAAGCAAGAATATTTTTGGATAAGTGTAGCGGAACAACACATCAGGAATTTACCTTTCATATTTCTGTGAAGCATCACAATAATTCTGTGTTTTTTCACATGTTGTTATGAGCTAAACTCCCAGAGATTTGAAAAAAATATGCAGAACTGGGTTTTATAAATCTGGACTTGTAGATAATTACAGTAATTTCTTGGTGTAGTAATTTAATGACAAAAATAATCACCATATATTCTCTTTCAGTGCTGTGACATCTGTTTCACTTTTTACCATCTGTGATCAGATCATCAGTATAGATAAAACACTGAAAATATGGCTTAGTATAAACTCAATCATGGTGTGTTAGACTATATTAATCTGAAGCTGTTTCTACCAAACAGTGACACAATGCCTCTCCTGATTCCCTATCCACCGCAACTGTGAAATACTTTCAAAATTGTTCATTATAAGCCACCTCCATTTGGTCTTTAAACTAAAGATTTTTAATGAATTTGGCAATCTCTGTGTCAGTTTCCAGTATATATCTACTTATTCCTTTTGATACAATGGTATTCTGCTCTCAAAGCTTAACTCTGTTTCACATAAAAATCAAACAAGATTGAAAGGTGTTTTATAGTTACTAAGACAATCAAAGTTTTGTGACCTTCTCCTTCAAGTTATCACAGATCTTAACCAATGTTCCTAAAAGCTCTGAAAATGCCAGATTTTCTGTTGTGGCTGTCATGATTTAACCCCAGCTGGCAACTAAGCACCATGCAGCTGCTCGCTCACTCCCTGTTTCAGTGGGATGGGGAGGAGAATGAATCGGGGTCGGGGGGAAGTAAAATTTTCGATAGAGATAAATACTGTTTAAGAGGACAACAAAGGCAGAGATAGTAATAATGATAACAATAATAGTAGTAATAATACAAAACAAGTGATGGATCATGCAACAGGGTGACCTGTTGGATCCAGATATATGTGCAGCCAACTGCTTGTGCAAGTTAAACATGAATATGGCTATTAAAGAATTGCAACAAAACAACAGAATTCAGTGGTACAAAGGTGGCAAAAACAGTCCCAGGAGCATAAATTACATTTGTTTGAACTGCAGAGAAAGAAATTCAGTTGAGTGCAAAAACACTCCTAGTCTCAGGTTTACACTTTGCTTATTTTTACTGTCTTCCTCTGCCCAGCTCTTTTTTCTCTACACTCTCTCTTTCCTTCAGTCCTTTTAATTCTTTTCTGTTTGAAAGGATCTCCCAGTTACTTCTCACTAATACTACCTTACATATCAGGGTATTTTTCACAGACTCTTTGTGGCTTCCATTTATTTCTCCTTGAATATTCTGTCTTTTTGGGCTTTGGAAGACCTATGATGAAATAAATCACTGAAGAGGTAGGTGAAGTTGTTACTATCAAGTAACTCAGCTCTGCATGTCATCGAACCAAAATAGCTAGGAGCAGCAGAAATCTGCATGTGTTACCTATGCAGCCAGTGATCCCTACAGCCACCCACAATCTGCTATACAAACTGACTAAATAGTGGCATTTGGCATGCTGTGGATACATTACCTCCCATATACACATATTCAGAAGGAATACTTTTCTGAGCAAATTCAAAGTTACAAAATAATGTAAACAGAATTTTCCATCCCTTTTCAGGACATCCAGTGGTTCTTATAAGTCGTATAGTACAGAATTAACTGCTGTCCAGCTCTCCTCTGCCAAACATGCTATCATAATGTGTATTATTTCAAAGCATTTACATTTGTTATTTTTCCAAATTATATGCATTGGTTTGACTTAGTCTAAAAAAGCCTCTGATTTAACCGTATTAACAATGTACTAAATGGACCAGTTTATTTCTCTTCAAGACTTTTTCCACTTGTACTCTAAGGTCTAGCAATTAACAGATTCAAGAATAATCACAATAGTCTGGAAAAATTTGAGTTAGGTACCAGAGACTACATCAATAAGAGACAGTACAGATGCATATTTAGAGCTGCATGTTGCAGTGACCTACAACTAGAACTGGCTTAATTTGAGTTGCATTATAGCTGAACTGCACTTTGTTCATGTCGTGCAGGCATTGACACATGAACAAGCAGGTAAACCAACATGACAGGGATTAAATGTAGGACAAAATCACTAGGCTGCTTAATTCATGGCTTTTAATGCACTACAGTTATATGCATAACAGGCCAAGTGGTAATACCTTTCTCTTTATATTCCTTTCTGTGGCTAGAGAATACGGTCTTCCATTAGATGGCTGTATAACAATGACTAGCCATTTAAACTTTCTACTCGTAAATTGCATATTGACCTTGAATGTATTAAGAAGGCTGGGATTCAAAAAAACCCTTGAACAAGGTCATTACATGCCTCCTGAAATCTTGCTTCCAGTCCTATGTTTCTTGCTATAGAAACAAATATGTAAAACTGTCAAAATTTTAACATTGGGAATGTATAAAAATCAAGAACCGCATCCCCCCCTTTAGAAGTATCAATGTGAAAATTGAATACTATAGACCATGCAGCCAAAAGGTCTGATAAGGCCACCAGGCTTGGGCTCCTGGATGTGTCAGGCCAGTAAGTCTACTCAGACAGCGTACCTCAGTTATGCTACACCCCTGCTGTGCTCTGGAGGCTCAGAAATGTGAGTTGAAGGGAAGAATTATGGGATACCAAGTGTCACCAATGCACACCTGTCAAGAAACCAACAGGCAATGTCCATCCCCACAAGTCCAGCAGCTCATCTTCACTCAGCACTGCAAAGGGTATGAAACTCCTCAAGATCCCGGTCACTCTACATGGAAAGTCTTTCCAGAACTCCAATACATCCACCAGATCAACCTGTACAAAAACATACCAGCCAGGCAGTTAAGAAAGCAAACTGCCTGCACTGTCACTAGCTGCTGCTTCTAATTCTGTAGCAGAAACATCATAAATCTGTTATATGAAAAAGCATGAGGAAACAACCAACAGAATCTATCCGAGCATCAAAATTTAGACAGCACAACATGCAGGTTTTGCAGCTCTGGAGCAAGATTACTGGTTCTTTTTTAGAGACTGACAGCTACACTGCAGGCTTTTTCGGCACTTAAGAAGGGAGTGATCTGGAAGATATGCAGTTTCATCACAAAGATCACAAGAGATCACAATGATTACTGAATTCCATGATTTCCCCAGGAACAATTATACCAGCTTGTAATGAAATTCTGTAATCTGATGTAGCACCTCCAAATTATCATTGGCATTTAGTAATTGCTGTTACTTAAGCTCTGATCTTGCAAAAAGTTATGACTATTAAGATAGCAATGTATTTTAAAAACATCAGACTTATTTAATTAAATGACACTGCCCATATGACTGATTTCAGAATGGTCACGTCAGCAACAGAAAGCTAATATGCCAAAAGAGCATTAAGGAAAATTGTTGATCCCTAAGTCCATCTTAGATCAATCCTACTTTAAGAAACAAGATTTTTCCCTTCATATTCCCTGGAGTTTATATGGACAAGTTTGAATAGAAGATCACCTTAATTTTTAAGTATTATGTTGCCAATGCTATTTCCTCATGAACATTTTTGTGATGGAGATTTAAACTTGAGAGAAATTAGAGAAAATTGAGAACAAGCTGAACAATTAACTGAATTAGCTTGCAAAGACACACAACTTGTTCCTTAAAATGTCTAATAAAACTGTAAAATATGAATTTATGAGAAGAATGTTTTCAATTCCAGCAGCTGGACAGCCTGATTGAAGTCTCTCTTGTACTTTGTTCATGAAATGAAAAAAAAGTCCAGTCATTTTTAAGAACTGGAACATGGTAAACAAAATCTTTCAGATGCTACTTTCAAGATGATTCACCACTCATACTACAAGAAAAAACGTCTTATTGTCAGATAAAACTGGAGGGTCTACTACTAAGAAAACAATACTCTTCTAATCTGAATTCATAAAAAAAAAAAATCCAAAGATGATGTAGTCCATTAAACATGATGGTGTGTTTTTATGGAAAGCAGCTCAAATTCAGTCCCCAAAACTTAGGTCAATGAGACTGAATATTCAGGACCTGATTTTGACAGAACACTTTTGTGGAAAATTGATAGATGCTGTCAAATATAGAACTTCTGGGTTTTTTCTGCTGCAGTATGACATTTCAAGAAAGAAGCTCTATCAGCGTCATAAAACATGCATAGTATTTAGTCTGAGCTAATACACTCTGCAGTCAACACTGAACTCCACAGCATTTTTTCCTTATTTCATTTATTTTTGTTTTTTTAATTGGTAATTTTAAGGTATTCACAACACAAAGGATTTGTAAGAGTAACTCCCCATTAAGTTTGTGCACTAGTTTAGAGATTTGGTAGTATGACATGGTATCCTGCTTTCACTTCAGCTATTGCCTGATTATTTGGATCTGCCCAGCTCTATTTGATAATGGTAATAGTCTTATTACAGTTCTCATGTAGTTAAAGACATAAAGCATTCACAGAATCACAGAATCACAGAATAGTAGGGGTTGGAAGGGACCTCTGTGGGTCATCTAGTCCAACCCTCCTGCCGAAGCAGGGTCACCTACAGCAGGCTGCACAGGAACTTGTCCAGGCGGGTCTTGAATATCTCCAGAGAAGGAGACTCCACAACCTCCCTGGGCAGCCTGTTCCAGTGCTCCGTCACCCTCAGAGGGAAGAAGTTCTTCCTCATGTTCAGACGGAACTTCCTGTGCCTCAGTTTGTGCTCTCCTGAAGAGCTTACAATGAAGTGTCTGACAAGAGACCACAGTTGGACACAACACATGCACACACAAAAACAAAGAAAAGAGAGACCTGTAGTGGCATTTGGCAAGAGATCAGGTAACTTGTCACTTGGACAGTAGCCCTCTGTTAGAAGATCGCTGGTAGGACCTGAATGACTACATGAATGCTGTTCAGTTGTGCTTACCCAGCCAAACTAACTCCAGGGGAAAACAAACAAACAAACAAACAAACAACTAATTAAGGGAAATCATTATTCTCTCAATGTGTCCCTGGGTGAGAAGACACAGTGCTGGGCAGGACATCACAGCAACTCAGGAGCACAGAGAGATTCAGTTTGGAACCCTGGAGCCCCTATATCTGTGGAGAAGGAAACCTCCCTGACCTTCCCAGAGTACGATATTTTGAGGGCTTTTTCTGCTACTGTTCTCTCACTTAAACCTTTTTAAAGCACTGCCAAGGAGGGAAGAAGATCCAAAGGTGAGACTTGCAGTTCTCTGAGGTCCTACAGGTGGAAGACCTGGGACAGCTGGAGAAGATTGTTTCCTCCTTCCATGTCCCTCCTCCCTCTTCTTGCCTCTGCCCTGCCACGTAGTGCCTCCATACTCTTGGAATATTTTGATCTGAACTTAACTGTAACCAAATCCTGTGCTACACTCCAGTAAGGCTGAACGGCCTGATGAGAAAATGCTGCTGGGAAACATCTGTGCTTTGTTTTATGCAACCGAAGAGTTAAAATTATTTTCATAAATACCATAATGTATAAAAGCTGTGAACACCCAACTGTAGTGTCAGACTTCCAAATTGTATAAATCTATTTGTCTCTCATATTAGTAAATGTTATTTGAACAGAAATAGCACATTGTAACAGCCTAACAAGAAGCAGTCTTTCTGGTGACGTTTGAGACTTCTTTGCTCCACTGTATGGAAATATTTAAGACTTAAAAGATTTATATTACAACATAGCCTCTAAAATGGCTCAGTCCTGTTCCCAGTAAAGTCAAAGAGGATTTTTACCATCAGCTTCAATGGAAATGGCATAAGAGCCAAGTGGCATTTTAATATGATCTTTTTTTTCTATTTTGTTCTAAGAGTCAAGAAGTTCCTCCAAAGGCTCCCCCACCCCTCAAAAAAAATTTTTTTTCAAGTAAGTTGTGAAGTGTTAGTCACTGTCGTGGCCAGACATTAACGTCCACTGAGACCTCTGCGCAGGTAGCACTAAGGGGGCTCTGCATATCGGAGTTCCACCACGCACAGCACACTGGCCAGAGAAACACAGTGTGTTTCGATGTTTGTGACTGGAAAGCTTCTGTCGCCTTTTAGGATCCTCTCCCACAACATCCAACACTCTGTCTTATTTGCTCTGAGACAAAAATTCTCACCTTACACACGCACTTCAAAGATAAAACTCAACATGAACAAGTAAGTGAAAATCTGATCCTTTAAAGGGGTTTGAGTTTGAGTAAACTCAGCAGCCTTTGATCAATTTTCGTTTTTTATGATTGATAGATGCTAAATGAAATGAGATAAATGAAGAAACCGTCCCATAATTTTCTAAAATCTCTGTTTTAATTTAAATAATGCAGGGACAAACACTATTTCTCTTCACCTGAGTTTTTCCAGCAGCCTCCAGTGTTGAAATGCTTGTCTTTGTTGGTTTTTATGCTTTATGATTTTTTTAAAACAATTTTTAGGGCATACATTTTGCATTTCTATGGAGCCTTCAGTGATTTGTGAATAGCAAAAGCATATTTAACATCTTGCTAAAAGTTTACAGGAAACATGGGAATGGCACTTCCTAAGATTTAGTTCATTCTTCCTTCTTCAGTTTCTTCCTCTCCTGTCTTTTAGGTGTTCCTCTGCTACAGTGCCCAAACATTCACTTAACAGTAGAATGTTTTGTCGAAAGTATCCTCCACTGCATTTCTTAGCAGTGTATTTTCCAGAAAGCTTCTCTGACATCCCTTAAAACACCAACTGCGTCAGGACACCCGTCCTCACAAAGTGAACAGTTACAGCCCAGGCAAACTGCGTATCTGCCTGTCTGTTTAACTGCATCGACTGGATTTATCTGACCACAGACATTTAACTCAAACAGCTGGTTTTCAACTGGCACTTCTAAAAGCTGAAATGAAGAAAAAAACAGGAATGGAAAATAATTACATTTCTCAGTTAGCTGTATAGTTTCATATATTTAAAGAAAAGTAAAGGAAAACTAAACTTGCAGTGAAGCCACTGAGCTGCAACAAAGGTGATTTTTTTTTTTAGTTGCTGGTTTGATCAAAGGCTTTTGTATAAACTTAAGCGTTGGCTAGTGTGAAATTCATTTTCCCTCAAACCTCAGATGGTAATAATGATACTTCATTTCTCTTCCTTTTTGTTCTGAACATTTATTTAGAATTGTGAGCACCATTGGAAACCACCTACTGTGCATACATCCAGTGCCCACATTGACGGGTTGTTGATCTAGTTTGGTATTGCTAAATGTAGCACAAATACATTGGTCATGAATGAAGAAAACATGTTTATGAGCTTCTTAGAGGTTATATTAAAAAAAAAAATAAGGTCTGAGCACTTTCTGAGGTGGTAGTATACTTCATTTTACAACAGGAATTATCCGACATCAACATTCAGGCCTGCGTGTTCTGTTCTCTTTGCTGTGTAAGCAGTGAGTAGTTTCTGAAATACTTGCATTGTAGTTCTCATCTGAGCACGTTTTGGAGAGTAAGGGGAGGTGTACAGGATAAGCAGCTAAATTGCTTCCTAAATATTCAAGTGGGAATGAATACTTGAGGAGCCAACTGCTCATCAAAACCTGGCATGCGATCTTTGGAAGCAGACTGCTATAACAAATGAATAAAGTCATAATAAAGATTTGCCCGTTTGCTCTTGGTTATCATTTCTGTTCAGTACTTTTATATATGTATGTATATATATACACACACCCCACACCCATGTATGAGTAAAACAAGTTACACTACAAAAAAAACAACCTTCCAGATTGCCTTCCTGATTTTGTTTTCAGTGAATAATCAACCTACATTGCCATGAAAACTGTGTCTCTGCGGGTGCGCAACAGTGTTTACAGATGCAGATAAACACAAGAAATGCTCTTGCTGAAGTTTAGGGTTTATAATCCCCTGTTACTGGTAAAGTCTTCTACAGTTTCCCGAAGCATTTGCTGTTTAGGCCAAGGTTGCCGATTCTCGTGCTACTCTCCGAACCGTGTCAGACTCCTCCAGCCTGACCCTTCGCTCCCACCGGTTTCGCAGCAGGCGAGCACCCAGCATAAGGCACGGCGCAATCGTACGTGGGTGCAGCCACCCGTGTGCCAGCCTGTAGGTCCCAAAAGTGAGAATGTAACAGCAGCGTCAGACACGGTCCCTGAGGCACAGAAACACCCCAGGAGTGAACGCGATGTCCTCGCAACGTCCCCCTGTGACAGCTGCCGTGGGAAAGATGACTCTGAATCTCTCCTTAGGTCTCAATGCAAGAAAACTTGGACCGTGTGGTATTAAAGCGGGGGGGCTGGCTTCGCACCCGTTAGGCACAAAGTTAAACACTGCAGGTGCTGAAGCGAAATGGTTTGGAGCGTTTTACTCCCTTCTTTTCCTCTGGTGTCGTGCTTCAGCGTTGTTCTGTTCCAAGCGCCCCAAGTGACCCCCGAAGCTTAAACGCAGCCAGACAAACTTCTATCCCAGACAATTACGAGGGAAAACACGGCGATGTCACGCAAACGTGAGCCAGTGACTTAATTAGAACCGAGTTAGCGGAGCCGGGGAGAAGCTGTAAATCTCCCCAGACTCCTCGGGGGGCTGCGGCGGGCGGGGGGGGCCCTCGCCGCGCTGGGGAAGGGCAGCACAAGGGCGGCAAAAAAAACCCCCCACAACACACAAACGCGAAATGAAACAAAAAAACAAGCCGCGCTTTACAGAGGGGGGGGGGAATAGAATAAGGCTGTATATTTTTGAAGGAAAAGGTTAAAAAAGGGTGTAGGGAGGGAGCCCGAGGAGTTAATTTGCGGCGGCGCTGGGGAGCCGGCAGCGGCCGGGAAGGCGCCCGGCGCCCTCTGGTGCGAGGCAGGAGCCGGAGTGGAAATTTCCTCTGGAAAAGCAGCTTTGTTTCCAAGTTCAGACAGATTAAAATGACCCTTTCAACGCTCCGACGGGACGAGGGGACATTTCCCCGAACGACGAGGCGGGGAAAAGGGAGCCTTGCTTGGAGGGAAGCTTAGTTTTGGGGGTGATGGAGAGGGAAGGAGGAAGGATGCTTTATTTGAAATTATTATTATTATGCTTTGATTTCCCCCCCCCCCCTTATTTCTGCTCCGGAGTCTCAAGTCGAACCGGCTGCGATGTGAAGAAAGGAGCCTTGAAAACCGGGCAGTGAACAAATACATCGCAGGCTCCTCGGAATAATGGTTGCAGCGTGACAAACATCTTTCCAAATAAAACATAACAAAACAATAACCCATGCACGCCTATTTCCCTCCGGTCCGGAGTTTCCAAGGGAAGGCTAGCCTCAACGAGCATGGAGGAGAAATGTCTTCTTCGTACATGACTTCAATACTAAAAGGGAAGAGCCTCAAAAAAAAAAATTAAAAAAAAAAAAAAAGGAATTCTTGATTTAAAGAAAGGTATTTTTAATTTAAGCCCCCTCCTCCTTA
>Ga0181612_167146_pt1 | contig 11403 bp, 10 predicted proteins | sample HoacroProtozoa21_FD_119630 | JGI IMG/M metagenome (GOLD analysis project Ga0181612, IMG submission 119630) | Hoatzin crop microbial communities from Cojedes, Venezuel. Combined Assembly of Gp0051906, Gp0051904, Gp0051908
CAGCCGCAATACACGCAGCCGCAGCAGTATCAGCAGCCTTACGCACAGCCGCAGTACACCCAGCAGCCGCAACAACCCATGCCCAAAACGTGGATGGTCGAATCGATTCTCGTTACCCTGTTTTGCTGCTTGATTTTTGGCATCTTGGGGATCGTCAAGGCATCGAGCGTGAGCTCGCTCTATAGCGCGGGCAACTACGCCGCTGCCCAGCAGGCATCCAAGGAAGCGGGCAAGTGGGTGAAATGGGGCTTCTGGATTGGCTTCATCGGCATCGCGCTTTACATCATCCTTGTCGTTGGACTTGGCTTGGCGGGGCTTCTCACAGGTTCAGATCTATCAGAATATTAGTTAACGCCTTCATTCATGGGTTATTACATCCCCGACAGCAACAAAGGCCCACGCGGGCCTATGAATCCCGCGCAAATGATGGGGCAAGGTCTACGTCCATCGACCACGACTTACGACGTGAGTACGGGTCGATGGAACAAGGCCGCCCTTGACCCCGCTTTGCAACAGACCCTCGCCCTCGATGCCGCTCGGCAAGAGGCCGAGGCTCGTGCTGCCGAGGGAATATACGACCCAGCTGCCGAGGGTGACTGGACGCCCGTCATCTATGACGAAGCGCCTCGGCCCGCGCAACACTACAACGCCTTCGGCGACCCCACCAACGACCCGCGCTACGACGCGTTTCCCCGCACTTTCAGCATCGCCGACATCAAGGGCTGGCAGGTCTATAGCGACCTGGGCGAACCCATTCCCCATCCCCTAAAACAAGAACTCAACCGCAATGGCAAGCACTGGGACACCTACGGCCACCCCATCAAGCGCGTCAAGCGCCACACCACCAGCCTAAACCTCACCCCCGCCAAATTTCTCCTCTATCCCCTCGTCATCCTCCTCATCCTCACCGCCCTCATCGCCCTCGTCATCATCCTCCTCGACTAAATTGCTACATTTGTTATTATAAAAGATGTGTACTATGAAAGCTTTACTGATTAATGGAAGCCCACGAAATAATGGGAACACAGCCGATGCGCTCAAGCAGGTGGCTGGACAACTCGAGCAACAAGGCATCGAGACAACAACGTTGTGGATTGGCGTGAAGCCGCAACAGGGCTGTGTCGCCTGCGGAATGTGTCGCCGCACGGGCGTATGCGTCTATGGTGGCGACTTGTATAACACTGTGCGTCAGCACCTTGCCGAATCCGATGCACTCATCATCGGCAGCCCCACCTACTTCGGCGGTCCCTCGGGGTCGCTGTGCGCCTTCCTCGACCGATTGTTCTACTCGAGCGGCCAGATGCTTCAAAACAAGGTGTTTGCCGCATTGGTCATCGCCCGTCGCGGCGGTGCCACCACGGCATTCCAGCGCCTGAACATGTACGCAATGCTCAACAACATGAACATCGCCACATCGCATTACTGGAACATTGCCTACGGCCGCGACCGCGGTGAAGCCACCCACGACATCGAAGGCATGCAGACGATGCGCACGCTTGGCGACAACGTTGCCCGCCTCGTGAAAGCCCTCCACGATGCTCCCGTCCCCGAGCGCACCCCCGTCACGCAATACAACTTTATCAGAGAGACGAGAGTTGAGAGTTGAGTTTTAGCGCGTTCTGCGCTTTTGGTTTTCCTCGCGCGGACCAGCGCAGACCTTCTATCAGAGTGGAGAGTGAAGAGTGGAGAGTGAAGAGAAAGCGCAGACTTTCTTATATATAAAACTAAGGAGAGTGAAGATTTTGAGGGGTCTTCACTCTCCTTGTGGTATTTTTAGGGGGGTTAGGTGTCGTTTTCGGTGGAGAGGCGGTTGAGGGTGGTGATGCCGGTGAAGCGACCGAGGACGAGGGGGCCCAGGGAGCGGTCGCTGCGGAGCACGTTCTCGATGAGGAGGGGATAGCCCTTGATGATGTGGTCGACGCAAATGGTGTCGCCCGTTTTCAGTTTGCCATTCTTGCTCTCGATTACGACGTACTGGTTACCCGAACCCAGGTATTGACAGGTGACTTCGCGGTCGGGGGGATAGGTGAATGTGAACTTGTCGCCCTCGGCGAGGTCTTGAAATTCGTCAATGGAGCCGAACTCCGAGTGGGCGCCGCTTTCTTGCATGAGTAACGCGTCCCAGTTCTCGCAGCCCAGGTAGCTGGCAACGATATCTAATGTGTAAAGTCGGGGTTCGGTGACGTCATCGATTAAGCCCAGCAACCGTTTGAGTGTGTTCACACTAAGCCTCTTGTGCGTGGTCTGTTGGATATCATCGCACAAGTCATCGACATCGGACGAGTAACGGATGGCGCGCCCAAACTTTTGTTCGATAAGGTTTCTTATAACAGTTGTCAATGGGTTATTCATCGGTTCTTTTTGTGCGCAAAGTTAGCAATTAATACCGAGTTTTTTCACAATCTGGTGTTAAATGGATGAAACGGATGGCGTGGATGGTTTGGATGAAATGGATAATGGAAATCCCACAGATTTTCAGTAGCTTTGCACTGAAACAAAGCGCTGGCAGCGTGTTCCCTCTCGCTGCCCCCGTAACCTTTAACACCTAACTAAAAAAACAAACAATCTTATGGCATCGATTAAATGTAGCGAGTGTGGACAAGTGTTTGACGACACTTTGTCGGCATGTCCAAACTGCGGGTGTCCCGCCTCGGAATGTGCACCTCTAAAAGAAAATAATGACGAGATGGTGGCACAAACGACAAAGCCCGAAAACGCGCAACAGGAGGTGACAAAAAATGTGCAACAACAAATTGCACCGGCACAAGTAAATGCGCCCAAAAAGGACATCGCCCACTATGTATATGAGTGCGGAGTGATTTTCTGGCATACGCTTACAAGCAAATTCTGCAAATTTACTGGACGCGCGTCGCGGCGAGAATATTGGACATTCTTCATTTTATATTCGGTCATCTTGGTACCAACCTACATAGGCGCAATCATAGGTCTCATACCATTCTTTGCGGTTGCCATTCGCCGAATGCATGACCATGGCAAGTGCGGGTGGTGGATCCTCGTACCCTTCGCCTCTTTCTTTTTATACCTAAAGCGTTCCGATCCAGGAACCAACAAATATGGCGAACCTTGCGACTATAGTAGAATTCTATCGTAACAGTCTGCATATCAGCCCCCACCAATGCAACATAAACAGTCTCAAACACATTTAAAGAATTGATTTATGGCAGAAAAGAAATGCAGCGAATGTGGAAAAGTATATGACGCCAATCTTCAGGCGTGCCCCGAGTGTGGAAAAATAGACCCGGATAACCAAGTAGTGGATGCACCAACGCCTCCCGAAGAGACAACAGCCCCCGAGGCAGCAACGCCCAAAGTTCCCGAAACGCCAGCAGCAGCTTCAACTGCAACTGAATCGAGATATTACATCCTCGAGAATGGGCAGATGACGGGTCCCTGGGCAGTGTCAGAATTGCTCGGTCATGGCCTAACCATCAACTCGCAAGTGTGGAATGAGACGATGCCAACTTGGAGTTCGGCTGTGCAGATTCCCGAGCTTGCCGCGCTACTCGGAATCAAGCCTATCCAACCACAACAACCCACCCCGCAGCCTCCACAGTACCAGCAGCCTTATCAGCAACCTCCATACCAGCAACCTTATCAACAGCCGCCTTACCAGCAACCCTATCAGCAGCAACCCTACCAACAGGCGCCATATCAGCAGCAGCCTTACCAGCAAGCGCCTTACCAGCAGGCATATCAGCAGCCTCAGTATCAGCGTGATGATACCTTCAGTGCTGGGCCAAGCGGTAAGTCGCGCGGTGCTGCTGCCTTGCTGGCGCTCTTTTTAGGCAGTCTGGGTGTACATTATTTCTATATAGGGAAGAACACGGCAGGCCTCATCATGCTTCTCATCACCGTCCTCACCTGCGGCTGTGGCGGAATCGTTACCGTGGTTCTCTCCATCATCTCGTGCATCAAAATGTTCACCTGCACTACCCCAGAGTTTGAACAAAACTACGTCTATTCACCAACTACTTTCCCCGTCTAAAGACTATTGATTTATGGCACTGATTAAATGCCCGGGGTGTGGGCAATTGATTTCGGATAGGGCGGCGAGGTGTCCCAAGTGTGGGATGCAGCTGGTGTCGTCTACAGCAACACCGCCACGACAGAACACAGCCGATAACCCCATGCCGATGCCGAAGAAGAGCAACACTGCGCTCTATGTGGTGCTGGCGGCCCTGCTACTGCTTGCAGCCGCTGGTGCTGGTGCCTACCTGTTTAAGGACAAAATCAATGGGTTCTTTAGTGGCAAGACGGACACAGTGGTGATGAACGACAGCATAGCCACCGAGGAGAAAATCGATGAGAGAAATGCCATCGTGGAGTTTACACCCGAGTTTATCGCTGCCATACAGAAATATGATGCACTGGGACCATTCAGCGAAGGGCTTGCCGCTGCTTGCAAAAATGGCAAATGGGGTTACATCAACACCAAGGGTGAAGAAGTCATCCCTTGTCGATATGACGATAATCAGAACTATGAAGGCAAGAGTGCAAGCCCCTTTCATGAAGGCTTAGCGGCGGTGTGCAAAGGAGATAAATGGGGCTATATCAACCGACAAGGCGAGGAGGTAATACCTGTCAACCTTGAGGTGTGCCTTGCAGGAGGATTTTCAAATGGGCGGGCCGTCCTTGATGAAGATTTCACACATTTTATAGTTATCGACACAGCTGGCAATAGGATATTTCGTGGAATCCAACATGAACCTTGGAGCAGACACATGGACCGAGAGGAAGTGCAAAGTGAGCGAGTCCCAAAATATATCGATGGAAAACTTTATATTTGGGGAGATGAAAGAGGCCTTACTGTATATGATTTGCAGGGCAATAAGACAGGCACTATTAGCTGGAATTGGTATGAAAATACTATTTTGGCAAAAAACGAAAGTGAGTACTATAGAACCTTCATCGAGCCTTATTTTTCTTCCACAAGCGAATATTCTGGTTTCGGCTCTACGGGACTAAAAGACAGTCAAGGAGAAATTCTTATACCCGCGATTTATGATCGCGTTATCGCAATTCCGGTAACTGGAGGTGAAGATGCAACGAATTTTAAGGTTAGCAATAATGCGGTGCTTGTCGTTCTTTATGAGCACTCTGGCAAACCTTATTGGGGATGTGGAATTAGCCTTTGCTCCGATAACATGAAAGCACATTACGGCTATGCTGACCTTAACGGCAACGACACCTTCACGCCCGAAATAAAGGAGCGTTGCATAAAATCTCGTAAACAAGGCCTAGCAAAAATTGCCGCGCAAGAGAAAGAGGATGAAATGGAAGCGCAAAACGCTTCCGCCCCCGATTGGTTACAGGGCACATGGAGTGCACGTGTAAAAGGGTTTAGCAAAATAGGAATTATGAAATTGGTCATTAACGGCTCACATGCAAAATTCTATATAGATGGTAAACTTGAGTATGATGGTGAATATGAGATATATGATTCGCAGATTCACATGGGTTCAACTTATTGCGACATTGATGAAGTAAACCATCGTGTCTTGGTAGATAAAAATGGGCATTACTTTGACCATTCCGAAAATCCGACAAGCCCAACAGTAACCACAACGACTCCCGACCAAGACAAAGAATTCGAGATTATGTCGAAGCTTCACAAACTCGGGGAAGAAGGAAAATCATACGTTGACGAGCTGGCCAACATGAGAAATACAGGTCACATCGACCCGAGCCGCTATCTGTACGTCAAGCAACAACTTCTTTCCATCAAAGATAAGCAAATCAGCCTCGCCCGCCAGTTAGATGACAGCGATGAGTTGGTAAGAGAATATCGTGAGCAAAAGAGAGGCGTTGAGCAAGCTTTTGACATGATAGAAAACGGCAACTTCGGCTTCTAATGTAATTATTAACTAAAACTAAACAAATTATAGCTTATGGCGTTGATTAAATGCCCGGGGTGTGGGCAATTGATTTCGGATAGGGCGGCGAGGTGTCCCAAGTGCGGGATGCAACTGGTGTCGTCTACAGCAACACCGCCACGGCAGAACACAGCCGATAACCCCATGCCGATGCCGAAGAAGAGCAACACTGCGCTCTATGTGGTGCTGGCGGCCCTGCTGGTACTGGCAGCCGCTGGCGCTGGTGCCTACCTGTTTAAGGACAAAATCAATGGGTTCTTTAGTGGCAAGACGGACACTGCGATGGCAATGGCCGACAGCACTGCAACGCAAGACCTCGCGACAACCGCAACTGTCGACTCAGTAGCAGCCACGCCTAGAGAAAAAGCGCAGTCTCAGATCCCATTGATTACGTTTAACGATGTCATGCACATGATTAAGCAGCCAGACAAAGCCGTAGCCATCGCTACCAAATATGGCTACAACCATCTAGAAAACTTCTTCATTAACCATGTAGGCGAATTCTCGCATTACTTTTATGGGAACTGCTCGAAACCCGATGAGAATGGTAGCGTGGAATTTGCTGGGGAACACTCTATTTGTATCGGCATCGTGGACGAAACAGATATCCCTACTATTAAGGTCTATGTCTATAATCGAAGTGATTTTAACGCGCTCGTCTCGCAGGCGAAGCAGGCTGGCTTTAAGCCTGTGAATGGCTCCACCAAAGACTTCAGCAACGGCACTTACAAACTTGATGCCACTTTTTGGGAAGTTGATAGGTATCAATCTTACGATGAAGGATATCTTATAATTTCGAAAATCACAGAGTGGGATAAAGATTATGCTGCCGTCGACTCGATTTATGCTGCCGTCGACTCGATTAAAGAGGCCGCTAAAGCCGCCGTCGATGCAGTTGCGGATGCAGCTAAGGATGCCGTGAAGTGAATTATCAAAGAAGAAGAGATAGTTATAACAATGGCAGGCTCCATGTCATGCAACTACTAACAACGATTCATTTTTACACATCAACTCACTAACAAACAATATTATGGCACTGATTAAATGTAGCGAATGTGGACATACTGTATCGGACAAGGCAACGGCTTGTCCTAACTGTGGTTGCCCACTGCAAAGCGACTTCAACACAAATATTGACTCCGCACAGGATGTTGAGCAGGAACCGACACGTTCAAGTAGTAAGTTGCCTGCCATCATCATTAGTCTGGTTGTGCTGCTTCTTATTGGCGCGGGTTGTGTGTTTTACTACCTATACCAAAATCAAGTGCCGGCAGAGTACGGTCCAGAACTTGTCAAAATGGCCGAAGATGGCAACGCTGACGCGCAATATAAATTAGGAAATTGCTATGCCAAAGGCGAAGGCGTAGCCCAGAACGACAATGAAGCCTTCAACTGGTACCGTAAAGCGGCAGAGAATGGTAATGTCGATGGGCAGGAGGGGTTAGGCGAATGCTATTTACTAGGAAGAGGGGTAAATCAAGACTATGCCAAAGGAATAAAATGGACACGCATGGCTGCCGATAAAGGTGACGCCACGGCACAATACAACTTAAGTATTTCTTACTTGAATGGCTGGGGTGTTGAGAAGAACGCTAGCGAAGCATTTAACTGGCGTAAGAAAGCCGCTGAGCAGGGATTAGCTATAGCACAAGCATTATTAGGTCGAATGTATTACGATGGCTTAGGTACAACGAAAGATTACAATGAGGCCGTGAAATGGTTACAAAAAGCAGTAGATCAGGGCAATGCTGATGGACAATTCTTTTTAGCTTATTGTTTTTACTATGGCCAAGGTGTAAACCAAGACAAAGTAGAAGCAGTTAAATTGTTTCGCAAGGCGGCAGAGCAAAACTTAGCCGAGGCACAACTTGATTTAGGTTATTGCTATAGAGATGGCGAGGGTGTAGCAGAAGACCATTACGAAGCTTTTAAGTGGTTTAGCAAAGCCGCTGATAATGGCGACGCAGATGCTATGTTTGCATTAGCAGTTTGCTATGAAAATGGCATGGGTGTTGAAACTGATAGAGCCGCAGCGTATGGATGGCTGCAGTTGGCAGCACAATACGGCAACGAAAAAGCCAAAGAGATTCTTGGCGTACAGAGCCATAAAGAAGCGGTTACCGGCACACCCTATGACTACCTGTCGAGCCGTTTCTTGACGGAAGCCGACCTGGACGGCAAGACCCCATCTGAACTTAAAGTGATGCGCAATTCGCTCTTTGCTCGACGCGGTAAATACTTTAGCGACCAAGCGCTTGACCAACATTTCCGCTCCTTCGATTGGTACAAGCCATATAGGATGAACGTTCCAATCGACGAATTTACACAATTCGAGCGTTACAACATTGACTTCATCAAAAACGCCGAACAAAGGTAATGCCGCGGGAGATTTCTATCGTGTTAATTATGAAGGCGATATCGTCTATATTGCTAAACAATATTCAATTTTAGAACCCTGATTTTTTATGAAACTCTTTAAATGTTTTATGCTGCTGGGCATTGTGGCTGTCATGGTGAGTAGTTGTGGGCGGTCGCCGTTTAGGCAGTCGCCGGTGAACCGCGCTATTGCGGTCATGGACGAGGCCATCGAGAAGATTGAGCAGACGGATGACCCGATTGAGCTTGCGGGCATTGTGAACCAAATGCAGTCGGACATCCAAATCATCGACGCAGCAAACAAGGATTACCAGCCTACCGAAGAGGAATTGAGGCAGATTCGTGACAAAGCTGCTGAGGTGACGCGCGTTTACATCAAAAAAACCGCGTCCTCGATTCCCAATGTTGCCAACAGCCTTCCCAAGGCCCTCAGCGACCCCAGCGACATTCAAGAATTTACCGACGAACTCGTCGATAAACTCCTACCGAAATAAAGCGCGTAACGGGGCTCCGGGAGGGGCAAAAAAATTAAGAGCGGCGGATGATGAACATCTGTCGCTCTTGTTTTTCGGGTCGGGGTGAGAGGACTCGAACTTCCGACCTCCACGTCCCGAACGTGGCGCGCTAACCAACTGTGCTACACCCCGATTCCTAAAATGCGGTGCAAAGGTAAAGCAAATTTCCGAAACCACCAAAAAAAAATTCGCGCAGACTCGCGCAGACTCCGCAGACCTTTTTATTTTTTCCTCGCGCGGACCAGCGCGAACTATCTATTTTTTTGCACGCGGACCAGCGCGGACCAGCGCGGACTTTTTTTATATCCACATTACATTGTCTATTAATGGTTTAAGATAAAAATAACAAAAATTATACATGTGTGTATAATACATGTGTGTATAATTTTGTATCTTTGCAGCGGATTTGTGTGATATAGGGGCTTTAGTTAGCCCGAACAATGTTTAGGAAATCAAAAAAACAGTTCATTATGGACATACCATTTCAATACGGAAAACTGGCTGATAAAGAAAGCTTTATAGACCGCGAAGATGATCGCCGAGAACTCAAAAATTTCCTTGGGCATGGCATCAATACCATCCTAGTTTCCCCGCGTAGGTGGGGAAAATCATCGTTGGTAAAAGTAGCGATGAGAGAACTTCAAGAGGAAAGAAAGGACATAAGAGTCTGCTTTCTCGATGCTTACAAGATACATACCGAAGAGGAGTTCTATAACAAGTTTGCCTCGGCTGTCATACAAGGCGTGGCTTCAACAATGCAGCAGCGGTGGAGCGACATCATGAACTTCATCAAACGCATCTCTCCCAGCATTACCATTGGGGGCGACCCGCTCAACGCCATCGAAGTGAGTTTGAAGATTAACCCGCTGAAAGAAACTCCCGAAAGCATACTGCAACTGCCCGAAAAGATTGCCCAGGAGAAGAAGATTAAAATCATCGTTTGCATCGATGAATTTCAGCAGCTTGCCAACATCAACGGATGGAAAAAATTGGAATCCATGATGCGGTCGGAATGGCAACAGCAGCAAAACACCACCTATTGCCTGTACGGCAGCAAAATGCACATGATGACAAACATCTTCAACAATGCCAATAGCCCATTCTACAAATTTGGCCAGTTGATGCATCTCAAAAGAATAGAGAAAAAATATTGGTTGCCCTACATCGTCAACAATTTTAAAAAGACAGGCAAGCACATCAGCGAGGAACTGGCCGAAAAAGTCTGTGAAACAGTGAAATACAACTCATGGTATGTCCAGCAATATTGTTTTTTCCTGTGGTCGCACTCTGGGGACGAAGTGACCGAGAACGACCTTGAACGACAGCTGCAATTCCTCTTGGACACCAACGAAGAAGTGTTCCAAAACGAACTCGATGACCTCACCGCCTATCAAATTGCAATGCTGAAAGCCATTGCAGCCGGCGAGCAACATTTCAACGCCACCGAAGTAGTGAACAAATACAACCTCGGCCTCCCAAGAACAATCACGCGGAACAAAAAAGCACTAGTAGCCAAGGACCTCGTTGAGAAAAACAAAGGAACGCTGCAAATCATCGACCCCGTTTTTGAACTGTGGCTCCGCAAAGAATACTCCCTCTGATCCCAACCCTACTTAAAAAAATAGAAGGTCCGCGCTGGTCTGTGCTGGTCCGCGTGCAAAACCTATAGCGCGGAACGCGCTTGCTCTCCACTCTTCACTCTTCACTCTCCACTCTGATAGAAGGTCTGCGCGAATTAGGGTTTTCGTTCGATGACGCGGCCGTTGACGACTTGGTAGCGGCGGTCGAATTCGGCGTGGGTGCGTTTCCAGCGGTTGTGGCTCCACAGCCAGTACTGGGGGGCGCGGTTGATGGTTTGCTCGAGGGCGGCGAAGTAGCGGTTGGTGACCTCGTAGGGGGGCAGGTCTTGAGGCTCGCGGGTGAGGATGCGCATCTCGCAGCGGTAGTGGCCGCGGGAGACGCGGAACACGTCGACGTAGGCCACCGCTTGGTGTTGCTTGCGGGCAATGCGTTCGACGCCGGTAAAGACGGGGGTGTCCTGGTTGAGGAAGGTGAGCCAGTGATGGATGTTCCACCACAGGGGCACCTGGTCGCTGATGTAGCCCACCATGGTGACGTGTCCCTCGTGCTTGTGGCCGATGACCCAGCGCAGCGTGTCGTTCATCGAGATGCATTTGCTGGCAAAGCGGTTGCGCACGCGCAACATCACGCGGTCCATGACGGGATTCTCGAGCGGGTGATAGATTTGGCCCAAGGCCACCGTTTGGTCAGGAGCGCTGACGTGCGAGGCGAGCGAGGTAACCCATTCCCAGTTGCCGTAGTGGCCCAGCATGAGCGCAATCGACTGGCCGCTGTTGAGGATTTCATTGAGCTGGTCGACGCCCTCGAAGGTGATGTGGCGGTTGATGCTCTTCTCGCTCATCGAGGCAAATTTCACGGTTTCGGCGATATACTCGCCAAAGTAGCGGTAGAAGCCGCGTTCGATGTCACGCCGCTCGGCTTCGCTCTTGTCGGGGTAAGCGTTTGCGAGATTGCGTCGAATTACCTTGCGTCGATAGCCCACGACGCTACCCAGCAGCCATCCCAGGATGTCGCCCTGGACGTAGTGCAGCCACATC
>Ga0181612_178898_pt1 | contig 11403 bp, 3 predicted proteins | sample HoacroProtozoa21_FD_119630 | JGI IMG/M metagenome (GOLD analysis project Ga0181612, IMG submission 119630) | Hoatzin crop microbial communities from Cojedes, Venezuel. Combined Assembly of Gp0051906, Gp0051904, Gp0051908
ATTAGTCATTTTCATCTGTTAATTCTGCTGCACCAACTCTTTGTTTCAATTTCAGAGTGCTTTTCAACCACATTATCAGTAACAAAATCAATACCATGTTTAATTTTTAATTTACCCACCTTCAACTTTGGAAGCCAGATCTGCGGGAGCAGTCCAGGGTAACAAGTTCATGTTCTGACAAAACCTTTTCATAACACCAGTGTACCTCATCCTAAGTCAACACTGCACATCGGCCTCAGAAGTTGTAGGAGAGCATTATTAGTGGTAATGAAATTACCATTTTAATGTAAACAAGCTTATTGTATGCTTACTTCTCTGGTGCTTTATGCTGTCTCCACAGTTGGGTTTATGCACAGGTTAGTGATTACCTTCCCAACCAAGCTGATATTACTCAAAAATAAACCATGAAAGAGATGAAACAATTAATTGCTCTATGATCCTTCAAACATGACGCATATATATTTTCTGTCAGAAAACAATACAAAGGAAGACTGACTTCTTGCTAGCATCTGATTCAGATTAGATGGTTTGCGTATAAGAGCACAGACTGGCTTTCACCAACAGACCTTTTACTCCAGAGTTCTATTATGACAAGAGAAATTACCTGCTTCTTAGGTCTATACCACAATTTACAGTAGTAGCTGCTGGAACAAAGAGAAATGAGAGGTGCAACAAGAATGGCCAAGGCCTCTCTCTCTTCGCTCCCCCCTCCTTCTTCTTCATGCAGTGGTGTTTGATGGAGCATTGGATTAGAAATACTTTCTATCTGTATCTTTTTATACTTGTCCAGGTTGTCATCATTAAAAAGTGAGGCTTCAACACTATTGTTAAACCTTGGATAAAGCTCAGATGTAAGTATTTCATGCTGTAAATTTATATGTCATTGTCAGATCTGTGGTATATATAAATCACCTACCAATATCATAGAAGAAGCAGAACTGTCATCTTTTTCACAATCACGTTAAAGATTTCCTGCATGTCCCTGAAAGGCTGATCGAGACGCACAGGATGGTTACAAGACTAGTTTCTGCACTTCCCTGTAAAAATAAAATCAAATCGACTTCTACAGCCAAGGAACCACCCTTTATTTGAATTATGATATATACCCATAAACTTATTTTCACTTGGCCACTTGCCATATCCTTATTTATCCTTGCATTTATCTTGATCAGACCTTTACCGCACTTTCATCCAAAGACCTTTACAAGGGTGCTTGTTTCTCTCCAGAAAATGTTTTATACATACTACCTTTCTTAAGGATAATTATGAATTAACATATCTGGATAACATGCACAGCAGGCTATCTAAATGTATTTGCCACTTCTTTGATGTTGATAATGTGATAATTGAACTTGAACAAATAAGAGGACATAATCAAGAGGTCAGCAAGATAACACCTTGATCAGAGTGTTTAACAGTATATACACCACATGCTGTCGAAAATGCAATCTGTGTTAAACCAAAAACTACAAAAGTGCAACTGCTTTCTACCATGACTGCCAAAAGAGAAAAGATTGCTGTATTTACAACCCAGTGTGCTCAAATAGTCCATGTAAGGATTCAACTCTTGTTTGAACTGAAGAGAATTAGCATTGTGCAAATGGCAAACTAAGGTCATGTTAACATGTTTCAGTCATTAACAAAAAACTACCAAAAACAATCTGAACGTCTCTGCAATGCATATGGATGTTTGCAATACTGTGTATGATTTTGTTATCAACTGTGTATTGTCTAGCAAAAACATAGCTTTCTCTGCATTAACAGCAATGATAACAACTATGACATTATAAATCAAAGAGCTTCAGTATCACACCACATGCCTTCACCATCACACAGATTTATAGAAAGTTATATACTAAATAAAATAAAATGACCACTCAAATTTGCCAAAGAACTACAAGCACAGGCAGACAGAGTGCACACATTTTATACATTTACCTTCATGCACTTGTGTTTTCAAGGCCACAGAGCAACAGAACTAGGAAACATTGCTAGTTCACAGATAAGGATGATCATTTCCTTTCCCCCCCGCAATTTAAGGTATATTTATTTTCCTGAAATTAATGCCTGCTTTTAATTTGCTCATTCTCTTGACACGACTGCCTTCCACTGAAGTAGATGCCAGACCACTCTAATGCTGTTGAACGAAACACAGTGGGTAAGAACTGTGTTGATTTAACACTTTCCTCACCTCAAATGTTCTGTGCAGTCTTAGGATTTTCCAAGAAACAAACAATATTTGAAATTATTCACAATGTTTTAGGACATAACTCTTGGCTAATAGAAAAATTTATAGGATATGCAACATGTATGCCAATTTGGTGGTTCTAATTACACAAGACAAATACTTTATGGCAACAGTAACATTAGAACTACGAAAAAGGGATTTTGTGTAGCAACAGAATAAATAAATATAGTTTGGTCTGCTACACACATACATTCACTTAGGCTCAACAGATATCTTTGCTTCTGAAATAAACTTAAAAATTTCCACGATAAAATTAAAATTTAAGATTATGTAAATGAGATTTTTCCTTACAAGCCTTGTTTCAAACCTACAAGGAAGAAAGTTTTTAGACGCCAAAAAACTACGTTTTGGGTTGGGTTGTGTTTTTTTTAAATCATTATCAATATTCTTTAACAAGAACTTAGTTGCCAAATAGACACAGAATGAATTGAGAATTCATTGCAATTCTTCTGGAAATTCATCTTCAGTCAAGTTACTACTTGGGGGAAAAAAGTGTCCATATCACTTGGTGGCAACATATTTGCAAACAGAGTTGTTTTATCAAAAAAATAAGCAGGGAAATAGTCTAATGTTAAAGGAAAAGACTTTCTGAGGAAAGAAAAAGCTCCCTTTCTTTTTCTGTAGCTTTATTTAAATGTGTTTAGTTTATGGAGAAATAATTTCCTTTCTGTGGCAAAAGTTCAATAGCCGGTTTAATTTCAATTTTTTCCACTGTGAACATTGCTGCTGCTTAATTTATTAAGCAGACAATTTCTAGAGAGTATACACACTCTAGGAACACAGAGAAAGATAATCTAGTCATTTATTCAGATAAACATCCACATATTTATCCTTCCTGCATAAAATAAATCAGTCCTAACCCCCAGAGAAATCCATTTTGTAATCTCCATTTTATGTTTGCACTGTTTTCTTAAAGAGTATCTTTACGATATTCCTGCTTGGCTTCTGTGCCCCACAGCAGCGGCACTCCCATCTTCTCCCCCATGGAGCAGCAGGTAAGGTTGGGATAAGCATCCTTTGATAGATATTCTGTAACTGGGTCCTCTATGGTAAGGGTGAGTCTTCACCCAGCAAGTGGCTAGCCCAGCCACCCTGCAGCTAGAGGTCTAGTAACTCTTAACAGAAAGAAATCACTGCCTCTCTCTGGAATGAGGACCAGAGATCGGCTTTGTTGACGAAGTCCTTGTACCAGCCCCCATGAGCCTTGTGTTGTTCAGAACAAAACAAAGCATGGAGACTCATGCAGCAATATACGGGAAAATGCTACTGCTCGCCTTCTCGCCCCTGCGTTTTTACGGCCTTTGCTTTAACTCCTCAGTCAGGCAATAGGTCAAAGGACTATCAGTCACTTCCACTCCTGCTCTTATTATCAATAGATCCCAGGACTACAAAGTGCAGATGTTAATATGGTTGAAATCAAAGGGAGTGTAAGTGAAGCTGTATACAAAGTGTTCTGAGTTTATTAATCCATTTAAAAATATGGATTATTTCAGAATATTTCACTACTGAAATATTTAATTTATCCTACCACACAACTATTTTGTTTCAGATGACTACAGTAAGCATGGTTATACTCAATGAGAGCAAATATACACTTAGCTCAGCATGACCAATAGTGAATGAAAAGGGCAAACACAAAGTAACTTATCCTGAAATGGTCTCCTGGCTCCAGAAGTGATAGTTTATTTAATATCCCTCAAGGGATTTCCCCCTCCGCCCTTGATCTGTCCAGTAGGATTTTTGTTTGTTTGCTTTGGGGGTTTTGTTTTCTATTTGGCTCTTTATCACCCAAAAATCCCATGGCAAGGAGTTCCACAATCAAATTACATGTTGCATGAAGAACCAACCATCCGTTAAATAACACCCATCGTTTCTTGTGTAGGGACAACCAATTATTTGCTATTTACCCCATTTGATCCCTTCATAACTCCTTGAAGCTTTCATTGTCTCTACACTCCCTTCCAACCTATGGAAGCTTTTTTTCATCCTTCTGATCATTTTTGACACTCTTTTTGAATGTTTTATGATTCTATAACGTCCAATTTGAGATGGAAAAGTTAGAACTCCAGGCAGTATTCAAGATGCAGCTGAACCATGGATTTATACAGTAGCCTAATAATGATCTCTCTTTTGCCCTCCATTCCTTCTCTACTACCTCCAAACCTCAATTCACTGTTTTTGACTGGAACAAGATAGTAAAGTCAAATCTGTCATTTAGGACAATACTAGTATCTTGTTCTTGAGCAGTAACAGTCTGTTCAAAGCCCATCATTTTATTTAAGATATTTTTGCCCCCAGGGCGCATCATCTAGATTGAATTTCATCTGCTGTTTTACCTCCCAGTTACTCAAGATCAATCTACCTCTGCTAGAAATGCTGAAGTAACCCTTATCTCTTTCTGCTTCACAGACTGTCCCCACTGGCAGGGATATATTCCCTGTCTAGCACCAAACTTAACTCCCTGATTGAACCCCCAAGTCATACGATGGGAGCGAGAGCAAACCATGGGAGATAATACTAGCCTGAAGATCTCAGTCCATAAAGGTGAATGGCGATACAGCGTCTGCTGCATTAAAACTATCAAGTGGTCCTACTACCAAAGCTGAGGGCAACAGGGAATTATAACAAGCTACCTTGAAGCAACATGTTTTCTGTCCTACAGAAAGATTTTATCCTACCTAGGTTAAAAGCACGTCTTGAAATATAGCCAAATCCATTCTACAGCATGGAAACTGTAGTTCTTCAGCAGCTGTACTGATGTACAATCAATAGTACACACACATATCCACACACACAAAGATCCGACTGCGACAGTTAGGGAGTGGGTAGGATTTTGTTTGTTTTTTGCTTTTAAAAGATGCAAGGAGCAGCAGTTTACTCTTCACTCAGTCTTTGACAACAGAGCATTGAACTTCTATTTTTCTTTACCCCAGTGTTAATCCAATACAGTACCCTGAAAGCAATGGTTACTTTATATTAGCACCATTGTATCAAGATACAATAATGAAAGCAGCTCACTGATTTTCTCACAATAGTTTTCTTCTCACACTTATTTTTACCCTACTCTAGCAGTATCAGTCAAGCATGTTACAGACAATTGCAGTCGGAACACTTCAAAAAACTGAACTGAATATTGCTTCTTGATTCCTCTGATCTGCAGCCTTGAGCAAATTATTATAACAGCCCTGTATAATGTTTTCAATAAGACATTTTTATTATATTTTAGATATTGTAAGACTCATTCAATGCAGAGGCCCTTGATCAAAGAGTACTTTATAAATATAAGGGCTTTAATTTTACATTGATTTATCTCTCACAAAACCCTATTGTAATCGGTGGAACTGCACACTGCGAAGGCAGATCAGACTTTCTCCTAGTGTATTTTTTATTATTTATTCTAAGTTGATAATAATATGTCTAGATATATTAGAAATAGAAACCAAACATTTAAAAGCTTTCTCCTCTCTCTGCTCAAAAAAAAACCACATTCACGAGCAATATTAGATAGTGTTTACTATGAATATAATTAACTGAGAGAAAAACAAAGCTAATGCTCAGGCTTTATTTCTGAGGTTGCCTCTTTCAAGTTTCTGTCCTAAAACTCCTACTTCTTTTGTTCGGTGAACAAGTCACTCGTCATTACATTTACCTTCTGATAGCACACATATACTCCCAAGGAAAGCCTTATCTGAGAAGAAGCCACTCAAGTACCAACTCAGCTCTTCGGAGAGGTAGCTGGTGAGCTTGTGATAGCTCCCGTCCACCATCCAAATCCAACAGAACAGTCTCCAACTACTACTGAATTAAATTCATATGCAGTAAATCCTGTAAAACAATGAAGCTACACAACTTGAGAAACTGGTTCAAATCAGCAAATCCTATCCCCAGTGCACATGCACTGTACCTTAAATATGTTAACTGTCACTGTAAATTAGGACACAATGAGCGTCTCCTACTTTTAGTCGCTCCTTGAGCAAGAATTTGATTTCCTGAGGTAAATTAGTAAGTGTAGCCTTCATAAGTATGTCTAAGTTGGGTGATAATGAAATGAACACTCACAGGAATCAGTGATTAAAATGTATTTTTAAATACTGGATTTTTTTTTTGTTTTTAAATTTCAGCTAAGCAGAGTTGTTGACAGGACAAGTCATCTTCTAGCTGTCCCATGCAACTGCAGAAACAGTGAGACAGGAAAACTGTTTTCTGCAGTGCATTGTGCCAAGCTAAGTCTGTCCCCCCTAACATCAACAAGAAACTCAGTGACTTAAAAAGGCAGCTAAAGTCATAGCCAGGCACAGTGAGTTTTACTTTAAGAGCTAAAGAGGACAGTCTAGTTTGCCATTGATTGCTCAGTCCACTACCTCATTCCTGCATTCGTCTCCTCTTCTTCTGAAATCAGAAACGTGTTCATCTCCCACAGTTTCCAGCAGAATTTCTCCCCAGCACAACAGCCTGCAAAACTGACACCTACTAACCTGAGGCTTATTTGGCACGTTGTTTAAAATGGAGACAAGAGAAAGCCTCAAGCAAAATGAACATTAATCAGAACGTATGTTGAACTGTTCACTGTAAATAACGTAGCTAGCAAGGCTGCTAATTTTGTTACCAGGAAACAGAAGACATTAGATGCACTCCTCACAAAACCAGAGACATCCACATTGCAGCCAGTTACCTACCCTGCTTACCTCTCTCAGCGCACAAAACCCTGTACTCCAAGACTCAAGAAAGCCACACACAAACCTTCCCTCTGTAAATGTACATGCAAGAGCAATTAATACTTTCATTTCATGCCACAATTTGGGCTTTGGCATACCTTTTCAGGGATGATTCTATGACTTCCTACAAGTCCATTTTTAAATATCACTGCTACAGATCTGCACAACCTTTCTAAGGCCTTTTTCAGAGATAACAAAGCAACTACGCACTTGTTGCCTTTCGCCATGTTGTTACACTCCTATATCGCCCAGTTTTCACATATCCTATGCCCGGGTGAGGTTTTTGTGCCTGCGCAGATTTAGAAGGATGCTTCCTCTCCTTCTTTATACACTTTGAGGAACAAAAGCAGAGGGGAAGAGCATGGAAATGTTAACAGTACTGATACCTCAACTCAGATGCCAGTAGGATATTTATCAGCCATTTAAATGTATATCACTCATCACACTGAATCCTTCTTTACATCACACTTGACTTTTCTTTGAGGCACAAAAGTGGCCAGAAAAATAGAAATGAGGCACATTTCTGTGGAAAAGCTCCATCAGTACTGCCCAGATCTTGTCCCTTCAAGCAGTCTGGGAACACACTTGTACCCAGGGCTGGATAAAACATATCCTATGTATTTTTCACAACTTCTCAACCCAGCATTTAGCATTCAGCAGGCTGGTGTGCAATTTTTCACCCAAGTCACAAAGCACATTTTCTGCTTCCCAAATGAATGGTGACAACCACTGAAAAAAAAATAAAGTTAATAACTAATAGCAAAACATGAATAGCAAATGCTGTAGGACATGTATGAATGCAGATATCCACATTCTGTTGCTGACATTTGTTAATCAGTGTATGAAAAGAAATAAGGCACGTTCATATCAATAGCTGCAGACAGAAAGGAAATGGAATGAGGTTAATGGCACTAAGCAACAATCCAGAATGCAAATGAATGTTCAAAGACACGGTATTTTGCACTCCCTGTATTTTACTTAGAGATGTCCTTTTTCCAATCGCTGCACTTCTATGGGGAAGGGAAATTCGGTTGCAAGTCCAGTACATTTGTAAATAGCCTGGTTCATTCATGGAGTTGCATGCTATTTGATGTTTAGAATGGAGATTTTAATATTCTCCATTAAGTCTGCTGTCTACCTGATTTTATATATGCACATTAATCTAATGTGCATATGCTTTGGCAACTGCATGAAATTTCAGAGTACAAGTATCCAGCAATTACTAATTTTTTGCATAATTTATGACTGGACTTTGGACCTTATTCTCATGCACTGAAGAGTAAATCATTCCTACATGTATGACCCTGACCGCAAATTCTACTTCTCTGCTGTTACAGCTGCTGATCAAAAGTGTAAAAGAACAGCTCTTTCCCTACAGCTTGATTTCAGCAGGGTTATTTTTTTTTTTAGTTCATCTTTACCTGGGTAAAGCCTAGTTAACCCTGATGAATTAAGCAATCTTTATAAAATCAAGTTTAGTATCCAGTAAGCAAAGTGAATTGTCTATGAAGTTATGAGACTTGTCAACATCACTATTACAGAGAAATATGAGTGTATACATTTATGCTCCTATGAATATTATTTCAGCTGGTGGATAAATGAAAGTAATTTCTCACGGGAAAAATTCAAAGGATAGTAAAGCAGAGCTGTGGGCTAAACCCTGAACATCTTTCCTCATATTTAAGCTATAAATAGTCCCAACAATACAGTAGAACTATTTGAATGGGTAATAAATTGGTGCTAGCTTTTGCAGGGCAAGCCCGTACATTCACATTCAGGGATGGTACGCTTGCAGACACAGTGATCTAAAAACATGTCATGTGCTAAGTGACAGACCACATGCTTTGCCAGGAATAGGAACTTTGGCTTGCACAAAGGACTTGAATTAATGTATCAAGTAGGTGACAAGCTTTTAAACTGATGTATACATCAAGCTTCTCATAACCAAGCTGTCATCCTCAATTATGTTTTGTGAAAAAGTCCCCCAGATAAACATAACTTTGCTTATTAAGCCCAGCATATTGACTACAGCCTGCTGCAGAAGATTGCCTCTACTTTTTTTCAATGTATTTCCATAAAACACACAACAAAGTCATTTGGATCAGTGTTGCTGGCAATACCTCTGAAAAGCTTGAGATAAATTCTTAATGGTATATATGAAACCTTGCAGAAACCAAGCAACTGTGTGTATCAGGACAGCTTCCCTAGCATCAGAATTGAACTGTTTACAAGAGATTTAAATACTGATTAAGAGATCATTTTTATGAGGTGGGGAAATATTTACTTACTTACACTTTTCAGGCCACCGCAAACAGGAAACTGAAAATAAAACCAAGGGACAGCTGAACACACTCGAGAAGCTACATGAAACAGAATGAATGGTACAGATCAGACCGTAAGGCAGAACTGACAAATGTGGGTAAGGACCTCAATTTCCAGAGGTAGCACATGCCCTCTGAGAAGACCCCGTGGTAGTAATGCCAAAAAGAGGCGGGGAAGAAAATAAAAAAAAAAGGGGGGAGGTGGGAGAGAGGAAATCTGTGCTGGGGATGAATGCTCTAGAATGCATGCACTATTCAGGGCAGAATTGCTTCACTGAATGACAGCCACCAGCTCATAGCATCATACACAGCAAAAAACAGTGAGGATCCTGGTGCTAGTGAGAAAAAACAGTGTTAAGTGCTATTTGCAAGAAAACCAGAAGCAATTTTAGAGTACTGTTTAGCTAACACATAAGAGGTGTTAAAAGCACTGGTTCTTCAGCTCAACCAGATTTACTGTCTCATAGTAAAAAGAGATTTACCTTCGTGGACTGGACAAAGCATTGCTGTGTGATTTTTCTGTTCTAATGCATGCACAGAAAGCAATCTTTCTATCAAAATGAAAATGTGTGAAGAAAGGGCCTTTATGTGGCAGAGTGCTCCCATTTTCCAGGTGAATACTTGGAGACTGATGATGTGCTGATGTGAAATGTCACCCTTACATTGGAGCTTTTGTACTGCAAGGAAATGCAATTGTTAACGCTCTTTAGTTAACAAACACTTCTTGCGCAGAAGCAGATGTGCAGGATACACATCCTCAGAGCATCCCAAGAACTGAGATCAGCACTGAAGGCAGATCATTAAAATTTAGACTATTTGCACGTTGGGTTTTGTCCCATTTTATTTTAGTAGCTTTAAGAAAGAAAAAATAAAGACAAACTGAATTACTGTTTTTTACTTACTAAAGGGGGGCGGGGGAGGGGAAGAGGGGGAAGATAATGTCCTTGTTGTCTGCCCGAATCTACAATCCCAAGGTCATTTTTCAAGTACCTAATTAAACACCTTCCCCCCCCCCGCAAAAAAGGAGTTTGATCAAAATAGAAATAAAAACCTGCTGCCAGCTTTCAGATAGTATTAGCATAGATTTTGTCTTAAAGTTTTTAAGGAGCTTAGCAACTAGGCTCCATTATCATGATGATTAGAGCTTTGAATTGTTATAATGACTTATGCCTGTACAAATCACGTGCTAATAGAAATGACAATTTAAGGCTATCTTTGCCATCTAAATGAAATACTGCAAACTGCCAGCTACCAAAGACAACTGTTACAAGGTCCAGCAATGAGATTCTTCTGCATCAAAGGTGGAATTTCCTAGTCCGCCTAAAGTATCTGGTGTCTCCAGTCTTAATAGATGTGAACAGGCATTACCAAACCCTAGTCCTCCTCAAATACAAATCAGTCAGACCTTCTTCTCTGGCAAACTGGGATGAGATGAATGCAACCTCTCTGCATGCCACCAGAGCTGTGGCACTTACTGCCTTGATTCATCTTCTGGGGACCTGGTGTGGCCAAGCTTTCAAGCTTACATTTACCCAAACAATGCACCATGTAGTCTGAATTATGAATATAAAGATGAACTACAGCAATTTAGGTACCAACCACGCAGCAACACATTTTGTTACATAAACAACAACTTTGAAGTGCCTTAAGAAGGATTAAGATGCTCATCAGATCATCTGATTACACAGAAGACTCCTAACATCTGTGCTGCATGGTGCAGTTATGTATGAAAAGAGCAGCTTTCGATACAAATAGTGCCATACTCTTGGAGCATTAATAGTCATCTTTACAGTGAGCCCACGCTAAAACAAACATCGAGTTAGTTTTACATAATGACACTAAGGGTTGGACTCCTCTAACTGATTTAGTCCTGAGCCAACTCTTCTCTGCCAAACAGATGGCCTCCCAAATACTTCCACAGGCTCTCTGGGTGTCAGGAGAATAGGGCTAGACTCTTTTCAGTGGTGCCCAGCGACAGGACAAAGGGCAATGGGCACAAATTGAAGCATAAGAAGTTCCATCTGAACATGAAGAACAACTTCTTTACTTTGAGGGTGACGGAGCACTGGAACAGGCTGCCCAGAGAGGTTGTGGAGTCTCCTTCTCTGGTTCAAAACCC
>Ga0181612_107352_pt1 | contig 11402 bp, 11 predicted proteins | sample HoacroProtozoa21_FD_119630 | JGI IMG/M metagenome (GOLD analysis project Ga0181612, IMG submission 119630) | Hoatzin crop microbial communities from Cojedes, Venezuel. Combined Assembly of Gp0051906, Gp0051904, Gp0051908
CGCCCCGCGCTTTCTCCCTCTTGCTTCCCATTCCCCCCCGCACCGCGGCGCGGGGAGGGGCGGCCGCGTGGCGCTTTTGTTGCCGGCGGCAGCCGAAACCAAAACACTGTGTGAGCCAAAGGCCAGTTTCCCACTGTTGTAGTAGGGGTAATAAGCATTATCATCAATGTGTATCTCAGAGAGATGACATCAGGACTAAGTAGGTAGTATTTGCATTGCACTTGGAGGATGTTAGTCGTTGTGCTGGTTCAAAGGTCAAATTCTCAAAATTGCATGAGATACCTAAATGACAGGTATTACACAGAATTTTGGTGTTGGTTTATACAAACCATCGAGCATTTCAGATTCTGGCCTCCAAGCCAGTAAGTGCAGAACTACTAACAACTGAAGCAATTGTGTCTCTGCAGGGCAGCACCAGGTTGGAGACAGAGATTTCCTCCTGCCTTCCAGGTGCTGCTTTGTAAGAACAGTGGAGCTGACAGGCTGACAAGACAGTTGACAGCCAGCCTCCCACCTTCCACTAAAACTAATATACAACACGAAACTATGCTTGCAGGCAAGGCTTAAGAATTTCTGGCTCTAGACCGTGCATTTTTTGAAACAATGAGTGCTTTTCTTGCCAGATGGGTTAGCTTCAGTTAGATTGAAAATGCGTGATGTACTAGCTCTTTACAATCAGTTGTTTTGTTACTGTTATTGTCATTACTTTGCCTTAATGTATAAAAACAGCCACTGTGTTCAAAATTACTCGTGTTTTAACATGTTTGTGGGACTGTTAGTTTGTTAGCTGAGTTTATTGACTCTTAGCTGAAGCTCTCATGTTTACATAGGAAAGAGAACTTCTCCCTACAAAATAAGCAGAGAATTCCCTTGAGTGCCCTTTGCTTTCTCTGTTCATCGTTACTGATTCTTTTTGGTGGGGGCTGTTTTTCTTAGGCCTGTACGCTGGCGCGAAGGAACGCTGAGGTATTCCTCAAGTACATCCACCGGAACAATGTCAGCATGCCTGGAGTAGCAAGCCATACAAGGGGGCCCGAGCAGCAAGTGAAAGGTAGGTGTGCTCGTACAGCAGCAGCATTGAAGGTTTTGTTTGCTTTCCCCTCTACTGTGTGGTCATCCTAAAGTTTGTGAACATGCTGAGAAGGCACCTTAAGCTTTGCCATCTGCTGTCACTAAAATGATGCATGTGTCTGACACCTTTAGCAAAGGTAGTGAGGCCTCTTGGAAAGTGACCCCTCCTCTGCTACACATGAGTTCTCGTACGGAACTCTGCTGTTGCAAGTGGTGGTACAGGCGAAAAAGAAAGGAGCTTTAAACATGGGCTCTGTCTGTCTCCTCTCATCAGAAGAGTCCATGGGAGTGATACTGTGCCATCCTCCATCATGTAGGTTGTCAGCTGAGATGATCAGACGGTATTTTGCTTGAATATCTGAAAATGCATGAACAAATAAGCACACATCAAATACAAGGTCTAGATGCATCCTGTTTCTGCTGAGCACTGGAAGAAAGTGAATGCCAAACTTGTTTGTCCATAGTATGGATCTGCTATTTTTTTGTCCGTGGAATCCTGTTTGATATCCTACCAGATCAAAAAATCACCAGCAAAGGTACCCACCAGTAGTCACTTTCTTTTGGTCAAAAGAGCACCATTTACAATCTGATGATACATCTGAGATGTTTTAAATGTTTCTGTTCCTCTGCTTAATTAGACAGTTGTTAATCCATGCCTGGAAATGCTGCCAGGTACTGATAAGAATGAGCAAAGTGATTCTGCGGAAATAAACAATTTTTTTTATACTATTATTGGCTTTCTTACAATCCACAGAAAGGCAGAGGTTAAAAGCAGTTCAGTCATACATGTGGGAGGGATGGGAACTTCGGCTGCACACAGAAGATGAGAATGGTCTTACTGAAGACATTATTTTCGTTCCCTTCTTTCAATACCAGTTCTTCAATGTTAACATGACTTTGTTCAACTTTCCACCGCTACTCTGTCAAATGCTTGTTGTTGTTGTGGACTTTTGTTCCCTATAGTTGAAAATTAATTAAATCCTGACTCAGCAAGCCCTTAAATATGCACCTGACACAAGCTTGTGAGTGTTCCTCACTAAGCATGTTTGAAATGACTCACTTCTATACAAATCAGCTTGTGTATTAGCCTTTTTCTAAGCCAAAGATGTAATTAGAATCATAGAATCATAGAACAGAATCATAAAATTATTAAGGTTGGAAAAGATCTCTAAGATCATCAAGACCAACTGTCAGCCCAACACCACCATGCCTACTAAACCGTCTCCCATAATTTCTTATGCTTGGCAAGTTTATCCACAGAAAATCTTTGAAGTGGACACTTTGGTTCAGAATACAAGCACCATTTAGTAGGATAGTTACTGTGCTTCCAAAGTCATTAACACAGAAAAAAGTTAGTTTTATTTGACATAAACTGTTTCTGTAGAGACCTGATCTAGAGCACTCATAACAAGCTTCAAGTTCATTTTGTCATTCAGACAAAGTTCCTTCAGCAGGGACTGGGCTAAGTTTTGCAATCAACTGAGGTGTTACAAATTTTTTGACGATAATCAGTGTCACTCTGGTAAATGGGGAGGGATGCATCCAAATCTGTTTGCTGCCACCAGTGTTGACACATAAGCAATGAATATCAGTACATTCAGAAAGGGCTTAGGGTGAGAGAGGTTATTAACAGGTGCTGTAAGTGGTCATAAGTCACTGTAAATGGTTGAGAAGCCAGACTAGATGCTCTAATAGGAGAGAGTGTGGCTGCTGGCTGGGCTACAGATGACTGAGCTCAGTTTAATTAGAAAAGCTCAGGTTCAACTAAAGTTTATGTCAGTTATGTAGTGTAAATCTCTTGCTTTCCCTCTGCATGTAATCTTTTCAGTTAAACCCGTGGTACTTTTTAAAGAGATAAATCACACCCTTTTATCAGGTTGATACAGTCTGGCTGAGCACTCAGGTTTTGAAGGAGAACATGTGTGTCCTAGACGACAAGGAGTAGCAGGTCTCCTGCCAGTCTCTTCCTGGGTGTCTGTCACTTCCCCATCACACAGAAAATGGTTTAGAGGACCAAAAGCAGGCCTCAGCCAAAAATCATAACCCAGCAATAACTGCACAGGGAGCAGCACACAGAGGGTCGCCAGGCAGCATAGCTCTATAAGAAACCTTACCAGGTACATCAAACTGGGGGCTCAGGTCTGAATTAAATTCAGTCATGACCAGAGTTCTGCATGGGACAGTAGGCTTTGGTGTCAAGTGCTGGGTAGCCTGTGGCCAGAGCAACAGACAAGGCAGTATAGGGGCAACTTCTCCTACGTCAGCCAGTACTAGACTCCTGAAATAAGCAACAGAAGAGAATAACAGGACTAGAAATCATGTACCCCAGTGTATTTACTGGGGTAAATCTCAAGCTCTATTCCAGCATCTTCTCCTCTACCAGATGACCCTGCAAACTGCACATTTAAAAAAAAAAAAAAAAAAAAAAAAAAAAAACCAACCCCTTTGCATCAATGCTTGTTTTTACGAAGTATGGTTTCAAGGGCTCTGCTCTAGGGAGTGCAGTCCAGGCAGACTGAGTGAATTCAGCATTTTATGGCTGATTTTTGCATGCACTCAAGAATCACTAATCATGCAGATGTTTTCCTTTGCCCTACAGCCATTCTGAGTGAGCTGCTGCAGAGGGAGAACCGGGTCCTTCACTTCTGGACCCTGAAGAAGCGGAGATTAGATCAGTGCCAACAATATGTTGTCTTTGAGCGCAGTGCCAAGCAGGTAATATAAAAACCCCACTTTGTCTTCTGTCCTCGCAATGTGTAAAGATTTCTTGTGTCCCTGTAATGCCTCTGTGTGGGGTTCTTGTTGCGATCTCAAGTTGCATTTAAAAACTGTAATGTTTGAACACATGGCAAATGTAGATTTTTAAAACAATTTCAGAAAATTCCAAAACCCAACGTCGAAACTCAGTATTTTTGCCAGGTCAGATTAATTTCTGGATTTGTTTGAAAATAAGTATAAGAGCAAACTTGCTTTATTGAGCTATTACTGAATGAGAAAACTGCTTTCCTGCATGCAGATTTATCTGTATACAGGTAGAATTCCCTACATTCCTTTTTCTCCTAGGAAACATACAGCACCTTTTGTATCCTCTCCCACCTGCTTTGATTACTGTATTCTTTTTATGTGTTCCTAGAAAGTGTTTTAATATACACAGTATTAATTCCCAATGGATTTGATATCCTTTATTTGGCAGATTTTTTTGTCAGAGGATTTGTTCTTCAAATACAAAGACTGTTTTGTTTTTCCTTTTGTTGTTTTTGACATTCACAGGCCTTAGACTGGATCCAAGAAACAGGTGAATATTACCTCTCTACTCACAACTCCACAGGGGAATCAGCAGAAGAAACTCAGGAACTCCTGAAGGAATATGAGGAATTCAGGGTATCTGCTAAGGTAAACAGTGGCTTTAATCTAATTATGGCATCTGCCTTTGTCTATGTTTATGATCCTGTTTCAGTGCCTTAAATCTCTGTAATAATAATCCCTTGCTTTTTATTTTCTTCCTGATATTCTTAGCCCAGAAGATAAAGGTATTTTGAGAACTGTGAACTTTCATTTTTAGCAAGACATAGGCAGAAAAAGGAGGTTTTCTGCCGTTTGGTCTTTACTGGTTATGGAGCATTTTTGTTCTGATCAGAAGGAAAAGAAAGTCTATTTGCATACAGAGTTCACAGCAACCTAATGAGACATACCCTAATTCCATCCTCAAACAATCATACAAGAGCGGTATACAGTAACTAATTGATCTGAACATATCCAAGCTCATCTTGGATTCCATGTGTCTGTCTTCTGTCGTTACAGCCATGGTTTTTTTTTTGCACTAATTCTAGCTGGGTTGATCGTGGATGATTATTTATCTCAATAGAAATAATCTGCTGATCCCAACAAAATACTTTAAATTAATGGGTTTGTAAACTCTGGGGTGTACATTTTTTATTACCAAGCTGTGTTACCAAGAATCTATTAATTTATATGGAGTAATTCTGAGAAATCTGGTGGGGTTTACAGAGGAATAGTGATTGGATCTACTACAGACAAATTAATTCAAACCATAGGTATTTCACAGACAGTGAATCCACAGCGGTATTAGCAGTCACTGACAAGGATCTAAATTGCAAAATCGGACTGCAGCAAGACCGTGGCTTTGGTATCATGTAGCTTCAGTTCACTGTGTCCTGAGATTGATCTTCTGTAATCCTTAAATTCCTCATGAGGCTGTCCATACTTGCATGGGTTTGATTCACAGGCTTTGTGGTGTTCTTGTCCCCTTCTTTTTGCCTTAGCTTGCATGTTTGTGAAAGTGGGAGATAACTAGCAGGGAATGGAAGTTAATTTAATCAGACAGTATCCGTACAATATTCCTTTAGCAATAGTCCTGGCCTCTAACCCGTCATAATCAGTCCACCTGAAAGCATATTCCAGTTTATAATTTAATTTTGATTAGAATAATCCCGATTCATCCTGATGTTTCCAAACTATTCCTACTCTTGACTGAGCCTAGGATGGAGTTCTATACCTTGTTCCTTATTGACTGTTACTGGCTGTTCCTTACAGTGACGCATCTAGTCTTGCTGCCTAGAGCTCTAGTAAATCACTTTCCTACTGTTGACCTAGAATATTTTCCCTGTCACGTGCAATCTGGAAAATGCATGTCACTCCCAGACTGATGTTATCCTCAAATTAAGCTGTAACTGAAAGCCTTCCTGATCCCAGTAACTTTCTAGCCAAACCAGTTGTTTGGAACGCAAGAAGACCAGTAGGTTGTAGGAAAGAAACACCCTTTAAATACAACAGGAAGTCAGATTTTTACTTCTCCATATTTAGCCTTGCTGAAGTACTCAATTAATTTGCTAATATGACCTTGGATTCAGCTGTGAAATTATTTTGCTGGTAAAATTTCTTGAATTTAGTTTCATGTTTGAAATCTGCTAGATGTTTTCTGGTCTGACGTGGCCAGATTGCTGATCATGTCGAGTACATGATAGCATGTCTCATTTCAGGAAGAGTGGAAAGTTCTCCCCATCTCATCATCATTTCAGCAGCTTGCCAGTACCAGTATTCTCCTTTTGAGGATGAACATGTGTGTTACAGCTGGAGTCTAGTCTGTACAGTTGATATCTCAGTTTTTATATGCATTTTGTACTTGAGTTGGCTCAAACCTAGGGTCCAGGCACCTTTAATTCCTAGGATAGATTTGGAATCTAAGGTAAAATGTGTAAGTAGCTCTTTTGTGCCATATTTACACAAAGTTCCTCAATGTGGAAAACCATAATAACTAAGGGGCAGTCAGGGCCCAAGTGGAATAGAAAAGACCTCTGAAAGTTTGGGGTCTCAGTGCGTGTTTTGGAGTTCAGGCATCTTTGTTTGTAATGTTCTGACTGGAACTAAAATACTGACCGTAGATTTTACAGTAGACCAGGAATTTGGATTTAAATTCTGTTTGCTTCTGAAACCGAGTAGTAGTGCCTAAAACTCACTTCCTGGACAAGTATGTAGTTTTTAATGACCTGCCTACACAGGTTTGCAGAACCACCTAGGTACAGATTCAGAGTAACCTGGTGTATTTTATGCGGTGTGATTTTTAAATCTTGTCTTCTAGTCCAAGACTCACAAAAAATCAGTTTTTGGTTGTGTGAAGGAGGCATGTCTAACTTCCAGCGTGTTTTCCTTATGTGATTGTGTGTGTGTGTGGTTTCAAAAACTTCACTATTTCTTTATCCTGCAGTGTCATAAGTGTCCTTATAAAAATGTAATGCTTTTCACATTTTATTGGGCAAACTTTAAAGCATCTGATTCTGTATAAGATGAAGTACAGGCATTCTTTAATCATGTATAAAAAATTGTGAGCTGCTTCTGACTGCTGTGTGAATTAAAAGCAAGGGAAATAATAATATTGCAACATAACCAAGGACCATATTTTGGGCAGCAAACAAAGGAGAAGGTGAAGCTCCTCATCCAGCTGGCTGACAGCTTTGTAGAAAAAGGACATATGCACGCCACTGAAATTAGGAAGTGGGTCACCACCGTTGACAAACGCTACCGTGACTTCTCTCTCAGGATGGGGAAATACCGCTGCTCCCTGGAAAAAGCCCTTGGAATCAATACAGAGGTACTGTAAGTCCATGTCCTGCTGGGGTTTTACATTAAAATTGAAAGTCATAGAGGGAAGTGAAGGCTATTGTATAAATGCTGCAGGTTATCATGCATCCCTTAGAAACACTTCAAACCTAGCCAACCTGCCTAGGCAAACTCAGAACTGCTTCTGAAGAGAAAAAGTTTTTTTGTGGCAGGTCAGTGATATGAGGAGGAGGCAGATGAAGATCAGAAAGACTTTCTAAACAAATGTTTGCATCATTCTTAAGGAGATCAAACAGCTACTGGGAAGGAGGGGGAAACACATTGTTTGGATAAAAGTCTACGTTAATTTTAGCGTAAGACATATATGCTGCTCCCACACCATTATTTTTAATAAAACTCAGGCTTTGACTGTAGGTTTCCATTCTCTCATCCTTTAACTAACCAAAAAATTGATCCCCAATCTCATCTCTGAGGTCTTTTAGGTGAAATAGAGCAACACAAAAGAAACAAAAAATAGAACCTCCTGCTATTCACTGGAGTACTAAGGGGGAGTGCCAGAAGCAAAAACACTTAAAAGCATTCCAGTAAACCATCCTTCAAAATTAAGTATCAAAGAAAGAGGAATTAATTCCCTCACTTGCACCCTCAAGTTACCTTAAATTTACAGTTCCTTACAGGGTCTCTGGTTTGCACAAAGTTGCTAACCACAGCCTGGACAAGTATTTCCATGGCAGAATTCCATTGGAAGTTGGGATTGTCTCTGCATAGTGCCCTACTTTATCAGACTATTTATGAAGTCCCATACTAGGCAACAAATTTAGATATGAAGGAGCAAGGTAAAATCTAGTTATTTTTCATCAATACCTATTTCTAGGAAGGATAACAGTGAAGACTATAATAAATCTCATATATGGCATTTTTTTAAGATTTCTCTCTCACCTTCTCACCTTCTCCCTACTCACTGTAGCTCTTCTAAATCGCTTTGAATTTCCTTCTTTCTGACATTGGTATCTTTGTCTTACGTTTGTCCCTTCTTATCCATTTGATCTCATGAACATGCTGTGGTTTGCACAACAGTAGGGTTATAATGAATTTAAAATCTGTACTGTCACTTTTTCTAGGATAACAAGGACCTAGAGCTAGATATTATTCCAGCAAGTCTTTCAGACCGGGAGGTAAAGCTGCGAGATGCAAATCATGAAGTCAATGAAGAAAAAAGAAAGTCGGCCAGAAAGAAAGAGTATGTCCCCAAGCACTCACAGTCTGCCATGACACATTCTCAAAGAGTGATTCTGTGATATTTACATGACCAGAAATGACTGACAGTCCTATTACTTCTTCCAGCTGCAGAGCTCTTGAGATAAGTCTACAGGTGTAGGGCAGAAGTTGTGACTTGTAGGCTACAGAATTTCAGAACATACAGGTTGCATTTCTTTTGGTTTTAATTAGAAGTTACTTTTGGAAACGGAAAAAAGTCAATCACTTTGATTAGACCCTGACTTCATGGAGATACTCATTGTCATGATTTTGTTTCTGGTTGTATGTGAAAAGTAAAATGAACAGGAAAAATGAAAAAGCATCTTTATATGTCTCGTTATCATCTAAACTCCAATGACATCCAGAGGAGTTAACAGGTTTTCAGTGACGCAGGAGTTCAGCTGAAGTTTATGTTCAGGTTTCGGTGGGTGTAGAACTGAAAGAACTGGAAATATTTCATACCAGAGGAAATACCTGAAGAATGCTTTTTGCACTTAAATCTAGAAACTGTCTAATTTCACATTATTTTGTCTTAAATTTTGTGTTAGAATACTCTGGAAAGCATTTGTACGTACAATCCTTCTCAGCCCTCTGAAATTGTCACTACAGTCCATAACCTTGATAAGAAAACATTCCTTCTTTAAGGAACAGTGGTTACATTGGATCTGCCTGTGGCACATTTTCAAAACACTGGGCACTTCAGCTTTGAGATGCTCAGCCTTGGGCACTACAAATGTGGTTGTTGGGCTTCCCAGCTGTCTGGATTTTCTCCAGTTGGATATCAAGCTTTTGAAGCCTCTTCAGAGTAGTGGTATATCCCAAATCCATCTGTATTGCCACTGAAGGTCAAGTTTCAGGGTGACTTACCATTGACTGTTACTTGAGATGCAAGTGTTGTCAGCAATTCTCAAGTCCTTACTCCTGGTGGAAAAAAACTGCCGAGAATCAGTTGACTGTTAAAGATGGGCATGTAGATAGTAAATCACACCTCAGGGTTGCAGAAATACAACTTCATAGAATTTTATGCAGAAAAGATATTTAGAAAATAACCCAACAAGGGAGTAGAGTGTGAAGCAGTATTTCATTTATGGAGCTGAAAGGTGCATGGTGAGGTGGCCGAAGGCTTGGAGTGGAAGTACACTGATTCATGAAGACAGCAGAAGGGTGTTTTGTTTTCTGTTCATTGTAAAACTGTCTATAGTGTCCAAAACAACTGAAGTACTGTATTTTTTCAGATTCATTATGGCTGAGCTGCTTCAGACAGAAAAAGCTTATGTCAGGGACTTACACGAATGCCTAGAGGTAAGTCACGGCCCAGGAAATCTCCAGTATTTTGTACTGGATATATAAGGATACCAGGACATGGTATCCTTTTCAATGGTGATGTTTGCTGTACTGCAAAAGCTGACCTTGACTAGAGTCTGTGTGAGGGTACCAGTATCAGAGGCTAGCCACAGAGCTATGTCCTGCTGGTGATGGGAGCTGCGTGGGCAGCAGAGAAGCTTGTCTCCCACTGGCAGAACCATGCCCTGTGGTCCCCACGCCTGGCTGTAAATGTCTATGCCTTCCAGGGACACCTGAGCGTGCCTTTGTTTACAAAGTTCTGCTGAGCCCTGCAGAGTGAGAGCAATGTCCTGGGGTTCAGTAAAGAACAATGTATTTGCACATTGACCTGGAATTTGTTGGTTTCTAGTCTTTTTTGAATCATGGAGCATTTTCTTAAGAATTCAAAGCTATTCCTTTGTATCACCTCTTCGTAGAGAAAGAGCTGGATTTGCACTGTCAAATACATTTCCTAGCTCTACAGCAGGATGTTCTTGAAGGGGACTGTGATACTCAGGGCAAAAAGTAGAGTGTATTTCAGTGAAATCTGTCAGCTTTCACATTCCTGCTGTTTGGAGGAGATTTTTATGTATCTAATGCTACTGAAGTGGCAAATCCAGCTTATCTTTCAACTGTTTCTGCCTGCAGTCTTTGGACACCAGCAGCTGGACAGCAGAGACAGGTGGTGTTGGCATGTTTCTGCTTTTTCCTCAGACAGCTTCTGAGTGGCAGCACTTTGAATTTCTCTGGAGAGCTTTCTGTGACACTGGAACCTTTTTTTTTTTTAGCTTGTTTGTTTAATCTCAAAGTACGTATTTCCCTTGACAGCCTGTGCCTTTGGCAATAAAACGCAGAGAGCTATTCTTTTTCACTGCATTTATTCACAAAGCTAAGAATTGCTGGTGTCTTCCAGACTTACCTTTGGGAAATGACAAGTGGAGTGGAAGAAATACCCGCTGGGATCCTTAATAAAGAACACATCATCTTTGGCAATATTCAGGAGATATATGACTTTCATAACAAGTAGGTTTTCCTAACAGTTCTGTTAATCTTTACTGAGTAAGGAAACCAAAGGCATGTGTATACCTGTGCATCTATGTGGTGTCTGATGTGAACAGCTACAGTACAATGCACGCAGGCGTGTAAAGTAATTGATCCAGATCTTCAAATAATGTTGGATTTCTTGTTCTGTTTCTTTCACAAAAATTAATTGCATCTTAGTTTAAACTTCACCTTCAGCTGATTAGCAATGTTAATTCATATTATACCAATGCTTTGTAGTCCTATACATGCTTTCCATCTTACAGCACTAGATCTAGTCTGGAAGCTTGCCTGTCAAAAGTATGATGTCTTGGAAAACACTAGGGGAAAAAAAGGAATGGTTGATATGAGCTGGGTTAATAAGTAGCTTTCCTGCCACTAACTAACAGTACTCCCTTTTATCAAGACAAGACTCTGTCAGATCAGCTTAGAGGGCTTTGTTTCCCTTCTACAGTGTGAATGCAACAGCAGTTATAAACTTAACGTTTAGGGGTGCTTAATCCCACAAGTTCAGTCTAAATTTCAAAGTCTGTCTTCAAGTTACGCATCAAAACCAAAGCAGTATGAAAAACAAACCAGAAAACCCTTCCTTGTTGAGGTTCTAGAAGACTTTCAGTGCTTAGCCAGATAAA
>Ga0181612_108672_pt1 | contig 11402 bp, 6 predicted proteins | sample HoacroProtozoa21_FD_119630 | JGI IMG/M metagenome (GOLD analysis project Ga0181612, IMG submission 119630) | Hoatzin crop microbial communities from Cojedes, Venezuel. Combined Assembly of Gp0051906, Gp0051904, Gp0051908
GAATAACATCTTATATATATACATACACACACACACACATAAAAGCTTACAATTAGTGCAGATAGAACTGACTGGAAGCCGTTCAGAACAGTTTTCTTCCCAGGTCCTTTGAGTACCAGTTAACTCACACGGATGGACAGAATACAGTGGGGCACACTGAGCTTCCTAAAGGCAAATATTGACCAACTGTTGCTTTAATTAGCGGAACGTGGAGAAGAGAAGTTAATGATGACTCTCTAAAAGTGTATTTTAATGAGGGAGGCTAAAAAATCTTGAAATGAAATACTGACCAATGGCTGTATAAATGGAATTCTGTTGGTCAAGCTCGCCCACTCCGACTTGTAAATCTGACATCTGTAGAAAATCCTCCCAAAAGACAGTCAATTTGAAATGAACTCAATTTAGAAAGAGCTCTGCATTCCTCCCATGGTATTCCTGCCTGAAGACTGCTCTAAGCCTGGTATTCTATTTATTACTTGTTGCAGATGGGAAGTTAAGGCAGGCTTTTGCAAGACTCCTCACTTGGCAGATGCTGCGAGTCTGGAAGGCCATCACACTGATCTGCCTCTCAAGCAGCAATTTTATGCTTCCTAATACAATTAAATCTCAATCTCAAGTACAATGATCTTTTAACTTGCTAGTTGGAAAAACACACTCTTATCACAAGGACCAATGGATTTCTGCGCAGATGATGAAGCCTGAAAACAAGCTACGGTTGTTTATAGGCAGCTGATATCTGAACACTGCAACCCCTCTGTGGCAGCACTGCCAGTTCCTCTTCTGTCAGGATGGACACGGACTCGTCCATATGGCCAAAGGCTCTCTGCCTAAAGAATCACATGAAAACCAGACCTTAGTTCTGGTGTTGCCTGCTGCAGTCATGTAGGCTTGGATAACTGAGGAGATTAATTAATTAGAATTACCTGGTAGGTAGTTGGCACTATTAACCTCTTCCCGTATTTCTAATATCTGTGTATGTCCTATAAAATAATATTGTAAATACAAAATCTATTGTACAGCACTAGAAAATCCAGCAGCGAGAAGAAAATACATTCCAAGAGATTTCCAAAGTTCAAAGTCCAAGGTCCTTTTTGTATTTGTTGAATGCTACCTTTCACCAAATAATTGGTGTGTTTTATTAAAAAATGGATGTCTGTCAAATGACTCATTTCATGGTTCAAACATCGTAACTACCATGGAATAAAAACATTAATATAAGCAGCCAGCTCATCTTAAAAAGGCAGTCAGTGCTGGTGGATAGGAATTTGCATGTATTGAGAAAGATGGAGGTAAAAAGAGAACAAAAACAAAGAAGAAAACAGGGGCACAGGAAATAAAAGTAGAGAGAAACATGGTGGAACACGAAGAGTTCAATTTCTCTGCAGGAAATCAAGGAAAATTACGACTGTAAATTGAATGTAAAGGATGTGAATCAGCAGTTCACCCACAGCTACATGATAGAGGGACAAAAGAAGCTGTCTTGAAGGAGTAATCCTGCAATTCTTAACCGGTGTGAGTAATTCTGATTTACCTAAACACTGCCTTCAACTTCTGAGATAAGAAAATGCAAAATTTGATAGCAGCCAACAATTACAGAGGATGGGTAAAGGGGAAGAAGCCTCTAACTATTTGGTCTGCTGTTTTGATTAAATTTGGCAGCAGTATTGTTAAGAGTGGTTATTTTTATTGTTGGCTTTGGTCTTATATGGACTCGAAAGTGCAAAACAAAAAGTCCCAACCACACTTATTTAAACGGACTGAAAGTCCATCTTTGTGGACCAGGCAAGGACTTTCTTTGGGTGATTCACATGTACACCTTTTGGCCATATCCTCATCCCAGGCTGTCTACAGCAATTGTACAACTAATCATATGCTGTATTTTATTCTATTTTCTTCAGACAGCACTTCCCAAATTGTTCATTTCTCTGTCCAGTTCCACCATCACCCAATTCCCTTCTCTCACCACCAAACCCACTGGTTTCAAGTCTTCCTACAATTTCCTTCTTATCCTGTGTCTATGCCCCCCGTTATCTTTCCCCATCCCAAAGCAGAGCTCTCCAGTCTCTGCCACATGTCGACTACTGGGCACACCTTATCTCCATTTCCTCCCATTGTTACCAGATAAACCATTCACCACATCAGTGTGCTACGCCCTCGGGAAGAGGAGCTGGGCTACAGCCACTGACGTGCTCTATCCTTCGCCAGTCCCACCAACCAACACTCCTGTGCCTCTTGACCTGCATCTGTACTGCAAACACTCAGGGCCAAGGACGGCCCTCCTTGCTTTTTCCATCCAGCAATTAGCTCAACAGGATATTAATACCATATTATATTCCTTCTCAACATTGGGAAATACTTTTTTACTGAGAGTGACCGAGCACTGACACAGGTTGCCCAGAGAGGCTGCGGAGTGTCCATCTTTGGGAGATACTCGAAAGCTGTCTGGACAGGGTCCTGGGCAGCTGGCCCTAGGTGGCCCTGCTTGAGCAGGGAGGCTGCCCAGATGACCTCCAGAGGTCCCTTCCACCCACAGCCATTCTGTGATACACATCTACAGGTTTTAAGTCATGCTAAAACTGTACAGGGAGAGGATTAATAACTAACTCTAACCACTTGAGTAACATTAACGACAAAAAAATCCAGGAGTGCTGGGTTTGTGCTATGAACAAGTAATAAAGCTCCCCATACCATTCATTTCCTTCGCTTTGGGGTTTTATGATTCTTCTGCCTTCTCCCCCCCTCCCCTAGCCCCCAACATGGAACTCCAACAAAACCTGCAACACTGAGAAAATCTGTCATGTTTAAATGTTTGGATGTTGAATTCGAAAGTTCTTGTGCCACTTGACAGCCACAGAGATCTGCAATTGCCACCATACTGAATACAAGAAGTTTTCATAAGCTTTTCTAGTGATGAGGTGGTGGAAGCCAATTTTTTTACATGTGATATACACATGTTGATGAATTCACCTATACATTTGTATAAATTAGAATTACGAAAATTTGTTCTGCATTCCACACTTACTTTTCTCAAGTGTTTTAAGAAAAGAGCAGTGTTCTGGTGCAACAGTTTGCAAGTCATAGACCAAAACACGCAGACAAAAGCTTGTGCAGATATCTGGCAAGAGGTGCCTGAGGGATGTTTATTTCTTTCAAACAAGAAACCCCAAACCTGAGAGGTTATATGGCACATTCTTCAGAACACATTTTGCCTTCAGAAAACAAAATCTTTACACCCTTTATGGCTACAGCATGTCAAATACAACTTTCATTAAACTGTCCCATAGTTTAAAAAGCTTCATTTTCACGCAAAACAAACCCTTTCCCCACCTGCATTCTTTGTCTTATAACTGACTTGTGTTCTACCACACTTACTAAACCTACACTAAACAAATCTATAACTTGAAATGCAATACTTCTCTCGACTTTATCCTGAATTAGATCAATGTTTGAAAACAGGAACTGAGAGGGTTCCTACTCCGCTTAAATTGGATCAATACTAAATTATCTTTTTGACCTTCATTGTTCCAGTTCCTGTCTCTTCCTTATCCTGCTCGCTTCTTATGTCTGAAATTTCTCTGCTTTTTTCCTGTGGCTGCCTGAATCTCAGACATCAGTATGATGGAACGCTATGTGGATTTAACCTAGATTTCTCTCAAGGCTATTTTCCCAAGCGCTGATGGCTCTTTCACCCAAGAGATCTCATTAGCATGCACATATGCACCACTGAGCCTCAGAATTTAATAACTCTGTTCCCAGTTCAGCCACAGATGGTATGTCATCTCAAGCAAGTTACAAACATCGTGTCTCGGTTTCTCTCTTATCTAGAATCTAGCATCACAGAAACCACTCGGGACGTCTCCAGTCCAACCTCTTGCTCAAAAGGAAGGTGGACTCTGAAGCCTGACCAGGCTGGGCTCTTGTCCAGTTAAGTTCTGAAAACCTCCAAGGACTGACACTTCAAAGCTTCTCTGGGCAACCTGCTCAGCATTCAGTTCTCCTCAGATTGAAAAATATTTTGCTGTGCCCAGCCTGAAGCTCTCCTTTTTCAATTGATGGCCACTGCCTTTTCATCCACCTCCCCAGGTGCTGAGAGGCTGCTGTGAAATCCCCCCAAGCCATCTCATCTCCAGGCTGAACAAGCCCCACTCCCTTGGCCACTCCTCACAGGGCATGCGCTCCAGCCCTCGACCATCGTGGTGGCCCCTGCCAGACTCACACCAGTTTGTCGATGTCTTTTATTGGACTGGAAAGCTCTCAGCCTTCAGCAATGCCAGTGACTCGTGCCCAGCTGACTACCCACCAGGAGCCCAGGGTCCTTCCCAAGCAGATCAGCTTCCCAGCCAGGGGGTCCCCAGACTGTCCTGACGGCAGGGCGAGTCTGTTCCACGTACGGGACTTTGCATTTGTTGTTTCTGGAATTCACAAAGTTTTGTTCAGCCCATTCCTGCAGCCTGTCAGGGTCCCTTTGAATGGCAGCCCTGTCCTCAAAAAAACGTACCTTTCTAACACCTGTATTAGTGAATTAAGATGCGTAGTACCTGCACAGCAAGCAGAGTTCTCCGAGTGGAAACCATTCCACATGCAAATACAGAACAGCATTTAATTGTATAACTTATGAGTATCAGCACAGAAAAGCCAACCTTGAAAGGCTTATATCTAATTATGCCCTCTTTCTAGAAGAAACTGTTGTAACAATCTGCAGGGCTTCACTGCAATTAGACTATTCAAGGCCTGAAGTGGAACACATGCTCCAGTACCCAGCGCCTGGCTGCATCACACCCTGCAGAAACAGAGACACCGGCCGGTGTTCAGACACCTCACCCAGCAGCAGCAGAACTTCCACAAACTGCAAGCCTTAGGCAAGACAACTCACCTCACTGGGCAGCAGCCTCGAAAAGTCGTGTTCAGCCTCCCATCCTGCAAAGGGTGCTGCATTTTCAAATGTTTAAATCTTTTTCTATGATTTTCTATGTCGACTGTGTCTTTTAAAATAAATGAATAACTAGACCTTCGTGATTCAGCAACCATGTAAGATCCACCCCAGAGATCACTGCCCCATGCCAGTTATGAACTCCTCAGTGTACTTTTTCCACAGTCATTCCACTGTCTCATCCCACCCTCAAAACAGCAGAAACCCGCCATCAAAAGCAGGGGTTTGCTGAACCCTAGGAGGAAGACAACCACAAATTATCCAAGTATTTGCATTCAAGGAACTCTACTCTTAAAATGCCTGTGGGTTTTATTTTCATGTGTGTATATATATACATATATAAAAATATATATGTTATATAGATGAACTTTATAAAAATATTGGTATACACACACAGACACTATTTGTAAAGGGCAAACAAAACATTAACTTATTTTTTCCACAGCCTCTATAATAACCGCTGGTCAAATATTACTTTGCCATTTTTTTCAAGGTAAATTTTGTAAGGCTGTTGCACAAAGAACCCTTCCTTGCAGATGCTGCATGGATCACTCAGATAGGAGCTGAAGTCTCTCTATATGTTCGTTGTGGTCCAATCCCTATGCCACGTGATACCTGCTGCAAAATCATTTCTGACTTCATTGCAGAGCTCAATCTTATTAATTATCCCATTCCTTCGGTTTACCACATCTGTAAAATTAGGACAGATATCTGAGTTTTATAAATTAGCATGCTTTTCATCTGTAGATTCAAAGTAATTTCCACGGAGGATAAAAAGCAGTACATAAATAGTAAGAAAATGAATGTTGTATTACTCATATGGATCAGGAGACTAAAACCAGATAATGCTAACCTTTGTCAATCATAGCATAAAGGGTGGAGGCCAGAGAAAAACAGGAAAAAAAAAAAAAAAAAAGAGGAATCTATGCAATAGCTAACAACACACCATAATTTATCCCAGCTGTAGTTCTTGTGTTTGAAATACACGTCATAATGTTTTGGAAGCACAGAATAAAGAATATTTAAAAGGACTAGGACTTAAAAATGCAGTATTTGCCTTCAAAGATATTTCCTGAGTGTCACAGAGAGAACTATTTTCTTTGTACGTAAGCTATTTCGTGTCTGTGGCTAGTGGCTACTGGATAGAAAAATATGTGTAATGCCAACAAATATTCCAAAATCACAACTGCAGAAGAGTTAACTGAAAACATTACTGGAGGTAAGTGCGCTTACCATTCTTATAAATCTCCTTCAAATAACCATTAGCATCAAAATTTATTAAATTGCTGTTAAAAATAAATGGAAACCACCACACAAATACCAAAGAAAATTTATTTGAGTCTATAAAAACACAACTGTTAGATTGCATTTGCAACTGCAAACATTTCATTAAAACACTTGACAGGAAAAAAAAAACTATAATACACACTGTATTTTGAAATTAAACTTTTCTTGAAACAGACATTCATATGTTGGATTAAATATTCATTATAATGGAAGAAGTCTAAACCATTTCCCTTGAAAATATTGTTGAATCCAAGAACATTTTCTTTCAAATGTTTGTTTTTTACAGGAAAGTTCAGCATTTCATCTTGATCCACATCTTCAGAAATCAACTAATTTAGCTTTAGCTTTTCCCACTGAACAGAACTTTTGGTTCCAACAGACTCAAGTTTCAGTTACACGATGTTAATATCCAAACTAGTTTCCTGAAACTTATCAGAAATAAAAGAGTATTGCAGCACAGAAAGACAGGAGCGAATGTAAGAGAAGTATTTATGGCATTAACTATAACAACACATTAGAGCGCAACATAGTTTTTCTAGATATTGCACTATATAAAGCTTCATCAAATTATGGACTTTGCCACATGATAATGTTAAGCAAAAACAAACAAAAAAAAGTTTTACAAATACATTTTTAGGGCAAGGGGCCTCAGCCAAGTCTAAATTTGTTAATCTGAAACAAGAAACTACTTAGAACTGCATAAAGCGTTTGCATTGTCTCTGTGCTCATCCCTGCACTGAATTCATATAAGCTGTCATGATATGTATGGACATCAGCTCTTGCTCAGACAGCCAAAACCGTAAATGATACAAACAACTGACGAAGCAGTTACCACAAAGGTCTTGTAGAATACATCCTGTTTGAAATACTAAATATCATTCTTCTGGGAAATGGTTGTATTTCCAACCCAAACCTTCGTATTTGTTATTCAGGTCGGGAAGTGATGAGAAACAGAAAAGGAAGTGAGATATGGACCACTGACAGAACTCCTCTGTCCCACAGGTTCATTTCCATCACTGGGGGGATGGGGAAGACACAAGCTCTTCCAGATCACTTTTTGAACTTTCTAACCATCAATTCCAAATTCCTAAATTCATTTCAAAATAGCAAGAGATTTTCAGAGGAGCAACACAAACTTTCAAAGATCTTGGTTTTTTCAGTATTGTTCTCTCAATTGCTGGCAACGGAACAGCTTTAGGAGCCAAACATCTCAAGACCACAGTGATCTCATTTTCAGAAAGCTGCACTGCTCAACCGCTAGCACAGATTCACCACGTAAAAGGATGCAGGGGATGACATCAGCCACAAGACTTCTTTTCTTAGGAAGTGTTCCTCATGAACAACCCCTGCCACAAATATTGCTCACTTAAACTCAATTTCCCTGAATTTATGCTTGCAGGTACCCATTAAGCCAAATAAGTAACAGAATCCTGGGTACTCTTCGTGTCTGAAAATGGAGGGTTCTCATCTGAGGACTGGTGACATTTCATCAAAATCTTAGGAAAGTCAGGGAAGAGAAGGGGGAGAGAATTCAGTTTGCTAGCATTTTTTCACTTCTGGTCCTCTTTTAAATAATCATGCCTTAATCCAGAATGCTCTGACAGGCAGCAGAAGCTGGTTGGTTTAATGACCTAGTTGCATCACGGAAAATACAGGAAAATACAAAGACTGCTCTTTCCCCAACGGTGACTGGCAAAAGGCCTATAGAAAATTTGGCTGAAGGAAGGCTACAAAGGGAATAAGGAAGCTCTAGTTCTTAGTGTGTATACTAACATATATACAGCATATATGTTACATAGTATTTATATATATTTACACAAGCACACACGAGCATAGTAACTGTAAAGCTAACATCTTGATTTTGGACACATCTAACACCAGTGACACAAAATCTAAGGGTTTTTCTACATGGAAAAATAGTGATCGTTAGTTGCTCAACAGTATTTCCCAGGTGGACCCACTTACACTGTGTTCAAAGTTCCCATTTTAGTATGCTTCAGAAAAGATTAAGCTAAACTGAAACAAAAAAGATTACTTTTAGAGTGCGGAGTAATAATGTTCTCATAAGAGATAAACGCAGAAAGCTGCTGCTTTTAAAATTCTTAACATTTACACTTTCATACTGAACTCTCTCTGCAGACACAGCTATCCAAAGGTCAGCTATGGTACACACGTGTGAATCCACAGCTTCCGTGCACAAAGCCGTATTTGGTAAAGACACCGAGTTGAGCACCCCGAGAAAAAAAGAAAAAAAAAAAAAGAGAGAGAGAAAAAAAACCGCAAAACCACAAACAAAAGGTTGTCACCTATGCTGGTGGAAGGGAGCAACTGCCTGGGAGCTCCAGAGGGCCCAAAGAGCTTTGAGAAGGATTTAATCTACTGAGTGGACTCTGCAAAATGTCTGAAGACTTCAACTATGCTCAGAACCGTCTCTGGCTCTCCAAAGATCTGTTGTAGAGAGAAATGCTAAAATACCACACATTGTTTGTTTGTTGGGAAACTAGGTCATAAAATACCCTATTGTACCGACAGTGAGCAAAGTGGAAAATTAAATGTTGACTGAGAACCTTCACTAAGCGCATTCTGTATTTTGGTAAAGAATTACGGCATAGAAGTACGATTCCAACATTAGTGGCAGAGTTGTAACTATTGCCTACAGTAAGTATGGAGCCACTTTCACTACACACAATAATACAGATGGGTTATTTATGCAGAGACAGGGTCAGCACTCTTGATTAAAAACTCCTTTTTAAGTAGCACACTCCAATGCATAAGACCTTTGCCTACTGCAAAAGCTTTTTTTCGGCGGTTATTCCTGTGCTGCATCCCCTACTCTTCCTGCATTTTCTTCTCCTTGCTCCCCCAATTAATTTCCTATTAGTATCTGCATCAGAGGTTACTAGGTAAATTTCAGTGAGATCAGAGTATTTCTATGTCACATCATCAGCATATTTTGGCCGCAAACGCTCTTTAATAAGCCCTAGGAAGATTATCTACTTGACAGTAATCCTGTGACAGCAGACAGAACAGCAGTCTTCATGACACCATGCTGGGAAAAGCAGCAGAACGAGACCATCAGAGAACCAGCCCAAATGCTCATTCCATGAATCTCTATTTTCTGGACATTTCAGAGTATTTGGCTTTATTCACTAATATCAACTGGTTTACTAATCTTTCTTGCTTGAATCTTTGGAAGATCTTGATAATAAAATTCTGAATGGGCAATTTTGCTGATTCTCTTCCATTCTCAAGTGTTCCCATTTACTTCAATCCAGAATGCCTCCCAGGACTTTCGTCACAAAACAAAGCTTCAGAAAACGCTGTAATGTTTCTGGTGTTCTCATTTGTGATCCAGATCTATTTACTGTCCTACAGAAACAAAGCCTGTAAAGAGGGGAAAACAAATGTCCCATATATGCTCTTTTGAAGAGGTGACTTTTTTTCAATCTACTAGAATTCACTCTTCCATTTACATTCTGATATTGCCTTCAAACCTCACTTGAAGCTAAGGGTTCTCCAGCAATGAAGTGATACGAATAACACATTTGTCAGATGTGGTTTACTGTTCCCCTACCCTGCTAAGAACTGCACAGGCAGAAGTTCCTTGTGGAAGGGCGAAAAAGATTTGCTCCTCATGTATTTACATTAGAGAAGGCAAAGTTCAAAGGGCGTATCTTCCACTTACCTCAAATGTATCAAGTTTTACAATAGCCCTCAGTTCCTTTTTTATCTCAGATCTGAGAATAAACTCCCAAAGATCCAAATACCTCTACAGTTACAGGACATAATTTGTTTCAATATTGTTAATCCTGCATGGATTGCATAGTATTTTCTACTAAAACTACAGATGACACTACCATACTCAGATCTGCTTTTATTTACGCTCTAAAACACGCAAGCTCCAAAAAAGCTTATTCAAGAGAATTGGTAGGTGTAGGTCTACAGTTCTGCTGAGAAAAGATGGAAATGCGTCAGGGAGAATGTCAAAGGCTCAATGTCCCTTAAGAGCGCTCATTTGCTTTTGGAATTCTCATCTGTACAGAGCATCCGCTGCTAGCATGCTATTTTAGGACTGTTTTAAGCCTTGTTCAGGCATGTTCATCCCCTGACAACAGTGCAAGAACTTGTAAGTTGCTACTGTGAGACCAGACCACCTTTTGACCTGGTTAATAAATGTTTGGAAGTCTCATTTCTAGGCAAGCAAAGCAGTACTAAGACCTGAGCAAAGTTAAGGCAGATTCTGCAACTCCTCCTGAGCTACAGCAATTCACAGCTCTGCGTTAAGGAAAGCATAGTCAAGTAACATGCTTCTGTCAGAATCCGGACAGGGTCAGGAGGATTTGCTCCCCAGAGTACAATTAGCCAGATGTATCTTGTTTTCTCAGCAGTAGCAAGGACAAGCTCAAATGGGTAGGCTATCTGGAAAAAAACATCACCCAGGGCAGATCTGGATTCCAAGGCAGTATGAAAAACCCGTTTTCTGGAAGTTGTAGTTTTGTGTCTTGCTGACCTGCTCGGTGTCAAGCCTATCACCAAACCTGGGGTCAGGACAGAACTCCACAGCTCAAGCTGGGCTCAGGGAATACATCACCTTCTAGAGAAGGGCATTCCCGCTAGCAGCAACCAGGCACACAGATCACCTAACGGATTTCCCATAATTGCACGCAGTCTGAGTAACGATACTGTCTCCTTTGCTGTGGCACACTGTTCTAAGGACTTGAATACTTTGGTCCGAGTTTTATCAATGCAGTACTTTCAGCACAAGCGTGAAATTTCACCGCTTACTGTACCAGGAAGATGTCACTAGCAAACATCTTGTGGTCCCCCTTGGCTTTGCAATGACAGCGGATTCTGCTGGTGAAGAACCTGGCCCCATCAAAATCACAGCAATATCCACACCGGCGCGCAACTACGCACTAAAAATTCAACAGATGCTGTCCTCTCCAGCAGAATTTCATCACAAAGATTTCGGAAATTAAGAAACACCACCTCCTTTGCAGATCCGACCTGGCTAACCCAGAGGCCCGAGGCACACCAGACTGAAAGCCGATGGAAACAGCAAGGCACGCTGTTTCTGTGCAGCTGGCCATTTTTCAAGTTTTCATTCTCCCTTCAAAGGGCTCAGGGCAAAGTACGCTACTCCTAAATAAAAACTGGTTTTGATTACGGGAGCAGGGAAACGGCA
>Ga0181612_149710_pt1 | contig 11402 bp, 5 predicted proteins | sample HoacroProtozoa21_FD_119630 | JGI IMG/M metagenome (GOLD analysis project Ga0181612, IMG submission 119630) | Hoatzin crop microbial communities from Cojedes, Venezuel. Combined Assembly of Gp0051906, Gp0051904, Gp0051908
AACCGGAGGCAGGAAGTTATCAGGGACCGTGGTGAAAAACCACAAACACTACAATTGTGCTGCTGTGGCTGCTGCAGGCAGAGAACAACACCCAGCTCCTGCAGACTTCCCAGCCTGCCAAGCAGAGCGCTGAACCCTCAGGATATAGAAATAACAGGGGCAGGCAACACAGGATTTCACTCTGGCTAAACAAACCCATTCCTCTGGCTGCAGCTGCACACTAAGAAGTGCCCTGGGGCAGTAATAGCCTCCAGCGTTTCCTGTCCTGTGTGTTCTGCCTGTCCTCCTGCCCAAACAGCGCAGGAGCAGTCTGCCCAGCCTGCCCTTGGCCACAGGAGCAAAGTAAAGCCACCTCAAATCAGAGCCACTCTCCCTCTGCTAAGGGCACAAAACAGAGGTTTGGCAGACCAGCACTAACAGAAGCAGAGTTGCACTAATGAAAACTCAGCCACGCCTACATCTATTCTTACTGTTGGGTCATTATATTTAGATTTTTGTGTTTCACTTTCAAGGGCACATTTTTGTCCACGCAGTGCATAGGTCACAGCTAGCAACACACACCAATAAAGCTTCCGGGAAACACAAACAGGGTTTGTGCTAAGACAGATTATGAGCGCATGTCAGATTCATCCCTAAGCATCTGCCAGTCTTTACACAGGGGCGATTTGGAAACATCTGGCAGAGGGAAGAAACAACAAAATGAGCTACTATCCTCTGCTACGCATCATACAGGAATCCAAACACAAAAAAGAGCTCCCATGGGAATGCGCACATTTCTTTTGGCATGCATGGAAAAAAGGAAAGATTACAGAACCCTGAATGCTACCCTGAACAAATGATGCCAGAATTAAGCTAGTAGTTTGGAACAGCAAGTAAAATATCCCCAATCCAGCACCAAAGTCAGTTATAAGAAAAATGAATCACAGCAATAAAATTTGAGTGATGGATAAGTTCTTAATTAGGTGGAAAACAGTTGCGAGTTATGCTGCGGCTTGAAATGCCAGACGGTTCTTCTATTTCACAGTAGCCTCATCCTAAACCACCCCCTCATACGGTGGACATAAGGGAAACAAACATAGAAACATTTCTGACAGAGGTTTGTTCAATACCCAACAGGGAATGCAACAAACACAACTCCTCATTGAGAAGGGAGCCAGCCCTCCAGTCCTGGCTACGGCAGAAATTCTGGCTGTGACACACACACAGCAGTAGCACAAACCCTGTTTGCAGAAGGCTGCTTCTCGAGCTCTCAGGTCCAGCAGTTGATCTCAGTGACCACTTTCCTCCTTCTGCTTAAGAGCCTGAAACCCTGAAAGGCAGCAGGCTGGCTACTGTGTGACAAACATGCCAGCTCTGGGGCAGTCAGAAGCACACAAAGCATTCCCCTATCCATCCTCCAAAAGATTCTTAATCTTGAACTGCAGAGACCAAAACCCAATGGGCACAGGAGATTTCTGCCTTCACTTTCACCCAGATCTTATCTTGCCTGCTTCAACTTTTTTTTCTCCCCACACTTTACATACTCCAGACTGACTCTTGCTTCCCAAATGCACCAGGCTCAGAGGGCAGCAGACGACACAGTCTGCTGCGGAGATACGCAAGATTACAACAGTACCAGGGGATGAAAAGGCTCACTCTGCTCTGTGCCAAGTATCCCCAGTTATTCTGTCCTGCTGCAATTTAAATCAGTTTTGTAAAACTACATTGTCTCCATCATGAAAATTGTCTTACTCTCAGCAGATCTCTCAGGGTCTGACCCTTAATCAGGGTAAACTGCTTTCAGCTCCAGCAAAGTCAGTATTCTATAACAATTTGCACAGCCTCATTTTGTGTAAGTATCATCTCCTGCAAAACTCATCTGCTTTACGGCAGATGAAATAGTCTGAGGTATTTTCTTCCCTCAAACCAGGATTAATGTTGTTAACAACCACAACTTTAGCAAAAAGCCACCATCTCTTTAGAAGCTGAAATATTTTGAGGGAAAGAATGGATACTGGAGAGGCATAAAGGCCATTTCTGCTCACGAGGTGCAGCTTTTGTTTGCTGCTAACACTCCTTTTTCCTTCTGACAACAATTTTCCCAGAAGCAGTTTAAGTTACTGTGTTTGAAGGGATCAGCACTCAGTTGTGTTGAGACAGGATTTCCTAGAGTACCTTCTTCTTCTTGGCAGCTCTGTTCAGGGCAGGAGGGTCATTCCAGCCGTTCTGAGGCCCTGGAACAGAAAGAAAACAGAGACTGTAAGTACCTCAGAGAAGGGCAGTGATGCCTTCTTGAACTCAGCTGGGCCAGCTCCCTACCACAGCTCTGCTGGCAGGGGCTTCGCAGAGTTTGCCCTCAGCTGCCTGCTTCTCTGCCTGTCACCGGGGGCCAGAACAGCTCCTGTGCCAGCCAGAGCCTCTCAACGCCCTAGCTGCCAGACCCTTTGGGCTCTGTGACGACTGCGCAGGTTTGGCATCTTGACCAACTCTTGTCAGGCTTGACATAAATAGATACCTTTTTTTTTTTCTTTTTTTTTTTTTTAAAAAATAATTCACTTTTTCTTCTCTTGCAGGAAAAAACCCCTTTGAGTAGATACACCCTTTGAAAATGCAGGCAGGTGCCTACCATGCCCAAAACACAGTTCTGCTACACAGACTGCATATGTGAAGACAGCTTCAGTTACCAGTGAAAGTTTCTCATATCTGTATCATACGATAAGAAATGAGAACAGGTTTTAAATTTTTTTTTCATGATCACCGTGACATTATTATAAACATTATTCAGCAGCACAGATGTCAGAAACCATGGGTGAATAAGAACACCATTAAGCTGCATCCATTCCCAAGTGTTGCTGCTGCTGCGATTATGTACTGCAGTGGATTTATACATGACAGTTAAGACATGTTCCCCAGCAACACAACACAGAAACAAGAGGCATAAGAGGCAACAGAAGCCTTAAACGTTTCAGGCCAGATTCACCCAGCCACCCTGGAAACACAAAAGAGCCACAAAACCAGGTTTCCCCTGCCAGCTACAGCATGTTTATGGGTGTTTTTTATCCCAAAAGCAGAGCAGACCTGCTGAAGCAAGGTGGCAAAATATAGCTTTTTACACCAAGGGCAATTTGCTTGAAACTGGAAGAAGCACAGAGGATGCCTGAGAAGATTCACTCAAGTCCAGGGTGTTGTTCTGTACCAAATCTTCTGCTCTTCCAAGAAAGCAAGCTCCATGCAGCCACATTTGTACACCAAAGCACGTGTTAGCGCATTAGAAACAGTTCCCCATCTCATCATGGAGCGCATGTAATCGGGACTACAGCATTATACCTCAGCATTACCGTGGCCTCGCTGAGTAATCGGGATTTACGGCACAAAGCCACAAAAAGCCAACAAAACCAAATCCCTATTCAATGGACTTTTTCACCACAGTGTTTTTCACTTAGCAGATGATGAATTCACCTTGGACAACAAAGCTTAACATCATTGCAGAATTTGCTCAACTCATCCGAAATTTCATTTGCCCCTGAGATTTTGTTAAACAAGTTCCACATCTAGAGCATATTAAAGGGGTAAATGGAAAAGAATTTAAAACCCCTTTCACATCTGCTTTCTTTTTAACCAAAGGCAGAGCCATCTCCCAACAGCCATGTGCCCCAGGGGCTCCTCTGCTCCCCCCTATCTTGAAAATCCTAGACTATTTCTGGTATACGAAATATAACTTCTGCAGTGCTGATAGTGGTAACAGGTTAAGAAAATCTCCCAGACTGTTACTGCTGTTAACTTCCTGGAATAATTTGCTTTAAAAAAGGAAAATCAGCATTTGTTTCTGTGGTTAAAAACTCCAGATATGTTGTTATTGGTTTTAATTAAGGAATTAAAAATTGATTTGATTAAAGTCTAATTGGCAAACAGCATCACACTTAATGCTCTCTGAAGAAGGTATGCATTCTTGATGCCTGCTCAATTAATTTCATGTATCAGCTGTAATTACTTTCAGGTTGGGTGGTACCTAGTTCACCTGTGAAGGCAGAGGCCTGGTCTTGAGCTGGAAGGCTTTCTGTAGATAAAATGCAAAGAGAACTAAAAAAGTTTTCTTCGAAAATAACAAACAATTGGTCTGTAATTTTTGATTAGCAATTTAGTTTCAATAAGCACGAGAAGTCAGGACAAACAATGTCTAACCTAATTACAATACCAGTTTAGAGACAAGTCATTTGTCCAAACCAGCCTGTGGAACTGCTTTTGTCTGCCCTCCCTGAAAACAAGCCTGTTGCTCTTTCCATGCAGTAAATCAGTGTTTCAAGTTGTTTCTAACAAGTGCTGCAGAGTCCTGGCCCGCTTTCTTATCTCTTCTGTTTCTACCAGCCAGTGCAGCTGACAGACGATTGCTCTTAGCAACAATCTTCTCACCATCATCTTACCATGCTTAAAGTACTGGACTTCAAGGTAGACGTCAAATATTTTCTGAAATCATGGCGCACTCTCAACTACATCCAGCCCAGCAAAAAAAGTATGTTCACACAGCAGCTTTACACACGTGACAAGACACACTGCCTGCTCAGACTGAGCACGAATCCAAATGGCAAAATACAGCCAAAGAAGCCACCGCCATTTTGAAGAGAAGAGGAACGTCAGGGATGAGATAACTCCTGTCGCTGGGGTTGGTCTGATGTGCTCACAGTTCTAGTGCAAACCCTTCCCTTAGCTCAGAATTGCTCTATCACAATTTCAAACAAGATTCAAGACTGAAAATTAAAACTCCCTTGAAAGCAGATTCAAAAATCTATCACAAAACAAAGTGAGATAGGTTGAAAATGAAATTAAATGTGGGCTTTTCTTGCTCACCGGAGCTCCAAGCACAGCTTAACATACTGATGTTATGTGTATATGCAAAAACCAGAACATAATTATAGAACTGCTTCTTTTTAAAATGCATCTTTAAACCCAGCCTAGCCCAAAGGTCAGGTGCTTTTCAAGACTTCAAATTTGAGATCTTTTTTCCCCCTCCTCCCTTATCCTACCTTGAAATGAATCACATTTGCAAAGTGAAACATGATGTTCCCAGATTAGATCATCACCATGCACAAAAGCACACCACTTCAAAGCTAAGATCAGCATCACTGTATACTCTGCACTGGAACATTCAGAGTTACAGGTGAGTTCTGCATCTGGCGGCAGATTTCTGTGGTTCTATGGGATCTCAAACCAAGGCATCCTTTACTAAGCAAGGCAGCAACTCTGGAAAATATGTTGGTGGTTAAGCATATTAAGCATGTACACTGTCATTTCTGCATTTACAAAGCAAGCTTTTCTTCCTTCTTGTTTATAAGTTTTTGAAAGGCATAATCTAAAAATTGGAAGAGGACAGAGTGTGCTCTTCAGCTACCTCTTATCTTTTTTTCCATAGTTCTCCAGCTGCAGGCAGCAGTTGCGTGCCAGCAGTCCACATGCATGAGCCACCTGGCCTCAGCACCTCACTGTGCCCTGGAGTCCACCTCTGCATTTCAGCCCAAGGCTGGCATCTGCCAGGAATCAGAGATAATGACCAAGTTTGGATTCCTGAAGGTTTGACACTTTTTGTACTTGCTGCCTTCTCGCCACAACTGCTGGGGAAAAAACACAAGCAGCACCGATAGGTCTCAAAGCTTTACAAAAAGCCTAGCGTGGACACCTTTTAATTTTGAAAGGAAACCTGGCAAGGCAATGCAGATAACGACTGCTTCAATTCCCCTTATATTAAAATGACACAGACAAGATGTGTTAGACTATTGTCTATGTGGATTACACAATTTTACAAATCAACCGATATTATCATTAATGCCCCTGATTTCTATTGTCCAGAGCACAGAGCTTCACCTGCTCTGAGCACGCCACATGGACTATGTCACTTCACTGTTAACGCAAGAAACTTAGCAAATGACAGACCTGAAGTGCCTGCTAGTCATGCAAGCAGGGTAGTGAAATGGGTAAGAATGAACAATTTCTTCATTCCTTGCATTTATTTGGAGGTGCAGAAGCTATGTTGTCTGCATTATAACGTGCTGCTTCACATCCCAGGCCTAGAACCCTATCCAACACCTCTTCCTCTGTCCAATTTTGTAATTCCTTTGGCTTAGAGACACAAGTTTGACATGCCCCATAACATGGGGTCAGGAAAGGTCACAGTACAGCATCTCCAAGAACAGAGAGGACACCAAATCTGGCTGCAGGATGGAGGGAAAAAGTCTCTTCTCCCCTTGCAGCAACCCTAACCCTGGCAGCTGCCCTACATCAGCCCTCTCTATTTTTTGACAGAGCAAAAGACCATTTCTCCCCAAGACATGAGTGTGCGTGTGTGAAGGCAATGCCATGAGAGGTGTGGGCTCCCAGCCTCACAGGCGCCAGGAGCACCTACTCACAGGACTGCTGCTGCCAAGACAAAGGCAATATGCATTTTCTGCACTGCATCACCTCTTACAGACTTTTAAAAGAAGACAGGGAGTCACAGTGGGGTCCTTAAGGCCTGTCAGCAGAGTTAGTTAGTATCCCTGGAACATCCCTCAAAGCCTGCCTAATATTCCATCTGCTTCCTACTTCCCTGATCTGGTCCTTGAGTCGCCAGCTGGACCACCTGGATGTGAAGTATGTTTATGGCCAGGTTTAGAAAAGGACTGCTCATATTCCCTGCACGGTCTGACATAAGCAGAGCTGTTGTTTAACAGGCAGCTAAGTGAAGAGAGAGCTTTGCTCTCACAAGTGAGGTCACTGTCCCACAGCGGTTATATACAGGCAGTCACAAGGAGACCCTGAGCTCCACCTCAGTGCGTGCTCTCACCATGCATGCTCTAACATGCTCATATGTCAGCCACACACACATGCTTTTGATTAACATTCAGGAAAGAGACATGTAAAAGCATTTCTAAATAACTTCTGATTATCTCTTAAGGTATTCACAGCTACACTAAATCCCATCACACTTAGTGATTAGGAAACAAAATAACGGAAGTGAACTGATGCCACAGGAAATACTGTATGAATTAAATACGCTGCCAATCCCAGGCTTGAAATGCTGCTCACAAACCAGGGACACAGGGACAAATTACATTTGCAAAATTGTTCTGCAAGAAGAATTGGGATCACCTTCTCTGAAGTCATTAGGAAAACTTGCCCATTTTTGTATTTTGCTCTCCAGCCACGTAGCAGGTTTTGACACCAGCCCCACAAGGTCAAAATGTGCCACCATCCATCCACAGCATACAACAGCCCCATAACAGCTACAGTGCTGTAGCACCCTGTCTTGGGCAAGACAAAAGCTCTGTGTTTGTGGCAAGGTCTGACTTGCAAGAGAAAGACGACTGCTCACGCTGCTCAGCAAGTCCTCACTGTGGAACACAGCCGTATCATTGCCCGATGCATAGGGAAGATGATGTGTTTTAGAAATGCTTTGGATTGACCTCTAAGCACAAGCAAACTTTGTACGGAGCGTTCACAAGGAAAAGGTGCACATTCAATTGACTACGAGCAAAATCCTCCCCCTCCCTGCCTGTCCCCTGTCCAAGCGCAGACCTGTTCTCTGGGATGCAGGAAGGTCACTGGTTGCAGGCAGAGTACCTGGTGGTCCAGTAGGCAATGCATAAGCCACAGAAGTTGCTGAAGGTCCTGGCGTGCCATGCTGAAAGGATGCGCCAGAAGGAGGAAGAGGGAAGGAAGAGATGGGATTCGGGCTTGTTGGGGAGAGTTGAGGCTGACCAGGATACAGCGAGGAGGGCACGGAGCGGGCAGGGGGCAGGTAGGGAGGGGTGGTGTTAGGGGCAGGGTTTGGGTAAGAGGCTGAAGTAGGGACAGTGACAGGCTGCTGAGGCTGATAGAGAGCTGGTCTCCCTGTTCCACAAGAATACTGCTGCATGGCCTGATATGCTACAAACGGGGAGAAAAGATATTCAGTCAGTGAGTTCATAACACAGCAGCAGGTTTTGTCTGCCTTTGCTTCCTTCTCCACCTGACTCTCCTCTCTTCCTGCCCCTTGCCCCTCAAACCACTTACTGCCCAGCCACATCCTGGTTTGCACAACTCTGCCTGCACTTGCAGGACTGCCCAAAACCTCAGCCTCACACTGGCAGTGGAGAGTCAGACAAAGGACTGCCTTGGCTGTAAGGACTCCCATTCTGTCCCCGAGACTCTCCTGCCCAGAGCCACTATGCCACTCAGGGTGGGCCTGCGGAACATAGACAGAACACATCCATGTTCTGGACCACTGCAATCCAGCAGTGTCTGGAAGTGAATGCAAGCTTTCACTGTGGCCCTGCAGCTTAACTTCACTGCCTCTTCTCTGCCCATCTATGCCCATTTTTCCCTTCCTGGTGCCTGTACTTTCAGTCCCCTGCTTTGAGGGTGTCAGTGCTCTACCCCCTTCCTCACTCACCTTTACTACTCCCCTTGTCTCCTCACCCCCTTTCCCATCTTCATGGAGTCCCAATGAGAACTGGATGGCCCAGCTGCACACAGACAAGTTAGGTTCCTCTTTGCCAGACCCATGCTGTTTCTTCAGGACTCACACTGAGAGGTTTCTGACCCCAGCACACCCTTGGGAAGGGCCAGCTGAGGAGTGAGTCTAGGAGTTGTGGGCAGATACCCTCTCTGCAGAGGAGACAGTGTATGATAGCGGGTGCCTGATGTCTGGACCCCACCATGAAATGACAATCCTCAGATGTCATCCCAGGATTCCCCACCCCCAGAAATGTGGGACTGGCTTGGTCTGAACCCTCCCAACCCCAAGTAGGGGACTGGCTATCCCCAAGTAAACACAGCCTCATCATCCGGCTGGCCTAGCTGGGTGGGAAGGAGAGGGGAGATGCTGCTACTCACTCTGCGGGTACGTTGGCTGGGCCCCTGCTTGTGAGAACATGCTGTAATTGGAAGATGTGGCTTGCTGTGGTGGCATGTTGGGGTTCACAGCACCTGGCATCATAAACCCTGGAGGAGGTGGGTTGTCTCCCTGTAAAAAGAGATTGCAGGAAAAAGGGTAGGGGGAGATAGGATTTAGTCAGAAACAGTAAGGCAGCGCTGCAGCAGAACTGTAACAAAATGATCCGTTCACATTTAAAGGCCTGAAACCATATTCCCTGGTAGAATCAACAGCACAGGGACAAATGCCTCCAACCACCCCAGTGCCTGAGGGTACCCAGCATAACACTGAAAGCACAGCCTGTATGTGCAGTGACTTCAGCACCAGCAGTGCAGCACGTACCTTCCTGCAGAAGGAAGAGGTCCTTACCAACACTGCCTGTTATGCAGGCAGTCCAAGAGCACCCCGACATCCACAGTTTTCAACTAAACAACTTAAACGTTAACTCTGAAGCTTCTGATTTCCATGGGAAAGGGTGAAAGCAAAAATATCATCATACTTCAAATACTCCAGAGTGGGGCAAGGGCTGGGGGGGGTTTAGGCCACACTGAGCTTCCACTCAAGGCTTTCCAGAGCCACTCATGGAAGCTGCTCCTTCTGCCTATCTGTACCAGACTGTGTCAAGCACACAGACTACACCAGGGGACATACCACGGTGGAGCAGGGGCTGAGAGAGATAATGATGATAATACCTGTGTGTCAGAGGGACAGCCTGCAGGAGGTGGTCTGGGAAGGGCAGTAGGAGTTTTGTTACTCCAGGTAGTGACAGTAGGGGCAATTCTAACCTGAATTGAACAAAGAAATACCAATCACGGAAAAAAACCAGAAAACAACAAAAAAAGTTTAAAGGGTTTCACAAAATGAGATGCAAAGAAGTAAACACAAAAAGGTTTGCATGCTGGCACTTGTAACAGCCATAAAATCTCAGAAGAAGAAGGAAAAATGTATTCAAGACAGACAAAATCACTTCACTAGAGCCAAAGTGAACTGCAGAGTGAAGACAAAGCACAGCAGAGATGCAGCTACAACAGGCTGTGGAGAAAATGGAGTGTTACACGTGCCAGTGAACAAGGTCTGCCTCTTTCATCACATCTTCCTATTGCAGAAGCTTACCCCAGGCTACTGTGTGATACTTAGCATCACTAGCCACAGCTAGAAGTCCCAAGTTCCATGTTAAACCCAAACATACTGCCTCACACAAAAGCAGTCTGTTTAAATTGAGTTTAAGATGAATTACAAAAGGTTGAAATCTGATATTCAGCTCTTGCACATGTGCAAATGTACATCTTAATGGCAACTGCTTCCCTGCCCAGCTCCTTTCCTCTGTCTTCCTTCTTTGCCACTCCAAAGCCCTTCAGTTCCATACAACCACTACTATGTTGCTGACAGGACAGAAACCAAGAACCTCCTACGCCTGTGATGTCCCTGAGCAAGGGGAGGGCATACTGCCCAGCAGTGGAATACACAGCCGGGGTCAGGAAGCCCAACACCCTACCTGAATGCAGGCAGAAGGAAAGCTGCAGCCGTGAAGTCCGGCCGGCTCAGCTGGCTTCAGTCCATCAGTCTCTAACCCTGTGCAGTGCTGGGCTAATGGTGCAGTCAGACGTACAACAACCACCGTTAATGTCTGCACAACTCATCACGAGTCACGTAAAAGACTCTTCCACTCCCTTTCATGCCTTTTTCTTTCAGATGAAAAAGAGGGTTCAGAAACCTATGTTGAAAGGAAACCTAGTTTTAAATACATCTTATTTGGGATAGCAATTAAACAAAGGCTACCTCGAGCTTGAACAAGCCCTACGTACACAATTTCTTGAAAGGAAGTAAAATAAAACAAGTATCCTAAGACTCAAATATGTAATTTCTTTCCGTTCTGGTTCATTAGCACACTGTTGGGCACTTTTCTGACATGGCACCTGTCCCCTTGAAGCCCTTCCTGCTGAGCGTGAGCTCCCTGGAAAGCGAAGAATACAGTGTGCTCGTGAGGTTGTGATACACCCAGCCTTTTATTAATGAGCAAGGCTTGCTTAAATAATAGCTTGAGGGATTCCTGAAACAGGAGGAGAAAAAGGGAACTCTGGTTTAAAAAGCATTGTTAAGATAACACCATCTAGAGGACAGCTGCTATTTTCCACAGCCAAATGGGAAATACGCAGCATTCCTTCTCAAGGCAATTCATTGGTTACATGGGAGATGCTCAAAGACACAGGAATACATAGTACAGTTATTATTGAGAATGATGCATTTAAAATCATATGCAATGGCATTAGAAAGGTAATCTTGTATGAAGAGGATGAAGGCTTTGTCCGTTCTGAAATTTACCTTGTAAACACCCCAGAGAGAAGGCCAAGTGACACAAAATTGTTTACATTAAGAGGGAGAGAACAAACCCCAATGCCCCCCCCCCCCACTTTAGCCCTTCTTCCTTACCGTCCCCATTTTTCTGGCAGGCAGTGCTTGAAGGGCAGCACTGACAGAGACATGCCTCCGCTTGTACCAGTCTTCTCTGTGTAAGGAGAATACCCGCAGCACTAACATA
>Ga0181612_180092_pt1 | contig 11402 bp, 14 predicted proteins | sample HoacroProtozoa21_FD_119630 | JGI IMG/M metagenome (GOLD analysis project Ga0181612, IMG submission 119630) | Hoatzin crop microbial communities from Cojedes, Venezuel. Combined Assembly of Gp0051906, Gp0051904, Gp0051908
CAGCTCCGGGTTCAGACCTGGCCGCTCAGGGCTTTTTCAGTGTGGTTCCCGAACCCCGCCAAGGATGGAGCCAGCAGAAGCCGTTCTCCTTCCCGGCACACCGAGGCCTGTTCCCTGTATTCCCAGTGGCTTTGTGCAGTCAGCAGCACCTGTAACATCAGCGCCTGCAGGTGAGCATCCAAGAAACCACGGCTTCATTTCGAAGGTCACAGATGGGGAATACTTTGTTGGTTACAATTATTCCCTGACCCAGCATCACCCCTCCCCCTCTCATTAAATTGATTGGAAACACAGAATGGAAAGGAGAAAGCAAACTCGGTACCGCAGCTGTCCGTAATGGGCAAACAAATCCCCGCTGCCCAGGGAGTCTGTGTGACTTTTCTGATCACTTTATTAATCTACCACAAGCAAGGATTCCTGACTACAGCTAATTACTTCTTCACACTAACGAAAAGGAAACAGACTAATGGCTACCCAGCCTCCCGTAAGCCTTTCACCGGTACGGCAGGCTTGCTGCAGGACCTTGCGTGTACTCCTCCACCTGCCTTCACTGTCATGCTCAAATTGGGAACCATTTACCCAGGCCCTAAGGCTGCTATCAGATTTCGTTACTGCAAAAAGCTGCTCAAGCTCATGCCCACGTACGACGCAGAGGTGCTACGTGTTATTAACAGGACGTGGCCAAAGCAAAAGAGAAACAGAGGAAGCGATTTTTCAAAGGCTTTCTTTCCCCTCGTTTCCCCCCAAAGTCAGGCAGAGCCACAGCCAGCTTCCAAAGCGCTGGCTTGGATTCATTCAGTCATGCTGACACGCTGACAGTCTCCAATCAACATGCATGACAGGTCTTGTAATTGAAAGGACTGAAAAAGAAAAGTCTAGTGTTCAGCACAAGTACCTCAGCAATTGTTGAGAATAAAATTAAGAGGAAAGGAAGGAGAGCTGCCAAAGACACCAGGAGTGGGAATGTGACCTGCGGGAAGCACTGTTCGCTGTCTCCACGGTTATCTGGCCACATTTAAAATAGCCGCACGCAGGGAGCGGGGTCACATTCTTGACGTGTTATTTGCAGAGACAATAGCCTCAGAAACAAAAGTACTTCCTGCGTTGTCCTGAAGCCGGGGCAAGCGAAGCAGGTCTGCTAGAGGAGACAGCAAAAACAACTGACTGGTAGAGCCAGAGTTAAGAAAAGCACTTCCCAGACCTCAGTGCCACCAGGTGCCTGGGCTCTCCCTGCAGAAGACCTCTGCTGCTCTTCTGCTGCCGGCAAGACCAAGGGGCTGCGCAAGGCTCTTCTTGCAGCTCTGGCAATAACACCTTGTTTTTCAGTAAACCAGCTCCCCAACGTCCACCAGCCCATCTTCCAGGGACAATCTGCCAGAATCCACGTGCATAACCCCACCGCCTGTACGCCGCTAGTCCTACTTCCCCTGCAGGAAAGCGGTGGGAGTCAGGGTCTCGCCCACGGGCCAGGGAAGCTCCTGCCCAGGCTGCACAAACCACCCCCCCACTGTGCGCTCCTTGCATTTGGGCTAAAATTCAGCACCCCGTTTGGCCAAACAACCGGCCACGGCACGACTGGAGATCTCTTCCAACGTAACAGGAATTCTTCTGAAATTTGCTACTTTTCTTCCTCTCTCTTTTTAAAATAGAAACTTAAGGTTCTTTGTGACCAGTGCAGAAAAAACCAGGCACGACTAGTTATGGGCATAATAAGGAAAATGGCAACTCTCACTTCTGCAAAATATGAGCTGAGCCTTCCCTGAGGGCTCTTTCCTAAGCTACAGTAGGTGAGAATGCAAGAACTACTCCACAGCATCACACTTTCCACCTACCACACCTTCTGTGTAAGGCTTGATAGGTGATAAATGAGCTGCACAACACGAATTTTTAATGCAAGGTATGATGTTATTGCAGTAGGAGCAGCTCTTCAAGCAGCTTCGTACACAACCTGAAAGCTGAAGTCAGTTGCTGGAAACACAGCAGTAGCTAGGAAAAACTATGCTGTGGGGGAGGCGAACACGTGAACACATCTAGAGAAAGGCTGTGGCATTTAAAACAGAAGTTCATACTTGTTCACACTTGTTCTCTGCTGAGCACACAAGCGAGGATTAGCACGCTTTGCACTCCTGCCTCAGCAGAGGTTGACGCAGTTTCACAGATCTGGGGAACAGTGTTGCTAGTCACAGACTTCAACCTGCCGTTGCAAAGTTGGCAGCCCCGCTAACGGAAAGCTTCGTTTTGTGCCAAGGTGCCCATCAGACAGGCACACTGCAGGCAAACACTTGCATCTAGCGTTTGGTCTTCCTGTCTTGTTCTCCATGCTCTAACAGGCAAGGCTCCAGGCTTGGACCTTCCACTGGGGAAATGAATAAATAAAAAAAATGAGGTTTCAGCAGGAGAGAAGGGAGGCCAACAAGTTTGCCCCCAGCCCTTCACATGGGACAGGCTGAAGCTGAGCACGTGCTGGCCAAAGGATCCGTCACTTACCCCAGGGCTCAGACCCCACCAAAAAGCAGCGCCAAGACAGGCGGAACCCGTTCTAAGGGGACACCTGCACATGGTGCCAGGCACAAACTGCTAAGGGTGGAAACCTTACTATTAGGGAGACTCCTTAGGGGTTATTAAAGCCGGGAGAGCGATCCCAACAGCTTCATCCACTGTAGGACTTGCTTCCTTGCTTGCCTCTGCCGAGACAGGCACATATCTTGGAGCACACACGCACACACACCACACTCTCGTATTTTTTTCCAGTATTTTATTTCTGACAGGCATTTACAACGTTCCATTCATAGAACTAAAAACATAAAAATAGACCTTCTTTCAGCTTATAAAAGAAATATATAAGAACCTTTGACATAGACATGTCATGACATTATGTACAAGAACAACGGTACCTTCCCAGTACCAGCCTTCCAGTATTTCAGCACTGACTGTATTCCGCTGGGTACAGCATAGGACAGCTAAAACCTCCGCTTCTCTCATACGCCGGGACACAACTAACGGGTAGATGATATAAAACAATGATGTGATAATACAAAGGGTATAGAAACCTTTCTAAAGCTTTTACGAAAAGAAATCAGAAGATAGCAAAAAGTTAATAGAGAAAGCTTTCATAAGATCAAGTATAGTGCACCAGAAACAAGAAGGGAGGGGGCGACGGGGCAATGCTAGCTGGGACACAAAGACAGTGATGGATTTTTTAGGGGGAATAATTTTTGTTATGTTTTAAAATATAGTCAGAGTGGATTTTATAAAATATAATCCTAAAGCTATTATAAAATTTCAGGTTTTCAAAGTACCCATTAATGTGTCAAACATCAATAGATACCAACAAAAAAAAAGAAAATTTCATATAATCTTCCTTTTTTCCTATAGGTGAAACTGAAATGGGAAAAGCTATATAAATCTTAAAAAAAAAAAGTGCTATTTTGTGTTTCGTATTTGGAAGTCTACTTAAAAACCACAAGATTTTAGTCACATTTTACCCTGTTTTAGATGTTTAAATAAAAGATTTTAAATGTTAAAGAGGTTTGCTTGTGTAGAACTTGTTCATTCTCTATTGCAGTGGAAAAGCTTTTATAAAGGAATTAAAATACACTAGTTTCACCCACAGCAGGAAAGTGGATGAGGTCAGTTTTTTGGCCATGAATTCCCTGTCCCCTAAGCCCACACTCTGCCAGAGAGAGTGGACCAAACAGGTCTGTGATGTTGCTACACTGGCTCCAGCGAGGTTACACCATGGATCGGTTTGGTCCACTACAATTCAGTCACGTCATTTTATTTTATTCTTTTTATTATCTAACTAAACTCCAGTCTCAAACATATACAATAATCCTTTTCCTGAAGAAAGTTATACCTAAATAAGAGTTTCCAGTTCATATTTTAATATAAAATCACCATTCCTAACCCTCTGCAAAAAGCTAGCCTCGTATCCTAGACGTGGAGCTACGCTAACGCTGTAGAACTCTTATCCCTTTGTGCCCCTGCATCTCAGGTAAAATACAAAAAAATATTTCTTCAAGTGTTGAATTTGGATCTCTTTTAAGAGAGTTTGGCATCTTTATAATATCGTGTAAAACTAGAGCTTCCGACACTGACGTTAAATTAGACCAGCCACAGACCAAGAGGACTTGACATGACATAAATCCCAAACCTTTCCTCACACATTCCTAAAATACACGTATATTCTCTTACACTTAAAGAGGGAAAAGTAATAAGAATACTGCAACTGTACACGTTAAAAAGGCAGTTTCCTCATTAAGGAGATGAACCTGTAACTGACGTTTTGCAGCTATAAAACCTTCTGCTCGTTGTGCTATTGTTTAAGCTAGTTCGCTGCACGTAGGTTAAGACATCCAGAGTAATTTGTTTTCCAGTGATGATATTCTCCCCATACCTAATTTCAGCCCCTGATTATTTTAGAATAAATAAAATAGTGTGAAAGCCCTTGGTAACGTAAGACAGGACCTTAAGCTTATTCCGTTCCAGGTGTTTGAGCGTTTTACAGTTGCCTGAAGTGTGGCCGCATGGCTTCGGACCAATTCAGCTGCCAAAATGGTGTGTGCAAGTGTGCAATCTGTCGGGAGCGGCTCCCCGCGGCGCGCGAGGGCGGAAGGGAGGGACGGAGGGTGGGACGGGGAGACCTACGCATCCAGGCAGGGGGAAGGGGGCCGGTTTAGAGCTCCGTGTTCAGTTTCCTGCCGGGGACAAAGTCTTCACGCCTAACCCAGATGACCTCCTCGCCGTAGCCCTCCATGTCGCCGTTGATGCCGGAGGACAAGGCCGCCTGCTTCTTCAGCTGGGTCATCCTGGAGGCGTGCGTGTCCATGGCCGGGCGCGGGCGGTCTCCCCGGCACGGCTGGCTGCTCGTGATGGAGGCCGCCTGCAGCCGCTCCCGAAGGTCTCGGTCGGCCACGGCACCTCTCATGGCCTCGCAGTACTCATCGTCATCGCTGAGGATGTCCGTTTCCTTGATGTCCTCCTGCTCCTCATACTGAGCAAGGTCAAACTGTTCCTCTACCCAGCGGTCAGTGTCCCCACTGTGCGTGGGTTGCTGGGGCTCTTTCTCAGGGCTGCTCGTGTAGATGGCATCTGAGTCAATGGTAAACCTGTTTCGGGCCAGCCGCCGCCTCCTCCTCCCAAGAGACTTGCTTGGGGCTGACACTGCGCACACACAAAGATAAAACCCCACAGGCTTTTTATACACGGTACAACACTCTTTAAAAAGTTACTCTTCCAGGGGCCCTTTGTTTAACACCGCTAGGCACAAAGCAGGCAGAATCCCACGAATGACCTAGTCATTCAGCATCCTCCCTGCGGGCAAGTCACACTTCACTCAGCTCCTCAGTACAGGTCTCTCTCCAGCTGAAAAAGGAGTTTCTGCTACTCAGATCCACAGTTGGGATAATGGCCCGTAATTACTGTTCCTCCTCAGCGCCAGGCAGGCAGCCAGCCAGCACAGAGTGCATCCGTTCAGCTCAGCTTCTCACGCGCAGTGCCCTGCTGTCAGCACACCGCAAAAACCAGCTAGCCCTGCGCCTCGGTGCGGGAAGCTCCTTTGTCTCAGGTAAGAGCAACACTACAGGTTTCCAAGCAGCTACCTTGGCGCTGAAGATGCTGCAATTGTTGCGTTATTTACGGGGAAGTAAGTTCCCCATCCAGGCTCTACTACTCCCTTCCCCGCTCCCTCCCTACTAGGGGGAAAAAAAAAAAAAGAAAAGGAAAACCCCGAAACCAGAAAAACTTTCAGAAGTTTCTTACTCAGCATCAGCTGGTCTACTAGCTTTTGCAACTGGCCCAATTAGCAAATTCACATCTTCTGTGTCGGAACATCTTCATAAGAGGCTTGTGAGGCAAAGCAGGGGACGAATCCTGCAGCTGAAGGACCTGCAGGCATTCCAGCGCTTTGCGTGCACACACACGTAGCTCCGTGGCAAGCAGGTGAGCTCCGAGGTTGCAGCTTGTCCCCCTCCGCTAAACAGCACCTGAGCACTTTCAGCATGTATTTATCAAACTGTTGCTTGGGAGCGGGGCTACATCTAAATATCCCTGAGCCTCAAAACATGCATTAAGTACAACAGCTCAGCAGTTGCAAATTTTAGCTGTAGTGACAGGCATGGACTCTAAGAGGAGATTTTAATCTCTGCAGGATTCGTCATGCAAACGCACCAACGAGCCAAACTGAAAGAAGGTTCGGCACCTACGGCAGATTAGCCCCACAGGCTGACCGAAGCAGCACTGCGGCAAAACAGTTGCGTTTTGGCCCTCTTCTGACTCTTCTTCCTCACGATTTTACGTGTCTCTGAGGCAGATGGCTAGCAACACCCCGAGTGAGAAGCCATGCTGCGAATGTTATTGGTCTGGCCTGCCCATTACAGAAGAGGAACAGAAAGCCTGGTTGTCTACATGGCTGGATCTAATGAGCAGAAAAAAAAATAACAGACCAGAACAAAACACGCAGCGGTGCCGTATACTTTTCAGTTGGAAGTAAATGTTTCTTCCCTCCATCATCTAGTGTTCTGAAAATGAAAACCTGCTTTTCCCTGGGATTTTCTCATTGCTTTTGCCTGAAGTTTACTGAAAAGGAAAATCCATGGTTTAGGACAGACCATTACAAAAATAACAGTATCATGTGCATGCTTCTCAAAATGTGAGAAGTAGAAGCACGCACCCTTTAGCAATAGAGCTGAAAAGGCTAAAATGGAGGACATACAAACCTATCTCTTCAAACCAAGCCACTCACTCAGGGGAACTGATTTTTCTTGTGCATTTTAGTTTAAAAGTGCTAGGGTTAGCTCAAAGTTCTGTACGTGCTTTTAAGAAATATGCAGCGGGCTTCTGCTTTGTTCAGCTGAAACCCATTTTCAGATTAAAGTGCACAGCCAATCGGTATTGACAGGAATCCCATTTCTTCCTTCCATGCCAGAAGGGCCGCTCTGAAGCTGAGCCTTGAGTGCAAAGCAAGGTAAATAGAGGCAATTTAAGGCTCTCAAGGAGGTGAAGCATGGAAAACCAGCAGTTTTTACGTACGCAGGAGAGAATGCTAATCCTAATATACAAGTAACAGACACCACCACATGTCCTACAGCGGTGCAGGGGTTACTGGGATCTTGAAAGTCTGTAGCCCTACAGTACCTGCCCTGTTCATGGCTGGCCTTGCACCTTTTAGAGCACACAATCTTTTTCCACCAAAAGGAACATATTGCTGGGATGAGGGCAAACTTTCGGTTTTAAGAAGCTGTCTTCTGTGTTTATCCCGCAGAATCGAGTGCACTGCCTTCAGAAAGTCCTTCCTGTGTTCTGGTGAACTGAAAAATAGGTGAGAATACAAGAGGCAGCGTTATCTCTTGGGAACTGCTAAAAACTCACTGTAAATGAGATAAATAATGACCAGTTCTGTAATTTATGTCAGTGCAAACTGACTAGCACGCACCCCAGAGAAGCCTCAATTTAATACAGTGTTTTCAAATCCAAGCTAAATCTATAGTCATTGCAATGGCCATCCAAGGAAACAAATACACTGTTCACTAACAAAATATTTAGCCATTCAGCCCTCTTGAGGTTTCCTTCTTCTCCAATACCAACCACCCACTTCTCTTTTTCTGATAAAGATCAAATTGACCTATGGTGGATAATTAAATCTCAGTTTGTCTCCTTTAAACACACACCAAGCAGAAGTCCTGCAACTCTTTCCTACCTAGTAGAAGGAATTGGCTTGGTATCAGCTCCGTTAGACCCTGGTGAACTTCTGTACCACGTTCTTATTTGAACTCTAAAGCACATCAGGGCGACCACCACAATGAAGATGGACAAGGTTCACTTAAGGAAAGGGCAATGCCCTAAGAGGAGAGGTTGGAACTTAGTGGCCTGAAAGGTACCAGCTGAACACGACACGTTAGCAGCTACCTGGCATAGAGATCCAATGCTGGAGTTCACCTGGATGTAAATTTGTGACAGGACAACTGTGATAATGATATTCCCAGAAAGGCGCAACGATGATCAAATGTATGCCTTTATTTTAGTACATTTTACAAAATTCTGCCTGCCAGAAGTAAGGTTTTAAACACCCTCCCCCCACTTCCCCTACTGGCTATTCCCAGATTGCCTTCAAGGAAAGGCAGAGGCAAGCTGGGATCCAGAGATGCAGCTGCCATTGAAAATATGGAAACGCACTTACCTACAGCAAAGGTGAAACGTTCTTTCTGGCCTGCCTTCAGACTCAGATTTAACATGGACAATCTCACATACAGAATTGGTCTCTGCATCTAAAGTGAAAAGCAAACCAGACTTCATATAACAGTTTCTTATATTTAACCTCAGTTAGAGTATTTATTCCATACTCCTGAAGAAACAGTTTAAGACCATCCAGGATAACAGATAATAACACTGCAAGTAACATTAATTCATGGCTGAAAGGCAGCTGTGGACAAGTGACGAATGAAACCACACTTCAACTTGCCAAAATCTAGTAGTATTTTACATGCACTTACTGAGTCCCATGAAGATACGAAACCTGCCCCCCCAGCTTTCCAGGTGTTCTACAGAGTACTATCACATTTTACAGCTACCTCCTCTGTTCTTTCCACTTTCAGTTATGCATTAGAAAGGGAGCAAATTGTTTAAAATTTTAAATATAACAACCTTCACATGAAGCCATCACCAATAAGAACAAAAATTCACAAGCTCTGTCTCACAGCTGCAATATTTCCTTCTAGGCTCCAGAAGAGGATGAGAGGGAACCAGAGTCAACAACGACTCTGTCCTGTTTTTCCAGAACCCTGACTGGCTTCAGAAAAGTACTGACAAGCTTGAGATACACAACTGGAGCTTCTGCCCCTTCGTTTCTCTGCAGGGCTATTATGGATGTTGAGGTTGTGGGTTCCTTGCTCAGGCCCCAGAAGCTGCATACGCATGTACTAAGGACAAACATCGGTCAGTGAATGCCCCCAGACCAAACATTACGAACCTTGCCAAATTCATGCAGTGGGAACATTACCTGCACTTGCCAATGCCCGAACCTGCAGGGCTTCCAAAGGTATCATGTGGCGAAAGCGGAACGGATCCCAGTCTTCATAAATTGAAGCTCTGTGTGATCCTCCCTGGAAGAATTTCAAAATACCATTAGGAAACGAGACACCTTGGGATAGTCAGACACGAAAGTCTCATTTGCTTTGCACCAAGAACATCCAGCTAGAGACTTGTTGCAAATCCTGTTCTCTCCCTAAAACATCTTAGTAACCAGCATCACTGATGTGCCTATCTATGAAGATCTTGCTAAATTCTAGACAGAAGCAATGATTAGACCAATCAACTCTTATCAGTGCCTTCAAAAGTCATTCAAGACCAATGCTGCATTTTCTCCTTCAAGTGCACATACACACAAAAACATGCATAAATTTTGCCTTAGTCACTCCAAAGTTATTTCGTGGCCACCTGACTTTGGAAAACAACCATACAAGCATTTCAAATCACACTTTGGTTTATGCCCTACGTGGGAATCAGAAAGTTTTCTGTAATACTATAAGCTGTGTTCCCTATTGTACCAAGACATGTGGTTGCTGTCAAGCTTAGCTTTAACTTTTCATCCCAAACTGCAGTAGAATCCCCTGATACACACGGTAGGCACACCCAATTTAGCTAAGCGCAATCAGCACTTGCTCAGTGGCAAGCAACAGCCAGAACTGAAGAGAGGGTATTGTGTTTCACTAAGAAAGCTGACAGGCATCAGTTCTCATATTTGACTCACATACACCGATCAAGAGCCAAAAGCAGGAGAGACCTTCAAGGTGACACCTTGTTTCATGGAAGTCCACTCCCCAGCATGGAATGGATATGGCAGGCCATAGGAATGACAGTCCAGCAGGGAGCAAAGGATAAACCAAATGAATGCCTGCAGAGCGCGGCGCCCAGGCCCAACGGCAGGCCACTCGGCGTTACTCAAACACTCAGTTGTGTGGCAGAGAACAAGAATCACATATTCAGAAGCATACTCTAGCACCCCAGCTTTATGGAAAGCAAATCTTGATTGCAGCACCACAAACGCACACAGCATCACCGAAATAGTCCATGCAACTTACAAGTTTCTTCTTCTGTTTGGAACCATCCTTGTATACAAGGACCACAGCAGTTTTGAACACTAGAGGAGAAAGTTAGAAACAAAAGCCATGCAGTCAATGAGGTTGGGAACGGGTCTCCTCTATGCCCAAGCACACAGACCTTTCAACTCCTCCGACAGCCCTCGCCTGAGTCAGGGAGGGAAGGCAGGTGTAAACCTACCAGCCCTCTTGCACACTCTTCCCACAAAAATCAAGCTCAACTGCTTTTAGTACACAAAACCAGGTTAGTTCAAAGTCAGTTGAAACTTAAGAGCTTAGGTTACCAGTTATTGGAATGAATATTTAAGCAGCAACAGTTCTATGCAAAAAATTTATAAAACTTTAATCCCCCTGGCCAAGTCCACCTCAGACAAACGAGCAGCATCCAGCTATGTGCAGCCAGTCAGCAGATGAGACTGCACTTGGGACAGTATCTGAATCCCTCCCAGGTGGGGCAGGGGTCTGTGCCGAATTAAACAGTGAGCACCACTGGCAGGCAGAGGTGTTGACCAGTTCCTCTTTTGCCACATAACATCCACATGGAGCTGGCATCTGCCTTTCCAGTTTTCCTTGTGATCTCTTTCTTCAGGCCTCAAGTGCATCCTTTGTTTTCAGGCTGAATTGTGTGGACACTTAATTTTGGACATTTTATTTAGCAATTCAAAGGTTTTTAGAGTAATTAAGAGTTGCTGCACATTCCCAGCAGCTTTCACAAGGCGCCTCAGCTTCAGGGTATGGCCAGGTGCTTTCCCAACTTACAGGAAAGCAGTGAATTTTTATACGCTCTTCCAGAACAAAGCTGAAAGAGACTTCATTCATTATTTGTTTGGTATAAAACAAAAACAGAAATAAAAATCACTGGCTTCCTAACCAGCATCACTTTCTGGAAACAAGAAGTAAAAAGCCCGTTGCATGTAAAGAAATATAGGAACAAATAAAGAAAACTTAGCACACTCTGCATTACTTGATATAACCCTGAAAGTAGAAGAGATGAGATTTAGCCAATACAAGCAATCATGTACCTTTCCAAGGGACCATACTTCAATGCAGTGGAAAGACCTCGAGATCCGTGCCAACAGCAGCTTAAATTTCTAGTTTGGCCACCCAAGACAGGCTACTTGGAGGGAGACAGACCACTTCAAAGCAACTCACTGGGAGTCCTGGCTTAGCTTTTAAGCACTTTTTGAAGCCTAGATATACGAGTTCTTTCTGGCAAAAGGCACGGAGAAAAAAGGCAAGGTCTCTGCAAGCCCCCAACCCATTCTACAGGATGTGAGGTAGAGTTACTTGGTATCGACAGACTGCAAG
>Ga0181612_120383_pt1 | contig 11401 bp, 9 predicted proteins | sample HoacroProtozoa21_FD_119630 | JGI IMG/M metagenome (GOLD analysis project Ga0181612, IMG submission 119630) | Hoatzin crop microbial communities from Cojedes, Venezuel. Combined Assembly of Gp0051906, Gp0051904, Gp0051908
CACATCAGCCCAGAGCCCGCTCTCCTCACGGCTGGGCTGACGGCGGAAGAGCTGACACCGCGAAGGGCCAATTGACGCAGAGGTTTCTCAGACCCTCTTCCGTGTCGGCCAATGAGCGGCCGGATCAGGCGGAGGTGTGCCCAATCGGGGGGCAGCTCTCATCCCGCTGGGCGGGGCGGGATCGCTCCGTGAGTCCCCTCAGCGCTGAGGCGGGCGAGGTGTGGGAGCTCGGCGGTGCCGATGTTATTATTTTAAGATTAAAAAAGCAGCAGCAAAGCAGCAGCCTTCTTCCGCTTAAAGCAACCTAAAAAGAAAACGCGCAGCCAAATCACCTGAGAAGGGACCCAAAAATCCTCACACTGAGCTGAAAAAGGCGTGGTTTAAGTGGACTGACCCACTGTCCCAGGAGGATTTGGTGATAAAACCTGGGTTTTCAGGAAAGCCTGACGGAGGTTCTCGTTTATGAACAGCGGTTTTACTATTGCATCCTTCCTTGGAGGGGGTTATGCTTCTGTGTTCCTCGCCCTCATTCCAGTTTTGCCTTCCCCGATCTGTTTTTTGCTTCTTTCAAAAGTAACTTTGGAAAAAATGGGAAGAAGGAAGATTAAGCAAGCCTTTAACGAGAAAACGGGCAGTAAGAGGACTGCGGTGACTACTAAAAATAGTTTGGAGACTGGGTTAGGATAGCTGGAGGAAAATAGCCTGAATACGATTAGCTGGAGATGACCACTTTCAAATCTTTTTAAGCCTTGCTTTATACCTACTCGTAGTAATAATAGGTTAAAAATCAAATCATGTTTTCTGCTTTAGATTAGATTAGAGCCCTTCAAAAGATGCTTCAGAACAGATCCGCAGTAATAACGATGGTGATGGCCCTACCTCGTCAGTGGTCTGGGTGGCAGCTAATCTGCAGGCAGCCTTTGAAATCAAAACGAGCAATGAAATTCGTGGACTTGTGATATAAAAATTTTGTAATCATACCTCACAGCAACCTGTGCAGTATGCTGATGCCTGACCATAATCCGTTGATCCAACACCTGGATTAGAAAATCTAAAGATTTTGGAAAGTTTTTTAAAAATGCCCATGTTCGGAGTGGCCGCCAGCTGGTTAGTGGGTCTGTGTAAGGATAAGAAACTTCTGGCTCATTTGACGTCCATGCTCTCCGCAACCTCTACGTGCTGTCAGAAGTACAAGTAACCAGAAACAAAATTAAAAGTGTTTGCAGAAAAAGAAGAAAAAAGAAAAGGAAAAGAGAAAAAAAGTATAAAAGAAGCAGTGACACATTGCAAGAAAAGCCTCACAGAGCTAGCAGCAAAACATGAAGAGAAAAGGCCCAAAATGTCAAGAGATCATAAAGCGATCAGCTAGGACAAGTTGAGGCTGTGAGATGAAGTAAATAGAAAAATAAGGGTCGGTGAGGTTAAGGACTGGTCCACAGTAACACCAGTTGATTTTCTTTAAGGCTATGCCTTTTTTTTCAGCGTAAAAATTATTTTAAAAGAGAGAACCCTATGACCTGCTAAAACTTTGACATCTAGAACACTCCAATTTATTCTAAATACTGTTCAGATTGTTGTTCAGTCCCTGTATCTGAGTAAGACAGGCAGTTTCGAGTTCAGATCAGGAAAGGGAGAAGTACACTCATGCTTCTTCATTACAGTCAGGCCTTCACCCGTGGATCTTTCTAGAAAGTTTTCCTAATTAAAAAGTTCAGCATGGTTGAGATCAATATCTCATGCCATGATGCAGTGTATTCTTTGAGCAGAGGCGATTTCATTTATTTAAACAGGACGGGTGAAATACTGCTTAATTTCATAAGAGCTGTGGATTTAGAGAGATAAACGTACCTGAAATAGGCTCATTGAGACAGGTCAGAAAATCAATTAAATACCAGGGAAGGTTCCAAAATAATCCTGACCTGATATGAAGGACAACCCTGAGCACAGGCTTCCAAAGGCAGCCACTAAAATAAGCCTCTGTAAAGAATGGACGGAGGGAAACAAGAATCACTTTGAAGAAGTGATTTTGAGGGGGATCCCACGGTGGCAACTCAACATAGAGAAATAGGAATGTCCCCAAATTCACAGCAACAAGACCTGTCAGACCAGAAGCAGCACAAGAGGACCCAGAAAAGGCCATGCCAACTGGAAGTCAATCAAAGAATTTTAACTGGCAGAGGAAACCACACTCCTGAGAGTTCGTTACATTGCAGTCATGGTTTTGTACCACAGGGTTCTTTACGTGTGAGAAATGCCCCAGAAGTGGCTACTTTACCATGTGCTGGGGGTCCAGGCGTGGCATGACACTGAGGGCAGATAACCAGAAACCTCATGAGAACCTCAGAAATACCCGTCATCAGTTACCGACCCGTTCTGGAAGAGTACGCGATGGACTTGAGAGTCTACACGGGTGTTAACGATTGGTGGTGATTTTGGGGCCACCTTAAAAGAGAATGAAGGCACCGTTTAGAAATATATAATGAACCTACGTCCTGCTGAACTCAAGTAAGAACCTAAGTACCTTCCTGGATCCCGGCCCAACCATTTTGGAGCCAAATATAAATAAATGCTAAAAGGTCTAGGCCATTCTGCTAGATGTGAAAATAAGTGTTTTGGCCAGAGTAAAGCTGGGAAAAAGGCCATGGCAGAGATGTCTATATTCTAGATGTCTACTCGACTACTCAGCAGCCAGGCCTAGGCACAGCCACAAGGTTTAAACATCAAGGATGCAGGGTACAAAATCGGAAGGAGATACCTCAAGTTATTCCAGTGGCCAGAAGAGCCACCAGCCGCACCCCTGACCCTGCGGGAGCTCCCTGGGAAGGGGCAGGAAAAGCAGGGCTCTGCCCTGTAATTTTCAGAGCTGAGATCCTGGATGGTGCGCAGAGGTGGTCATGGGCTGACTCCGCCTTCCCAAGCACAATGAGAAGCTCAGGGGAGGATGCCGGGATCCCCCGTGCCTTGGAGTTGCTGTTGGGCAATTTAGCAAACATTTTCTGTCCCAGCTCACGTCATCACTCAGTGCAGAATCTACACCACAAACCTAGGGATCTGTTTTTATACGGCCATCGTTGTGTTCCTGTCTTGTCTAACTCAGGCTCCTGCCAATTAACGATGAATCAGGACGTACTCTGAAGGCAATAAAGTACTTTTCTATCTCCAGGGGATTCTGACTTCACTCTGCTAACACCCTGGTTGGGTTTCACTACCCAGAAGGAGCTGATAACATTGTCTGATTTGTAATTCCCAGCGAGTCTTCTGTTGGCTTTGTTGCTCGGGAAAGATCGACATGAAACCTGTCAGAAGAGGGAGTTGCACCATTGAGCAAGCTGAATTTCAGCGCATGCATCTGAGTCAGAGTTTCTCAAGGGTGAGGGACTCAAGAGTCTTTCAGAGTCCCTTGATCTGAAGTTGATAATGTACTGAAAAGATAAATGTCATCTTTTGGCATTAGACTTCTACATTCCCTTTGTCATCTGGGTGTTGTGCCTGGGAATCTCGCCAGAGAGAGGTGCCCGTGCCGGAGAGGCAACTTGCTGTGCATGCTGTACAGATTGTGATGAGTCTTCAGAGCCCAAACAGGTAGCGGAATAATTTAAAAGCTCCGCAGGAGGGGGTCTGGGGGTCAGAAAAGTTGGTGATGGGTCGGCATTGCGCCCTTGCAGCAGAGAAGCTCAGCAGCGTCCTGGGCTGGGTTAGTAAGAGCGTAGCCAGCAGGTTGAGGGACGTGATCCTTCCCCTCGGCTCAGCACTCCCAAAACCACGTCCGGAGTAGCGTGGCCAGGTTTGGGCTCCGCGCTGGAAGAGGGGTGGTGGTGCCGGGACCGCTGAGCGGGGCGGGGGGCTGGAGCACAGCCTGCCTGAGACTGCTTGGGGGGGGCAACGGCGAGACCTTATCTCTGCCTACACCCGCCTGAGTGGAGGGTACAGGGAGAACATGGCCAGAACCTCCTCGGAGCTGCGCTGACAGCAGGAGAGTCAACAGCCCTCAGCTGAGATGTGGGGAATCCTGATTAGATAGTGAGGAAAGCATTTCTTTGCCAGGTGGATTACTAAATATAAAATTTAGCATGGAACAGGCTCAGTACTGTGAGAGGTCATATACTGGAAGCGGTTAAATATTGGGACTGGTTAGTACAGGACAGACACGGAGCTGTGGGAGCTGGGCCAGAGGAGGCCACAGCGATGATCCGAGGGCTGGAACCGCTCTGCTGCGAGGAAAGGCTGGGAGAGCTGGGGCTGCTCAGCCTGGGGAAGAGAAGGCTGCGGGGAGAGCTGATTGCAGCCTTCCAGTGCTTAAAGGGGGCTTGTAAGAAAGATGGGAACAAACTTTTTAGCAGGGCTCGTTGCGACAGGACAAGGGGTAATGGTTTTAAACTAAAAGAGGATGGATTTAGACTGGATATAAAGAAACAATTTTTATAATGAGGGTGGTGTAACGCCGGCACAGGTTGCCCAGCGAGGTGGTCGATGCCCCATCCCTGGAAACATTCAAGGTCAGGTTGGACGGGGCTCTGAGCAACCTGATCCAGTTGCAGATGTCCCTGCTCACTGCAGGGGGGTTGGACTAGATGACCTTTAATGGTCCCTTCCAACCCAAACTATTCTATGATTTCTTTCATTGTAGCAGAGTCCCATTGGCACAAACAGCTGAAGTACCAGCCGCATAGATTGCACCAGGCTCCCTGCATCCCGATGCTGGGGTGCTGACAGAAGCTAGGCAGATGTCTCCAGCTTATGGTTTAGGTCTAAAGCACACACAGTCTGTAGTTCCTTCTAAGAACTGTATAAAACTACACAAGGAATGTGATAGCATTATGAACTTAAACTGTGCTGCTCAAGGGGCACCAGGCTCTCCAGTCTGCAATGGTCTTGCTCAGTTTCATCAGCCCATTGGCTTAGCTATAACGGGCTCTTCTCAAGGACATGAAATCATCCCTGGAAACAGCAGGTAGATGCCATTTCTGGGATTGCTCACTTCTCAAGCTAATTCGCTACTCAGATGCTCAGTAGTCTTTAAGGCCCTGAATATTTCTCCTGTTTTCCTCCACCTATTCCCTGAGAGGCATGTGCTTTTCACAGCCAACGAGCTAAGGAAGACGGCAAGGGCACCTCTCTCAGCATAAGTGAGGGGTCCCAGCCACGCAGTGTCCAAGCTCAGCTCTCACTTACAGGACCCTCAGCCTAAGTCCCACAGTTTGCTTTCACTGATGTTTCCAGAGACTGAATCTTCCACATGACCTGCAGTCCTGGTAGGGGCCCAGCAAGATTCTACTAAAATGACAGAGCATCACTGACCGGGGAGGTCAGCAGCCATCCACCGAGCTAAGCACTCCCCCAGAGCTGGTCTGCTCTGGGGGCATCCTCAGCCACCACCACCCATGTGGTGGATCTCCAGCATGCTTGTCCTTGGGAGCTGCACTACCACATTGTTCTTGACAGTGAGGGCACAGATCTGCACAAAGGAGACTGTGCTGCAGGGACACCAGCGCAAACCAGCTACCCTCTCCAGCCACCACGGAGACTTCCGCAAGATGCAGGTGGAACACAGGCAGGAGCCAAGGGAGAGGCAGACAGACTGTATCCTGATACAAGACTGAGGTTTCCTGGGCCACTGCACCCTGAGGAGCAACAGAACTCCGCAAACGGAACGCGACAGCTACCAGCCGGAAAGAGGGACCAAGAGCGGTGATTTCCCAAATGTGGGATCAGGAAGCACCTGGCTATACTCAGCTTTACCTCTCAGTGACAGAAGTGCTATGCAAAAGAGAAATGTAAGAAATATTAGTATGTTTTTCAGTGATCTAGATCTAAGATGGACAAACGTTCAGGACACACTAACAGCAGACCACGTCTAAGCCAGCTCAGGTTTTGCCTGAAGCGGAAAGGATTTGTCATCTCCCTCCCAGAAAGTCTTACTCCAAAACCAAGAAAGAAAAGCCTTCCTACAGGAAAAAAGAAAAGTCTCAGTTTGCACCTGAGGGAGTAGCAAAGAGCCGAGTCCAGAGAGAAGCAGGCCAGCACTCTCATGTAATACACGGGTCTGGTACCGTTGTACTGCCCTAAGGGAAGATACCTCCATGGAAGCCGTTAGTACCGGCAACAGTTTCTGTCTCTTGCCAGTGGCAGTAGCATTCTGCTTCCAACAGTTCCTTGGAAACACTGCCTGCAGGAAGCCCGCTGACCCAAAGGATCAGGCAAGCCTACTGAAAGCTTGGAAACAAATTCAGGAAATTCATCATAGTCTGAGGATGAGCTAAGGCAGCAAGATACAGGACTTTAAACCTTGGGACAGAACACCACACATGTGCCACCACAGTGCTACCTGCCCCTTTCTGACATTCCAAAGTGCTGCATGTGAAGACCTGAGGGGATTCTATAGTGGGGCTGCATGAGATGTACCAATAGTTAGCTCCAGTCCACCTTTCTCAAGCAATTGCAGTGTCCTGAGTTAGATCCTCCTCCCTGTCCCAAAGGGTCATACACAGCACCCTGCAGACTCCCGAGTCCTCCATTCCTTCAGGGTTACCCACCACTCCCAGCAGTAAGCATTTATTTTCTTCCACCTTCTCCTTCCTCCATGCACTGCAAATAGGAACCGAACTTTCCACTTCAGCCCCCTTTGGTTTTTTTACATTGCTTCCATCTCACTCCTGATCTGCAGCAGCCATTCTCACCTCAGGTATGGAAAAGTAGGGAAAGGAGGTGAAAGCAGGGGAGGAAACAATCACTGTGTGTTTGTGGTCAGTCAGTTCCAGAAGCCACTTGACCCAGAGAGATCAGTTTCCCCTACAACAACGGGTGAGCCTGGGAAGCAAATCAAGCAGACTGAATGATTTTTGGCAGAGAGAGAACAGTAGGAGTGGTACAGACCTCTTCCTCCTCAATGCGAGCAGGTTCAATCAGCAGATTATTGGCTTGATCAAACGACACCCCCTGTTAGGACAGGAACCAGCAAAGAGGCATGCGGATTAGTGGAGCATAAACCAAACCCACCACCACTACCACCACCACCCAACACACAAACGCACACCACTCCGACAGGTCTGACCACACAGCACCAGAGCAGACCCCACTCACACCGCTCCTGTCACCCCTACCAGCGAGCACCCGCGACAGGGCTGCTCCCGGGGCTCACAGCATGCAGAGTGTCAGTGCTCCTCGGCCCAGCTCACCGGAAGCTGCGTGTCTATGGCCATATCTTGTCCGTGTTGGCACTCTGAGGCTGTGACCCCCAAGCTCACAAGGTGAACACCATTAGCTGACTTTACTCTCTCTGTACCAAGTCATTCAGTGAAGAAGGAAGGATTAAACAACACGGCAGAAAAGCACAGAGGGACCTCTGGTGCCACCCAGCTGCTGCACAGGAATGAAGCCACCCCAGGCCAAACTGCATTGGTCCCTCCTGCAAAGGGAGGGGCCTCCAGACACCCAGGGATCCCACTGCCAAATGCGGGAAACCTTAGAATTTCTCTTGAAAATCAACTGTCTTTGCAAAAAACCTTCTGGTTTAAGGATGCCCTGTCCTACCTCCTTCTCCAATGCACGTATGCAGCACCTCTTGCTTGAAACTCCACTGCGCAGGGACACTGCTCCCCACATTCCCACTCTGGAACGCAGCTCACGAGGCAAGCCAATAAATCTGCCTTCATGGAGCAGGCATCCAACCCCAAAGGAAAACTGTGACTTCCAGGCAGAAGGCTTAGTCGATAACAAAGATAACTTTTCTGATAGATATAGGCGTTGACACCACCAAACCTGTGGTCTCAATGCCTATTTAGACTTTATACGTTTTGCCAGTGGGTCAGTGCATCCTCAGCTTTGAGACCCTGACTAAAATAAGCTTTTTGGGTGAAGGTTTGCATTTGGAAATCCAAGCATGGCAGTCTTGGATGAAGGGGACTCAAGACGGCTTCACACATTCTTACAAGCAGCAGCAGCACCAACTCCTTTTCATTCTGAAGAACTTCTCAAAATGTAAGGAAACTACATATTTTGTCCCTAGGGAATATGGGACAAGCCTATCAGCTCAGATACAGTAAGGCAAGCATCCACCAAAAGAAAGGCTCCAAAGCAAACTGCAGTGCAAGAACCTGCCCCAGAGCAATCTGAACTCCAGCATGGGGTGGAAACGATCCCAGCAGTCTGGAGCGTGCGTGGTAACAACAAGAACAGATTTTACTCCAGCATCTTCCACCAGTTCAGAGACCCACATCTCACCCATGACATTTATTGGCATCAGACTATGATGGAGATTCAGCCACATCCTAATCCCTGCCTGCCACATACACCTCACAAAATCATCACATCACCTTCAGTAAGAACTGGTCTAACCTCATGCAGTGTCCCTCATCAGTATACCCCTATTCTGCTGTGAGGATCCTCCTCAAGCAAGAATCTCTGTGTCCCCCTAACCAAACATGGTGATTCAGCTGAGTAGAGCCAAGGACCTCCTATCTCATCAGCCCCCAGCATAACCAGATGGGCCCATCATGGCCCCAGGGCAATGGCAAAACTCCAAAGCACAAGTCCCCCTAAATCCCGACGCACGCTTCATCAGGCTGCGTCTGTGCTGAGGCAGGCCCAGGGTGGAACCAACAGGAAGGGCACGCTCCTGTCTGCTCTCACTACCCGCTCCTCTCCAGGAAGCACTGTGGCAGAAAGACGAGCGTAAGCAGCCTGAACATTAGCCTGAGATTAGATCCATTCAGGGACAGAGCTCATCCTGTCGCAAATGAGGTGCAACAACCAGCAAGCGAGGAGGCGATTGAAAGGAATGGAAGAACCTGTCGGTGATGAGACATAAGAACCTCCTGCAGCACGGAACACATCACACATAATGGGGAGGGTGCAAGAATCTGGATACGGCGGAAGGAGTCAGACATCAGCAACATGGCACAGCTCTTCGACAGTCACATGAGCCCCAGAACGAAATTCATCTCTCCCTCCCTCAGCACGTCACTCCTGAAGTGCTGGAGCCTCTTGCCAACGTTTGCATTGGCACCACATCAACGTGGCTGGCAGTTCAAAGTAGCAGAAGGGAGGTCTGGCACCCCTCTGACCTTCCCCCCTCCCCTCAAGACCTTACCTTCACTGATGGCTGAGCAGATAAAGCTCCATTCTTTCTGTCATCCTCATCCCATGCTCCCTCCTGATCCTCGGGCTCTGCGTTGTTATTGCAGCCTCCTAACTCCTCTTCCTCTTTGGGGACTCCTTCGCTGTTCAGCCCCTGCAGGAGTGCCACCACTGCCTCTGGCTTGGGCAGTTTAGTTATCTTAAAGTGTTTCTTATAATGGGGCGTGTCCTTGCGGATAAGCCTCTGTTTCTCCACTGGGAATGGTCGCTCTTCGTCTTCATCCTCATCCTCACTCCGTATTAGTGTGTCCTCAGCAAAGTGCACAGTGGGCTACAAAGGCAAAGCCCCAGAAAGGCTGTAAACCTCAGGCAACAGCCGTATCTGGAGGCAGTGCAGAAGCCTGCCGTCCCCCCACTACCAACACTGGCAAAGCCAGCGCTGCTGCTTTTGTGCTAAAGAAGATGCAGGAACACACATTAAAATCTCACCATACTTGCCTTTTTCCATATCAGCTCCTTCACCCAGACACATCTTCCGTCAGCTCCAAGGGTTGAGGGCACTCAAACCTGTAATGCTGATTTCCCCACAGTCCCTGCCTGGCTCCCACACTGTCCTTCCTGGTCTCCCAAGGACCCAGCTCCCACAGGTTGCCTGAACCTCTACTTGTACTTGGCTTCCACAGCCTGTATTTGCCTCCAGTGATGCCCAAATCACACTCTTTACATCCATTTACCATTTTCACCAAAACTTTCAAGTCCTTCCACTTTTTATCACAACTCTGCTGCAGTTCCTAGGCTCCTACCTCATTGTATTCCACTTCCACATCTTCCTCCTCTTGGTCAGCAGCTTCTTTATGCTCCTCTTCAGCTCTGGGCTTTGCCTCCTTCTCCAGTTCCTGCATCTCAGGCACCTGCCCATTCGGCCAGTTCCTCTCTCCCTCCTCTCCCTGCTCCTCTCCCCTGAAGTCAGCCGAGGCAGTGCTGTTGGAAAGGTGGGAGTCCTCACTGCGATTTGACATGCCGCTCAGCCTCTTCTCCTGAGAAGACGATTGTAAAAGTCAAGAAGGAAACCAAAGCAGCAGATGCAGGAATGCAGTGTGACTGGTGCGAGGTGGGGTATGGTCCAGTACCAACAGAACCAACTTATTCTTCAGGCTGCCCACTGATTTCCCCTCCAAGCCTGCCGCATCTCGCCTAGGTCCACCCCCGTTCCACCATCTGTGTAGGCATCTGTTCTTGGTATCACACCTGGACAGCAAGATGCCTCCTCCGAGCACTCCGTTCCCATCACTCTTTACTAGGAGTATCAGAGCCTTCTTTTCCTCTCCCTGTGTTATGACAAAAGTGGTACCAATGCACATAATTCCCCTTACACTGTTCTCTGTCTCCTGGTTGCATCTCTTGCTCTATCTCAGTGTCCCCAGCTGACACCACAAGGCATATTCCAACCCTTGGAATCCAGGCAATCCACACTCAGCCCCTTCCAGTCTTTCCCAGAAGTAAGTTCCTTATGCCTAGCTTACACACACCTGCCTGCCCACCCCCCAAGCCCGCTACGTGTTCTCTATGGTTGTCCATTTCTTAGTGAACAGCACTCACTTCTGAGTTGGGAGAATTCAGGTCCTGGTCAGGCTTTGCAGCAGACACCTCACTGCGCCGAACTTCAATCACTTTCTTCATAACCTTCAGCTCACTGGGATGAGGGGTTGCTCTGCGCTGTAAGCCCTACCAAAGAAAAACACCCAACAGTCAGAGCAGCATGTGCCATGCCTCAGGACCGACTCATTTCAAAAAACGTGTTTCATCAGAGCGCTAGAGCCCCAGCTGGACATGCCCTAAATGTCACGTTGCAGGATGTGACCTGGGCCTCTCCACTGCTACAGCCTGCAGCTGGGAAGAGGAAAGAAATGGAGGCAGAAAACACTTCTCAGAGCTCGCTCTGACATTATCCTGATCTCCCTTTGATAGAGGGATTGGGAGGAATTAGAGGGACAGGAAGTTTTAAATTACGCTTCAGGCTTAGTAAATGTGAAATTGTCAACACAGAAACTCCTAAAGGAACACACAGGTGGAATACCTTCTTAATCCCTCTGGTGCTTCTTAACATGTCTGACAAGCCTGTATGCTCTTGAAGAGCTACTGGAGAGAGTCCAGTGGAGGGCTACGAGGATGGTGAGGGGACTGGAACATCTCCCCTACGAGGAGAGGTTGAGGGAACTGGGCTTGTTCAGCCTGAAGAAGAGAAGGCTGAGAGGGAACCTTAGAAATGCCTACAAATATCTGAAGGGTGGGTGTCAGGAGGATGGGGCCAAGCTCTTTTCAGTGG
>Ga0181612_168012_pt1 | contig 11401 bp, 9 predicted proteins | sample HoacroProtozoa21_FD_119630 | JGI IMG/M metagenome (GOLD analysis project Ga0181612, IMG submission 119630) | Hoatzin crop microbial communities from Cojedes, Venezuel. Combined Assembly of Gp0051906, Gp0051904, Gp0051908
GGCCGGAGCCGCGGCGGGAGCGGGAGCTGCCGCTGCCACCGGGGCTGCCGCCGCCACCGGGGCGGGAGCGGCCTGTACCGGAGCCAGCGCTTCGTATTCATCCACCAGCATGGCCTCGCCATGCTCGACTTCCACTTCGTATGTTTTATCTTTCAGTGTAACTTTATATTTCATTTACTTTACCTCCCGAATGGATTTGAACCGCAGTTCGTTCAGCGGAATTCCCGTCGTATCTGCCACGATCGCCATGATCATTGCGGCATCGCGCGGATCGGTGTCGTACAGTTTCAGTTCTCCAGCTGTACCCGGAGCAGCGGGACCCGACGCCGCTCTGGTGACGGGCTCTTCGCTTTCCGCCGGTGCGGCTGTGACCGGGACCGCTTCGGAGGCATTCTTTTTCTGGGAGCTGACCATGATCTTACCCAGGATCATGATGACGAACATCAGCAGGATCAGTCCGAAGAAGACCACGAGGTAGCCCAGAAACGCCGCAATAAGGGCGTTGCCGGTTGAAATGTTTACTAAATCCTGCATCGTATCACTCCTCCGCCTCGCAGATCGTGTACTTCACGACCTTTTCCTCGTCGGCGCGGCGTTTCTCGAAGAAGTCTTCCGCCACCTGCGGGAAGGCAACGTAGCTGAGAACATCTTCTTCGCAGCGGCCGAGATCGCCCAGCTCTTCCTTGGCTTTCTCAAAGGTATCCGTCGGCAGGCTGTCGGCGTATCTGCCCTGGATGGGCTCGTCGCCGTTCAGGATCTTCTTCTGTACGTCGGGATCGATGGGAGCCGGGGTCTTGCCGTATTCGCCGCGGCAGTAGGCCTTCAGCTCTGCGCCTACGTTCTTGTATCTCTCGCCGGCCAGCACATTCTGCACGGCCTGGGTTCCCACCAGCTGGCTGGTCGGAGTGACCAGGGGAGGATAGCCCATGTCCTTTCGGACCTTCGGAGTCTCCACCAGAACTTCATCGAAGCGGTCGACGGCGTTCATCATCTTCAGCTGGCTGAGCAGGTTGGAAAGCATGCCGCCGGGGATCTGATAGACGAGGCACTGAGTGTCGGTGCTCATGGAGATCGGGTTGAGGGTTCCGTCGGCCAGATAATCGGCACGGATGGGTTTGAAGTAGTTGGCCATCTCAAACAGGAGCTTGTCGTCCAGTTTCATCTCGTAGCCCAGTTCCTTGAGTGTGTAGTACAGGGTCTCGGTGGCGGGCTGAGAAGTTCCGCCGGAGAACGGGGAGATGGCGGTGTCCAGCACGTCGGCACCGGCCTCGACGCCCTTGAGGTAGGTCATGAAGGCGGTTCCGGTGGTGGAGTGGGTGTGCAGGACCAGCGGCAGGTCGACCGCATCCTTGATGGCGGAGACCAGATCATAGCAGGCTTTCGGAGTCATGATGCCGGCCATGTCCTTGATGCAGATGGAACCTACGCCCATGGCGGCCATTTCCTTGACGAGCTTCACATAGTTGTCCAGGGTGTGGACCGGGCTCGTGGTGTAGGAGATCGCGCCGGAAGCCATGGCTCCGCTCTTTACGGTCTCTTCAATGGCAACTTTCAGGTTATCTACGTCGTTGAGTGCATCGAAGATTCGAATGATATCGATGCCGTTTTTGACGGAGGCACGCACGAATCTGCGCACGATGTCGTCCGGATAATGCTTGTAGCCCAGGATGTTCTGTCCGCGCAACAGCATCTGCAGCTTGGTATTGGGCATCTTCTCACGAATCTTTCTCAGTCTTTCCCAGGGATCTTCGTTCAGATACCTCAGGCAGACATCGAAAGTGGCTCCGCCCCAGCATTCCACGGAATAGAATCCCGCTTTGTCCATCGTTTCGAGGATCCCCTCGAATTTGTCGTAGGGCAGACGTGTTGCGATGAGCGACTGGTTGGCGTCACGCAATACGGTTTCGGTAAACTCAACTTTCATTCATTGCACCTCTCTCGTACATTTGATCTTTAAGCTTCCGCCCCCGGGATCCTGAGATCCCGGAGTGTTTTGATAAGAAACTTAAAAAAATTAAAAAATTAATTTACTTTTAATATTAAAACTTATTTTATATAGAGTTGTCAACCGAATAGGGAGCGATTTCAGGCCTGTTTCAAAGTCTATTTTTTGTCAATTAGGCATTTCAACCAAATCTGACTAAATATTTTCTATGACTAACACCCCGGAAATTTACATTCCCCGCCTTGACGGGGCAAAAATCCGCGGTATGATTAAAGTAGAGAATGAATGAAAAAGCTTTTGAAAATCTTTCGGATATTGGAGGTTATCAAATGTCAGAAGATCTTATAAGGCTTTATACGGCCCGTGTTCCGGAGGATCCGGAGGAACGAAGCACCAAGATAAAGAAGCTTCTGAAAGTTCACAACAGGCTGTATAAGAAGACCTTGGATCAGGACAGCAGGGATAACGATACGGAGCAGAAATGATCATCGGGCAGGACTTCGGTCCTGCCTGAATCTTTCTGCCTGCGGGTAAACAAAGAGGACGAGCGGCTGCTCGTCCTCTTTTCTTTTCAGGCATCTTTTTTCTTCTTTTGTATTCTTTTTTCCAGCTCTTCCTGGTAAAAAGTCTCACTCAGCTCCACATACCGCTCCAGCTGCTCCCGGAGGGGAACATTGGGTGTGGTAAAGGGGAACATGAAGTGGATCTTCTCGGCGCGTTCCTCGGCGCCTTTCCGGATGCTGGCCTTGAGACCCTCGTAGCGGACTACGACTTCATTTTCCTTGGCGAACTTCTTGACTTTCGCCACGAGGTTCAGCGAGTAGAACACGTCGATGACGAACACTCCGTAGAAGAAGCCGATGACCAGACAGAAGGTGAGGTTGTTGGCAAGCCAGGTCAGCGCCTCCAGAATGTGCGGGTGCACAAGGTAAATATATACCGCTCCCAGCACGGCCCAGAAGAAGGAGAACAGCGGGCAGATGATGCCCTGGATGTTCCCGGGCTGATCGGAGTAGTCCCAGAGTTTTACCTTCAGACCCTTAATGAAGATCAGACCCGCGATGTACTCGATGAGCGTCATGGCGAGCATCATCAGAATGATCAGCACGATATTGCGGACCACCGCGTTGCCGATGGGGATCTCCACGCTGGCCATCAGATACAGGGCGGTCAGCCCGAAGCCGTACAGCGGAAGATAGGGACCCACCAGAAATCCGGGGTTGATCCACTTGTGTTCGGGGTTTGAACCGCTGAAGAATTTGCGGAAGACCAGCTCGATGCACCATCCGATCAGGCTTCCCGCAAAGAAGATGAACAGTAGCTTGACAAACAGTTCCATTGAAAAAATCGACCCTTTCCTTATTTGCTCCTAAAATCTATAACATGGAATCCTTAAAGAAATGTTAGGGTTATTATGGTAAAGGAGATCGTTGAAAATATCAATATGCAGATCGGGAAAAAATGTCTGATTTTCACGGGCGGCAGGATCTTTTGGACCCTGCCGCCCGTGAAACTTGTTCTTATTTGTTTTCGATCAGTCCCAGGATCCCCACCATGAACACTTCGGCCATCCTTGACATCTGATCTAAGGGAATATCCATCCCGTCCTTTGCCCACTGATTGGTCATGCTGCTCAGGGATGTGGCGATGAACCGGATGATGAAATCCATGTCCTCGTGGTCTTCCGGCAGGCCGGCCTCTTTATGGTAAAGGCTGGATATGAGCTTCCACAGCTGATAATTCTGCTCCCGGCTGAACTCGCTGGGGGCATTCTGCCCGTTCATTCTTGCCGTCTGGCAGTAAAAGTCCCTGTGCTCGAGCATCCTCTCCAGACACATGCGAAGTACATTGTCCCACTGGGAGGACGGATGAGACACCAGGTGCATTCTCATCGGCACATAGAGGTCCTGTGAGATCGTCCATTCGATCAGTTCCCTAAGATCTACAAAGTGATAGTAGAAGGTACTGCGGCTGATCCCCACCTGATCGGTCAGTTCGGAGACCAGAAGAGAATCGATCTCTCTGGTCTTTGCCATTTCCATCAGAGTATCGGAAAGCTTTTTCTTTGTTTCATCGGATTTCAATCGTCATATCCCCTTTAAAAAAGACCCATCCGGAGAAAGAGTCTTGCCTCCGGATGGGATAACAGTAGCAGAAATTGCCGATTTTCTCAATCAGCTTTTGTAAGTTGCGGGCTTTTCTCCCTTGAGCTGAGATACCTCATCCCGCAGGCGGGCGATCTCTTCGTCCTTTCCGGCGTTCATGGCTGCTTCTCTGTAAATATCGTCTTCGGTCTTTCCGCCGGAGGATTTTCCGGACTTTTTGGAGCCTTTTCCGGCTTTTTTCACTTTGTTCCGGAAGATCTTGGCGAAGATCGTGAAGAGAAGGGCTGCACAGGCCAGAAGGATCAGGGCGGTAAACTGCTGTCCGCCTCTCCATTCATAGCTGCCGTCCGCGAGCTTGACTGCGCAGGTGAGATCGTTGTACTTGAACACGATTCCGATCACTACGCCGCATGCCGCCAGGATCGTGGAGAGAAGTCCGGAAACGAAACCGGTCTTTCTGCCGCCGGAAAACGCACTGGTGATTCCGAAGATTCCGCCGAGCAGACCGAAGAGGCTGCCCAGAAGCAGGAGCGCATATCCGGCAAGGCGGGAAACGACTTCTCTTGTGGTGGCTACACCGCTGAGATCCAGATACTCCTGACCCTTGTCGCACAGGGCTTCGCAGGCGTCGAGGTCGACGTGCTGGTTTCCGCGGTAGGTGACAACGTTGCCGTTTTCATCGTGCTGATACGGATCAAAGCTTCCGCCCAGCAGCTCCAGCAGGCCGGGAACGACCTTTTCACCGCTGTTGACGCGGTCGGTCTCGCTCATGCCTTCCAGAAGCTGATACATGCCGTCGACCAGCTGTCTTTCACCGTCTTCATAGACCGTCAGCTGTGCATCGCCGTCAGCCAGCTGCTGCCGGCCGTCAGCCAGCTGCGCTTCGCCGTCGGCCAGCTGTCCTTCGGCATCGGCCAGCTGCGCTTCACCGTCGGCCAGCTGTCCCTCGGCATCGGCCAGCTGCTGCTTGCCTTCTTCCAGGGCCACCAGACCGTCCTCGTATTCCTTCAGCTTTGCCTGGCCGGCCGCGACATAGTCGCTCATCCACTGCGGGAAGTCGGTTACGTCTGCCGGGATCTCCAGACCCAGGTTTGCCGCCAGAGGACGAACCACTGCGGTGAACCAGGCTTCCGCGGTGTCGAATCCGGGGAGATTTGCAAGGCTTCCGTCACGGAAAGCGATGTACTGCTCCAGATAAGGCATGAGGGGCTCGATCTTTGACAGCGCTTCCTTGCCTTCATTGTAGGCATCGGTATTGGCGTCGATCGTAGCCTGGCCTTCCGCGAGGGCCTGCTTTCCTTCGTTGTACTGGGCATAGCCGTCGGCCAGCTGCTGTTTGCCGGCGTTGTACTGGGCATAGCCGTCGGCCAGGGTCTGTTCGCCCTCGGCCAGCGTGACGACACCATCCTCATAGGTGGCGACGCCGTCGATATAGGTCTGCTCATTTTCCCTGAGCTGAGCGATGCCGTCCCGGGCGGTCGCCAGACCGTCCTCCGCCGTCTGTCCGTCGATGGTCTTGTAGTCCTTGATGTTCATCGCGTCCTGAACACCGTTGACTCCGGCCACCAGACCGAACACGGAAGCTGCGATCAGCAGCAGGCTCAGCAGGATCCGAATAAACTTTTTCATGGGATCTTTCCTTCCTTTTTTTATTTTTCTCCTTTTATTTCGGGAGCTGACTTCGTAGTATCATCCATATCTCAACCAAAATTCAACTTTTCCGGGCTTTTTGAACAACGCTTCCCGATTGTCTGAAAATTCTTGAGGCACCGCCGAAAAAAGTTTCAAATTGGATAAACTTTATTATGTCATCTATCTATTATGTAATTTCATGTTAGACTCAACTATATTATTAATGAATAATTTATTGGTGATTTTTATATGCTTCAGATCAAAAATATAAAGAAAGAATACAGAACGGGATCGCTGGTCCAGCAGGCACTGGACGATGTGTCTCTGAACCTGCGTGACAACGAATTCGTCGCCGTGCTGGGACCTTCGGGCTCCGGCAAGACGACGCTTCTTAATATCATCGGAGGACTGGACCGCTACGACAGCGGAGACCTGATCATCAACGGGGTCTCCACGAAGCAGTACAAGGACCGGGACTGGGATTCCTACCGGAACCATACCATCGGTTTCGTGTTCCAGAGCTACAACCTGATCCCGCACCAGACGCTGCTGTCCAACGTGGAGCTGGCCCTGACCATCTCCGGCGTCTCCCGGGCCGAGCGGAAACAGCGGGCGGAAGAGGCTCTGACGAAGGTGGGACTGCGGGACCATATGCACAAGCTGCCCAATCAGCTGTCCGGCGGACAGATGCAGCGCGTGGCCATCGCAAGAGCCCTCGTCAACGACCCGGACATCCTGCTGGCCGACGAGCCCACGGGCGCCCTGGATTCGGACACCAGCCTTCAGGTCATGGAGCTGCTCAAGGAGGTGGCGGAGGACCGCCTGGTGGTGATGGTCACCCACAACCCGGAACTGGCCGAACGCTATGCCACCCGCATCGTGCGCCTCCGGGACGGCCGCATCACCGACGACAGCGACCCCTTTGTTCCGGAGGGAGCGGAGGAGCCGGGCGTGCACCGGAATCTGGGAAAAGCCTCCATGGGCTTTCTCACCGCTCTGTCCCTGAGCTTTAAAAACCTGCTGACCAAGAAGACGAGGACTCTTCTGGTGGCCTTTGCCGGATCCATCGGCATCATCGGCATCGCCCTGATCCTGTCATTATCCAACGGCGTCAACAAATACATTAAGGATACGGAAGAGGACACCCTCTCGGAATACCCGGTGGAGATCCTGGAAAACAGCTTCAGTCTCTCTTCGCTTCTCGGCACCACCGCCGGGGCAGAGCAGGCAGACTCCCAGGGGGCGGAAGTCACGGAGATCAAAATGGTGGGCGACCTGCTGTCGGCTCTGGATTCCAACGACCTGGGCTCCCTCAAATCCTATCTGGATTCCGATCAGACCGAGATCGACCAGTACGCCAAGGCGGTGGAGTACAGCTACGACATCGACCCCATGATCTACCGGATCGACGGGGATACGCTCCGCCAGGTCAATCCCAACAACTCCTTCGACTCGCTGGGACTGTATTCCTCCGGAAGCCTGTTTTCCTCCCAGATGATGCTCAGCGTTTTCAGCGCCATGCCCGAGGAGAGCAGTCTGTACATGGACCAGTACGACGTCAAGGCCGGACACTGGCCGGAAAATTCCGATGAGTGCATCGTGGCCCTGACGGAAAACGGCGTCGTCTCGGATTTCGTCATCTACACCCTGGGGCTCCGGGACGCGGACGAACTGGACCAGATGATCGAGGACATCTCGGAAAACCAGACGGTGGTCTCCGACGGGGAGAACGCGTCCTGGCACTATGAAGATCTGCTGGGGACCGAATTCCGGGTGGTCAATCCCTGCAACTGCTATACTTTCGATACGGACAGCAACGTCTTTATCGACCGGTCTTCCGATACCGATTATATGAAGCTTATGGCCGAAGACGGGCGGACGCTGAAAGTCGTCGGCGTCGTGCAGCCCCGAGAGGATGCCAGCGCGGCCATGCTGGACATGGGTCTGTGGTATCCGTATTCTCTCATCGAGGAACTGGGGGACGAGGCGGCGGACAGCGCCGTGGTTAAGGCTCAGATGGCCTCTCCGGACATCAACGTCCTCACCGGCAAGGCCTTCGGTGACGAGGAGAGCGGCTTTGATCTCGGAAGCCTCTTTTCCATCGACGAAAGCGCCCTGACCGACGCCTTCTCCTTTGATGCTTCGGGCATGGGAACGGATCTTTCCTCCGCCTTTGATCTAAGCGGGATCGACCTGTCCTCCGTGATGCCCTCGAACGAGGAGCTGATCGCCTCCATGATCGGAAACCTGGATCTGCAGGTGGACGACGCGAAGATGCAGCAGGCCGTGGGCGAGATCGTTCAGGGCTATCTCGGCTACCTGGCGGCAAACGCCGCCGGCAGCTTTGCCGACGTGCCGGGCTCCATCCAGGAAATGCTGGACTCCGACCAGAGCCGGGAGATCATGAGCCGCCACATGAGCGAGATCTTCAGAGCCAATTCCGCCGCGGCCATCAACAGTGCCCAGCTGACCCAGGTGGTCTCCGCGGTCTTTGAGGGATACCGGAGCTACGCGGACGCCAACGGCCTGAGCGAAAACCCGCTGCAGGGCCTTAACATGCTGAACTACCTTCAGACTTCCGAAGCGCAGAATATCGTTCAGAATCAGCTGATGAGCATTCTGCAGGGGGTCGCGGACGGCGTTTCCGTCACCTCGGAGCAGTTGTCTTCCATGACCCGGGAGCTGGTGCAGAACTACACCAATATGCTGCTGCCGGACTCCCAGAGTCTGTCATCGTCCTTCGTGGATTATATGAATACCGAAGAAGGGAAGGCCCTTGTCGCCAAGGCCATCTCCTCCGCCGTGAGCGCCGATTCCATCGAAGAGCAGATGAGCGATTCGTCCAATGCCTCCGAGGCCGCCACCCAGGCCGCCATGCAGGCGGTGATGACCCAGATCGGACAGAACATCGCCTCGTCCATCGCCTCCTCCATCGGAAACCTGGCCTCCGGCCTGAACGTGGACGCCGATTCCTTTGCCGAAGCCTTTTCCATGAACATGGACGAGTCGGAGCTTCAGTCCATGCTCACGGCCTTCATGAGCACGGGGTCCGCCAGCTACAAGAGCAACCTGGCCTCCTTCGGCTACCTCGACCGCTCCTCGCCCAGCCAGATCACCATCTATCCGCTGGATTTCGAGGCCAAGGAAGAGATCAGCAATATTATCGAAGAATATAACGAAAAGATGCAGGAAGAAGGGCAGGAGGAGAAGATGGTGACCTACACGGATCTGGTGGGGGTCATGATGTCCTCCGTCACCAAGATCGTGAACATCATCAGCTATGTGCTGGTGGCCTTCGTGGCCATCTCCCTGATCGTCTCCTCCATCATGATCGGCGTCATCACCTACATCAGCGTGCTGGAGCGCAGAAAGGAGATCGGCATCCTCCGGGCCATGGGCGCCTCCCGGAAGAACATCGGCCAGGTATTCAACGCCGAGACCTTCATCACGGGACTGCTGGCCGGCGTCCTGGGCATCCTCATCAGCCGGCTGATCCTGATCCCCGGAAACGCGGTGATCCACAAGCTGGCCGACTCCACCCAGGTCAATGCCTATCTGCCGGTGCGCGCGGGGGTGATCCTGATCCTGCTCAGTGTGGTCCTGACCCTGATCGGCGGACTGATCCCGTCGAGAAAGGCGGCCAACAGCGATCCGGTGACGGCCCTGAGAACGGAATGATCCGAAGAAAAAACAAGTCCGGGAGCGGCGGTGTGCAGAGCACACTCAGCCGCTCCTTTTCCGTGCCCGAAGCGGGGAAGATGGGGATCGGAAAGGGCAAAATGCGGTCCTTCGGAAAATCCCACATCTTGTGCGGAACGGGGAAGAGGACCCCACTGATTAGTGTAAAAAGCCCGAAAAGGCCCTTTTTAGCCCACTAAATTGTTAACAAATTTATAATTATTACAAAAATGTTTCATATTTGTTGTAAACGTATAAAATAAATGATAAAATTCAGTCGTCAACCACAATGGGACAAAACGGAAAGGAGTTTTCATTCCATGAAAAAAACACTTAGCTTAGTTCTTGCTCTGTGCCTCGTAGTGGCACTGGTGTTCGCACTGGCAGGATGCGGCAGCGATGACGCCGCCGACAGCACCGCCACCGCAGAAGCAGCAGGTTCTGTTTACAGCTACACCTGGTACAATGCCAGCAATGAAGTAGACGGATCCGGCACCTACACCTTCACCGACAGCAAGCTTCTGGCTTCCTCTGTTGCCAACGATGCAACAGGCGCCGTCATTGCAAGCGTTGCTTACGATGAGACGGGTGTCAACGGTGTGATCTCCGATGCTTCCGCCAACGTGATCGGCTCTGCCGTTGCCGAGTACAACGAAGCCGGCCAGCTGACCAAGATCACCAACTACGACACCAATTCCGCCGTGACCAGCACCGTGACCTTCACCTATGATGAGGCAGGCACTCTGGTTCAGAGCGACACCACCGACGCTTCCGGCGCATGGACCGGCTGCAGCATGTTCGCAGCGGCCTGATCTGACCGGCACACGGTAAAACAGCAAGTAAAGACCCGAAAGGCACGACATCTCCGTCGTGCCTTTTTTATTTATATTTCATATTAATAAATATCTGTCAGGAGGGCCCGAAAAGGGCTTTTTCCCGCCCAAATCCGGATTTTGTAAAGACTGCACAAAAAAACTTTTTCAAATTGTGCAACTTTTCGAAATCCTTTTTATTTTCACGGTTTTTCCGAAAAATCCCTTCGGAAAAATCGACAAACCTCACAAAATTTGCCAGTTTTGCCTTGCGAGTTTACATAATTTTGGAAAAGGGCGATTTTTGTTAATTTGGCCGCCGGCCGGCGGATTTTATCAAACTTCCGACCCGAGGGTTTGTGCAATTCTCCCGATTTGTGCGAAAAATCCGAACTTTTATCGTCAAAAAGGGTTCTTTGAGCCCGAATTGTGTGAATTTGACATTATTTTGTAACCATGTTAAAGTATGGGACGTTCAAAACGGGAGGCACAAGATTCCGTTTGAAATTTCGTCTATAAATGTATGGACACCAAGCAAAAAAGAAAGGAAATCTGGTAATTTATGCGTAAAAAATCCATATCTGCAGCAGTTGTCACGATGGCTCTGGCCGCAGCGTTGATTTCACCCGCCAGTGCCGCCTGCTACGGCGCGGCTACCGTTACCGGAAACACCGTCAATGTGCGATCCAATGCGTCGACCTCCAGCGAGGTGCAGGGAACTGCCAATGCGGGAGACGTCGTCATTATAGAAGGAAACTCCAACGGCTTTCATAAAGTCGTATTAAACGGCAAAGAGGGATGGATCGCGGATCAGTACCTCAGCTACATGAACGATGCAGACGGCAATTTCGGTACAGCCTATGTCACAGGCTCCGACGTCAACGTCCGGTCCACCCCGTCCACGGACGGCTCCGTAGTCACCACCTGTCCCGCCGGCACGGCCGTACAGGTCATCGGCGTGAGCGGAAGATGGTACAAAGTTTCCGTCAACGGCAGCCAGGGATACATCCTGGGCAAGTACGTAAGCTATACCGGTGCCCCGGCGTCCTCTTCGACGGCAGCCGCCAGCACCTCTTCCTCTTCGGGAAGCGATACGCAGTACCGCTACGTCTCCGGCAGTGAAGTCCGGATGCGCTCCGGTCCTTCCACCGCCTCCGAGATCCTGGGCGTGTTCGCCGCGGGAACCAAGGCGATCCTCAATTCCGCCAGCAACGGATGGGCCAACATCA
>Ga0181612_175856_pt1 | contig 11401 bp, 3 predicted proteins | sample HoacroProtozoa21_FD_119630 | JGI IMG/M metagenome (GOLD analysis project Ga0181612, IMG submission 119630) | Hoatzin crop microbial communities from Cojedes, Venezuel. Combined Assembly of Gp0051906, Gp0051904, Gp0051908
CTCTCATGGTAAAAAATTTGTTCCTTGTATACAGTCTAAACCTACCCTCTTTCAGTTTAAAAACCATTACTCCTTGTCCTATTGCAACAGGCCCTGCTGAAAAGATTTTCCCCGTCTTTCCTGCAGGCCCCCTTCAGGTGTCCCCGCAGCCTTGTCTTCTCCAGCTGAACAGCCCCAACTCTCTCAGCATTTCTTTGTAGGAGAGGTGCTTCGAAAATATCATGATGGCTGATACTTCCTCCACAGTAGGCAACACACAAAGTGAAAGTTCAGGTGTTTGTTGTCGTACCTTACCCTTCGTGTATCTAGGAAAGAATGAACAGAGTGGTGAAACATAAGGTTGTATGTGAAAAGGCTATCAACCCGTCCACCCTCTTGTCCACAGAAAATGTGCATATGAAAAAACCTCATAGCAATTATCTATTGAAAATTCAAGAGCAAATTTGCTGTCTTGAAGAAGTCTCCCAAATCCCACAACCAGTTGCAGAGAGCCAGAGTTAGCAATGTCTCAGCAGAGTTATGGATGTCTCAGCGGTGACTTCATTTAGGCAAAAGCGGTAAGTCAAAGGTGCTTTATAAAATTTAACTGTATTTAAAATTATCAGTATTTAACCATAGTTTGTTCAGAGTGGAGAACATCATGTTTTCACTTAGTAAATATTCAGTATTTGATCCACACACACAAAATAAATCTGCAATTTAGTTCAGTGGACATAAAGATTATATGCTATTGCCTTTTTTGTTGACAGAATGATCTGAGCAAAATTACATTCTGTTGACAAAAATGAAATGAAATGTAGTTGTTGAATACTTTGCAAAATGAATATATAAATAAAGCATTCACAGAAGAGGAATGGCAGTTATTGAAAGCTTATTTTAAAAGTAGGATATTTTAACTCACAGATGATTTTCACTACTCTACAGGATCTCACAGAACTCCCTCAATTCAGAATATGCTTTTGGTAAGACTGTTCATAGTAGTCTTCATACTGGGTAAGGAGGCAGAAAATTTAAGCCTGGCAAAGACAACGTAATTTTAGGCTTAGGTAATAAAGTTTCAAAGTAGTCAGGCTTTCATTTTGCAAATCAAAAACCTGCAGGTGAGGGGAAAACAGTATCAGTTATTTCCGTTTTAAACCAAAGGAAAAGGTGATCCCTTGGCTCTGGCTCCCTGCAAGGGTCCTTGTAACACCAGCAGGTAGATAACTAGCTGCACCCAGCCATCTGAAGCTTCTCTGTCTTTGATTTTTAAGGTTCTTCGGGCAAATACATTTTCACTGTTGCATTCGGTGCTGGAGCAAGTGTTTTCCACCCTGCTCATTTAGCAAGTTTTATACACTAAATCCAAGAATTACTTACCACTGCATTGGACACTTTCTTTTTCAGCAGTTTTTCTGGCAAGCGTTTCAATACTCAACATTTTTTCACTGAAGACATAAACCTATGCTTCAGAAGAAATGAAAAAATTGAAATATGTTTTCAAACTGTAGCCCAAATCCTGTAGCTTCCTTTCAGACTTCCAAAGTCAACAGATCTTTCACCTGAGCGAAGAGTGCTAAAACAAGGCCTTGCAAAATGAACATAGATCAAATAAGCTCTTTAGGTTTGTTTTGCAGATGTTTTTTATAGACATGGCTATGGACGAGGTTCTTATTATAGAAGATACAAGAAAACTGGGGGGAGGAAGAAGGCTGAAATATATCTGTTAAAGCCTTTTTATAAACAGAAACTATTTGCAGCTTGTGGTACTAAATCTACTGCCCTATAATTTTTATAGTCATTAACTGCTATATTTCTTGTGACCACTTGGGACACTGTGACACACCTATAGAGAAAAAAAGTTTGGGTATGACTCTCCAAAGTGGTCTACCGCTAGAAACATACTAGACTCACACTAACTCTGTTTGCTGTAATTATGGCAGCTTGATAGACACAGGCCTTTGGGAAGGCCTTATGTTATACACCCAAGACAACGGAAACTATGTTCAAGTGCATTATTATACATGATGAAGCTTACATATATCAAAATAGAGAGTTATTTTAAAAATATTAAAAATATGGAAAAATAAAATCTAGCCTTTTCCTGTGACAAAATCAAGACTGGTGTTCCATTTCAGAACATTTTTAGAGGTTTGTTACTGGATTATTTCATAGTGTCATTCAAAAATAATAATACACGCACATTTGGCCAATTGCCAACAGTGTATACAAAACTTTGATTATGTAACTTTCATGAATAGGAAAGACTTAATAATCTACATTATTGACATTAGATATAGTATATATAAGAAAGAACATGCTTGCCAGAGCTCTGTACAATTGAATCACATTTTCAGCAACAACATGGAACAAATGTACGTATGCATACATGGGTGGTTTGATATTCATACAGAATTATGTTAAGCTGAAATTCAACAGATAAAAAATTAAAGTGCTAACTATCTACTAAGTAGTGTTGCATATGAGATTTCTTAACCTTTTCTTCTCCCAGTGTAAAAATGTATGCAATGTAAAAGGGCAACTAATTGAACGTTGCCGTAGGAAGGAGTTATTCATCTTTCAAGAGAGCTGATAGAAAATACTTCTTCTCTTTGCACCTTCTCTTTCTTACAGAGATATTGCACATAATCTCTAAATTATTTCCTCATGTCACCTGACTGTTATGAGGCATTATTTTTGGTCACCAATGGACTACTATTTTGCTACTTCAAGCTTATATGAAATACGAAAAGACAGTATCACATGTTAAAGCAATTATTTCCCTAAGAACTGTTCAAATCAGTCAGAAAGGCTGAGAAAAGCTGTCTTTTTTTCCCATTCCTGTTAAAATCAGACAGTTTAGCTAGGTGCCCTCACAGCTGCCTTTTAGTTAGAGAAATGTACACTTACTGCCTTGCATGTGATGCAAAATCTTACCCATCCAGTTATCTTCTTGGTTAGCCTTTTGGGTGAATTTTCTGCAACTTATTATTTAAATAGACAGAAGTTATTGGGTTTTGCTTGAGACTGTAAAACTACCATCTAGAGCCAAATGCAAAGTCACATCAGCAATGTGTAAGTTTCCCAGGCAGCTCTACCAAAGTACCATGATCATCCTAATGACCTGCTGTTTTGCCTGGGACATTAAGTGAGCCAAAAGCCTTAACCAAGCCAGATGATGTATTCATTGTGAGCAGGACATAGGAGTCCAGTACAGAGGATTCCCATAAATTTGGCCTGGTGCCAAAAAGGAGAACAGCAAGGTATCGATTTGACCAAAATACGTATATGGTATGAAGAAGCAAAATTAAAAGAAACCTTTCCCACACAGCAGAAAGACTAGATATGCAGTAGGAGACCTTAAAAGTATTTTCAACCTAAATTAATATAAGAAGCTGAGATAAACACCGTGAAATTTTACTACATCTAAGCAAATGCAAGCAGAAATTACTTAAGAGTATCAAGGACAATGACAGATCCTCAGAAGGGTACAAGAAACGGTTCTTTAAATTATCAGTCAAAAAACATCCTTTAAAAAAGCTCATCAATTATTTGAAGAACAAAATAAAATATATGCCTTTTCAGCCATTCTCCTATCCACTCATCAGAAACCCTTCAACTAGCATGAAAAAATCAAAGACAGTACAGGTATATTTAGATAATACCGGTACATTAGATAGTCCTAATTAATAGGCAGCTACTATTTGTGTAATAGCTTCAAACGTCCTCAAGCTCACTGCAAGAGCTTGCAAATTAGTTTAACTTTGTAGTGTCCCTAACGTGTTTTGATGGCAGAGAAGTTACACTTAGTTTTACAGGTCTTCTGTGAGAAATAAATGCTAGACTCATGTAAATTACAAATGTATGTGCAGTTTCTAAAAACACACGGAATTTTGTATGTCAGAACAAAGACAGATTAGAAGTCATTTGACAAACTTCAATAAAATGTGACCACTGTGCACAACCAACTAAACAGAGAGAAAAAGTAAATGAAAGTGCAACGAGAAGAATCAGTACTTCAAAAAGGTTGCATAAAATCTTAGAGTAAAGCAATAAATAACAAGAATCAAGAATGCTGTGATAAAAATGAATGAAAAATAAAGCACAGGATGAAATTATAAATAATAAATGATTACAAACACATAAAGAGTAAGAAGGTGGTAAAGGAGGCTGTGGATTCCTTGAGGGAAGGTGAAGGAACAAAGCATCAGACAATGTAAATATGGCTGGGAAAATGAATTGCTAGAATGAGAGAAAGATTTTCAAGGTGAAAGGAAATAACAACTAGAAATGGAGTTAAAAGATGTACCAGAATAAATGCGGAAGCAAGAAAGGAAACATTTGGTGTAACTGAAAATACAAACTCTCTGTAACTAGGAGACGTAGCATCCCAACACTGCAAAGTAAAGACCAGCTGAGAGAAACACTCCCAAAAAAAACATTCAAAACAGGAATTATTGACCTTGTGTTTATTTACTGACATAAAAGGCAGAGTAATATCCTTCTCCATAGGCATGGCTTAGTCTGCAGTGGCTGAAAGAAATACATCTAACTGAAATACTGGGATTCTCATGTAACAAAACTGCTGGCTGTTATTAAAGGTAGATCCAAAGAACATAAACGAAGGAATTAGAACTGGCTTGTATTTATTTGGTTTGAACTGGAATATCTATTATCTTCTGCAAAGCTATCAAGAGTCTGAGTTCCTTCCTCAGTTTTTAAGAATTGGGGTTAATATCCGCTTACTACCTCAGACTTAATACATTGCTAAGACTTCATGTGTCAGCTTCATATTTAGATAAATAATAACAGAAAGCACAACAAAATGTTCTCTATTGTTTCTAACCTTCTGCAAAGCCTTCTGCATCATTAGGATTTCCATTTTGATAGGAGGAGACAAGAAACACTAGCCAGATGTTATTTCAGACTGTTAAGCCATGATTAGCTCAAGGAGTCTTACAAAATTTTCCCATCTTTTGGACTCTAGATTTGCTTTCTTCATATGGTTCCTTCACCCAAGACATGTTAATTAACTGTTCTGATATCTTTAATTAAAGCCATATTAGTACTGAGACACCTAATTTTTGGAGTCCTCATGTTTGTACCTCTTAAAGGCCTTAGTGAAAAGTCTTATCAGGAATGTGGGTCATGCTGCCATTAGAAACTTCAGCAGCAATGCACCCAATTGTGTCTTCCATAATTTTTAATGGGTTTTAAACCTGCCTCTTCCTTGGGAAAGAGGGTATGAAGTAATCTCAGGGTCACCATAGTACTGATTTTACTTTCATGTGCATTTGGGATTGTTGTAGTAAAAAAACCCAAAGCCATTGTAAACCACAATAGAAGGCACAATTTTGCACTTTGCATTCAAAAATTGAACCAGTATTCTGAAGCCAGATGACCTAACTGTTTGTTAGTTGGTACATTCTTCTAAGTAATAAACAAGAAGAGATACCCAGAAGAAATTAATTTTGCTCTACTTATTGTATTGCTTGTCATGATGGTAGAGACACTAATTCTGCAATTCTTGAAGGAATACTTTCTTAGGAGGCTATATTCTTCATTTCAAGAACAGGAAGCTAATTGTAGGAAGTATTCTTGTTACAAGGACATCATGGCTTTTTATCATGAGTTTATGGAGAGATACAGGTTTTATAAAAATGCATATTCACATTTTGACTTCAAAGATAGTCAGCATACCAAGAGAACTTCCACAGACCTGCAAACTACATTCCTACACTGGCGGTCAACACTTGTAGTTCCATCTAAAATATGTGCAGACAAATAGGATTTTTTGTGAAGATATGTGAACCTGTAGGCAAAAAAATGCATGATTACTGTTCATTTCATCAGCTGGCAGGAATCTGCACAGGTTACAAGTCCCTATCATTTTATGGTATTATTTTAGGGACGTTCATTTTTAAAAGCTAGAAAAACATTACATAAACAAAATGAACATCCTTCCATCCCCAACAGTATGAGGTGATAGATCTTTTCTTTCAGAAAAGGACTTAACAATTAATTTCTTCCACAAGTAAATGTGACCTCTCACAAGGTATATTTGATTCCACAGTAATCCATCAATTTTTAAAAAAACAAAGCTGTAAGAGTTTTTCAATATATTTGGGGATAAATAGCATGGGCTAAAGAAAGCTTTTGAAGTACCAGCACAACATATTTTTTCAAAATGATGTGCTCCTAGAGGGACTGATTCAAATAAGTATACACATTGTGGAAGAAACACATTTTGATGAACGATCTCAGCACAGAAGAAATTTGTTGCAACAGGATAGACTTCAAAAGATTATACTGTATTAACTGTACTTCAATTTAGGATTTGAGGGGTTTATACTCTTAAAAAAAAATCCTTTCCTTATCAGCGGAAACTATTAATATAATTAAAGTTGGATTTTTGTATCACGCTGTACTTTCATTTTTCAATTGAATTTTAACCAAAACCTGCCCAGGATTTTAAAGGATTCACGTTAATCCAACTCACACAGTTGTTTGCAGTGGCAAAGAAATGTTACAACACCCACTAGAGCTACTGTGGATAAGGTGACGTATCAATTCAGTTCCCGACTTTTATGAAGGCTATAACTCACCTAGCAGGCTTTATTTAATTCCTTGTCGTCTGGAATGCCCAATGTACATGACTTTCTACCGGTGTCCACTCCATGCAGATTTTGCATACATACATACACGATCTCCTTTGCGGTGGGGAGTTCAACACTCAAGTGTTTGAAGGGCGAGGGATGGCATGGCAGGGAGGATATTTCTGTTGCAGAAAAGATTCAGCAGTGTGACTAATACACAGCCTCCAAGGCTTACATGTTCAGGAGCCTTCATACTTCCTCTCCCAGAGTTGTTCACAATTAAGAGAACAAAGAGTTCAAGGAAATTTGTATGGCGTTTTACAAGAACACAGTGATTTCTCCGTTTACTGTAAATTTCACCTTCTATCAAAGTGCTGGCTTTCACCATAGTTTTCTGCCATTACGTTTTTCATGAAAAAATCTTTCACTTTCCATCCCTGCTCCTCTTCCAAGAGTTGGACAACACTTCAGTCTTCATGTGTATGGATTATTTCAGCAACTAGCTAGTGTAAGGAATAACTCAAATGCTAGGAAATGCTAGAATTGAAGCTGACCATGGTCTTAACTGTGGTCCTACAATCTGGCATTTCTTGCTGCACACTTTGGTGGAATAACTCAAAGAATCATCTTGGAACAAAAAGAGGCCCTAATCCAGGAATTAAGCTGGAGGGTGATGGTTATACCTGAGAGAAATGGTAGATGTTCTCAGTGAAGTATAAACAATTAGAGATGTTTAGCCTCTAGTCCTTCTAGTATTTTCCCAAATATACTCTTAGTAGAGACAGAATCAGAAGGTGCACTGGCAAATGTTAGTATTGGCAGTTTTGTCTTTAAGTTATTCCAATTTTAATGTAGTGATGTGGTTTTTCTCATTTATTTTTCATTTTTCATGGGAATAGCTGTCAAAATCCAGATATAACTCAAGGTGCCAGGAACATAAGACCTCATCTCAATCCCTCCTTAGGCTCCTTCCAGTTGTTGCCCACCTCTGCTCGCCGTGAAATTTCTCTTGTTTCCAGAGGGTTGGACTAGATGACCCACAGAGGTCCCTTCCAACCCCTACCATTCTGTGATTCTGTATTTCTGTGATTCTGTGATAGGTGGATATCTACAATATGTGCTATGACTTCTATGTCTTACTTTTCCTATAGCCCATAAGACAGTAATACTTGAAAAGTATCTGTGTAACATTATTCAGTTTCTGCTGGTTTTATCAGTAAATTTAAAGCCAGTCACATAGACTCTGGTATTCCTATTTTGCTGTTGAATAAATCTAGAGATTCTAATGAAAATATATGTATGGATTTCATTAAAATTAAAGCTTAATGTGCAGAAGGAACTGGGGCGGGGGGGAATGTTTCTACAAGAAAACTCAATCTTCATTTTTCCAGCTTATAAAACAACATTTTTTACCTTTCTGTTCTATTCAGATAGCTTAAATATAATATTGTATAACCAGATACATGCCAATTTGAGTTACTCCAAATTTTCATAGAAAACAAAGAAATACAGAGCTTGAAGTGATCCAAGAAAGACACACTTCTGTAACAAAATTGGATATGTCTAAAATAATCTCCCACAATCAGTTCTGCCATCTGAATCATTTCCCTTTAAGAAAGCCTTAGAGTTGCTTTCCCTTTCTGGGCTTTGAAAACAAATAAATAAAGTGCAGGGAGACAGAAAGTATTGGAAGAAAAATACATTCCCCAATTTGTAATAGAGAACGGAGAAAAGATAACAACAGAGATTTGATACAAATACTCCCTGCCTATTTTCCTTTCAAACAAACAATGTGGGGCAGGGTGAAATCCACATTACCTATTTAAGGAGAACTCTCTAGAGAGTCAAGCAGCTATAAAAAACTTAGGGATTCAAAACAGAGCTAGAATAGCATAAATAGCTTACAGATCAAACACGTAATTTTGCTTTCAAAATTGTCCATATATTGTGATTAGTTCTTCATATCCAAAAAGTATGTATAGAACCCACAGTATAAGCTTATTTATAGAGGAGAGCTGAATCTTTAGAGAAGGATCATAACAGAAGGAGAAATGCAGATTATTTAACACATTTTGTGGAAGAAAAGTTGGCTAAAAATGCTTTGTTAAAATACCTATTAAAAAAATAGGATATTCCTTAAAATACAATTATTATTCCTTAGCAATGTATAGCCAGAAGGAAAAAAAGCATAAATAGAGGCCTTGTTCCAGAATGCAGTGTAAGTTAAACTGTATACAGTGACACGGGAAGAGGAAGAGAGGGAAGAAATTTTAAAGCTGCAGGGATTTAGGACTATTACATTTTTTCCTTCTTTTTTTTTCACATATACAAACATCTAAATACACACATGTACACAAAAATAAAACAAAGAGTATAAATACAAATAATATAAAAACTGCCAAAGAGTACTTTTTCTAAAATAATGTATGTAAAAGAATATAGTATATAAAAGAAATTCATAAAGAACTTGCAATTGGACTAATTTCAACTAGGAATATTCTTTGTTAAATGCATCTTTAAAAAAACTGTGCCCAAATACCGCTACCTCTCTGCAACTTGTAGAGAAGAGATGCATACAAACATTGCAATTTCTTTATGGTTAGGAAGTTCTCACGTTCTGATTTTTCTTCATCATTCAGTAGCCTTCATGATATGAAAATACAAATTCCAGGGTACAACTGCCTTCACCTAGCCATCTTCACAGTTTCTGAGTCTTTTAAGATGTTTGAAAAACCACCAGGGAGACTGATAGTAAAAGCAGCTTTACAGTTCTCCTTGCTAACAGTTGGTAATACTGCCACAATGGGCCAAATTCACAGGTATAAGGGTATTTTCAGGTCCTGGCCACATCAGATAGGTGCAGGGGTCTACAGGTGTTCCTGTATACAAATACTCTTCCATCCCCAGGTGGAAATGCATATGCTAGTTTTTAAAAGATCTTTTTCCTTTCTGAAAACAAATATGTATCTATCTCAGATTAAAGATCTCTGAAGTAGGTTAGTACAGTGAGCAAAACAGTAATAAATGCTACGTCATGTCAAAGATGTCCAAGTGACTGGCTAATTACTGCACACTTTGCTCTTTTGAGCCCAGCATTGAGCAAATCTACAGTGATTCAGTACCTGACTGCTGTCAAAATCAATTACCAAAGACCACTTCATGCACGGACAACACTGATCTTATCGTCCCCGCACACATATTTAAAGAGGAACAGACGTTTTTCTCACCCTTCTCGAAAGCAGATTAACAAATGGCAATTTTGCTAGTTTATTACTTTTTCTTCAAAGGGGATACAGAGATGTAATCACAGAATAACTACACGGCTAACCAGGTGCTTTAGAACTATGGTAAAGTTTATCTATTGGGGCACAAAATAGTTAGGAGGGAACACAGTCCTTTCCACCTAAACAAACCAACAAGTAAGCAACATACTTCAGTGATACGTCATTCAAGATATATACTGCAAAATGTCACAGCAGTTCAGTGAGAACATCTTTTGTGACTCAGAGGTTACAAAGACTAAAATCTTTTCATAACCATGCTTAATCAGTAAACCAAAGCATTAAACTCTGTAATAAGCATAATGGAAAGATTAGCTGACTATAGCGACAAAGATGCTACTTTTCTATCTGCCTCCCTCAACAAATTTAGAAGATAACCATCAGCTTTGTTTTCATTACGCAGCTGTAGTACAAGAGGAAGGAAGGAGAAGCTGAAGCTGAAGGGCAAATAAGAGATATGCTTTACTACTCTAATCTTTACCAGGAACTAGGATTTGGATCAGAGGTTTGATTTGTTGGAGACACAGGAACCTGATACAAATTCTAGATATCTCAACACCCATACAGAACTGAGCAATATAGTTTTGATTCAATCCTATTTATGCTCTGACCAATGAACTGTAAGTTTATCCATTAGATAAATATGTAGCTGGTGTGTGTCTATAAATGCCGATAAAGACAGTGGTCCTTCATTATTATTTTAAATTTACGCACAGTTACAATTTGGTTTAATAAGAGGTTTAAAGAGTGCTCACTAATTATGAAATCAAGCCCTATAAAATTTGTATCAATTCAGTGTACTGACAGATCAGTTTATTTTATGACAAAATACTCTGCATTAAATTATTGTATTTCAGAATTTGAAATTTACTGTTTGGACATCTTTGCATATTTCATTATATTTGTAAGACTAGAACTGAAGTACTAAATATACATTCCTTTAGTATGCTTCAAGTAGCTTTATTTTTTCCTTTAAAATATTATGTAGTTATTAATATATTATTATATATAATATATATAATTATTAAGATAACTTCTGTCTTCAGTAATAGTCACACTATCTGAAGAAGGTCCATATCAGTGAGACTTCATGTTATGTAAAAGAGTCCTAAGAATAACATTGCCCATAGAATGTGCACTTCATTATATTCACTGTAGTTTACACAGGTAGTAGAATTCAGTACAATCGCTGTACTTATTTTTGCTCTTAAATATATAGTACCGTTTTAGGTACAGAATTCTGAAATTTAGCTCAGTCTTTTTTAACAGGATTCTGGATCCCAGATACCACAGCAGAAAGCCAAGCTCAGCACAAAAGAAATACTATCACGTTAAGCACAGGTCAGAATACCATTTATTTCCATTTATTCAATCAGCATCACATTAACAGTTTAGAACACATGACATTATTTAGAATGACAACTCACAGGTGAGAATATTAACATAAACAAACAAATAAAAATTTGCAGAAGGACCTGAACAACCCCGAGAAGTGGGCCTGTGTGAACCTCATGAGGTTCAACAAGGCCAAGTGCAGGGTCCTGC
>Ga0181612_126349_pt1 | contig 11400 bp, 12 predicted proteins | sample HoacroProtozoa21_FD_119630 | JGI IMG/M metagenome (GOLD analysis project Ga0181612, IMG submission 119630) | Hoatzin crop microbial communities from Cojedes, Venezuel. Combined Assembly of Gp0051906, Gp0051904, Gp0051908
GGAATTGTTTTCTTCTGACATAAATTCCAGCCTCTGCTGAGGGTATCTTGGGTGGACACAGCAAGACCCATCCTCCTGCAGCTCCGTCTTTAAAGCTTGTCCATGATAAGCAAACCAACTGTTAGCATTTCTGAAGATGTTACCTTTAGCTATTTCAGGACACAAAATGTACTCTGCTGTTATATTACAAATATGATAGTGCAGATCTTTTTCTTTAGTATGATTTGTATCCCTGTCTAATTTACAAGAAGTTTCCTGTAAAGGTGGTGTTTGTTTGGTTTTCGTTGTTTGCTTTTAAAGTACAGGCCTGCAGTGGGTTTGCTTTCTTTGAGGCAGGTTCCTTGGTCAGTCTCCTTCTCAGATCGTCTGCTGAGGATCAGCAGTGCACACAAGCACCGCTTTCCAGCCAGATCTTGCCAACTCCCATGTGTGGATTTGTAACTCCACTGCAGATCAGCTCAAGTACTTGACTTAGGTGTCTCACTTTTGTGATTATGATGCAGTGTTCTCAACTTCCGCCAAACAAGTTTAAAAATGTCTTTAGGCAGGTAGTGATTACAAACAGAAACCTTGAAAACAAAAAGTTTTCTATTCTGTTTTTCATTTTTTAACTAGCCTTGTGATTTTTTTAATGCCTACACAGCTGACGTTCTACATACTGTAGTATGAATAGTAGCTGCTCCGATAGCTTTTTTTAATACAGTTTTTAATCCTAATCTTTCTGTTAGTCTTCCCATAATTTAACTTTCAGGATGATTTGTTGCTAAACTTACATATTACCCTTATACTTGGGGTGAGTAGACTCAAGTTCAAGCTGTTTTAAAGACTAAGCAAATAAAGAATACACATTTCTATTGCAAAAGTAAAGTTGTTCTTACTCTTTATAAGCAACAAACAGTCTTGACTGCAAAAGTTGTCACACTTTTGATGCTGTCTGTATTCCACAGAAAACTCAAGTGGGTTTAACCAAATAGGAACCATTGAAAATCCACATACTATGCACATATAGCATTTTTTTATGCCTTTTTCCTAATGAAATTCCTTTTCTGCAACACCGACAATTAAGCTCTGTGCAGAGTCCCACAAGTTAGGCACATGAGCCTGTTAAGAGGATGAGATTGCAGAATTTGTGCCTAAATTGTAACTATTTGCTTATAATTAAGGCTGAGAGCAGAGGCTACGGGACAAAGACCCTGGACACTTTATAGAATGGTTCGTTCTTCCTGGCTTCTTCCCAGGCTTTGCCTACATGAAAAGCATCCAAAACTTTCTGCCTGCCTGGTGGAATTGTCTAAAACAGGAGTTAAGCATTTTGAGATCTCAAATGGCTTCCCTAACCCTCTGAGCATGTCAAATCCACAAGCCTAACCTGTCGGAGATGACAGTCCCTGTGACCCTGCCATTCCAGTTCTGCATAGCCCTGTCACCAGGCCCACCAACTGGGCTGGAGACTTGGCGTAACAGAGAGCGAGTGCACGCAGTGGGAGCCTGATTTTGCAAACATGGCTGCATAAATGTGTTCTAAGTACAGTTTTACCAGGATGTGGGAGAAAGGATCCCAGGACACTCCCTTCTCCATCTGTTCTTGACTGACGCAGGCTGGTGTCCTGCCCTGAAGGCGACTGCTGTTTCTACGTAAGCATTACTTATGTCCCGAAGCAGGACTGAAGCGTGCTGCTTCGCTGAGGGTGAAGCACTAAGGACAAAGCCAAGCAACTTGATGGTCGTAACCAGACTGAAGCCTAGTGCCTGAACCGAGTTTGTATCCTTTCTGCTTACAGCAGTTGGCCTCAGGGGCTAGTCTCGTTAGCTCCTGTACACAACCCTTTATTTACAGAAGTGTCCCCCCTACGTTGTATTTCAGTACCAAAACCCAGATGTGTGCTGCCATCCAGACCTAAAGGCAGGTGCTCAGAAGTGTGCGGGAAGAGTAACTTCTAGAGGGACTCTGAGGGCAGGTTTTTAGGTAAGGGTGGGGAAACAGAGGCAAATAAAGGGAAGCAATGAGGAAAGACGAGAGCATGGTGACAACGGGCCCTGAGAAGAGCTAGGAGGGGTTGCACCTCCTCTAGGCTGAGCAGAGGCAGAAGAAGGGGGGGACTGGAGGCGTGAGTGGACGTGCTCACTTCCCCTTGCTGTTTGGTTCCTCTCGCACTGGGAACTGCGCACGTCACGTATAAACAGGATTGCCTCAGGAAACTCTGGCACTCAGTCTTCATTTCTGGTTTACTGCTCCAGTCAATAGAAACAGCGCTGTTTGTGCTGCATACCTGTGTTAGCCAAGCTAAATCACCCAACCTTTGTATTGAAGTGGATTAATTTTATGGGACTCCATTGCAGTTTCATTGTTTTCATGCTTTGGAACCCAAATGCACCCTCAATTCCTTTGCTTTTTTAAACCTAAAACTTAACACGTTTCTAATAAAAACATGCCACTCAAGAATTCTAAAGACAGAAGTAATGTGATACAGTACCAGGTATGAGACTACCAACATACAAAAAGCCATATCAAGGTAGATGGTTAAACACTATCATGTTTACGTAGTACACTGAGTTTAGCCAAAAAGTAGTAAGCTAAAGTTTAACACAGAGAGTGAACCACATTATAAATTGAAGCTCAATTAAAATCAAGTTTATCTGGAATCTGTGATCTTAGCTGGTATCAAAACGATAATTTTTAATTATGAGAAAAATCTGAATACTGTACACAATATCTTAGTCATGAAGAGGTAAAGTAAGTTCACAGCTCACTGGAATGTGCTGATGCAATAAGCTATATATTGCATCAGAATTTCAATGCAAGCGTTTAGCCAGTGCGCCTGTACTGATATGAGAAGCAGCCCATAGCCCTGATCCTGCAGATCAGCTGAACTTCAGCAGATAAGCAAAGACGCTGTGAAACATCACCGTATTTATAAGTCTGTATTACTTCATATAAACAGTTTTATCTACAGACTGCAAATGTAATTTGAAAAAGAAACAAAAAAATAACACCTCCGTGAATATCATAATAAGCAGTAAAACATTCCTATCACTAACACACACGTACGGTGGCACGGTTTCTGAAAATCGTGGAGCTACAGTAAAGTAAATCTCCACCATGTTGACTGTACTGCTCAAACTGTTCTCAAAGGGTCTACAATCACCAGCTCCGTTTGAAAGCTTGAACTCGTGAATTAGCAAAGGCTCTGCAGTCTGCATTCTTGCATGTAACAGCATTACAATTATTATTTACAATTACCCCCATTCTTTTCTTACCGCAGGTAGCTGCTGTTACTGGTGGGATACTGGTGATGGTGATAATGTTCAGGCTGGCTGTGCCAGAAAAGCATTTTGGGATGAGACGAAGCGTTGTGTTCAGCCAAGAGATGGTCACTGCAGTGACAGGAGAGAGGAAAGAGAAAACAAACACACACATTCAGATGAAAGTTGCAGTTGGGTCTCAGTGCCATTCGCGTGCCTGGGTTTGCAGCCAGAATTGTAATACCTACTTTAAAACACACAAAACAGTACCGGTCGATCCTGCTAAGACCTTGACACTTGGAAATAAAAGGGGGCACGCATCCAAAAACCTCTTCTGAAAGTGGTTACCTGCAGAGGGCACCCATTCCGCTTGAAATAGGAAGGACTACTGACAATTAGCAGCAGTTCGCTGGGGTTTGGAGGTGGGAGTTTTTTGTTGTTGTGGTTGTTTTTGTTTTTAAATACCACCCGTACACAAGCATATATTGCTTGTTCCTTGCAGTTCATTCTATAAAAATATAGTTTAAAAGGTATTGCAATATTGTGACAACACTCAGGCTATGAAAATGAGAATATCAAAGAGCAAGGTTCAGGAAAACAAAAAGGCATCCTTGCTTATTTGAGTAATAGTAATAGACAGTAGTAAAAAAAAAAAAAACAAACGTTGGTTGGGTTTTTTTGATAGCATGAGGCAGTTCTTTAGCTTACCATCCTTAATGATTGTCAAACACCACAAACAAAAGGCAAAGGCCAGAATAATAATAGAAAAGGAACAGTAAACATGGGAGGAGAAAGAAACACCCGCATGTGACGCTGTCCAGGAAAGCAGAGAAGAACTGGGACTGCTGGCTTAGTGATCCTAAGGGATTACTCTCTTCCAAGAGGCACCCAGGTACCTCAAGGAGGGCTGTCACAGCACGGACCTGCTCGTGTACACAAACTGATCTTTGCTCCAGCAAGCATCAGAGCTGGAGGAGTCTTTTCAAGGTTGTTTTTTTCCATTTACACGTTTATGTGTAACTGCATACTCTTAATCAGCACCCTCCTGGCAGATGTAAAGGGCTGCATAAGTCCCAGATGACCGCTGCATTTTTTTAATAATTAATTTTATTTCAGTGACTGTAGAAAAGAGAGTCTGTATCCTGCTATCCAGTTTGCTCCATCTGCTGGCAAGCTGTAAAATAAAATCACTCTGTCTCCAGCTCTAGATTTAGGCAAAGGTGTCAAATGCGTACAGCGCATTGTATTCAGAAACCCCCTTTCCCTTTGCATTGATTATTCTCAAGAAAAGGACTACAAAACCCTCAAACCACTTTCACAGTCTTCCCTTGGGGCTGACAGGAGCTTCCCAAATAGAGTGCAGGCAGTTGTTCTCTGACTTGTATTTCTTTTAAGTGGAAAGAGTAAGGCCACAGACTCCCCTTAATCTGAAGAGCTTTCAGCCCCTAGCACAGAACGGCTCACACCTCTATGCGTATCCCACAGAGCTCACGTGGCTTTAAATTCTCAGGCGCTTTTCTCCCTCCAAAATTAGCCTGTTGCTTTTGACAAGATGCTGGTTTCTCAAAATGCAGGTGGGAACACTGCAGTTTTGATTAGTCTTTTTTTGTGAAGTCCAGGAAAGAACTTGTGAGCAAAACTAACTGAGGTTCCCAGACGAAACAGTAGCCTATTTTTTATACATATACACACACCGGTACATCTACATATGTATACTAAAAGCCTGCACTCCCTATTTTTCATCTTTAGCACAGCAGACTTTTTTACTAGCCGTTTTGGAATTACTTTGGATATTTTTAAATAACACAAATACAACATAGCAGAAGTTTTACATTTGTTCTTATGTCAATACAGCTTGCTGTTGTTGAAAACAGCCACCCTGGGGCAGCCCAGGCAAACAGCTGCAGATTAGGCTACTGTATGTTTTGAGCATGGATAGTGAGTAGAGCACTGCTAGGCCTAGGTCCTTCAGTTCTCTCATTTCAGTCCTCTCCATCATTAGCTTGCCCAGCGGCTGACAAAGCCTTGACTCTACCAACCACACAAGTCGGCATCATAGCACATGTGCCCATTCAGTCTCTGACCTTAATTTGATTTTTCAAGTGTTATGCTTCTCCAGACTAAAAATAACCAAGTCATTGGTTATATGCAAAAAAGCTACTGCCTCGAGGAGACAGGGTGTTCATTAGCAGAGGAAGGTGAAATGATGAAGGCTATTCTGACCTCTGTTTCTAAGTACCTGCTTCTTACAAAAGGCAAAAGTTCAAAACCTGTGTTATGGCTGCCTCTCATGGTATGCAAATTATTTCAAACTTGAGAGAGTGTGGCCACAAAATCTGCCACTACAAATCATCATATCCCACTGCGACCACTGTTGCTGATGGTGAAGAGAAGGAAAGCAGAAACAAATCTTGTGGACTTCCATGCAAAAGCACTGTGGAAGCGACAAATTTGCCTGTCTCTTTTCCCTCCAAGCATTGGCAAGATGCTTCACTTAACACACAGAGGCTTTGAGTTCCTTGTATGGAAAGTACTAGACAGAACACGCAGGAAAGATGTTATTACTCAAACTGAAATGAAACACTACAACAAAAAAGTATTTCTTTTCTTTCTTCTCTTTACAGTCTTGTGTTTTGACTGATCTTTGTTGCAAACAATATATAGGTAAAACTTTAAGTACAGTATAGCTTATTTTTTTAAATCAGGATAAACTTCCCAGGTCATATTTAATTCTGGTATTTTGCCTCATGGAGCACTGAATATTCCCCACATCCACTGCCCTTGACTAACCTCTAGACATAAAGGTATGTGGTTACACGGTCTTGCAAGTTTGGGGACAAATAAGGTGAGTTTTTTTACCAGATACTGTTTATTGTTACGGGGCTATTTTTGTTTCTTGTTTTATAATCTGCGCAGTAAGTACTAAAACAGATCTCAGCAAAGGAACATTGTATACACAAACAACAAGACATTATTTATTTAAAACATCTCTTGCTTTAAGGCTTGTGTATGGCATGCAAAGTCCAACCTGAAATTTAAGGTGGGGAGGCTGTGTTTTGCTAAGGGGTGGCTGTGCACTGAAGTGCTTTAGCATATGGTGCCTGAAAACTTTAATTGGTGGGTTTTTCCATGAGCAGCATCCAAAATGATGAGGTCTCCTAAGGCATCATTCAATTTGCTGATCTTAATTATAGTGATCAGACTCCTCAATTCATTTTCTGATTGCCCTTCTGAGAACTACAGAAATGGCATTAAAAATTGGCAATATAACAGGTTATATACACAGAATGTCATCTTTGCTTTGTTTTTAGCAAGGAAAGAGTACTCTACAGACAACACCACATGGAAAAACTCAATCAGGTACCATGTAAGACACTGTAAATTCAGCACATATTCTGAAAAAAAAAAAAATTAAAGGAAGTTTTTGCTGTCCAGTGATGATTTTTAGTTGTGCTTAAAATGCTAGGTCAGTTTAAAATCAGAAGACACATTTATACGTATGCAGGAGCAATCCCTACGTACTTCAGCCCCAAAACAGAGTACAAAAGAGAGGGCAGCGCTACTTAGATGCATCCTGTTTGGTCTTTGGGCTCTTTTTTGTTGAGTAAGAGTTGCTGCCAAATGCAGGGTAACTTTGGAATGAAAATACTTGTCAAACCAGACATCGGTGACCCTGTCCACCTAAACCACTAGGTAACAGCAAGGGTATTCATGTCTAGATGATACTGCCTGCTTGGATGCGATGCGAACCCATCATACATGTATGCGCAAGGTGCTGGAATGTTATTTCTAGCCCTCATATGCACTTCTGAATACACAACCTCTCTGTCTCCTATATACATGGGTAGCAGGACTGTGTTCATTGGCCACTACTACGATGAACTTAAAACACCGACAGGTAACAATCAGAAGCAAGAAAAACTTCTGCATGGGCTCCATCACTGCACCGACTTGCCATTCTCACCACACCTCCTGACTCATTATGAGTTGACCCAGCCCAGTCCTATTGCTACGCCTGGTCATCTGAAGGTGGCAAGAAGTATGCGATCACTGCTAACAGCCAGTCTGTGAACAGCAATGCACTGCGTGTTCAGTGCAGTAAAGGGTAAGCAGCAATACCCGCGTATTCTCCATGTCCAACTGCCACCTTTATTCTGGATGGTTGGATGGTTTTAGACATCCTAATCTGGGCCTGCTTAACACTGAAGCACTGTGAGGACTGCTGCATTTACCAGTCCTTCCTCTGTGATGCAGAACCACTCTTGAGAAGCAGGGCTGCCAGCAGAAAGGGGAAATGGGAAAAAAACCAGAACTTTTTGGTAGATGTCCTGAATTCCAGCAGAAATCTTAGAACACTAAGGGCACAGAGACAACACATCTGACCAGAATGGCATGCGTAACAGCGCTGAGCACACTTAATACTTCTGATCACTGTGGTGAGATACATTAGATATGTAGCAAACTCTTGAGCTCAGACTTGCTTCACTGTCTGCTCGATATGAGGCACCTGGAGAACTAACTTCATATGTAAAGGAGAAATACGGATTGCTTCGCATGCCTTGAGTGTCAGTTCACAAAATATACAGGTTTTGCTTTTTCTGAAGAATGCAGGGTATGCTCCTTTCGTCATGGGATCTATCCCCTTCTTAAAAAAAGTCTGAAAGGCCCCACTGCAGGGGGTTACTGCTCTGTAATTTATTCTTCCATAGTCATATTCCTCACACAACCTACTCCTGAATCTAAGAGGGTATGATTAAGGTGCTGTGTACTGAGGAATAAGCATCTTACTGACTTCACATCTTTTGAGATGGAGGCATGGTAGAAGGAAGCAAAGCTAAGACCTGTTTCTTCTGCTGCTTCTTAGGAATGACTTTAAGGCCTGCAAAGGAATCCATCACATGGAGATCATTTGTAGGCATAAAGAGATTTAGACAGCAACATTGGCCACAGAAAATTCTGATTTTACCCATCACATCATACCTGACCCAAAACTTAGAGTTAACAGGTTTTTATGGCTGTGGCCAAGGATGGAGTCAGGTTTACAGAAGTCTGTAAAGGTGGACAATGTTAGTTCTGCTATGCTGTGCACCTACTTCATACCCTTAAAAAGTATCAGTATTAGGGCCCGCAAACTGCTGCTTCCTGCATGTTCTGACACAGAAAAGACAGCTCAGTTCCTTCTCATTCCTAATGGACAAAGTCCCTTTTACCTGAGGCAGCTCTGGTACTCTGCCAGGCCAAACATCTTCTAGCACCATGCTGTCTTCTTGGCTTTACAGACAACATCCTCCAATATCACTGTTTTCCTCTTAATTCCCAATGCAGAAAGCAAGACATGCTGTATTCCAAGAAAACCCCATTCCTAAAAACATTACAAACCACATGGAATTTTTAAGATTTTTAAGAACAAGAGCCACAACTTAGAGGTGGTTAAATTAAGTGTATGTACCATGTCTTTCTCCTCACATTCTGTAACAACTTTGTTGTTTTCCACTTACCAACAGGGCAAAAATCTCCTTTCTTACATGATTCACGAAGCAATAGCTTATTAACAGACTTCTGAGAAAGGGCAGCCTTTGATGATACCAGCAGTTACTTTGAGTAAGGTTTTAAAAAGTTTCATCTGACAATTTCCAAACAATCAGGTAACATCCAATTAAGATTTCTCCTCTTAAACAAATACAGGCTATACAAACAGCGATGCATGAAAACTCCTTAGGGAAAATATAATCTTTTCTGGGTAAAATAGTTCAATTGATTAGCTGGCCAACATGGCCACAGCTGTCATCTTGAAACATCAAAACCTGTATCAAGTACCTCAACTGCTCTACAATAAAATACAGTCATCTACAAAGACATTCAGTATGGTGTAAAAATGTTTTATCCACATCAGTTTAAATTGTGCTGAAAGGACAAAAAATAACAGGGCAGAAATTACTATTTTACCAGATTAGAAGCTTTTTGAACTTGCATACCATTTCAGTTACATTTCAAGTGTATTATTTCAGATTAGCAGATAATTAAGCATTTTATAACATGCTAATCTGCAATTGCAATTGAAATGGACACATCCAGTTCCACCCACAGGCTTGCATTTCAGCTGTTTAAACCAAGTTGAAATCAGTCCTTGTCTTCCCTGATATTTTAACATGAACTACATATTCTGTGCTAAGAAGTGTTTTGTGGTTTCTTTTTTTTTTTTTTTTTTTTACACCCCCCCCCTCATACAGGCAGACCCTCAAAGCCCAGGACATCTCTGGCAAAAGTTTCTGATCCGTGGATGCTCCTGGGGAACCATCTCAGACTGGTCCCTCCAATGTAATTTGTCTGGAATAGATTAAGGGAGCTCCCACAAGGTACTCTGTTGGCTCTGCCACGGGCAGAGATGAACAGATGGTGAGAGAATAACTAACCCGTCTAGCTGACTTTTGAGAATGTCTGCCTACTGCCTAACTTAAATCTACATGTTTTTACTGGTATAAACCTTCCTTGGACAGACATGCACTACCTCTGAATCTAGCCTGATAAAGTTAACAGAACTGACTCCAGTACTGAGTTCAGTACAGGTTTATAGAGGTGCAAAGACTTGCATTGGTGGACAACAGCATGATCTGGACAGAAAGCACAATAAAAATGGAACACTTGTAAAACTTTGATGCCCAATTTAAAGTTTCATTACCTTTCTACCTCCTGCCAATGGTAACAAGTCTGGATATCAAAGTTATATGCAGGTATGTTATTTTTTGCACTGAAGAAAGACATTTTCCATGTTTCACTATCCAGCATTATTTCCAATCCTGCTCCCTCAAAATATGCTTCCTTAGGATCACTTACATCTACCTAAAATACATCAAGAGTTTCACAATATTTAGATTTGATAGAAATCATACAGTATTCAAAACTGCTTTGAAAATACCATTTCAAAGTTTCCAAGTGTTACTGTTTAACAGCAACTTACAAACACAGTTGCAATAATGTCTGAGCTGAAATTAACTATTAGCAAACTTTCCTCAGCAGGGAACTCTCACTAAATGTGCTTGTTATCCTAAAATCCTAGCAGCAGATGAAGAAACTTCTTTAACTGGGATAATCCAAACTGCATAGCCTGGGAATCATGAGGTCTTAAAATAGACTTAAATATACAAACATATACACAATATAGGAAAAAAAGTAAATGGAGTTTCTTTTTTTTTTCATTTGCCAGACTAGCACAATTAGTTTCTCAAACTTTCCGCATTACTTAAAATCTTCCATGTTTTATCAAAAAAGAAAAAATCTGTTTAAGAGAACATTTATAATGCACAAAGCAAATCTTCGAAGTATATGCTTCTAAAGAGTTGGATGACAATTACAAAATGTAGTGGGGAAAACCTAAGTTTTCTTTGGAGAACGTAATATGAATATTGACTGTCATCTTACCTGAAAGTAGACTGCAACTGCAAAACTGATCAGTTTACTGTTTTAATTGGGAGAAAACATCAGTTTCCTTTCTGCAGATAATCCTCCAGTTCCCAAACTGCCGGTTTATCCTCATCATATTTATGTTTACTGTGTTCTATGTTTGTGTTTGCCAAGTCCCAACCTGAGACAGTGAAAGTCACCACAACCACCTAAACCATTCTCACTACCCTATCACAGGGAGTAACTGTAGCATAGCTTAAATTTATTCCTCAAGATTATTTTCCCTTTTATAATTGTTTTCAAAGGGACAATGTCATATTCAGAATTTGAATTCTTCCGCTGAAAAAATAAACTGTGAGCAGTTCAGGCCTGCATTCTCAACAGGCTTTTTACATGGGTATGTTTGTGAATGTACTCAAATGTTCAAACATGAATAGAAACTACTAAGAATATGTAAGTGTTTCAGGATACAAATGTTTGTTCTTTTTGTTCTGGGACTCAGACCACAAATAACAAACACAACTCCATCTGTTCCAACCTTTATCTTCAAAAACAAGCAAGCAACCAAACTCAGGAAGATTTACATGATCAGCTCTCCTTTCAATTCACATTTACTATCCTAACCTCCTTGCCAAGACTTCAGCTGAACATAATGTGTTACTCAAAATTCTTTAAAGCAAATGACATCCAAGGCAGACACATCCTAGGCAGACACATCCAAGGCAGAGACATCCAAGGCAGACACATCCAATGGCA
>Ga0181612_130510_pt1 | contig 11400 bp, 4 predicted proteins | sample HoacroProtozoa21_FD_119630 | JGI IMG/M metagenome (GOLD analysis project Ga0181612, IMG submission 119630) | Hoatzin crop microbial communities from Cojedes, Venezuel. Combined Assembly of Gp0051906, Gp0051904, Gp0051908
ACTAGCTAGGGCTATCATGAATACAATCCCAGAGATAGCAGCTGGGCATTTCAGCACTTTCTACTGCCGAACAGGCCCTTGCCAAGACCAGATCGATGATTGCACAAGAAGCAGCCCTTGCCCTCCGTTCGTGGAACGGCATTCCAGAATGGCAGGGGGCTCTGCAAATAAGCAAGAAAGCCAGATATTGCAATTCCTTTCTTAATCAAAGAAAAATTGCATGATTTTTTTATCTCTCTTATGAATCTCTGGTCTGAGGTGGAAAGCAGCTGACAGGAGCAGCACACGTGTCCTTATCTGCCCCATGTGACACCATCACTTACTCATTACATTATTATTTTACATAAGCGTAACTCCAGTGGCTATCAAGGCACTTTATCTGAGACAGAAAATTCTTCTTGGGGGCATGGTATATTCCTTCAGCTGCATGACAGGAAGAACAAAAGTCTAGAATGGCAATAACTCCCATACGTGAAACATTTTCAACTTTTTTCAACACAAATGGGCTGACATATGATCATCAGCTCTTTGGAATGGCTGAAAATTTAAGCACAAATAAATTACAATGTGGAAAGAATGAGTCTAGGCTATTTCCTACTGTTATTTCTTTCAGTCTGCAGTATTTGAGCTGCTCAATTCTCTCCCTCTTTTAAAAAGTCAAAGACCCTGTAATCTTACTGGAAAAAAGAGCCCACATAGTATTGTGCAGTGCTGTCACAACGGCTTTCATTTATAGCCAATTAAAAATAGAAATTAGCATTCAAAGCAGAGCCTATTTCCTTCTCACTTTTCTGTCTGCTTGCAGTTGTAAAGCATGCATATATAGATTTCCTTTGTCATTATTTCGCAGCCCACCAACTGGTGTTTTATGAACTGCAGTGGTCTGTGGACCAGTAAAACTGGTGCCATTTCTGCTTTGCTGCTGGATAACCTAATCTACTTCTGTTGCAATTTAAGAAGTTACGGAATTAAGACTGAGATACAATCAATTTTCCCTGAAGAGTTGTGTTTAGTGTTTCTATAAATATGAACAAAGTGACTGAAAAGGAGCTCAAGTATGATAAAGATAAAACTCTTCAGATTTCACGCAGCACAAATTGTGTTCACACAATCTACAATTAGTCACCCTAGCTCAATTATGTGGTCTAGAGGACCAAATAAAGACGGAGGTCTCCTTCATTGGATTTAGATTAAAAAGCACAACCTCTGCAGTTAGTGTGCTCATACTACAGCAGCAAGCTTCAACAGCTGCTACTGTTACACAGAGTCATCTGGGGTTTCTTGCTGTGTGAGGGGGTTCTTGCTCTTGGGAAAACTTGCTGGACACATGTTGGCTTATACACACTTGAATGCGAAGGAAAGTGAACTCTTCCGATGCTACCATCTTGAAATCTCACCTGATGTCTCAATAGCCTCTACTCTTGATGAAGAAAGGGGCGGCTCTTCTCTGAAACCTGGACATTTGGGCTGGGCTGAGATGACAGGAAGAAGTTGTCCTGCATGATGTATGAACATACTGGAAGCATAAGGAGCGAGTCAAATTCCAAGGCACCAATTCAGCTTCCAAGGGTAGAATCTGCAGGGCCCTGGGTATCTGCTAGAAGTCATCAGAGGGCAATGCTAAAGTCAAAATAGGATGCTAGTTTTGGAAGAAGCCCCATATTATTTTGTGTCATTGCAGTCACCATAAAGCCCTCTTCGCTAATAAAAATACTAGCCCATCATAGGAGGAGGAGTGCATAAAATCCTTAGCATGTCATTAAATAAGAATAAAAATGATTCACAGCCACTGGCCGAGAACCAGATTCAAGAGTGATACTGGCTTTGCAAGTTCTGCAAACACACTTAATTCCCTATATTTCAGATGGAACTCATGGGTCAGTTCACATTATTCAGTTTGGGTCTCCTGCAGACAAGGGCTACACTTAATACAGCCTTCCTTTCTTGAAATCAAACTTTGGAGTTAGTCTTTGAGCTCTTTTACCTTTTTTTTGTGCTAGCCATCAATTGCTGACGAACAGCCCCTCTGTCTTCAAAAAGTAGGCCTCCAGTTCTGAAATGAAGTCAGCCAGAGAAGCCAATGGGTCCTCCTGCTTTATCTCCATACACAGGAATTAGAAATAAGCACTGTCAGCCAAGAAACTGTAGGAAAATGAGCACTCTCTGTAGTAGCCTTTGGTCGATCAGCAACTGCATCAGATGTCCAGCTAGGAGCATTTGCTCCAAGTGTGATGTTTCCCATCATTGTCCAAAGAAAAGAAAAAAGGAGGTGGGCAAAGTGAAAACCTCTCCAAGTCAGTCTTCCAAGGGAAAGCATAAGCACATCAGTAATCAGGACATTAAAGAACAAATAGTAGTAGCAAGTGTCCCATGCAGGGAAATAAGCTAGGCAATACAGTCATTGATACTGGCTAATCTCTAGTGCCTCTGGGTAACAAAATAATTCACAAGATGCTCCAAAAGCTCCTTGCCAACAGTTGAGTCTCTCGAATCCCAGAAGTGCCTTTGGCAAGCCAGTTTCCTGTGGAAGCATCCAGCAAACCTCTCTTTTTCCAGCACATTTTAAATGAAAACAGTGGATGAATCACATCAAGGAGAAATGGCAAGCTGTTCTCCTTCGCAGCTGGTCTCAGAGCATAGAGAAATTCTGTGTTCTAGTTGCAAGGTGAGAGATGAGAAAACCCTGCAATCTAGCTACAGATCAGATGCACCACATATGCAGCGTTAGTATAAGCGTCCGGGTAAAGATCAAGGACAATAGTAAAAATGGTGACTGTAAGACTTCTTCAGAGCCCTTTATCCCACCCCATGTATATGATACATGGCACAGAGAGCAAAGGGAGAATATAAAATGCATGGAAAACAGTACAAGGCTTAGGAAAGATATATCCACCAAAGCTGTGCTTCCTAGAGTTCAAAGGAAATCCTGGTCTGTGGTGTGAGGGACTGTAGTCATACCTTGCTCAGTCCACATAAGGATGGCCAAACCTTGCTAAATTTATCCCTTTATGTTTACAGATAAATTCAAGTCTGGGTAAAAGGCTAGAACAAGTATCTTTTAAGGCACTAAGGTCTAAGCCTAACGTAGGGCAGGTTGTTTCAGTCAGTACAGGGCGGATAAGCTGGCAATTTGCAGACGTGCTAGTAAGCCCTTATTAAGGCAGTCAAACATTCTTCCAACACTGTGATCCTTCTGTCTGGGAGAGGCTTACTGGGGACAAAAGGAAGCAACTGCCCCAACCATGCGGAGCAACCAGGCAGAAGCAGCAAATGTTACACTTTCTGAAGCAAAACAGAGGGCCTTAGAAAGGAGATGCTGTGCCTCCCTGCACCAAACTGCCAACAGACCAGATCAGATTACCTTCAGAGAGCTCTTCCAACCTAAATCTTCTAAATGTCCTGTGACTTTACAACTCTGTGATCATTGGAGCCCTTCTCCAGTCACTGGTGTGCAAATGACCAGCATTCTATGGACTGGGCTCCTTGCAGTGCCAGGACACCCAGAGACAACTGGTATCTCTCTTTAAATACTGGGAATACATCATTTAGTAAAAAAGTCTGATGCTTCCAACAGAATGTTTTTAGCATATGACATCCCATTGCAAACCTAAGTTTTCAAATCACAGCAAGAATAAAAAGGGGTTACGTATTGCTTTCATGGGTGCTGGACATAGATTCTTCAGAACTGTAAGTCCAAGGGGAAGCTGCTTCATCTGTATTTTTGCTGGTTGTCTGTTCAATCAAAAGCAGCCATCCCAACCTACATAGTAGAAAAGCTAAGAGGAGTCTGGTGGGAATTTTAGTTCTTTCAGTACTGGCATTAAATGACTATGCTTCTTCCACTGTGGGAACTTCCTCTGTCCTGCAAGAGAAAATATAAGATTCAGGAACAAGGAAGGATGAATGGAAATGCCATGTGCTACCTGCTCTGAGCACCATAAAAACAACATTCCTACACACACACATCCCTGCTGGGACTAGAACTGCACTTTCTTCCAAAACTCGGAAGAGAAAATGGTAATGTGCAAAATACAGCCTTCTGAGAAGACTCTCACCTGGTAAAATTCTGCATATATGTGATAAGAAACAATTAACATCTCTTTATTTAAAAAAAAACTTCATTCTTTAAGGGGAAATACACTGCCTAGCTTTTCACACTTAGGTTGCTACCTGCAATCTAGTCCCAGTGTAAAATGACAAGATGATCTGTGAACAACAGCTATTCACTGACCACATAATGCAGTTCTCAAGTCCCAATAAGCAAGCCACCTTCTTCCACCTGGCCTGGAGGATCACACATTTCTCACCACTACAGCCACCCATGATCTTAAAGCCTATTTTATGTAGCTTTAGACATCTTACCTGGATGCTTTCCCATATGAACCGTCTTAAAAATACCACCAAGATACTATAAAAGGTAAATGTTGGAGATCGATACTAGGAGAATCATGCCCATGTTAAAAGAAATCAGAAGTAAACCTACATCAGAAAAGGCTTCAGAGGGATACTCAATACTGCTGCCTACTCTGGAAATGCTTTCTCCCCAGGCAATGCCAGGAAAACAGCTATTCTAACAACAACACTTAGACCCCCAAATGGCTCTATGTGGGGACAGGAGTAAGAGGGTATAACATGTCACCCGGTGTGGGACATGATAGGGGACCTAATTTATCTGACTGCTCACTTTGCCCCTGAACACACTATAGCCATGCAACACATCCGAAGGCAGGGAACTCAGCAGCCTCTTCCTAGCCAAGCTGCGCAGGGCACCCAGTGCTCCTTGCCATCCTTTTGAAAGACAACAGGCTGCAGAAAGTAACAAACATTCACTCTCACTCCCCAAAACCCACCTCTTCCCTTAGATGGGAAAGCAAAACGGCAGCTGACTCACCGAGCGTGGCCTTGCCCTGTCTTTGTGCTTCTTGTCCTGACTTGGGATGACTTCTAATGAGCGATAACTGGGGGGTTTATCTTCTGGCCATTCCCGAGACCGGTGCCGCCGCCTGCGGTTTGTCGCTGGGAGACGGACTTGCTCCTCTGAGGAGCTCCATGACCCCCGGCGAGAAGGGGGAGAGTAGCTGTGACGCCGCTGACCTGAGTTATTGCTCCTCCTGGTGTAGTGCTCGTAGTCTCGCCTCCTTGCAGGCTCCTGTCTCCAGCCATGATGGTGGCTGGAATGCTCCTTGGCCTCCTCCGGATAGAAACTAGAGGTGCTGCTGCTGCTCTTGCCCCTCTCAGCCTGGCGTGGGGGTGACACATCCCGTCTGGAGTGCTGGGGCCTGCCATTGTAGCCGCCTGTCCTCTGCCTCTGAGGATGGTCCTCTCGCTGCCTGTCCCAGGGCTCCCGACTATGGCTGGAATGAGAATCCCCACTGGAAGGCAAGGGCCACCTCTGGTTTTCCCTCCTGTCCTCTGCTGCAGAGTCCCAGGGTCTGGGGTTGCGGGCAGCTCTCTGTGGCTGTGAGGAGTTGCTGCTCCCATGGACGGAGGAGACGTGATCAGCGAGAGGAGGCGGCATGATCTCAGAGCCCAGGGAGGACAGCAAGCTGGGCTGCACAGCCTGCCGCTGGTGGGAGGGTGGCCGGAGCTGGGACATGTTAAGGTTTTGGATTTCAGACTCCAGATAGTCCAAAACACCCTTGTTAGGGGAAAGCTGAGCTTGTGGCTGCACCAGTGGAAGACTGTTCTGCAGAGACACATCTAAGGATAAAAGCACAGGAGAATGCAGCAAGTCAAGCGGTAACAATAAAGAGAGGGCCCTTCTGCACTAATGATCCTGTAGGGTCCCTTTCGAGCCTCTCTTCTGCTGTTCCTCCTCACTGAAAGGGCTGCGTGAGCCTCAAGCACCACAACCAGCACATCCAGACCACACAAGGTAAGGTGCAAAGAGTCGTAGCTAGTAGGTTACAGTACGATCTATGTTTTGGGCAGAACAGAGGTAAGAAATCAAAGTTATCCAGCACACCAGGAAACATAGTTTATATATTTAGAGAGAGGAGCATTTTTTTCCTACCGCATTGATACCAAATTTTATTTTAAACAAGATCAGAGAAAGTTCATAGTGTTTCCTCTTATAGCTCATTGAACTCAAAGAAATACGAACCAATACTGCAGAACAAAAAGAAATGTTTACATATATGCACACATACACACACACATGTATGTATAGATATAAGTAGCAAATGGAGAAGTTTTTTCCACTAGGAGACTGGTCCAGCTCTGGAACAGTTACCCAAAGAAGTCATGGAATCTCCGTCCTTGCAGGTTTCCAAGACTTGTCTGGACAAAGCCACAGCTAACGTGACTGGCGTTGGTGACAGTCCTGCTTTGAGCAAGAGGTAGGACTAGATGACCTTAGAAGTCCCTAACAACCAACATTTCTAAAAAGCTGACCTGAAACAAATTTAAGGGAAAGTTAAGCACACGAGATTCAAGGACTGTGGAAACATAGGCTAAGAAACTGCCTAAGGAACTTATTTGCCCATTTTCTGCCAGCAAGCAGATGGACTTCCTTGAGAAGACTCAAATGTATTTTGTCTTAAATCATGGAGACTCCGTCACCAGATCTTCCTAAGGAAAATCAGTGCCCTAGCTATGAAAAATAGGTAACTGTAGAATTAAGGAGCAGGCTAAAAAAGTATATACCCAAACATCTTGAATCTAGCATTTAAGAAGTTTGCAAACTATTTCTTCAAACAACAGTTAAGACTCATTGGACACAGAGTAAATCTGTGATTGCTGTATAGTGATGAAAAGCTAATTTCAGATGAAAAATATGTTATATTTATTTGAGAAGTCATGATGTTGAATTCCCCTATTTTCCTTGGGTGATTAAATAATATTACTGGTAATAATTTATTTTATTACTTATTTCTCTAGGACTTCAGAGACTCCATCTTCCCTCCTCCATTAAAGTTACAAATAAATACCACTAAAGTTACAAATAAATACCACTAATACAAGCAATTTTGGGGCAGAACAACTGGAAAATTCTTCCTGGTTCATTAAAGAGTCCTTCATTTTTTGCTGCAGGCAGGCTAGATCAGAAGGCATAGAAGGCAGTGTGCCCTTAATCATTTGAAGACTAGATGGTTGATAAGAACTCAAACAAATTGCACCTCACTCACTTGTCATGTCAATTTTGGCTATAAGGAGTTGACCGTGACCAGCACAGCAGAACAAAGAGACAGTACCCTCCTCTGCCACATGAAGCGAGATAAGCTGGGTATATTTACCCTGCAGTCGCTGGAGTGTAGCACAGATATACCTTAGTTAGCATTAAACTACTTCACCCAGCACTGAACCTAGCAAGACACATAAGATGGATAGGCTGTGTTTATCCACCCAAGCAAGTCTATAGTACGCTGCAGATGTAGCAGAGTTGTCATGCTAGGGCATGCAGTCATGCTAGGAACGTCTTTCTCGTAGTAGAGAGGCTAAAGCCTTACTGCTGAACCTCCCTGAGAAGTTACCTGTTTCTCATCCTGATTTTTCCCTGAAATGATGCCCATGGTCTCACCTCGTTGCAGTAGAGGGTTCAGCTGGTAAGAGGAAAGTTGTGAGTTCCTGTCACCACCTCCATAGAACATGTGGGGTGACATCCAAGGTGCAAGGGCCTGAGCTTGCTTCATGAACCGATGCCGTTCCAGTGCTGTAAAAGAAGAAGAAAGCTTACAGAAGCTATCCAGAGAGCCAGCTTGCAGACCACATACTATTTTGCTTGATAGATTGTAGCCTTTGGGTGTGATCAGACATAGGAAATTCACAGAATGAAAAGCTCTCTCCACCCTATGGCAAAGGCAAAACAGAGCACAGGAAATTCCAATAGGAAGTTGTACAATTTCAGAAAGATACCTAAAACAGAAGAAAAGGGTTGCTTCCTGACATTCAGGATACAGTTCCAGCAACTCTGAACAAATGGCACTATGGTTAAGGACACAGCACATAACCAAATGCGATATTTCTACCTGTCCTGTCATTATCAGTACAGGTGCAGAAAGGTGGGAAATAATGTTTCATACAGCAAGACATACCACACTGTTTTCTGTCTCTTAAAACTCTTTCAGCTCATCATTGGTCTCTTCCCCTTTTGGCTTTGATTTGCAGATAAACAAGACCTTTTTTTGCCATCTTCATGTAGGCTTTGTCCAGATCTTATTTTCCACACCATTCTCCATCATTTCCTCTCTGTTCCACAAACAGGGCACTCAGAGGCGCACTGTCCAGCTTCTCCCTTTCTAGTCTTTCAGCCACTCTTGTTGTGTCTCTCTGTAATTTATTTCAGCATGACTGCCAAAATTAAATCCCTTAGGACGCTGTGGTCAAAATGGTGAACAAACTAAATTTCCTGTTCGCAACAGCGATGTCCAGTGTGCCAAAAGAGCAAACCCAGTGGAAATTTCTCCTCCTCACTGCTCTTCCACCATTGCTAGCTGCAGATCCCTACTCATGGGGTCAGGCTCCAATTCCTCTTCACTTTTTTCAGCACTTCCATCTCACCTCTTTTACACAGACAACTTCACCATCCCTATCTTCAAAACCATCACTCGTTGCAGCTTGTTTTTTGGGAATACCTGAAAACATCTTACAGAAACTTACTCCTTCTACCACAGACAATCAAAACTCAAGTTTACAAGCAAGAAAATTCTGCAAGCCCCAGACCTTACAAAGCCCAACTCTGCATGGTTTGTCTGTCATTACTGGGTGAAGCTTTTCTGCAATGGGGCCTCTGCAAAATTTCCATTGTATGGGTTCTCTTGAGTTTCAGAAGTGACAGGCTTTTACTGCAGCCTCTTCTCTGGTCAGGCATGAACAGAACATTCCTGGCTATCCAGTTCAGGAGACAGATAGGAACGTAATTGCCTTTGAGACTGTTACCCCTCTGATAAATCTGGCTGAAGTTGGCTGATGAAATTAAAAGCTATTGGAGGTAAAGAGATAGGGCATAAATGGACAGGTTGACTGCATAAGCCTTGCTTCTTTAAGAAACCAGGCTACAGCTAAGCTCCAATTAATTCTGTCCCCTGAGTTCATCTGCAGCAGGCAGCATTTAGACTGCACACTCTTTGGGACTGAGCTTTCCATTTCAGGTAGCACTCCAGTTATTAAACATGGCCTTCTTTAGCTGTTTCACTGAATTTACACCAAGCACCACTTGCAGCAAAACAGGGACTGACCATGCCTCTCAGCACACCCTTCCCTCTCCCCACAGTTCATGCAGCTCCACTTTGTTCTCCGCTCCAAACTCCCTCCCCCTCCCCAGCCTGGCTCCAGCCAGAGTGAACTACAAAGCTGGAAACGTCAGGGTTTTTAATCCTAATACTTTGTTTTTTCTTCAAAGCTGTGTGGCCTGATGTAGCAGCTTTCAAGCACTTTATGTCAAACTTGCTTTGTTATTTTTTTTTTCCCCACGGGATTTTCCTCCACTTTAAGTTTCAAACTTGGAGGAACAGAGAAAGAGGGAAATGCTAAATGATAAAAAGAAGGGAAACGTCTTATCTGTTCCTCTCCATTCCTCCAGTTATCACCTTGAGAATGTCCTAGAACTGCTGAGTGCAAGTCCCTGCGTTTTGACTACAGTCTTTGCCTGAGGAGTGAAAGGCCCAGCAGCTGTGAGCGTATCTACTTAGGGTTCCCCTCCTTAGGGTATGAAGGCAGTTGCTAGGACCAAAGTCATCCTGCCCCTGTAATTCTCTGATCTCTCCCTACAGCTGAACAAATGCAGAATTACCCTTGGACTTCCTGCAGTACTTTCATCCTCTCTTCCTTCCTCAGTTACTTTGCCTTCCTGTTTGAACCCAATATATATAGAACACTGAACCCAGTACTCTGGTTCCTCACCTGTAAAATGGAAGTAAAGTTGCAGATCTCTTTTTAAAGGGAACATATTTATCTGAGGAACGTCAGATTCACCCTACATCCAAAACTAATATCTGCTATAAAACTTTGGAAGGATGTCCTGTTGTTCCCTCCACTTACTCCCTGCTAAGAAAGGTTGTTCCTTACTTTTGACACAGCTGCTGAGCCAATTATAAAAAAAAAAATATTTTCCAACCTAGTCAGACCCAGGTGCAAGTGTATCCTATTTTGCACCAATTCATTAGTGGAACAAGTCCACAGTACAGAAGGAAGGAATGAGAACAGAAGGAGGTCATACGTATATTTACCCTGGTGTGCTTTTTGCAGAGCTCTCCATGAGGAATGTAATTGGCTTGCTCCTGGGGCATGTTTAATATTTCTGTACACCAATTCTGAATTACTCAAACAATGCACTTCTTTTATTACTCGGTTCAAAATCATGTTAGTTAATGACCTAACTTCAAAAAACCAGAATCACCTTGCCTCAGTGGCATCTCTGCCCGTTCAGCAGATCTAGGCTACCCTCTAGTGGGCAATAATTGGGAAGAAATCACCCGTACTCGGCTCACACTGTAACTCTTAAGACTTAGTTGAGGATTTCCGCTTTCTCTTTGGTTATATGGAACTGTTATTCCTTAGGACTGTTTTTTTCAGATGCCCTCTGTATCTATCTTCTTGTGGTTTTTCAGGGCTCCAGTTCATTTCTTGGAGTCCAAAAAAGTAAATCAGACACAGGATGAAGTGAAGAGAAGGTGCACTAGAGGAGGGGAGCAGGCATAAGGATCCCTTGCAAAGTGGGATCAGGCAGCTGGGATGGAAATTACAGCCACAGAATCCAGCAGCCAGACAACGAGGCTGGACTTGTCTGTACCTTCTCTCATGAGCAGGTATAGGTTTTGGAAACCTCACAAGAATCCCTCCTACCTATCCTCAACAGGAGGCAGGAAAAACAACAGCAGCAGGTCTGGAGACTGCTATCGTCTCCTACAGCACGGAAAAACAAAAAAGAACCCACACATATATTTTTAATGAGAACTAGGAAGTCTGGAGTTGTGAGTCTTTCATCTCCATCACCTCTCTCTCCCTTCATGGAAACTAATTTTTCTGCCAAATTTCCATAGCCTCCTCAACACCACGTATTTTACTTGGCAGCTTGTAAAGCCCCCAGAAAATGTTTTGGTTTGTTTTGCTTTTAGCAATTGAGAGGGATGCTCTGCTCGCTCTTTGCAAGGGCTAAGCAAATTAAGCTTAAATCTATGATGAGCAAGACTGAAAAACTGGTTACAACGGATGAGCAAGCTGAAGTATTCAACAACGTTTTTTGCCTCAGTCTTCACTGGCAAACTCTCTTCCCACACTTCTCAATTGGATGGACCACAAGACAGGGACTGGGGGAGCAAAGTCCCTTCCACTGTAAGACAAGATCAGGTTTGTGACCACCTGAGGAACCTAGACATACATAAGTCTATGGGACTGACGCGATGCATCCCAGAGTCCTGAGGGAATTGGCTGATGTAGTTGCCAAGCCACTCTCCGTGATAT
>Ga0181612_156435_pt1 | contig 11400 bp, 4 predicted proteins | sample HoacroProtozoa21_FD_119630 | JGI IMG/M metagenome (GOLD analysis project Ga0181612, IMG submission 119630) | Hoatzin crop microbial communities from Cojedes, Venezuel. Combined Assembly of Gp0051906, Gp0051904, Gp0051908
ATCCTCCTGACACCTTCAGATATTTGTAAGTATATATTAGGTCCCCTCGCAGCCTTGTCTTCTTCAGGCTGAACAAGCCCAGCTCCCTCAGCCTCTCCTCATAGGAGAGATGTTCCAGTCCCCTCACCATCCTTGTAGCCCAGTCTTTCTTCTAACTTAAGTACAGTGTGTTTTCCAATGTTCAACATTCTCAAGTGCTATCACAACTACATAGCTTTTTTTTTTCCCTCACTTGCAAACTAAACCACATCAGGACAATTGCTCATCAAATAGTTTTTGAATACGGATTTGCCATGGACATCATCATGTTTCAGAATCAAAGTCCAGCTGACAAGGTTTGCACCTCTGTAGATCAATGTTGAATGTGTGCTATATGACAGATGTGCAGAGAACAAACCTTAATCAAAACAGTACTCCTGAGCGAACATCAGATGAAGTCACATGAGCAGATATCCAAGGAATCTGGCAATGCATACACTATACAGTGGCAACAAAAAAGGGGTCAAACGTAAGTAACAATAGTTTAACCTATGACGGCTGCAGAATTCAGATGGTTACCGCTATATTCAAACTGTGTACACATGGCACCATCACTGCATTATGACTGCTTATTCTTTTCCCTTCCTTTACATCTTAATTTATCACTGCCATCCACCTGTTGTATCTTGCCATTCTTGTGAGCAATAAATCAGACTGTATCTGTATATGCACAGGCTACCAGTAGAAACCATAATAACTCACAGAAGCCTTGATTTACTAATGCTGTTACTTCTGAATAAACAGTATTTTCCAATTTTACATCTTATGCCTTACTGTTTTCTTTTAACTTAAATCATATTTGTTTTCAGTTGAAGGCAACTTTTTTTCTCCTCAAACGCATTAGAAAATACATTGCATATTCTCCAAAAGCACAAATAAATATTTAAGACATGCATATTCTTGTTTCCCGAAGATCTCATGCGACACTGTCATTTATTAGCTTGCTCTGGGCCACTACATTTCTACACATTTTACTTATACTGGCACTCATCCAGCACAGACTGTTCAACTGTAGAAAGCTCACATGTTTTTGTATTTTGCGAAACTAGCATGACAACCATTCTGAAGCATAGCTCTCTCGCCTGGTACGTTAAAATGTAAAACCATGAACATTGATGGTGTTCTCTCTCTATTTAGTACTGAAAATGAAACTATTTTTTCAGGTGCAACAAGAGCCATATGAAATCTCTCTAATGTGTAGACATTCTGTAGCCATATTTTTAATAGAACAAATCCATTAAACTTATCTAGAAATGTAAAAAATAAATGCACGGAGAACAAGCTTTTTAAATCAAGCCCTACGTGTATCGCTGGACAAAAATCATACCTCTGACAAATGCTGGGTAGCACTCATCTCTCAACTGAAGAAGAAACTGAGAAGTAACACAGTAAGAGAGGTCCTTTGTGCAGACAGAACCACAACAGTTTTCCTCAAACATCAAAATTGACTTTGATGCAAACTGGGGAAATACAGAATCAGGAACAGCATCATGTATCTGTAAAACTAGCAAAACATACATTGTGTACTTAGTTTTCACACATTTGTGTAAAAACTATTCACTTCAATATACATTGCCCAATCAAATTCTTAGACTGTGTGTGAAAGCTGAGCATGAGAATTACTCTGATTCAAATAATTAGCTAAAGCACTTCAACATCAGTTTGTGAAAGTTTTTATTTAGGTAAGGATCACCTGTAATTTTAGCTCGAGAAAATCCCAACAGCTTTCTGTTACCAAGTTTTTATCTGCATGAGCTTCAGCAGTACCAGTTAGTGTTCTGCATCTTCTCAATTCACAACCCATGAATCATGATAGAAAAATCAGCCAAATCAATGGGAATCAATACAAGCAGATCCTGAATGCTACAGATTAATTTACATCTGCTTTACGAAACAGAACCACAGACGTTCTTCTTCTCCCATGGTCCTTCATCAAATAATTTATTTTGTTACCACTCATGAACCTCCTGAAAAGGAATGGAGAGAAACTGAAGCTTTGATTCAATGAATCATTATCTCGCTGGGATTTGTAAAGTAACTAAATGGTGTAAAATGCTTTTCTACTGAAAACTTATCTATCATTTCTCCACTGACTACTCCCCTAAGTTTGTCTTGCCCTGATGTCTCCTTTCTTATTGTTTCTGAGTCCTTGTAAATCCATTTGCTGTGTGTTACTTGCTTATATTACTCGAGAAGCTGCGGACAAAGGAGATTACAAGAAAGCAGCCCTCATTTGGTGATCTACATCTGTGCATATTCTCAGGCACCGATCTCCTGAAAATGCAACCCAGCTCTCAGTGCTCAGTTTTCCTAAATACCTGGACCTTTGCATACCCAGAAAACAAATGAATAAAAAGCTTTCAGAAAAGTGCTGTAATCTATCTGGGTGAGGAAGTAATTCGATACACTATAAAAATAATTGAAAAAGATATGTGAATATGTACATACACACATATATATAGGTTGTCTAAAAATAATTTATTTCCTATTTCCAATTATAAATTAAGGAATCAGTAATTAATTAGAGAATTAGTATTTGCCTTTTCTTCAATTAAATTAGCTCAATATTAATTAAAGTTCAGAATTACACTTTTTCAATTAGGTCACTAATTGCAGGTTTACTAAAAATGTTTCTGACTAAAGAGAATTCTTCCATCACCACTTGCATATCGAAGTGTATTATGATCAGCAAGAATCCTGACACACAAGTATCTTACAGAACATGATCTTTTTTTTGTTAATAATTGCTATTTCTGAGAGGAATTTATAATAAAATGCCATTTAGGGCACAGTCCATTATGACTACTGTAGTTGGAAAAAATGCTATTCCATAAACAAATTGCATCATTTATTGAAATAAATAATAGCCAGACAGCAGCTGCAGATTCAAAGGCTGTTTTGCAACACTGGTTGGTGACCACTGCAAAATCTGAAAATTAAAATATTTATGGAATTAGACACAACTGGAGAAATCCTCACAGGCAATATTCTTGGTAGGTTAGAATTGTTCTCTTTCGCATATGTCTGCCTGACATTGCTATGCCTGTTCTCTATGCTTTTCTCCTACTTGGCACTTCTGTATTTGAATACACCATGTTTCTTTAACCAAGTGATGCTAACTCAGAGGTGGAATACAAATACCGATGTAAAAAATCATATTTGATAAGGTGCAAGTGTACGTAACTCTTACTGGAACCTATTCTACAGCATAAAAATCTAAAAATGGGCACTATTCACAGGCATTACATCTTTCTTTCAAATCCAAACTACTCAAATCAGTAAAAAGAATGTTACATCCATGTTACGGAACAATTACTAGAATGGCACAGTGCACAGCTAAGGAATAAAGTGGCATCATTGAAAACAAGTTATGTTTGAGAGAACAATGGAATCAAAAGGGGAGGATTTAAACTTCTTTACAGATCAGTTATGTATTTACATAATTCTATATTATTTATAGTTTTATATATGTAATGTGTAGTCAAAATTATCTTTTATATAGTCTTATGTATTACTTTTATTTCTGCACTCCGAACGACAGTGAAGTTCTACAGTCAGAAAGTTTGAAATGCTACACGGTCATGGCACTTCTATGTGAAAGGGAAGTCAGTAGCCTGCATAAACATCATTAAAAGTTCATGTACAATCAGAAGACTGGATTCTGACATCACTTTTCTTCAACATAGTCAATTCCTTTATCCAAATTCTCATATCCTGAACAATGGATAGTGCTGCCAGCGACAGAAAAGATGCTGTTCCTTTGCACAACCAGTGAAGTATTCTGCTTACAGTGTTAGGTAGTATTCCTTCTTCTAACTTCTGCACATCTTAATATTTTAGGAACAGGTGAAAATCAAATCAAATATACTTTTAAGTCACATTCCCCGATCATTTTTGGGTTGACGTACAAAAGCAACAATTATCCCTAGTGCTTACCAAGTAAAGCTTACATACATTTAACAGTACTGAACTGTAAGAACAGTTACAGAAAACATCTACAGTGTTGTACATGAACCATACAGGAGAGAGATGGACAAACTGGAGTGAGTGCAACAAAGTGCTCTGACGGTTGTTAAGGGACTAGAGCTTCTGATACACGAGAAGAGGCTGAGAGAGCTAGCGTTGTTTCGCTTGGCGGTCTTACCAATAAATACCTCATGGGGCAGGAAGTTGCCCTTTTTCAGAGGTGCCAGGCTGACAGGACAAGAGACAAGGTAGAAAAACTGAACTATAGGATCTTCTGTTTCACGTAAGAGTATTCTGTAAGGGCGAGACTGAACAGGTTGCCCAGAGGGGTTCTGGAGTTGTCATCCTCAGAGATATTCAAAACCTAACCAGGCATGGCTGATCCTGCTTTAAACAGGAGACTGGGCTAGATGGTATCCAGAGATACCTTCCAACCTCCCAACCTCTGCTGTTCTGAACACCTTGAACTCATTGGCCAATTTCAACTACACTTATCAGAGGGATAGATATCTTGAACATACAGGGTTCTTTTATTTCTTTTTTTTTTTTTTTTTTCCTTTAAATCAGCTGCTGGGAAGTCAAGCTAGACACTTTTTTAGTATAACAGTCTTCTCAGCTTTTATTACAAGTGAAACATGATTAGGAATTGTCTTTGGCAACAGCCACATAGCTAGTTGCAGGTATTATTTACTGGTCTATTTATATAGCCATTGCACCAGTTTAGCCACAGCTCATACTGCCTTTGCCCAACTCAAAGAGCACGTGGGTAAAAGCTAGCAAGGTTACAGGATGGTATTAGGAAGGAACCCAGGAAGCACAGAGCAAGCACCCCAAGGCATGAAGAAGAAAGGATCAAAGAATCCATTGTTTAGCTAACTAATGCACTTTTATACATTACTACACTAGAGAGTAATAAAAATAAATGTCACTTTTATGTTTATTTTTTGCTACTTAAAACTTATTTCTTGTCCTCCCAGTGATGGCAGCAGGATAACACATTTAATATTGTGAGGTTCTCAGCCATTCTAACGATTGGAGAGATAAGTGTTGCAGCTGAAAAAAATAGTCATCTGCTACCCTTCCACCTACTACGTTTTGTGTTAATCTCCATATTTCATTATTTGTACCCTATGAATGATGATACCTTTTGCCCCTCAGCCTCTATCTATCCATACCTTTTTCTATGCTAAGAAAATTTTCTTGTGCACATTACCAAATTTATCCATATTTTTGCAAAGAAGAAATAAACACTAAAAATTGCAAAGAACGAAAAATAGATTTTAAACCTTGATTGTGAATGACACATCTACAGCTTATAAAGGAACCATAACTGTAGTGAGTAAAAATATAAATAATGCTAAAACTTAGGGGCCTCAAATCAGCAATGACTTTGCTTATGTGGAATTAATGGATATACAGGAGTATGCACATAAATCCTTGCAGGATCAGAACAAAGGGCTTGACTCAACACCTGCTGAAGTTGACAAAATAGCCTTGCTTTTACAGATTTCAGCAAGTTCAGAATCAAGCCATCAGTTTTTCCTGTGAAACATGGAATAGAGATGACCAGACTTTAGTAGCAAAGGTATTGTTTCACATCCTATTTTGTGGAAGGAGCTGCTAAAAGCATGACTGATTTGATGTTTCTCTTGCACTGCTATAAATCACAAGCAACTTAGCTGAAGTCAGTGTAATATGAGGAAGGTAAGAAACAGGCCATGGGTGTTGGTACATGAAGCCATATTGCACCAGACTCCCTTAAAAAGAAATTTCTAGTTAATTTCTGTTCTGCTTATGAACTAATGGCATGATATGGCTCTGGAAAGTTTGCTTTGGGAAAAGGGCAGCTAACTATTGCCTTCACAGAGGGCAGCTAACTATTTTCAAAAATTAAGATTCTATTTTGTTAACACTGACAATTTTAAGAACTACAGGTTTCTAAAATTTCATCTTGTAAAATAAAACATTCTTTGGATTACAAGTTTACAAAAACATGTCTGAAAACTACTAACTTCTATTTATGAACACCCCAAGCAAGCAAAGCTATTATTTTCAAATATGTATTTTTAAAAAATCGCTGCGAAAGAAAGACCTCACAGCTTCTCTTGTTTATTTTCAAATGGCTGAGTTCAGTCACAAACATTCCAAAATACAAGCTGATTGTGGAAGTTACACATCCTTAACTATAAAGTTATGAATGAAGTTGCCACTCTGATTCCTAAATTAATTGTAGAAAAATGCAACATTTTTCTAAGTACATTTTGTTTGCAGTCTCCTATCTCTCATTTAAGAACTCAACTTTTTTTGTTTAAGATTAGTGTCTATTATCTACACAACTGCTTAAAATCATGTGTGCAAGCTTTCTTATTTAACTGTTCTACAGTTAAACTGAAAGGTACAGAAGTGCTTCTTATACAGTACAGCCAGAGAATGTATTATTTTTATGTATACCTAAAAGAAATAGGAAAAATTATTATAATGGGCATGCAGTTGACTATGTAGTAAAACGTATTTGATCTTTACTGTCTGAGAAGAAACAGGAAAGTGATGGAACTTAGGGAGGAACTCTTTCTTTAAAATGAAATACTCATTCATACTTCGTGTTGTATTAAGAAAACGAATAACAGTCATACACACAATGTATATAAAATGATGTCTCAAAGGTGAACCACAGCGTTTTACTAGAAGCACTAAATAAACCAGCCTTTAATGTCACTAGAAATCTTAAGTCAATGTACAAAGCAATTCTTTGTAATGCTCTATCATAAATTTTCAATGTGTAAGCCTTACATGGTCCTCTGCCATTAAACATAAATGGGCCAAATTCTATTCAGACTTGCACGGTTTTGGGGAAGAAGGTTAGTAACCAAAGCATAAATCTTCTCAAAATTTCAGCTGGCAATCAGTACTGTAAATCATACAGAATTTTTTTTATAGGAATGACGTTTTATGAGTAAGCTGGTACAAGTCTGTTTTTCCTAAATATTCAAAATCGAGCTTTCTATAAGGTTTATGTTGAAAGTGCTTGGTAAAACAACCCATCAAATCAGTAAAGTTATTTTATTTTACTTATTGACTTGCATGTTTTAGTATTAATGTGCAATATTGATTTTGTTTATTTAATTTTCCTACTGTTTACATTTAGATATTAATTTTAAAGACTTATTCTCAGAATGCAGCAGAAGAACGATAAAAGCAAATAGTTCTAATATGTAACAAAGTCCTTTTCTTTATTTAGAATTGGGACAATTCAGTATGAACATGCAATTATACAAGCTGTAAACAAACAGTATGTAAAGCGACAACGCAACATAAAATAATCTCATCAAACCCACGTACTATTATCAAATGTATAGAAAAAAAATGTTCATTATAAACACTAAATGTGGCACTTTGGGGCTTTTTAATGCTTTTACTTGGCTTTCAGAAATATTTAAAGTCTATATACCAGACAAATTATAATTTTAATTAATTATATAACTATATTTTTTATATATACATATGCAGTGAAGTTAGTTTTTACAGTGTGTTTGAACTCGTACAGGGACATTGGCTGACTGAATTCATCTATGGATGTTTGGAGACATAACTTTACCCTAGTATAGAGCAGCAGTGAAATGAATGCTAATCAGGATCAGTTTTCAAAATGAATGCAATTTTGCATGGAAATACAACTCTATAAACTCTATCTTTTGTTTTTTTTCCAGCGCTTAGGCTTCTCAAGCGTTTACAGAAAGATGTAACTAAGTGCTGAAGTAAAAGACAACTACATTATAAAATACAGTACTGAAAGTGAGTAATTTATCTCTAAGTAAATCACTGTTACAAGGCATATAAAAAAGGGTTAACTACACTGTACAATCTATTATATATTTAAAAGAAAACTTTATTAATTTTATCTCTTTTCTTGCAGACCAATACTGCAATTAAAAGTATAATTGTATTGCATATCTTACCTTGGGGTTAAAATTGCTTTTTTCCAGTTACTTCCAGATTTTGCTTTTCTATAGCTATTTACTAGATCACAATTAAGCCACTCTGTATTATCTTTCACAGTTAAAACCAAACAACTTCACTCAATGATAAGGCATTTTATTTGCATTAACTAAACTAACTATACTGAGAAAAATATCCTTCCTGTAAAGAAATTTTTCTCAAAAAAAACATGCACAGCACATACTTTTCAGATGCAAACAACACATTCTTAGAAATTTGTACTGAACTACTTTTTTGAAAAGCACCTATGGATAATAATAAAAAAAAGGTAAAAGAGCGTTACTGTCACCTAGTGGATAAAGGTAGTACAAGAGTACACCTACGATTACTTTTAAAGCTACTTATGGTTCTAACAATATTAAAATACACCTCAGGCTTTATATTGATTTCCTGGAAGAGACGAGTAAACATCAAGAATTGGACCTATTGCTGTCATAGGTCCTCTGAGTACTTTAACGACAGACCTACAGAGCATTTGGCTCTGAATATATTTTTTAATTGATACATTATAATATTGGGTATTACACTCTAAATCCAAATGCAAAATTGAATTTTTAAGAGCTTGGGATGTAGAAGAAAAACTTCAGATTGAGAGGCTGATTGGTAGTGTGGACAACACAACGAATAAAGCCAAAAATTGCTGTGCAACTGACCTTTCTTTTGCCTTCTGCTCTGAACATACCGTCTTGCTTTTATACTCCAGGATGTCTTTAAGAAAAGTCTGACAAATAAAGACTACACGTGTGGTTTTTCTGAGACACTAGCAAGCATCTACACTAAAAAGTTTAAGCCACTGAGTTCATTCAATAATTCAGTCTAAATATATGCATGGATTAGACCCTTCACTTCTACGGTTTCCAAATATATTTTTTCAGACAACTTCTTGACACAGGAGCAGGAAAATATTTAACCGAAATTTTGCCAGAACTTTTCCCTGTACTAGAGGCTGTGATTCAGGACCAAAGGAAAAGCTTTACATCAGGATGCTGGTGTCAAAACTCCAGCGAAGCCAATGCTGCCACTCTCCCCAACCCTTCTTGTGCAGCAGAAACATGGTGACGAGTTGTACCACTTGTAGACATATGACCGGACTTGCCTCCACATACTCTGATACAGCATGAGAGGAAAAAGATTTTGGGAACGGTCATTTGTTTACTGACTACTAGAACGGATTATTAAAGCAGGAAAAGTATTACCTCTTAATGAAACAATTAAACATATTATCTTCTACTGGCATTCATTCAATAGTCATACTGTCAAGTAAATTTTTTATTCTATTCCAGCACTTGAAACGCTGGCTGAAGCTCTGTATTACCACCTCATCCTTGTCCATGGATTGAGGAATTACAGAAAAATGTAGCAAGTATAGATTTCCTTTGGATGTCCATTTTTATGAAGTCTTTTTTTGCAGCACAGAGTAACCCATATTAGCTTTGCAAGAATTATAAAATTCTGTGGGAACATGCATTAGAGCACATTACCAGAAATTATTATTATCACAAGAAACAAGGCACAGGAACTTCTGCGAGACACCTTCATGGTGTTGTATTACCTGACATTAAATCATTTCACCCTTGTTTGCCTTCAGTGAAGCAAACAGATTTACTTGTTCTTAATGCTCCAGCCTGAAGAACGAGTCATTCAACTAAGGTTCACGTTAGGGGGAAAGAAAAAAAGAAAAAAAGGCAGATAATATCCTACCTTATATTACACTTTTCAGAAGTCTTTAAAGATGAAGTCTACAGCTTTCTGCTACCAGAAGAATTGAAAATTACCTCTAAGAATATTCTCTGTCTTTCTAGGTAATACACATACAATCTATCTTGAAATGTTTTAAACAAATAAAAAGCCAGCCAAAACCCTGCAAATTGAAAATATGTGGAAATCAGAAATTATTCTAAAACTGCAAAATTCTGCTCAAGATTTCAATTCAACCGTATTTATAGCAACTCAGTTGTTTTTCGGTCTCTGTTTTGACATTGAGTATTTAAGAAAAAGGTTTCTTTCCATATGCCTTGTAACATATTTACTAAAACAGTGTTTATCATATCTGCAGAGGAATTTATTAAACTTTTGTAGGTGTCATAATCACATGAGCTATATTATGTGTTTTTTCCTAGTGAAAAGTATATCTTTTTTCCTTGAACATCCCTTACATCGTTGGCTTCCTAGTTATAAATGGCAAATATGCAGCTTAAAACAGAGCTGAGTAAACTTTCTGCACTGAAGAAGTTCTTCCTGAGCTGAAGTACTGGGCATAGGTAGAGGTGAACAGTGAGTTCAATGTGACTATATGCAATCTGAAAACATGAGTGGCAAATAATATGATGTACTACTTTGTCCTTGGTGTGTGAGACTTTTACCTCAGTCTCTTTCCTTTTATACTAAACTCAGTGTTTATTAGAAGTGCTTGGAACACATATTTGTAATTCACACTCTGTAAGCAGTCAGCAGTATGTGCTTACAGTTTGTGCTTTCAGTCAATGTTCTTACAAGTAAACGTGTTTGCTAGAGCATTCAAAGCTGGAAAGCAAACATCAGAGGGCATGATTAATCAAAGTAATCTAAAAAAAAAAGATTTGGAAAAACATTTACAAATTCCTTCCTAGAATGCAACACCTTTTAACCTAAATTTTATAGAATACACACTTTAAACAATACTAGAATATTTGCAATATTGACTGATACTTCAAATGGACTTTACCAAGCTTTAAATTATAACGTGAAGGGATGTCTCCAATGATAGACAAATAATTAATAATTTAAATTCAGGAGCTTCTTTGCATCTAATAATTTGTTTCATCTAGAGAAACAAGACACTTAATAGTTTCACAGCTATGGGGGTGTGGAATCATTTTCATCCTCTGTATCTTCTTTACAAGACATTTGATATTAAACGAGAACTGGACGTTCCAGAAGTTACTCTAACTAATTGTTTCCTAAAGGTGGAGAATGAAGAGTTCCTCACAGACTTATTCTTTACCCTTACTGTATTTTGTAACATATTTCAGAAAATACCAATGAAGCAGGAATTTTTAAAGACTGGAAAAAGTAACAATAAGCAGAAGGAAGAAACAAAAATTCCCTTTGACAGCAGAATTAGATCTGTCTCTTGATAAAGCAAATGAGACAGACTGAGCTATATGGTAAATGTTAATAGAACAAATGAAAACTGTCCCTTCTGTGGTACGTTTTTTTTTATTTTATACAATATATAAAGGCAGAAATATCTGCTACCTTTATTTCTTTGCACGGACCTTAAAAGCTCTCTGAGATGCACACTGTGAGGACATGTCGATTTGAGGACACTTTTTTTTTTTTTTCTGAACCCATGATGGCAGTTCAACCCTTTTTACTTTTTTAAGTGGCTGGAGGCGGGGGGAAATTTTAGGTAAAAAT
>Ga0181612_157051_pt1 | contig 11400 bp, 6 predicted proteins | sample HoacroProtozoa21_FD_119630 | JGI IMG/M metagenome (GOLD analysis project Ga0181612, IMG submission 119630) | Hoatzin crop microbial communities from Cojedes, Venezuel. Combined Assembly of Gp0051906, Gp0051904, Gp0051908
GGTACGTGGCTACGCTTACCCCACTTTAGTTTGCGGGACTCGTATGCTTTCGAGTGAGTATTCACCTGCAGCCATCAGGGCCGTGGTTTAGGCAGGAGTGGCACTAGGTTGAGGAGTATTCACCTCGAGGGGTTTTGTGTTTGTTTTGGTTGCACTATGGAATGAATGCTGATAATTCACTTCAGGACAATGGCTTGCATGAAACAGCTCTTTGTCTTCTCTCGTCTCTGTCATGAAACAGCCCAGTTATGGAAACCAGCAGTATGGACCAAATAGCCAGTTTCCAAACCAGCCTGGTCAGTACCCCGCTCCCAACCCTCCAAGACCCCTTACGTCTCCCAACTATCCTGGACAGAGGATGCCAAGCCAGCAAAACACAGGGCAGTACCCTCCTCCAACGGTCAACATGGGACAGTATTACAAGGTAAGGATTTTTAGAGCATCTCGTTGCGTTCTGGTAGACATTTAGGAGTGAAGTCACATCAATGACCTCATAGATACTGCTTTGATAGAATTAAAGGAAAGAGAGAAAAAAGCACAGTGTTTTTACTGATGTTTTGGATATCACAGGATCAAGTTAATCAGCCAAGTTACGTTGTAACTTCAGAGCAGTTCGTAAAGAAAATTGAATGTTACTGCAGCTCATTAGTGGCTTTTACAAAAAAATGTTGGTTTTGCTTTAAATATAGCATGTGAGAAGAAGTGCCTAATGGGATTCAGGTGGAATAGTTTCATCTATTCGTGGCACCCTGCAAGAATCCAGCTTTGGAAATTTGTAATAAACAAGTTCCACATTGCAGCCTCCCGATTTCAGACCTGCGGTGGTCACTGTTGGATTAAGCTAGCACAAACTTAAAAGCTGCTCCAGCTGTAGAATTCATCTTTGAACTGCAGTTTGCGTGACTTTCTCTGACCTCTCCTTCCTCTTTTCTCCTCCTTTTCCCTCTGTGCTGCTTGTTTTGGGCAAGAATTACAGTTGCTAACATGTTGCCTAAAACCTGTTTTATGGATGCATCTTGAGCACTTAGTATTACCCAAACTGAGCTTGTGCTGAGGGCCTGCTGAGGTTTGACATCTTTGAAGCGCGCACAAAAGTGATCTTTTGCACACAGGTACTCCAGTGAGTATAAAAATGGGGAGGGCCATCGATGGTCTGACCCGCTCTTAAAGCATTTGCTGTTGAAGTCTTTGGACTACATTCTGGTTCTGAAGATGCAATAAGATGTTCATTGGTCTTGAACTGGAATTGTTCTGGTGTGATTCACACAGAAAACACCATTGAAAAAAGAGGAAAAAACTCCCACCCTTTACTATAGAGCATCTGTTCTACCTGCAGCCAAGCTGTCCACTGTGGTACCCAAAGGAACACCGGTTGCATCGTGGCAGCTTTTGCAGTGCGCTGCCAGGAGGAACACGAGGAGGAGACAGATCCTCAACTACTGTCATTCCAGTGCAGTCACTTCTGCTGAAATAACAGCGGAAGATCTCTGTGAAGTTTTTAAGTGACAGATTTTTTGCATTTTATATGTGTTTGTTTTAGATGGGGTTTAAGTTTTTGTGTATAGGATGGCATCTCCTGTTTTCTATTCGAATATCAACCGTTCTGGAAACAGTTAGAAAATAAGAGACCTTGTTAAGAAGGGAGGTTATGCTGGCTAGGGGAGAATTTCCAGCTTGCCACAGGACCTGCACCTTTGGACTGTAGTGATTGTGGAGGTAGTAACTGTATGTGTTAAAGAAAAAAGCACAGACAGTTGGAAATGTAAGTACTTAGGATTTCAGAATGCAGCTCTGTCATGTACTTTACAGTGTCCTAGGCTAGCAGCGCAGCATCTGGTTACAGAATCAGATCTGAAGTCCTGATACTTTGGCTGTCCGTAGAGACTTTCATCTCCTGACACTCTCGTGTATGTGCTTACGGTACACGAGCTGTTACAGGAGTGCCAGGCAATTGTGGTTTTGTTTAATGTCACCTTCCTTCGCGTCTTCATTATTGGTTTATTCTGTTCACTGCAACCATCCTTTTAATTACCAGAAACAAAAACAGGGGTGTTTTAATACTATAGCTGCTATTTATGCTTGACTATCCTTTCTCTCTTAGTTTGTCTTATTCAGCAGCAAACTAAGAACAGAATCAAACTGTAGGTACGCAGAATATAAGACATCACCTGACCTGCAGAGCTTTCATTCTGCGTAGATGAGTTGCACAGGGGTGGGAGAAAGGATCGGTGGAAGTAAAAGGGACACAGATATTCTAACTGTGTGTCTTTGGACTTTGTTTTTCATGCAGGCGTTTGTGCGCTGGGGCTGTTTTGGGAGGAAGCCAAGGAGACACAAAGGGCTGGGGGGGTTGGCATGGTGTGGGAAAACCGGAGCGAAGGGCTGGTTGGTTTTGGAAAGAGAGCGTTCAGGGGAACGCGATAAGCCTCTCGGCAGCCCTGCTTGTATCTGGTCATTGCCTGAGTTAGGCTGGCTGGCCTGCTGGTTTCAGTTCCTGCTTTGCCCTCCAGTCTGGCTCTTCCCCGAAGGCCTCACGGGACGTCCTGTGGTTTCTTGTCCTTCCGGAGACAGAGGGGCCTCCCTACCTTGTTTGTAGTCTGTGGTGTTTGGTAGCAGTACAGTTCACGAGGCTTATTATTCTTATTTTCAGACTGCAATAACAATGTGATGTTGTTTATTTTCTAGCCATCAAGGCCTGTACCTGTGGCAAATTACCCTCATTCACCTGTTCCAGGAAACCCCACGCCACCTATGACTCCAGGGAGCAATATTCCTCCATACCTGTCACCTAACCAGGATGTCAAACCGCCATTCCCACCCGACATTAAACCAAATATCAATGCTTTACCACCACCTCCAAGTGAGTAGCAAACAGAATGCCCACACGCTCGTTCATTGTCCCTTTCTTCTCTGCCGCGTGCGTTTCAGAGTCTGGAAACTAGCTGTGACTGCTGCTCCGGGAGAGGCTCGGCTTGCTGAGCTGTGGTAGATGGCATGCACGGTGCAAGCCCGCTAGAGCCAGTCAACAGGAAAGGGAAGGATTGCTGTCCCCTCCTAAAACAGAGTATCAGGAAAGTTCTCCCAGGTTAAACTTGTAAGGGTGTTACTCCTGAAGTATTCCTTTAATACGCTTCCTGACGATAAAACACTTGATTTTGGGTTGCTTTTCGTGTGCTTGGTAGGATTGTTTATTGGATGAACTTGCATTGTGCTCTGTTTTGTTCAAGGGCAATGCCGTTCATTGAACATCACTGCAGAATAGCATGAAATGTGAATATTTATAGCAGCATCTCTATTGTGATCCATACAGGCTTCTGAAGAATATTCAGTAGTATGCCAAAAATTGATGTATGCTCCTTTCAAAGCTACTCAACGTCACAGCTACATTTGGCTGGGAACAGGGCAGGAATAACAAGATTTCTCTGGTTCTATACTAGCGCAATGTGTTTGAGGTTTTGAAGTGACTGATGAGCAATAGGAGATGTCATTTACTAGGGAGCTGGGAGGACCTGTATTTTTTCTGTAAAATAAGCGCTGCTGCATTAGCACTTTGCCACAGGTGGATGGAGTTCAGCTGAAAAATGAAGTAGAAGAAGGTGGCTTGCAGTATTATCTGGGCAAGAACGCAGTTCGTAGACTTCATAGGTTAGCTGTAAGTCACCACAAAGCCTTGTTTTACGAGATCAGATAGTAATTGGAGACCAGTGGCTTTGGTCATTGGATAGTTTCAGCTGATGAAACTTTTGGAACTAACTGGGTAATGCTGATCCCTATTTAAAGCAGGGAAAATAAACATTGTCACAGTTTGCCATAATAAAGAGATTTGTTGTTGGTCTTCTGCTGACAGAGTAAGTCTGGGCACAGAACCTCTCCCGTAGTAAAAAAACAGGAATTCTTGCCATGCCTGGTTGCTGTTTGCGGCCAGAATGCGAAGGTCCTAATGTTAAGTGTGGGAGAGCAGAAGACTTTGCTTTGCCGTTGCTATCAGTTTGTCCCTGTCACTTGTATCCGTTAGATGACGTAGTTACTAGCAATTTTCTTTTTTGTGTGTATGAACCTGCTAAGTTAGACCCAGTAGCAGATCACTGTGCCATTTGTTACTATTCTGTATAAATATACACGTTATTATTGCACCGCAGATGCTAAAGGGAAAGTTCACGCTTTCTCTCCCTCTTCGATCCCAGCCAACCACAATGATGAGCTGCGTCTGACGTTTCCCGTGAGAGATGGTGTGGTCCTGGAGCCCTTCCGGCTGGAGCACAACCTGGCAGTCAGCAACCACGTCTTTCACTTACGGCCAACCGTTCATCAGACGCTGATGTGGAGGTAAGCTCGGCCTTGCTGCGAGGAAGTCTTGCACCCGGTGATGGAGGGGTGGCAGGCCAGATGAACCCCATTTAGGTTTGCCAAGAATTTCACTTTAAAAATTCACAGATTTATAGAATCGTTAAGGTTGGAAAAGACCTCTAAGATCATCAAGTCCAACCATCAACCTGTCACCACCAAGGCTACTAAATTGTAGCCTAGATAGGGAAAATGCCCTTCAAACTCACAGACACTGTCACCTGTCGCTTTCCACAAGCAGCACGTTCTATAATGCTTCCCGATCTGTGTTGCGTCTCCTTGCTGGCAGCACACGGCGTGCAGCATCTGAAAAATCGCTGCAGCTCTGCCATCCTTTCTGCCCTGGGTGGAACAGGTGCGGGAAGTGCGCAACCGACACGGGTACAGTCTTCCATTTGGGAACTCTGTTGCCTGTGAAATGTTAGTTGCAGGAGTAACTGTGTAGGACTGTTACAGTTTACGCTTAAATTAAATGGCGCAGAGTATCTGATAATGAAAAATAACACACTAACGAAGGACCTGATTTAGAGGCTTGGTAAAATCATTTGGAAAGACAAGTGCTTAAGTCCTCCAAACTTTTGAAACTAACTTCCTAAATTCCCCATCTCCTATGGCTACGCAAGGCAGGACAGGTCAGAAGCGTCTAAGCGTAGCTTTCCACGTATGAAGGCTTCTGGTTTTCACTTACAACGAGTACTACTTCCCAGCACGGAGGAACAGTTTTCCTAGGCGGTACTTTCCTGCATTTAATGTAGATCTGCGCAAGTGATTCCAGGTTGTGTCCTGCTTCCACTATGCTTGTGGAAAGCCTTTAGATCAGATGACAATCAGAGCCTTAGTTTTGTTTTTTTTTTAATATATTTTCAAATGCCACAGAATAATTTTGTCTCCTGGTTCTGTTTTTCTCAGAAAGTATCTCGGTGTTTATCCTGGCTGCTGGTTACGTTGTCTGAGCCTGTCTCTGTGCACTGTGGAGGCTGGTTGGTTGCTCAGGATCTCCTGTGGAGGTTGTGTCGCAGCTGCAGCAGCTGAGATGGCAGACCGCAGCATCTTAAGTGCATTTTTGATTATGCCTGCCTCATTTTCGGCTTCTTCCTGAGCTTGGACCACATACCCCTGACCTAAATGGGACTGAGAACATGTAGCTTCAGCTTTTTTCCACATAAGGATCTTATTCCCGCCCACCGGAATCCACTTGAGACTTATGTTTTCGTGGTTCAGAGGGCGTGAGGTGGGCAGAGAGGGTGCGCTCCGTTCCCCGCTCCAGGGACGGACTCTGACTCTAAAGCTGAGGCTCGACACGGGACGCAGGAGTCCTTGCTGCCCCTAGCCTGAGGTAGCCTGGGGGTTGGAAGGGGGGGAGATTGCAGGCAGACAACATCCAATAATTAACACCTGACTTTGAGGTCAGTTATTGCTTACTTGCATTTCATTATCGTGGAGTACTCACAGCAGAGGGAGTTTTGGCAGTTATTCGCCAGTTCTTATTAATAAGTAATCACTACTGGGGATTGTGCTGGCTCATTCAGTAGATTTATACTGCTGCACTGAGGCATGGGACTGTTTCTTAATATCTGTCCGTTCTTTCTTCCTTAGCTCACCAAACACACGGCCTTTATTTAAACTTATTTTAATGAAGACTCATAGGTAAATTGTTCTCAGGTCTGCTGTTTTGAAAAGCTTGTTAATAGTGCAGAGAATGGATGGCCCTGTAATGAAGTCATTTCACTTTTAACTCGGGGTTGGATGGATTCCAGAAAAACGAATTAGTCACATGTGTGGATGGATTTTGGTTTTATAGAGAATGGTGGAATCGAGCCAATTCTTAATATTTGTCTGCCAGTTAAAATATTCGGCAAAACCTCTCACGTGTGCGCACATAATGAATAGCAGTGCAACTATTTTTCTCCCCGTCGGGAGCTTTTCATGGTGAAGAGAAATAGTAAGGTCGAAGGCAGGAAAAATGTGGCCTTGAAGCTGGCTCAGCCGTAGCCCTGCTCCGCTATTAAACGCGTCCCGCGGCGGAGGCATTGCCTGCTGAGAGCACGAGGGGCTCCTGAGCCCTGCGACGTTGGGCATGCTGGCTCGGAGGCCTCGGGAGCACGCTTCGTCTGCTTGGGCGTTCTGTCAGAGGTACCAGGGCTTGCTTCCCCCCGGGTCTGGGTGGCTGCGGAGCGGTCTCCTGAGGTGGGAATCTCCAGTGGATCTCGCAGAGAGAGTTGTCAAAACATTGTTAATAAAATATTGAAAAAAAAGCCTGGAAAGACTCAATATAGATAGATTATGCTGAAAGGTCAGGTAATTTGTATTCTGTACCTTTCTTTTACAAAAAACCCCATGTTTTTATCCAGTGCTCAATCTTGATGTTTTGAAATCCAGAAAATATGATAAGTCACAATTGGTTTTGGAGAAGGAAGATGGTAGATAAGGTGATGATCTCCTGAATGAGCTGTTCCTCGTGGATCTTACAAAGATGTCTTCCTGCAGGCAAGGTGAAGAAATGAGCACCTAGATTTTCAAGCATAAAAGATAAACATTCAGCTGTCTTTTGCTCTCTTGAACAGCAGCGTCCTGACATTTCAGTTCAGTTCTTCATGTTCTTTTAAATTTCTTCTTCAAATTACTCATTCCTAACACAAGGTTAGCATCCATGTATAAAACTGAAGTCATAGTCTCTACCCACTTAATTTGTGATTAACTTAATCTCAGCCTCTTCGTTTTTTGGAGGTGTTATAAAACTGATTTTTTATTATTGGAGAGGTGGGAGGAGTTCATGCTCTGAAAGGAGGTCTGAATTGGGTAGATTGAATCCACAGCCATGTTAGTTTGGAAGCACAGAAACAGGGGGTGAGATACAGGGGTCATTTATCTTCGCTGATTTACCTGTTCCAAGGCAGGATTAGCTGTACCTGTATTTTGGCTGACAAGTGTTCATTCAAATGCTTTTTTTGAACGCTCTGAAGTAGTGAAGAATCCACAGCCTTCCAGCACAACCCACTGCAGCGTATCACTTTCTTGTTCTTAACAGACAGGAAGGACCTAACCGATGTTAACGTTTTTCTTTCTGCAGGATCATTTCATGGTCCAGTTTTGCAAAGTGGTTGGAGGTGTTTGCTTGGAAAGTGCTTTAGAAGTGTAAAATACTAACAACTTTGTGGCACGCTTGCATCATTAATGCATCATGACTTGCTTCTGTTAAGGGCTTTTATGAAGAAAGTATGTTATATACTTTACTGGCAGTAATTCTAGAAAAATGATCTAATTGATAAAGAAAAAGCATTCCTAGCATCAAAGCGACCTCTCTCTGCAATGTGAAAGCAAAGTTAAAGGAAGATTTATTGGTTGTTGCGCAGGTCTGACTTGGAATTACAGTTCAAGTGCTATCACCATGAAGACAGACAAATGAACACTAACTGGCCAGCTTCGGTCCAGGTCAGCGTTAACGCAACCCCACTTACCATCGAACGTGGCGACAACAAGACATCTCATAAACCTCTGCACCTAAAGCACGTCTGCCAGCCGGGAAGAAACACGATTCAAATTACAGTCACAGCGTGTTGTTGTGTAAGTACCCGGAGCTCACGGCTGCAGCTGCTGATGCTGAGTTTGCTGTTTAGTACACTTTGCAAATGCTGCCTTCGTTGAAAGAGCCTTACTCTCATTTTTTTTCCATGTTTTTTTTTCTGGTAGGGTGCTCGTTTGATCATGGTGGCACAGTCAGAGTGCTAATGTGGAGATTTTTGCTGCTGAATTCTTGCAGAGTGTAGCGGTGTCCTTCTGATGTCTCTGAAGGGGCTTGCGGTCTAGGGCAGGAGGGGAGTCTGATCTCCTACCTGTTCAGCGGGTGCCTGTGTAACAAGGCGGCTACAGTGTATTCATGTAGAAGCAGATTACTGTAGTGCAGACCGTTGTCTGGTACTGATTTCATTCACTTAGGGTGTTAAACTCTGTTTGGTATGACCTGAGAACATCAACACCGTAATCATTGGTGGTGATGATGTTTTTTCAAATAGCTTTTCAGATTAAGAACTCATATTCCATGATGCAGTCTAGACAATGCAACTTTCTCCTTTTCCATGGTTTAGTTCCTCTCGGGGACGAGTACCGTATTTTTAATGCAGACTGTTGCACAGACGCAGTCTGAGCTTTTGTCTGTTCTGTTGTCACTGACAAGAAAGCAAGCTGCTGCTTCTCCCAAGGTCGGCGTGTGAGGCACTTTGACAAGAAGCCATCCCCCCATTTTGCTTTGCTTCACGCTGCTGTTTCTCTGCATAACGTCATTTATCTGGTGGCTCGGAGCAGCGGCAGCATCCTGTGAATCCACAACGAGCTCTGTGTTGGGAAAGCAGATTCAGCTGGTTGCAGACACATCAGTAGCAAACCGTTTTTGCAACTTGCAGCATAGTCTGAGGGCAGGCAGGTAGGCTGGACCGTGTCAAAGAGCCCAGGGTTTTAAAAATAAACCCTGATGTCAGAGATGAACACGTCAGCCCTATGTATTCTGAACATTAAGGAGGGAGAAAATGCAGAAAATCTTTGCTTTTTGTAAAGTCCCTGTACACGTTATGCTCCTGGAGCACAGCACAAGGTACTGCGCAGCGTGCAGGGTATCCCTAAGGGAGCGCACGTGCGCGGCAGAGCAGAGCCAGCTTTCATGTTTAATGTCAGGCTCTTAGGGAAGCCACGTGTCCAGCGGAAGCACGCAGCTCGGTTCAGCAGTGTATTTACCACCTGTGCTTGGTTCTCCTGGTAACAAAATGCGTTTTCTTTCAGTCACACTTGTTCGTGTTGCAGTTAGTACACCGGCCATCGGTTCGCTCCGTACTTCAAGGTCTACTAAAGAAACGCCTCCTCCCAGCAGAACATTGTATCACTAAGAGTGAGTTTTCATTTTCTTTGGGTGACAGCTTTCCAGAATGCCTACGTTCAGTTGTGATAAGCTATTTCTACACCAGATTTACTTGCTCATTGAAAACTTTAAGCTGTGCTTGCCAGGAATTTCCAGAACATGTGGGTAGATTAAATCCTCGGTACCCTCAAATGTTGAGGGCTATTTGAGTGGGGGTAACAAAGTACCAAGGACACAAACTTAGTTCGCAAAAAGGACTCTCCCATTCCAGGAGAGTCTCTCTGGCTTCTCCCCGTTTTTGTTTTTGACTTACCTAAAAGCCCCGTGTAGAAAGATTATTCTTTATTTATTTAGGGCTGCTTTAAGTGCTTGTGTGGCACTTTATTTGGTTGAGGCTATAGCTGATACAGAGGTGTGTGATGGTTTATCTGTTCCGGAGAATGTTCTAAATGACACAGAATACACCTGTGTGGAGAAATTCTCCATTAAATTGACCCTTAAATGTCAAAGTGTCGATCTTTCAGATTTCTGTGTTAGAATTTACAGTACACTTGTGTTTTCTCACACGTACTTTCTTCCCAACCAGTAAAGAGGAACTTCAGTAGCGTTGCAGCTTCCTCTGGCAACGCGACACTAAACGGGGAGGATGGAGTAGAGCAAACGGCTATTAAAGTCTCTCTGAAGTGTCCGATCACATTCCGGCGGATTCAGCTCCCAGCAAGGGGTCACGACTGCAAGCACGTACAAGTGAGTAGACACCAGTGGCCTGGCAGTATTCCCTCAGCCACCTGTGGTTACGTTACCTTTAGCTTGGCTGTCGTATGAGAGAGCCGAATGAAATGGGATTTCTTTGTGGCTATCAACCTAAATAATTAACTGTGTATATATATATGTTTAATATAAAGGGAGAAAGTAGCTATTTGGTTTAGCTTGCAGTGCTAGTAGGCTTTTTTTCATGGCAGTTTTACTTCTGTCCAACTGATTCAGTTAATACAGTATTTTCCCTTGATTTCCTCTTTTTTTTTTTTTTCCTTGTTTTTTTCTGATACCTAGTGCTTTGATCTGGAATCTTACTTGCAACTTAACTGTGAAAGAGGAACTTGGAGGTGTCCGGTATGCAAGTAAGTGCAACCATACTACATGAAATGCAGTTGTACACAACTTGACCAAATTCAGATCATATTTAAGGTCACAGAGGGGGGAGAAAAAGGAAGTGCTAGGAAATAAGGTGTATGTGTTACATTGAGCTAATAGCATAAAGACCATTGAGAATTCTTGCAACATTTCATGAACTGAGGGAACACGCTGGATTACTAGAAATATAAAAACAGATAATGAGGTATTTTCTCACAAAATATGCAATCTGTGAGCTGTCATTACAGGCTATCAGTGGCTTGTGTAGAGTTCAAAAGAAGCTCAGATTACCAATTACACATTGATAAGACAGGTATCTACATAAACGTATGAACTGGGAGTTCAGCTTCCCCTAGATCATGAAGTGTAAGCAACTACCAGAAAACAGCGTGCCATGGCGAAAGAACAGATAGTCTAGTCTAGTGTTATTTTTGTGTCATTTTAATGCTGTGATGCCCAAATGGCTGAACTTTAACTATGTAGACAGGAAAGCGTTTGGCACGCAGCTGAGCGTTAGGTAAGGATGCCAAATAACTGTCTCGGGTCCTGTGCTTTGAGCCACACAGATACGCAGCTTAGGGCAGGGAGAGGGGGAATTTTGAAGACTGCAGCATTTACTAGTAATTAGGTAGGAAGTCAAGTTGGATCCTCCAAAATCAAAGTCAAAATCAAGTGTAAAGTAAAGTCAGAGCAGAAGGCAGGAAGGTTTCTAGTCCAGAAGAAGGCTGATTTTAAATAAGATAAAAGATTTCCGAGGAGCAAAAGTTTGCAGCGTTTGCGTGAAGAAAAGAGGGATACCTTGGCACACTTTCAACCTCATGTTTTCACCAGAGAGTTACTATACTGCAGAAGAAATGGGACAGAAAGCTTTGAAGTGGTTACAAACTGCCCATTCGTATGTTTACCTGGGCGGAAAGAACTGCAGAACGTCTGCGGGCCGGTTCAGTGTCTGTAACCTGCTGTGCTCAGCCCACAGGGTTACGAGTTTCTTCCATCCTCAGCTGAGGAGCCAGGGTTCTTCAGCTCAAGGAGCTGTAGCAGCTTTGTCCTGGTTAGAGTTAATTTTCTTCCCA
>Ga0181612_176104_pt1 | contig 11400 bp, 2 predicted proteins | sample HoacroProtozoa21_FD_119630 | JGI IMG/M metagenome (GOLD analysis project Ga0181612, IMG submission 119630) | Hoatzin crop microbial communities from Cojedes, Venezuel. Combined Assembly of Gp0051906, Gp0051904, Gp0051908
ACTGTATTTTTTAAAAATGAGACATCAAGGCACCATCTGCTATTGAATGCCTATTGTAAAGTGGGGATATACAGCCAATTATCCTCACAATTATAACACGTGCAGTTTAGCATAAGGTAGAATATCAAGGACTTCTAATCCATTTGTTTAAAAAAAAATTCTGTCTGAAGCCTAACAGCTTCAAATGAGCAGATTCGTAACCCCTAAAACCAATGTGCATAAATGGAATAAAGAACAACTTTTCCTCTCTAACAGTAGCTGCTCATATATTTGTCCCAAACAGCAATGAGATTTTTTTCAGCTTCTCAGTGTGGACCTGCATATTTGTATTAGATGGCAACTAGGGATTAATGAACTCATTGAGACTGAATAGTACAGTGTTCTACCTTCAAATCTTTTCAGCAAAAGCCTAGATAACTTTCACAAGCTTTATGCAAACTTCCTTATTTCCATTTATTTGCCATTTCTGCATAAATGAACTTCCTTTTTCCAGTGTTGGTGAGGAAGTAGTTAACAAAAGCTACCTGAAGAACTCTTGATTGAAATTTTCCATCTTATAATAATGATCATCTCGGCTCTCATTAATCAAATGTCTCATTTTTCTGAGGTTTCCAGGTCACTAATAAAGATTCAAAAGTCTAAAATAGCAGAGATGAATTATCCAAACTTGGGGTCCATATCTGCTTTATAAATTGGTTGTGGGTTTGTTTCACCATGCAAACTTTGTGAGTTGGAATCAGGGCAATTTTGACATATGAAGTACTAGGAAGAAAGAAAAGTTTGAGTAGAAGTAAGCATTAACATTGCGCCTTTCAGCTCCTGCTATTTCTAACCAGATGATTGTTGCAATATTTTTTTGTCTCAGGACAAGAGCTGTCGTGTTTTGAATCACAGCTGCAGCAAAGCTGTCTCACAGAAATACGATGGAGGGGGAGGAAACCAAAGATGTGTATTTGCTTGCTGAAAAGGATACAGTATGTGTCAATTTAAAAATAAATTTTTTTTTTAGGACATTTTACTCTGGTTTTATGTCACTATAAATATTATCTGTGTTCCAAGTGATATTTATGTCTCTTCAGAGATCTGAAAACATAGAACAGTTTTGTTTCCTGACTAGCAGCTGCACGTGCTACATGTCATTCTCCCTGTTTTCCTGATAGTTGTTTTGAGACCAGTTTGGATTTACTGAAAGATCACAGCAATAAATAAAGAACTCCAATTTGGTGCAATAGAAAAGGAGATGAGAGGAGGTCATGAGGCTAAACAGCAGTGGGAACATGGATACTTCTGCCCCTAATGTCAGTCTTGTGCAAAAGGGTATGAAATGTCCCCTGACACACGTGGGGCTGCTCTGCATCTGTACTACTTCCCCTAAGTGCAGCCCGCAGCTGCGCAGAAGGTTAACCCCATCCTCTGTAAAGCTTTAGCAGGAAAGAACACCTGTGAAGTTACCCCGGGAGTAGTTTCCATAGATGAGCAACTCAATGTTTGCATTAATTTTCATATACTTACTGCCATGAGTTCAGAATTCAGGCACACAGTAAGGATTTCATTCTGTCGTCTTCCCGATTCTGTTCTAATAGGACTACTGTTAGCATAACGTACTATCAGTACAAATCACCATGATACCATCACACCTAAATAATGACAGATCTCATATGTAAAACACAGTAAGTGGATAAATTCTCTTCCCTTGACAAAACAAGAAGACTTAAAGCAGGTGAAGATGAAAAATCTGCCTGATGCACTTGTCCCCTTTGTAAGTCATATCCTGTATGATGTTTTTAATAATTCTGTACGTTGTCCATTATCTGTAGTTATGTATCTGTTCCATAGGTTTCTCCATTATCAGATACACACATAATGAACATAGAATTAGTTCTACAATACTTAACTTTATGAATTGAACAGTATATTTGAAGGACATAGCTAACGGTAGCTAAACATTTAAAACCAAATTGTATAGATTATCTGATATATTGATAAGTGTGATTCCATTACAGACAGAATAAGAAATCTATGATTTTAGAAACTAGTTTTAAAACATTAGCTCAAAAAAATATGTAAACTTACAGCTAGACTGACTTACAATTTGAAATTCAAAATTGTAGGAACTGTATCTGCTAACTAGGTTTTAATCAGAATAAACCCACTGGGACAGATTGTGCTCTGCAGAAGACAGCCAGCTGCAAAGTCTAGCTTCACGTCTCTGCTCTGCTACTTGGACTACCAGTTTGATTTTTGGGGCTGCACTGGACCTAGAGTTACATAGTATGGCATACTGCCATAAATTAATACAGAAAGCTGGGCAGTATATGTGCAGATATATTGCCAATGCCAGTGGTTCCCAATCACTGGCCTCGCTTAGAGGCGTGGAAGTGGACTGCAAATGAGTTGCAGTGGGGGCCCTAAGAAAATATGTTCAACCAAACATGTCATCTATGACATAGTAGACAGCCAAACACTTACATTTAACTGAGTGTCCTGGTTTTGGCTGAGATAGAGTTAAGCTTCCTCTCAGTAGCTGCTGTGCTTTGGATTTAGTACAAAAAGAATGTTGATAACACTGGAGTTTTCAGTTGTTGCTATGAAATCAAGGACTTTTTTCCTGTTTCTCGTACTCAGCTAATGAGCAGGTGTGCAGGAGCTGGGAGAGAGCACAGCCAGAAACACAGTCAGTCTGGCCAATGGAAATATTCCATACCATGGGTGTCATGCTCAGTTTATGAATGAGGGTTGGCTGGGGGGCAGGAAGCTCTCTGCTCTTCTTATTTCCATGAGTTCAAGTCCTCTCTTGTCCAGGAGACTTTCAGTGGGAATTTCACAAAATTTGTTTTCTGGGGTTCCACGATCGCTGCTCAGGGACTGGCTGTGGGTTGGTCATCAGGTGGTGAGGAAAATTGTATTGTATATAGTTTGTTTTGCATATTCATTATGATCATTATTATTATCATTGTTTTTAGTAGTATTAGTATTCACTTTGTTGCCTTATTAAACTATCTTTGTCTCAATCCATGAGTTTCCCATTTTGTCTTTTTCTCCTCCCCATCCCACTGGGGGAGAAGGGGAGGGGTGAGCGAGCGGCTATCTAGTGCATAGTTGCCAACTGCTGGGTTAAACTATAACTGACAAAAATGGTAATAATGAGCAGATGTAAATATAACCTATGAAAATGGAATTTTATATTCAGTCACATACATTCCTAACAGAAATGTCTCTGTCCTCAAGAACCCAAAGAAGAAACAATGAAATTAAAAATACACTTTATAACTCTGGCAGTAGTTCTCATTCTCTTTCCTATGGAAGCTAACAAGCATTTCCTCATGGTTGTATAAAATTTGGAAGTAGGCAGTGGGCTCGAAGAGAGACTTGGTGAAGACTTCACCTGGGAGAAACTTTTTTTCTCTTTGAGGGGATTGACAGTCCCAGAAAACCAGTCAAGGGAGGGTGAAGAATACAGGTGCACCGAAGTACACCAAATTTGAGGGCTTAGCCCTTTTGTACATCACTTTCAGTGAAAGGAGAACTCTCATCTGTAACAAAGATTGTAACTGCAGCTAACTGCGAATGTAAATGCTTGTTAGTGAGATTAACAACACATTTGAAGGAATAACTTTTGTAAAAACTATGTCTACCTTGCTTCACAGGGATGAAAGGCAAGGCCATGCAGATATTTATTCTCTAAAACAAAACTGTCAATAAACACTACGTGAGGTTTTTTGCCTGTTCAAGCTAAATTTTGTTCAGACTTTTTTACTGGTACTTTTGAAGGAAAAATAGGTGCACAGCACATTTATTCTTCTGCCTGACAAGATTCCTGTTCCAAATTTGCAAGCTGCATGCTTCATCCAGCTTTTCCAAGCTTTATGAGATTTATGAAGTCTGATAAGTGTGTGTTTCACAGGATGTTTGGGTTTTTTTCCTACTGATTTTATTATTACCTATTGCTTTTGAAGAATTGGTCATATTTGAGTTACTACTGTAGTACTCACAGGAACATTGAAAGAAAAACCAGATGAAGAGAAACTAATCTAGAGTGGCTGGAAATATTTCAAGTTTGTTATTCTGCATATGCCTCTAGAATTGGAATAAGCGGTAATAAACATGTTCCTTTAGATAGTAACTTGGAATGAGAATTAGAATGAATGAAAGATTTGGGTGGCAAGATTAAAAAACAACATTTAATAGTTGCTTGGTTAATGAGTATGGTCTCCCTCCCACAAGTGTTACAGGTTCCTTCAGAAAACTGGATTATAGTTGTGTGATCAGAGACTATATTATAATACACACCTACAAGGTAGCCGAATTAAAACAAGGTTAGTTCTGATATTTAACTTGAGCATCTTTTTTCAACATTATTAGATTTCTATCTTTAAGCGTAATTATTACACTAGCTAGCGTGCAAAAGAGCAAGAAAGGACTGACAGGTGTTCTCTGCTTTAGACATGTTAAAAGACATGAAGCTGCAGAAGAGTGGGTGGCATTGTCCTGTTCCCAAAACGCTACAGTAGTCACAAAAGCATTTTTTCCCTGGATCTTGTAGTACCTCCATGGAGAGAGCTGGGTTTCAAAACTCTTTCCTCCTACCCCACTCGCTTCTTTCTTGGTATTGCTACATTGTAAATTCTACATGAAAACTGTTACCAGGCTTTCTCTCAGACATCCTTCTGCTCAGCCTCAATGAAGGTTCTGCGTCTCTCAGTAGAGGGGGTTTACTTGGGCCAAACTATATCCATTATGTGACATGCTCTAGTTCTCACCTCTTCACAGAATATATACAGTTCAGGTTAGTTCTGGTGTTTAACTTGAGATGGTAAAGACGAACAATGAAATGGCCACAGTGTAGATGTCCCCATTGCAAGTCAGGCATTGTGAAGGGGCTTTTTTTTTTTAACAAACATGAGAATTCACATTTAGAGAGTAATCCAAATAACATTTTAGAAGTCTGTTTTCAAATGAGATGAACCATGCCCCAGATGTGCCTATTCCTTTCTATTCTAAGGGAATGAGAAAGCACAAATGGAGACACTAAAAATAAAATTAGATTAAATGAACCTCACTTGGAAAAACATTACAGACTATTCTAGCATGACAGTACATGTAGTCTAGTTAGTTATTTCATGCAAGGGACATAAAAATATTTGTTAAAAGGGAATTATATCTTGATCATGTAGATATAACATCTGCAGTTTCTTTTTTTTTTAATCCACTTAGCCTTATTTTCCTTGATACATATATTTTTCATCTTAACGCTAATGCACTGACTGTCACAGTGGTGTACAGCCTAGAGCTAGGCTCTAGATATAAGCAATACCAGATCCTGTGGTTTGTTCCAAAGAAAGCTGATGGAAGAAAGGAACATTGACTTGGGTGTCTCCATATAATTCAAGTTCCATAATGAAAAGATAACTATTCCAAAGTGAGCTTAGGAAGTGAACTACTGTTGTATATTATGATTCTGATGAAACTACAGTTTGTCATAATACTCTATTGTGTAGTGCTTGATGTGAACATTGATGAATTTTAAGTTAAAATTGACAAAGATTACTGTGCGCAGATAGAGCCTGTTGAGTATAGAGATAAGAAAAACTATATACAGCCTTCAAACGGAAAACTCAATAGAATATATTAAGGCTAAGAATGTGAAAAAAGGAAAGGAATAATGTTTTCTCTGTTACCAACAGAGAAATGAAAAATGCATTAAATACACTGCATATCTGACATCTTAAAGAAAATCTCATTGCCTGCACAGCTTTTTCAAAGAAAAGAGAACAATCAAGTCAAGCTTGTAAAATAGGACAATGACTTGGATTGTTTTCTGCTCTTACTACAGGCCTACTTCGGTGCACTGTCATCTCCATCTTAACAGTCCTTTACTAATCGAGAGCATGTGGCATGTCTGTTTTTCCATGGACCACAAAATCACTTACTTTTGTCTGACATGCTAATTGCTGCAAGATCAGCTGAAGAAAAAGATAAGACCTGACTACAGCATAGCAGTGCAATATTAGCTGTGGGGTGTATTTTTCATATAGCAATTGAAAGATACAAATTTGCATAACAACATCACAGCTTTTTAATACTAGTCTTTGAGAAAATGTTTCTCAGGCTTTTAGTAGCAAGTGTTATGGAATAGTCTGATTTGTCATTGTGTACATTCAGGCAGTGCTGTGTAGAGATAAACTTAGTGGTGCAACAGTGAGAAACAGCGAAGTGTGGAACTGTATATATTGGGGGATATGCTGCTGCAATGTGTAACACAAATAAACGTGTATTTCTTAAGATGTTTTCTTTCCTTTATAGTGGTTCCACTCCTTTTAAGGACAAATAAGATGGGATGTATAACTTCTGTCATGTGTGACCTTTGGTTTTAAAGCACGTTTTTACAGTACTTGAACCTGAATAAGGACGGTTGCATGGGTTAGACTTAGCTATGAAAAGCATCTCAGTAACTTTAACATTTCTATCAACATTAATGTTGCGAGCTTCACAAAAACAAGCATTAACCATGTTTTCAGTCTGGAAAACTTGACTGATATTAAATTAAGAAAAAGCAGAACAGTTAAAAATAAGTTCATGCTAGATGGCGTTTCCCCTTCCAAAACTTCTGCAGTGTCCACCTGACTTGAATTTGAACTGCTTGAATGCAGAGGTCACCCAGAACAGAGGCAAATAAAAAGACTGAAGAACTAGATGTCATATCATTTCAGGTTGTTCTAGGAACCACTAAATAGTTGCAGAATATACTAATGCCTATGAGCAGAAGAACTGATTGATGAGAACCTCATTATTTTTGTGTCTCCATTAGGCAACACCAGCTTCATTTATTCTTTTAAAATGGGCCTTGATTGTCGGTAAATAGTAACAGTAACCAGACATACACTTACAGCTTTTTAAAGTAGAACTTTATGATTAAATGCCAAAGAAATCTTGATATATATGTAGCACATTGACTTGAACTATCATGTTAATTTTTTTAAATCACTGTAAAATCTCAAGAAATCTTTCCATCTGTACAGCCTGGCACCTTAATCAAAGGAATCAGTCTTCATCTATGAGATGTCAGCTGTTTCTGGATATTCACTAAGGCCTAATAATTGTTGTTCACCACTATCAGAATTGCTATTAGAAGACATTACTATGAATATATCAAACTATGCAGCAGTTTTTTCCAAATACAGATTGTGTAATTTGTAATTTTTTTGTTAGAAAGTAACTAATAACGTTTATACACCCAACAGTAACTTCTCTATTTGCCATGTACAATAAGCCATAGGAAAACAGCATTTAATAATGAAAATTGTAAGCAAATGTTTCATACTCTCTTCAGATCATTGTGGTTACTGAACCTGGCTGTAGAAGAGAGAAGACTGGAGTACTATCATTAATTCAACCAGCTTGTCTTCAAGAGAGATGAAGACCTTTGTTTCAGTCAGGGTACATGTAAACACTTGGAAACTTCCTAGGAAAACTGTTGGTTGAACATTGCCTCTGACAAAGTGGTGCATATTGAGACCAAAAATGCATATGCCACTACAGAAGCACTGCTGCAACTTGGGGAAAAACACATTCTTAACTCTCTAGAAACCACATAATTCCTGTAAGAGCATGCTCAGTTTTAACTTCATATTTAGAGGAACAGTGACTACAAATCATAAGAAGCTTTGGCTCAAACTAGCTTTCTTTTAACTGGAAAAAAAACCCCTGAAGTTCCCCTTTCATTTTTTTCCTCCTCATCTGTCAAGGGTCTGATTGACCTCTCTATCTTAAAGAGTGATAATTTTCCGAAGCCCCACCCTCTCTAGTTGAAGATAACGTTATATAAAGGGAGGAGTCTTTGTGTGCTCACTAACGCACAGTGAAGCATCCAAGGACGTACGAACTAAAAGTAATACTATATCTGTGTTTATGAATTATACAGTGGGCAGAAGTAATTATTGAAAGTTGTACTGTTACATAATGTAGTACACCACTAACCCTTACTGAAACATAGGACTTTTTAGCTCAAGTCTTTAACCATGGCTTCTCTGGAACATTTGTTTGTAAGAGGTCAGAGTAAAATCATGTATTCCCAAAACAGGCCACCAAATATATCTTACACTGAGTCTGCAAGCGAAGAATCACATAAGAGATATATATTTCTATACACGTTATGCATAACTAGCCAGGACATGGCTACAAGTTAGCTTTTTTGGGACCTCTTATGTCTCCTGGATATGGAACTTGATCTTTTTATCATCCAAAGCTTATTTACTTCACAAAAAAAGTATAGACACAGGAATCTCCCTTTGTCAGCTGTAGTACACTCAGCTGACAAATCTAAATGACACTTAAGTGAATTAACTTTTGATTGTCATGGTGAAAAAAGGGAGAGATGATGGGTATAGATGGAAGAGATGGTCATAGAAGTGAATGAACTTTATGGACACAATTGACTTTGAGAAGTATTAAATTTCAATGTTTTAAATGCAGCATTTGACCAGTCCTTAATCTAACAGCACAATGCAACCTATGTACAATAATTCTACCTTACATGCAAGGTCAGCTTTGTGTACCTAAATTGACTGCAACCCTATGACTTTCTAGAACAGAAACATCCATTCTGACTAATAAATCATGAGAACACTTGCTGATAAGCTTATATATTAGGAAAAATATAATATACATACTTCCATTAAGTGATCTGTAAACTAAATTAATAAGTCAGACAAAACATCCGAATAAGTAAAACTTGTATATAGCAAACTTATTAACCTCTGGCTAGACCATTTTACTATTAGTTTATCTCTCTCAGTACAGGAAGAGTAACCAGAGAAAGTGGAAGAACCATGGAGGTGAGGTCCCACCAAAGACTGAGTTTGGTTCATTCACAGAAGTGTAACTCAGATACAACCAGTAATGCAACATTTCAGCTTAGAATTCTCTGTAGAGAGACAATTCAACATTGAGTCTTAGATATGTTTCTCCAACCTGCATATCTAGAAAATATATTACATTCAGGAATTAGATTGGATTAATTTCTAAGTCATGATACCACTCCTTTACAAATACATCTGCATATGTAATCAAGCTTCTTCCCTGCTTCTAGAATCCTATTACTAAATAACTTTAGTTACACAAATTCAAGAATAAATGTTCATGAATGTTTAATAATGAGGACCAAAACCCCATTTTTTAAGAAGTGCAGACAGAAGTTCTTTTTAGGTTACTCACACTTGTATGAAAGTCCCATCCAAAATGTACAATCAAAATCCAATGTTTTGTATAAATATCCAACTAAAACTTCTTTAACATCACTACTGGCATAAAGAATTTATAATTCCCAAAAAAGGGGAAAAAAGTTAAAAGGATTTGTCAGTTTATATGCAAAAGTTGTGTTTCCTGTATCTTAAAACTGCCTGTTGCTGATGTCTCTAACCCAATAAGAATTCAGTGTCATTAAAAAAATAATCTCTTTTGCATGTATTTTATTCATCAGTACAAAATTTAAAGAAAATATTAAACCAAGAAATCTCTCTGTACAATCCTGACTGCAGTTCTGAGAAGGTCTTCCATATCATTTTGCTCTTCAGGACTTAGTAGAAGAGCTAGTCTCCTTTCAGCAGAGTCTCTTAGCTAATCTTGGGTCTTAAGGCCTGTATCCTACTTTTGATCTAAGTAAAAAGAGCAATAAAAAAGAACCCTTGAAATATGTAGGCTACCTATTTACTATTCCTTAGTCCTGTTATAAAATTTGTTTTAACTAGGTAAGTGTTGCTGTAGTCCTTTAAATGGTGTAGTCATATGCTAGCACAATTACAAAGCTATGCTAGCGTAAACTAACACAAGGCCAAACCACTGCTCAAGATATTTCCAATCACTGAAAAATTTTGGTGTTAGACCTTACTTACATGAGTGTTAAATCATTCTAATCCTCCTTTTTAAATTCAGTTATTTCTCGTTTATGCTGGTACAACAGTGTATTCTAACCCTGTGTGCAAGGAAATAAAACTTTTCAAAAGCTGATTAGTCTGATTCTGATACAATTTGAGAGATACGAAGTCAGTATAATTCCAGCCAATTACTGATATCTGAATTAGGCCTCGAAGGAAAATGATTAGATCAAATTTTAAATTTAGCTGCCTAAAATAGGTACCCTAAATAGATTAACTTGAATTCATAATATTATCTGTGTCGAGTTGAACTTTTTTTTTTGTTATCAGGCTTGAAGAAACTGGTCACACTAATGGAATAAGTGGTGCTGACTAAAGACAAAAAACAACAACAGGTGAGAAAAGATTTGCTGTAGCTACGAAAACTTAAAGTAAATTTCAGCATGGTTTAGAGAAAGACAGAAGGTGAAAGATAAGGATCTAAATGGAAGTCAGGTAAGCCATTTCATCTTTTTGCTCTTTGCAATACTTTGGAACCATTTAGGAGTGAAACCAGTATCAGTGTGAATTCCTTTTGACTAGAAAGTTGCAATACCAAGAAGTCAGTTCTTTTAAATTATTCTCTCTATAAATCAGTGCAGGACTAGTATTTATTGTACTAAATGAACGGAACTCTTCCAACAATTTTATCAGTTTTGAATAGGGCAGATGTTGACAGGATTGAGGGCTTAAAAACATTTAAATTACTTCTCAAGGACAGTCAGTTTATTTCATCAGTTTTCTGGACATTAACCTTGGATTCTAAATTTATGCTCTTTTATGCCGTTTCACAGACACATTAGCATTAGATCATTTCTGCTTTGTCTCTGAATCTTAACAGTTTAATGACAGTTTGTGTATTCCAGTGACTAAGCTACAAACTTAACAGTCCTCAGATGCATCAGAAGTAAGAACCAGAAGGTGAAGGTCCCCCTCCTGCCATGCTCTAGACCTCATCACGGTAGTCCTTTCCTTTGCAGCCTGGACTGAAAGAAGTGGGATTAGATTAGAGAACTAGCTTCATGTTAGTGAACTAGATCATTTGCATTAACACAAAGGAAAACGTGGTCCACTATACTTTCTAACTTGAACTATGCATTCCTTTTGTGGAACGATTTTATTCTTCCTGTACCCCCACTGATAATATGCATAAAGCCAACTCAGCATTTTTCTGGATAGCTGGTATTTTCTCTAGCTTGTTTTACAGCCATATCTACATTCCACTGGTACAGACACAGGGAGTCATCTAGGCTAGTGAATAATTCTGACCCTATATAAGTGTATTACAGAATCACAGAATCACAGAATCACAGAATCACAGAATGGTACGGGTTGGAAGGGACCTCTGTGGGTCGTCTAGTCCAACCCTCCTGCCGAAGCAGGGTCACCTACAGCAGGCTGCACAGCACCGCGTCCAGGCGGGTCTTGAATATCTCCAGAGAAGGAGACTCTACAACCTCCCTGGGCAGCCTGTTCCAGTGCTCCGTCA
>Ga0181612_181533_pt1 | contig 11400 bp, 8 predicted proteins | sample HoacroProtozoa21_FD_119630 | JGI IMG/M metagenome (GOLD analysis project Ga0181612, IMG submission 119630) | Hoatzin crop microbial communities from Cojedes, Venezuel. Combined Assembly of Gp0051906, Gp0051904, Gp0051908
ATGAGCAGTGAATCAGTAAATAACTTAATGCAAGCTGATTATGTGACAAGCGAAACTTTTGTTGCACTTCGAAAAATCTCTAAGGATAATAGTGAATTAAAAATCAAGTTGTTAAATATACCAGGGGTAATGTTAAATGAAGTTAGCATTAGAGTGTATCCATACAATGAAGCAACTTCAATATTGACAGGCTATGTCCAGGACAACGAGGGTAAGTCAGGCCTGGAGTATGCATACGATTCTTCACTTAAAGGCGAGAGCGGTTGTGAAATTTATATAGATAGAAATGGCAAAAATGTAGAAACAATATTGTTGAAAGATGCAGTCAATGGGACGGATCTGAAAACTACAATTGATGCTAATCAGCAAGTAAAAATTTATGAGCAATATAAGAGCGAGCCAGGTTGCGTTGTAAAAATGAATTACAACACTGGCGAATTGCTGGCGCTGGTTAGCACTCCGTCGTACGATGCTAATGATTTGTGTTTGGGCGTTACTGACGATGAATGGAAAAAGCTTTCGGAAGATGAAGATAAGCCGCTGTATAATAGATATTTGGCTAGCTTTGCGCCAGGTTCGTCGATAAAGCCGGTGATAGGCGCGATTGGCTTGATGACTAATTCGTTTACTGTGACTGAGAATTTTGGCAAGAGCGGCACAAGATGGCAGCCTGACAGCAGTTGGCAGAACCTATACATTACTACACTTCATACATATTCGGGTGATGCAAATTTGAAAAATGCGTTGATTCATTCTGATAATATATATTTTGCAAAGGCAGCATTAAAAATAGGAAAAGATAATTTAAAAGAATGGCTGGAGAGATTAGGTTTTGGTGAAAAAATTGAGCTAAAACAAGATGTAACAGTTTCAACGTATGGAAAACTTTCAACGGATGCAGAAGTTGCTAACAGTGGATATGGTCAAGCTGAGATGATGATAAATCCAATTCACATGGCGAGTATTTATTCGGCTTTTGCGACTGGCGGGACAATGATGCAGCCGTACATAGAGTATAGCAACGGTGAAGAAAAGAAGTATAAGGAAGAAATAGTAACAAAAAATATCGCCGATACAATAAAGGAAGATTTAATTTTAGTTGTTGAAGAGGGGACGGCGCAGGCTTGCAAAATAGAGGGAAAGACAATTGCTGGCAAAACCGGAACCGCGGAAGTGAAGAAAAGTCAAACCGATACAGAGGGTAGCGAAATTGGATGGTTTGATGCGTTTGATGAATCAGGAAATTTAATAATTGCGATGCAACAAAATGTAAAAAACGCAGGTGGATCAGGCGCAGTTGTGAAAAAGGTAAAGAGTATGTTTGAAGAAGAAATAACTAGCAAAAAGTTTACATAATTTGGAGAAATCTCTTGAAAAAGCCCACAAAGCGTTATATAATTTAAATGTCTGAAGAGATTCAGATTTGGTTGATTGCAAACAACTTAGAAAGGACATTATATGACAACAACAACCCTAGCCCCACAAACGAAAAACTATCGGCAATTCAATTGCTATATTCAAGCAATGCATGAAGAAATAACCGGTAGTTGCATACTGGCAGTATGCGTTTTTCCCGACGGTCGCAAAATTAAATTTGTTGTAGACTGTGGAAATTATCAAGAGGAAAAGTATATGGATTATAACTATACTTTTCCGTTTAATCCGGAATCAGTGGACTTTGTTCTACTGACTCATAATCATGCCGACCATACAGGACGGCTCGGATTGCTCAAAAAGTTGGGATATCCCGGCAAGATTTATTGCACTTATGATGAGTGCAACCTGTTACCACTGGCCATATTCGACAATTATCATGTTATGTCGAAAGAATGGAAAGGCAAGACACCGTTATTTGGTGAAAATGATTTGCGTGCTGTACTTGAAAAACGTGAAGCATTACCTTTTGGTAAGACGATTGAAATCGTGGATCGGGTTAAAGTCACGGCTTTTCCGAATGCGCATCTGACAGGAGCTGCGATGTATCTTGTACAGATGGAGTTTCCAGAGTATGAAAGTATTAACGTTTTATTTACTGGAGACTGGAAAAGGGAATCTACATTTGTGGCAGAAGTACCTCTTCCGGAGTGGGTAAAAAAATTACCGCTTACAATTATTCAAGAGGCTACCTATGGTGACCGTGCAGGACAGCCTGTAAAATGTTTTACAAATAATGTAAGAAATGCAATTTTATCAGGAAAGACTATGGTCATCCCGGCATTTTCACTTGGTAGGAGTCAAGAAGTGCTTTTCACTTTAAAACAGATGCAGGACAGTGGAGAATTGGATGTGGCGGTTCCAATCTATCTCGATGGAAGACTGGCAACAAATTATACAGAGCTGTTTGTCAACCATAAAGTAACAATGCGCGAGGGAACCGAAGATTTTTTACCACATAATTGCAAATTTGTGGTAAGACAAGGCGGTTCAGAGCTGAGGCGTGAACTCTGTGCCCATGAGAATAAGCAGACGAAGATTATCGTTTCATCTTCTGGAATGGGTACTCACGGACCTGCAACGCGATATATAACGCAGTATATATCACGGGACGATGCATTGATTCATTTTACGGGATTTTGTGCACCGGGTTCTTTAGGAGCTGAATTGAGCAATGCAAAAGATGGGGAGACAGTAATAACTGCAGGTGTACTACGTCCAAAGAATGCGCAAATAGAGTATACAGAAGAGTTCAGTGGACATGCTAGACAGGACGAATTGCTTGAATTCTTGGAGCAATTTGAAAACTTAAAGCTGGTATTGATAAACCACGGGACTATCGAGGGAAAGGAGATTTATGCTCGCATGGTGAATGAAGTAATATCTCCTAAAGATGTAGGCATTTTGAGCCAAGAATGGGGAGCACGGATTAATCCACATGGATTGGTTAAGACTTATGCAACTAAGTATGCAGCGAAACTCTAAAAAGTAGTTAAGGGGAAGAATGAATAAAAGTTTTTATTCATTCTAAGCAATCAGAAACTTACTCTAATTAAGGGTAAGTTTTTTATTTTGGGCTCTATACCAAAGGGACTCTAGGTAGAATGTGTTCCATGTCAAATGCTAAGGTGGTAAACGAAAAAACGAAACGAAAAAACGCGAAAAATACGGAAAAAAACTTGATTTTAGGTAATGAGTGTGTTATGATAGATAGCGTCGACAAAGAGCATAGGAGGTGCATAAAATGGCAAAGTGTGATGTTTGTGGAAAAACATTATCAAACGGAAACAAGATAAGCATAGCTCGTTCACATGTTTCAAGAAGAGCTTCAAGAACATGGAAACCAAACTTAAGAACAGTAAGAGTAGAAGTAAATGGCGAAAAGAAGAAAATGCATGTATGCGCTAAATGCTTACGTTCTTCAAAAACAGTAAATGCTTAATCTGTATAGTTTAGGATTATTTTTTATATAAGAAATAATAGGAAAACATCGTTCCGTTTGGGAGATGTTTTCTTTATTTACTTAATAATAATTTTATGCTAAGATTATTCCGATAGGAGAATTGAATTTAATGAGTTTAACATATGTAAAGGTTGATAAGAGAAGGGTATGGCACGCAATTAGAAGAGCTCTAATTACGTGTGGTTTTTTAGCAGTAATAATATTGCTACTAAATTATACGCCGAATTTCGTGAATGAAACGATTGCCGGAACCAACCTAATTCTTAACAATAACAACATAACTAAAAAGTTAAACAGTGAGATAATAACTGAAGATGAAATTTTTTACATTGAAGAATCTGATATAAAGGCGTTTCTCGATGAATATCTAATAGAGGAAGACGGCTGGATAATATGTACGTCTAACACCAATACAGCAAAGCTTCCAATAGATGGCAATCAAATGTATTTGAATGGGCAATATATTGACCTGTCAGAACCGATAATTCAAAGAGATGGCTTATATTTTCTACCAATAACTGTACTTTCAGAAATTTACAATTTTACATATTCGTATAATACTGAAAATGAAACAATTAGCGTTGATACTGAAACAAGAAAGTATGTAGAAGCAACAGTTTCTGGTGAGCAGGACGTACGAAGCGGAAGTACAATTGTGTCTAGGGTTTTGACAACAGTTGGCGATGGAGAAAAAGTTTCAATAGTACAGGACAATGTAAGAAATAAAGATGTTGTAACCAATGGTTGGACCAAAATACGCACAACTTCGGGCTATTTAGGTTATGTGCCTGAAGATTCATTGAAGTTACGCACTGTAATTCGTGAAAATGCTAATTACAATAATATAGATGGAAAAGTAAGCATATTGTACAACTACTTTAGTCCGCTAGAACCGTCACCAGAGAGTTCATCTACAACAAAGGGAATAAATGTAGTAACACCATCGTTTTATAATTTGAAAAGCGATGGAACGGTTGCAAGCAACATCGATGAAACAGGCCAAAAATATATAAAATGGGCAAAGAGCAACGATATAAGGATTTGGGCGAATGTATCAAACACATATTTAAATGATATAGATAAATTGTCTGAAATATTGTCGACATTTGACAATCGTGCAAAATTTATAGATAATATTGTTGCCAAAATTGAAGCTGATGGCGTAGATGGAATAAATATTGATTTTGAAAATATGTACAAAGAGGATAAGGATAAATTTTCAAGATTGATAATTGAATTGACGCCGCGCATTCACGCACTAGGAAAAAATATTACTGTGGAAACATTAGCGCCGGACGGATCGGATACGTGGTCGTTGTGTTATGACCGAAATTTAATTGGTAAGGTAGCTGACTATATAATTTTCCATGGATATGATCAAAATACATCATCATCAACTCAAGCCGGTACAGTGGCAGGCGCTGATTGGATTGAATTAAATATAAAGAAATATTTAGGACAAGAAGGAATTGACAAAACCAAAATAATACTTGCAATGCCATTTTACACAAGGCTTTGGAGTAAGAAAGATGGAGTATTAACAAGTAGTGTTGTTAATATGAACGATGTGAACATTCCAGAGAATGCAACAGTAGAGTGGGATCAATCAACGAAACAAAATTATGTTGAATATACAACTGAAGATGGAACTCTATGTAAGATGTGGGTTGAGGATGTAAAATCAATATCAGCAAAATTGGATATAGCCAATAAGTATGAAATTGGCGGAGTCGCATTCTGGACAGCAGGAAGAGAAGACTCACAAGTATGGAAGACTGTAGAAGAAAAGATAAAAGCCGAAAAATAAGGTAGCATAAGTGTGACAAAAAAACACTAATAAAATATAAAGAGAAATAACAAGTCATAAAAAGATGATGGGATGCAATTTATAGAAATGAAAAAATAAGGGAGATGCAATATAAATAATAAACACTCAAGAGGAGGTGAAAGCAATGGACGGAGAGGAAGTACTATTAACACAAGAAGGATATGATAAACTTGTTGCAGATTTGGAACAATTAAAAACAACAGAGAGAAGTGCAATCGCAGGTAGAATAAAGATAGCATTGGGATATGGTGATTTATCAGAAAATTCAGAATATGATGAAGCAAAGTCAGCTCAAGAAATTAACGAAGGAAAAATTGCAGAGCTTGAAAACAAAATAAGACATGCAAAAATTATAGATGAATCAGAAATAGACACTAAAACAGTTCAAGTAGGAAATGTTGTAAAAGTGCATGATGTTGAATTTGATGAAGACGTAACATATACATTAGTAGGTTCAACAGAGGTTGATTTATCAGCTAATAAAATATCAAACGAATCACCAATAGGAAAAGCACTTATTGGCGCAAAGAAAAACCAAACAGTTGAAGCAATATTACCAAATGGTTCAACTGCAAAGTTTAAAATATTATCAATTAAAAAAAGATAGAAAACAAAAGACCTTGCAGCAAGTATGAGCAAGGTCTTATTTTCAGTTGAAACAAAAGTATAGATAAAACAAATAATAAAAAAACAGATAAATAGATCATAAAAAATAGATAAGATAAATTATAAGAAAACAGATGAAACAAATAATAAATGCATAGTTGAAAAAGTATAAGAGTGAGAAAAAAGTAGTAGAAAGTAAATGAATAAAAATTGAAAGGTGAGAATAATGGGGAAAGTAATTTGGGAAGCGGTGCTAGATGCATTGATTGATAGCGCTAAGCTTTTACCATTTTTGTTTATAACATATTTACTAATGGAATTTATCGAGCATAAAACAACCGATAAAACAAAAAGAGCAATAGAAAAGTCAGGACGCTTTGGTCCAGTGTTAGGAAGCTTTTTAGGAGCAGTGCCACAATGCGGGTTTTCTGCAATGGCATCAAATCTATATGCAGGACGAATCATAACAATGGGAACATTGATTGCTATATTTTTATCAACATCGGATGAAATGTTGCCAATATTAATTTCATCAGGAGCACCGATTGTGTCGGTTTTGCAAATTATTGGAATAAAGATATGCATTGGAATTATAACAGGTGTAATTATTGATTTATGCATTACTTTATTGAAGAAAGCAAACTTAAAATTAGACGACGATTCAATTAAGGATTTATGTAAGGAAGATGGCTGTCATTGCGAAGAAGATGGAATTTTTAAAGCTGCGATAAAACACACAGTTAGCACAATAATTTATATTTTAATAATTACATTAATTATAAATGTTGTGATAGAAGCAATTGGCGAAGATAAGATAGCAAATTTCGTATCTGAAAGTTTTGTGTTGAATTTAATGGTTTCATGTTTGATAGGACTAATCCCAAATTGCGCTTCATCAATTGTTTTGACGGATTTGTATATAAGCGGAATTTTGTCACTTGCATCAATGATAGCAGGATTATTAACAAATGCAGGAGTAGGGTTATTGGTTTTGTTTAAAGAAAATAAACCGTTGAAAAATAATATATGTATTTTATTATTGATGTATGTAATTGGAGTTGTGTGGGGACTAATTTTGCACATTATACTGTAAGACAAAAACACCGAAAACATTAATATTGAATTGAAAAAATGTGAGCACTAAAATGAATAAAAAAATGACGCTGAAACAAAAAGGAGTAAGTATGAAATTGATTTTGTTAATTTTTATAGCTGTTGGAATAAGTATAATATTTTCAGCAAGAGAAATCACAAAAAAATATTTTAGCAATCAAGACCAAAACAAGGCTGCCTTTTTTCTAAAAACAATGGGAGTGTTGATTAGTTTTGGAAGCGCTATTGTGTTTATGGTAAAATAAAAAGTATAAACGGTAAACTAAAAACTTTATAAATGATAAATTAAAAACGCTAATTAACTACTACTATGACTTTGGCAAAGATATGCAAAAATAACAATTAAAAATAAAGTAAGTAAGTGAATAAAGCAGGAAAAAATAAAAGCGAAAGGAGAGCGTTAATCGCATAGCATAAATGAAAGAAATCGAAAACAAATTTAATCCGAAAGACTTTGAAGATAAAATATATCAGCGTTGGGAAGATAATGAAAATTTTAAACCAACGATGGACAAAAAGAAAAAAGGTTATTCTATTGTTATGCCACCACCAAACGTAACAGGCAAATTACATATGGGGCATGCACTTGATGCCGCAATACAAGATTCTTTAATTCGAACAAAAAGAATGCAAGGATATGATGCGCTTTGGTTACCAGGAACTGATCATGCTTCAATTGCAACTGAAGCAAAAGTCGTTGCTAAAATGAAAGAAGAAGGAATTACTAAAGCGGACGTTGGAAGAGAAGGTTTTTTAGAGAGAGCATGGGATTGGACCAAGCAATATGGTGGAACAATTCAAAAGCAGCAACGAAAATTAGGCGCATCATGTGATTGGTCACGTACGCGATTTACTCTTGACGAAGGATTGTCAAAAGCTGTTATTACGCAGTTTATAAACATGTATAATGATGGATTAATTTATCGTGGGAAGAAAATGATAAATTGGTGTCCAACATGTCATACAACAATTTCAAATGCTGAAGTTGAATATGAAGAACGTCCATCACATTTGTGGCACATTCGTTATAAAATTGTTGGCGCTAATGATGCTAATGACGCTAATGATACTAATGACGTTAATAGTTTAGTGGGCGAGGCTCAACGCGCACAGTCTGCCAATAAGCAAGTGAGTGAAGCACAATACGTAGAGGTAGCTACTACCCGACCAGAAACAATGCTTGGCGATACTGCAGTTGCGGTTAATCCGAAAGATGAGCGTTACAAAAATATAATTGGTAAGAAATGTATTTTGCCAATCATCGGTCGTGAAATACCAATTATAGCTGATGAATTTGTTGATGTAGAATTCGGAACAGGCTGTGTTAAAGTTACTCCGGCACATGATCCAAATGATTACGAAGCAGGAAAAAGACATGATTTAGAAGTGATTGAGGTTTTTGATGAAAGCTCAAAAATGTTAAATATTTGGCCAGAAGTTGAAGGTATGACTACTGAGGAAGCGCGTGAAAAAGTTGTAGAGGAATTGAAAAAAGAAGGTGCGCTAATAAGTATAGAAGATTATACACATAATGTTGGCACATGTTATCGATGCCATGGCGTAGTTGAACCGAGAATTTCTGAGCAATGGTTTGTTGCAATGAAAGAATTAGCAAAGCCAGCAATTGAAGCGGTTGAGAAAGGCAATATAAAATTTGTTCCAAAGAAATACGAAAAAACATATTTCAATTGGCTATACAATATTCAAGATTGGTGTATCTCACGTCAACTATGGTGGGGTCATAGGATTCCAGCTTATTATTGTCAAGACTGCGGACATATAGAAGTAGCTGAAAGCAAGCCTAACAAATGTAGTCAATGTTCAAGTACGAAATTAGTGCAAGATCAAGATACACTTGATACATGGTTTAGTTCTGCTTTGTGGCCGTTTTCTACAATGGGCTGGCCGGATACTGACAGCGAAGATTTTAAGAAATTCTTCCCAACCGATGTGTTGGTAACAGGATATGATATCATTTTCTTCTGGGTTGTGCGCATGGTATTTTCAAGCTACTATTCAACAGGGGAGAAGCCTTTCAGCGATATAGTAATTCACGGACTTGTTAGAGATAGCCAAGGTCGAAAAATGTCAAAATCATTGGGCAACGGCATTGACCCATTGGACATTGTTGAGCAGTACGGCGCTGATGCATTGAGATTTTCGTTGTTATCAGGAACAACGATGGGCAATGACATAAAGTACATGCCTGAAAAGTTGGATCAAGCTTCGAACTTTGCAAATAAAATTTGGAATGCTGCAAAATTCGTTATCAATTCATGCAAGGACATTGATAATTCAATAATAGAGCGTCACATTATCAATGGTGAAGTTGATTGGCAAAAAGCATTATCGGAAGCTGAACTTTCAACTGTTGATAAATGGATAATTGGCAGAACCGATGAATTGATTGCAGATGTAACTAATAATGTAGAAAAATATGATTTGGGAATTGCAGTTGATAATTTATATTCATTTATCTGGAATGAATTTTGTGATTGGTATATTGAAATTTCCAAAACCGAAATCAATTCCAACCAGAGTGAAAAACAGATTGCAGCGTCAATTACTTTGCAATACACATTAAGAATATTATTAAAATTATTGCATCCATTTATGCCATTTGTAACAACAGAAATTTATGAACATTTAAAAAATGATGATGAAAAAGAATTAATGATCTCAGCATGGCCTACAAAAATTGTAACGGCTACAAATGTAAGCACAAGCACAAACGCAAATGAGAGCATAAGCACAAGTACTAACAGGAATGCAAACGAGAGCACAAGTACTAACATGAATGTAAGCACAAAAACAAGTTTAAACATAAATTCAAAATCAAATGCAAACGCAAATGTAAAAAGTAATACTGTTGAAATAGAGTATTCTGAAGCAATAGAGTTTGTTGAAAAAATTAAAAACATAATAGTAAAAGTAAGGAACATTCGAACAACAATGAATGTTCACCCAAGCAAAAAAGTAAAACTAATATTTGTTGTAAAAACAAAAACGTTAGGTAGCAAACTAAATGAGAGTAAGGAATTTATTAAACGATTAGCGTTTGGTGAAGAAGTAATAATTCAAGAAACAAACGACGGAATTGCAGACAATGCAATATCGGTAGCAGAAGATGAGATAAATTTGTATATGCCATTTGATGAATTAGTTGATATAGAAGAAGAAAAAGTACGATTACAAAAAGAAAAAGAAAAATTAGAGGCAGAGGTAAAACGCTCGAATGGAATATTATCAAATCAAGGATTTTTAGCCAAAGCTCCTGAAGAAAAAGTTAAACAAGAAAAAGAAAAATTGGAAAAATACACTCAAATGTTGACAGAAATTGAAATCCAATTGGCTAAACTTGGAATATCATAAAATATAAGTAAAATAATTATGACAAACAATAGAAATAAGAACCCGAAAAACACAAATGCGGGTTCTTGTTTTTATGAGCGGAATACGGGAAATGGTTAACATAAAATGGAAGAAAAGTTACAAATGTAATATTATTGTAACACAATTCCTGAAAGCCTTGTATCGCTACGGTAAAGCGAGTTTTGCAAATATGCAATGCTTGAAAATACGGCTAAAAAATGATAATATCACACCAACGTTATAGAAAAGTAGGTGGTTTCATGATTTATCAAAATGACATTGCAAATTTAAAGACAAACATATCAAATAAGATTGGTGAAAAAATAATTGTGAAAGGTTCGCTAGGTAGAAGTAAATTGTTCGAAAAAGAAGCAATTATCGAAAAAACCTACCCAAATATTTTTGTGGTGAAATATGAAGATAATGATAGAAGCGTATCTTATCAATATAAAGATGTATTAACACGCACTGTTGAAGTAGATGTATTTGATGGAAACGGATATAGTTCATTAGTGCCGCCGCCAGTAAAGAAAACCAGAAGAAGACACTCTAATGTAAATTCATTAAATGTTGAATCAGAAAATGGAATAGTAGCTGAAAATCTCAATGCGAATAATATTATTCAGAATACTCCTGCGTCAACTTCAATGGAAGTAGAATTGTAAGAGAATAAAATATAGAGCGTAGATAAGCAACATCACAAATAAACAGTGGTGTTGCTTATTTTTGAATTTTAGTGGAACTAATAATTCTAGCGCGAAAAACCGTATAACCACATAAAATAAAAAACTAAAATTTCATAATATCAACGTGAAAAATCGCATAATATCAACGCAGAAAATCGCATAATTTCAATGTGGAAAATCGCATAATTTCAACGCAGAAAGTCGCATAATATCGAAACTGATAAATACAGAAAATCATATAGTATTAGTACAAAAAATTGCATAATAATTGTAAAATTATTGAAATATTGGACAAAAGCCTATCCTACCAGGGAATGCAGGCAATTGCCTCGTTAAACTATTTATATTATTAATTTTATATGATAGATTATAGTAGAATAGATATATGTGCAATGAAG
>Ga0181612_101356_pt1 | contig 11399 bp, 8 predicted proteins | sample HoacroProtozoa21_FD_119630 | JGI IMG/M metagenome (GOLD analysis project Ga0181612, IMG submission 119630) | Hoatzin crop microbial communities from Cojedes, Venezuel. Combined Assembly of Gp0051906, Gp0051904, Gp0051908
CGTGTCGGCGGGTTTGATTGATGTTTTTGATTATTAGAACCAGCCCCGTGAAGAATTAGTAAGTATGGGGCCGGTGATTTTTATTGTCATATATTAGGTTTTCAGGCGGGTTTTGGCTTGGTTTTTGTGAGTAGATTTCAAGCACCACGCCGTAGTCCCTCTTTAATGTACCGACCAATCCCATATACGCTTCTATCCGGGGTCTATGTCGCGGTATAATTTTGAGTAGTTCCTTGAGCGACACAGAGATAACTTTGCCCGCCGTTAAGTCCCCGTACTTCTCGCGTATAATATCAAGGTCGGTAAGGTAAGAGGGTTTAGACGGCGTGGTTTTGTTTTCCTTCTTTTCAGTTATAGGGTGTGGGGTGAATGTTTGAATGATGTTGGTAATTAAGTTCATGATGAGTTGTTTTTAAATTATTGTCTTTCCCCCACTCCATAAATCAGGTTTCGGTGGGGGTTGAGGGCGAAATAACACAATAAAAAAGGCCGCATCTAAAAAGACACGGCCTATGAAGAATGAACAGTTAGATTCAGTTGTCGTAATATTCCCAACGTTTATAGAAGTCGTTGTATTTATAATAGCCTTTCAGGTTCCCATAGCTATCATATACATCATAACGTTTGTAAAAATCGTTCCACTTCTTATAGCCTTGCAGGTTGCCATAAGAATCTTTTTTCTCTTCTCGATTGTAAAAATCATTGTACTTCTTATAAGACTGAAGATTTCCATTAGCATCTTTCGTCTCTGTGCGATCATAGAAGTCGTTTTTCTTCTCGTAGGATTTCAAGTTTCCATACCTATCGAAATATTCCAAACGATTATAGAAATCATTATACTTAGCCCAGCCTTGCAAATTACCATAGCTATCATAGAATTCCGTCCGTTTATAGAAGTCATTCCATTTCTGTGTGTAGGATTGAGCAAAGGAGGTCGTCAGGTTCACCATAAACAACACGACAACGAGATAAAGCAGTTTCTTTTTCATAGTGGTAGATATTAAGGTTAGGTTTGGTGCAAAATTACAGAATAATCACAACGAAGCCAAACATTTTTCCGAATTCAAGGCTTGATTTTGAACATAATAGTGAGAAAGTTGGCATTTCCGTTTTGTTTTTAGCATCTTTTTTTGTATATTTGGCAAAAATTTAACACTGACACGAAAACGCTTAATCAGAAATCATGGACATAAATTTCTTTAATAATAACGATCACAACAGCCTCTTTAATAAGCTTAAACAAATTGCCACTTATATGGCAAATTTTGATAGATTTTTAGCTGTTGCCGGCTATTTTCGCTCTTCTGGCTATTTTAAACTGAGAGAAGAATTGAAAGATGTCAAAGAAATCAAGATTTTGGTTGGAATAAATATTGATGATATCTTTAGACGGCATCCCAAGGCCATGTTAATGTTCGGCCCGGACATTGAAATGCAGGCAAAATCGGAATATTTCAAGGATTTCAAGAAAGATATACAAGAAGCACGTTATGCCCCAGATGTTGAAAATGGAATCCTCCAAATGTGTGAAGATTTAATCTCTGGGAAATTAGAAATGCGTATCCACCCCACTAAAAATCTTCATGCAAAATTTTATCTTTGTTTACCCGAGAATCACAATGAACATACTGACGGATGGGTTATCATGGGCTCCTCTAATATTTCAGAGGCGGGACTTGGTATATCAGAGGCGGATCGCTACGAACTGAATGTGGCAATGAAAAACCCTGCTGATGTGATTTTCTGTCGTGACGAGTTTAATAAACTATGGAGCAAGGGAATACGTCTGACTACTGACGATATTGCTCAATATAAAGCTAAAACCTATCTCGGTTACCAACCTACGCCCTACGAAATTTATATAAAAGTTCTTATCGACACATTTGGTGACCAAGTAGAAGATGATTTCAACATCCAACTCCCCGATGGCGTTTTAGATTTAAAGTATCAGAAGGATGCCGTCATCCAAGGTTATCAAATGTTGTTACAACACAATGGCCTCTTTCTTGCCGACGTAGTTGGTCTCGGCAAAACAATGATAGCCACAATGATTGCTAAACGATTTGTGGAAGCAAATGGTAAGCACACCAACATACTAGTTGTATATCCCCCCGCAGTAGAACGCAACTGGAAAGATACTTTCAAATTATTTGGCATAAAAAACAAAGCCCAATTCATTACCAATGGAAGCCTCTCGAAGGTGTTGAATGGAGAGGATCAGTACAAAGACAAGGAAGAATTCAATCTCATTATTGTAGATGAAGCTCATGGTTTCCGCACTGACACGTCTGGCAAATATGATGAATTGCAAAAGATTTGCAAATCCGTATGTTCCAATCCCGGTTTGTTAGGTAGTTCACAAAAAAAGGTGATGTTATTATCCGCAACACCATTGAACAATCGCCCCACGGACTTGTTGAATCAAATACTTTTATTTCAGAATAGTCAGAATAGTACTATCGATGGAATTGCCAACTTAAAGGCATTCTTCTCTCCCCTTGTACAACAATATAATAAATTAATGCGAGAACGTGGCGAACGTGATGTCACAGACGAAGTTGATGCGATTTACAAGGAAATCAGGGAAAAGATTATGGACAAGGTGACGATCCGTCGTACTCGTCATAATATCATGAACGATGAAGACTATCGAGAGGACCTTCACCGGCAAAACATTACATTCCCACATATCCTGCCGCCCAAAGAGTTGGAGTATGAACTTGACAGCGACACTTGCGAACGTTTCTACAATACCCTCGCCACCCTAACTAACGCAGAAGGATGTACTGAGCATCTAGAATACGCTCGATATCGTGCCATCGAATTTTTAGAGGCTGAATATCAAGAAAAATACCGCAATGCAGAACAAGTGAGCACCATTTTGGCTGGTATCTATAAAGTTCACATGGTGAAGCGACTTGAAAGTAGTTTTTACGCTTTCAAAAAATCTCTGCGTACTCTGCTTCGCATTACCACAGATATGATTAATATGTGGGAGGAAGATAAAGTTATTATTGCTCCTGACTTGAACGTAAAAGATATGCAGGCCAAAGGGATGGAATTAGATGCCATCATCGAATATGCCGGAGAGCGAGGATATAAAGCCGATGATATTGTCTATCCTGCAAGCGCATTTAAGCCAGAATTTATCGAACTACTTCGAAATGACAAAATCGCACTTGAGCATCTTTGTGCTGATTGGGAGGAAGAACATGACGACCCCAAGTTCGATGAATTTATTCGGAAGTTAAATACCGAACTAAAAAATCCCGAACAAAATGCCACAGGCAAAATCGTACTTTTCTCTGAAAGTGTTGATACACTCACATACTTGTATGATAGGCTAAGAAACGAAGAGAAGTTATCAGATGTGATTTTGGTTTCCGCCACCAATAGAAACCGTATGGAAGAAACCATTCGGGCAAATTTTGACGCCAACTACGACAAGGACAAGCAGCGTAATGACTTTAATATAATCCTAACTTCTGATGTCCTTGCAGAAGGTATAAACCTTCATCGTTCAAATGTGATTGTCAACTATGACTCTCCGTGGAACGCCACCCGGCTAATGCAACGCATAGGACGTGTCAATCGTATAGGATCTGTTGCAGAGAACATATACAATTATACATTTTATCCATCACAACCGGGCGACCAAGAAATTCAGCTCTACAAGAATGCCCTTATCAAGTTGCAAGGTTTTCACTCTGCATTTGGCGAAGATGCCCAAATTTACTCACACGAAGAAATTGTCAAACAGTTTGAAATGTTCGACAGCAACATCAAGGATAGTGTTGACAAAAAAATTCAACTCCTGCGAGAAGTACGTGAACTCTATAATACAGACCGCAAATTATATCACAAAATCAAGCAGCTGCCTCTAAAAAGTCGTGTGATGCGACAAACGGGCCAGCACTCAAAACAAAGTATCGTGTTTATCTCTTCTGATTTCAAAACAGAATTTTATCATGTTTATGATAACCGAGCAGAAGCGATAGACTTTCTTACGGCTGTCGATTATCTTAAAGCCCCCAAAGACGAACTACCTGTGCTCGCCTCTGAAGATGACAGCACCCACTATGCACATGTAAACAAGGCACTATCAGAATATAAAAACACATTTATTGAGACAACTGATATTGTGGAACATGCCACACGTAGAGACCTTGACCGTACTTCACTCCAAGCCTTGAGGTTCCTACGAGAAGTTACGCAAGTATGTAACGATGATCTCAGTTTAAAGAATACCTGTACTACTCTAAAAAATTACATTGAAGACGGCGTTTATGCCCAGCTACCACGTCGCATTCGTGATATATCCAATGAGTATAAACACGATAGACCTGCCATCAAACAAGCACAATATCAATTGCAATCTAGGCTTGAAGATCTAGCAAACGAGTATAAAACGCAAGACTCTACAGCAGTACAACAACAACGAGCTTTAGAAAATCCCAATATCGTTATTTCCGAAACATTCATTTAACGACCGACCACCACTATGACATACACAGCAGAACATCTAAGAGCGATTTTTCAACAAAAATTCAATATGCAAGCTTGGTATGAAGTCTTGCAAAGTATTTTCCAAGCTTCGGCCTTACGTTCACAGCCAGAGGCTCTCTCTAGCACAAGCGAGACGGAGCGAGGCTTCTATCTAGGGCATATTGATACCACAGATAATTATAAAATAGGCCTTTTCTATTATCGTATACAGAAAGATAGCGTCGCTCACAAACGGGTCGGTCTTCGACAATTGGTAAGGTCTTTTATAAACCAAAACTTTGGTCTATTTGATGCCGCTCTCGCCGTCTTCGAAAGCGATAACGACTGGCGCTTCTCGTTTATAAGTGATATTAAAGGAGATGCCACATCCCCCAAACGTTACACTTATATTTTTGGTGATTCAGAGAATCAATACAAGACCCCCATTGGCCGTTTCCTTTCTTTAAACAGCGCTGCCATTTCTTACAAGGATATTAAAGATGCCTTCTCGGTAGAAGCTCTAACCAAGCAATTCTACAACGACCTTTTCGATTGGTATCAATGGGCCGTAGACGAGCACTCCGGAATCACATTCCCCAACAATGTATCAACCCCCGACGATGACAAAGAAGACATTGATATGAAGATTATACGTCTTCTTACTCGTATAATCTTTGTATGGTTCATAAAACAAAAAGATTTAGTTCCAGAATGCATCTTTGATTGCAACTTCTTACGAACCATCCTTAAGGATTTTGATGAATTCAGCGAAACCGATGGAAACTACTACAATGCCATTCTGCAGAACCTCTTCTTTGCCACACTTAATCGAGCAATCGAGGATGAAAACGGAAAACGTCGATTCGCCCATAACGTAAAGAAAGACGTTAAAACTCTTTATCGTTATGCAGAACTATTTACCATTTCCGAAGACGAAGTCATTGAACTATTTTCTCATATCCCCTTTCTTAATGGTGGTCTCTTCGAATGTCTTGATAAGGTTAAGACTCTCGATGGCGTAGAACGGGCATATTATTATGATGGTTTTAGTCGCAATGCTACTAAATTTGCAAACGGCCGATATAGCCAACGTGCCGTCGTCCCCAATAATTTCTTCTTCAAGCCGGAAAAAGGATTGTTCGCTATCTTAAACCGCTACAACTTCACGATTGAAGAAAACACCCCGAATGAGCAACAAGTAGCACTGGATCCCGAATTGTTGGGCAAAGTCTTTGAAAACTTGCTTGGAGCCTACAATCCCGAAACCCAAGAAACCGCAAGAAATCAAAGTGGCTCTTTCTATACCCCTCGTGAGATTGTCGACTTCATGACAGATGAGAGTCTTAAAGCCTATCTGGGAAGGACACCCATCGTAGAAAGTCTCTTTAACGACGACTTTGTGAAAGATCCTACTCTGGAGGCCGAATACAAATCTATCAAAGAGAAATTAGAGCAAATTAAAATTCTCGATCCTGCTTGTGGTTCAGGAGCATTCCCGATGGGGTTACTTAACCGTATTGTAGATATTCTGAAGAAAATTAGTCCGGAGGCAAGTATTTACAATCTCAAACTTACCACCATTGAAAACTGCATTTATGGGAGTGACATACAAAGTATCGCGACTCAAATAAGCAAATTGAGATTCTTTATCTCGCTCATTTGTGACTGCGAAAAGGACGACTCCAAACCCAATTTCGGCATCCCCACCCTACCTAATCTGGAAACAAAATTTGTCGCAGCAAACTCATTGCTGTCTAAAAAGAAGCGACAACAACAACTTGAACTTTTTGAAGATCCTCGTATACAAGACAAGAAAGATGAGTTGGCAAAAGTTCGCCACTTACATTTCTCTGCAAAAACAGCCAATCAGAAGCGGGAATTAAGATTACTAGATGAACAACTGAGAAAAGAACTTTCAGAACTTCTTGCCAATAGTTTATTCGCTCCAGATGATGCTTTGCAATTGGCAAGTTGGAACCCTTACGACCAGAATACTGTTGCTTCATTTTTTGACCCTGAATGGATGTTTGATGTAAAAGATTTTGATATTGTCATTGGAAATCCGCCTTACATTCAGTTACAGAATAATGGCGGGGAACTTGCACAACTATATCAACCGTGCAACTTTCAAACCTTTGCTCGGACTGGTGATATATACTGTCTATTCTACGAACGCGGATGGCAACTTCTCAAGCCCAACGGACATCTCTGTTACATTACATCAAATAAATGGATGCGAGCAGGGTATGGAGAAAAGACACGTGAGTTCTTCGCCGCAAAAACAGATCCGCAGTTGCTGATTGATTTTTCAGGAACAAAAGTCTTTGAGAGTGCGACTGTTGATGTAAACATTCTTCTCTTTGAGAAAAAGACAAATACCCATAATACCACATGTGCAGTCGTAAATAAGCAGAACTCAACCGGCATCAATAATTTGAGCGATTTTGTGAAGCAAAATGGAGAGCCTTGTTCCTTCACGTCTGGTGATTCATGGGTAATATTGTCCCCCATAGAACAGAGCATAAAGCAGAAAATCGAGGCTGTCGGGACACCTCTTACAGATTGGGATATTCAAATAAATTACGGCATTAAGACCGGTTGCAACGAAGCTTTTATCATAGATGAAGCCAAACGCTCGGAAATTTTAAATAATTGCCAATCGCAGGAAGAACGTGAAAAAACGGCTGAACTTATTCGACCCATTCTTCGCGGCAGGGATATTAAAAGATATGGTTATGACTGGGCGGGACTATACTTAATTTGGATTCCATGGCATTTTCCTCTCCATCAAGACTCGACCATACAAGGTGCATCACAAAAAGCAGAAAATCTATTTAGGGAACAGTATCCTTCTGTGTATAACCATCTTTTACAATATAAGAACAAACTCTCTTCTCGTAATCAGGCAGAAACAGGTATACGATATGAATGGTACGCTCTCCAACGTTGGGGTGCCAATTATTGGGAGGATTTTGACCTACCAAAAATTGTTTGGAAACGCGTTGGCTCAATTTTACGGTTCGCATACGATAAAAATAGAACTTTAGTCCTTGACAGCACATGTTTTGCCACTGGCAAATATATTGATTTTCTAGTTTGTATTTTAAACTCCCCAATGGGGCATTATCTTTTGCAGAATGCACCGAAAACAGGAACAGGAGACCTTCTCATAAGTGTACAAGCTATCGACCCAATAGCAATTCCAATTCCTGAAGAGACCGCGTATAATCGCATCGTAGATTTGCTAAATAAATATCTTTCAGGTAATGATTGTATGAATATAATGAATACGGAAATTTTCGATTTATACAGGTTGTCTTCCGAAGAAAAAAAATATATTATGAGTTTAGGGATATAGGAGGATTTTGATAAGCCAAAAATTGTCTTTCAAGAAATTGTGCAATCCAGCCAATTCTTTTTGGACGCACAAGGACAGTTTGTGTGCAATGACACATGCAGAATTATAACAGGTACGAAACTTCCATTTTTACTTGGAATAATGAACAGCCGTCTCTTTTTCTTTGCCGTTAAGCATTTTTATAGCGGTGGACTCCTCGGAGAGAAGGGCATTCGTATGAAACACACATTCTTTTGCAAATTTCCATGTATTCCACACGACGATAGTATAGACAGATTAGTCAAGCAAACTGGGTATGCTCCATCATTAGAAAATAGTTCACTAGTCGAAAATATTATTCTACAACGGTATGGACTATCTGAGCATGAAATAGACTACATTATGCAAGATACATTCACTCAAGAAGACTAACTTCGTTTCTATTTACACTAATTTTATGAGATATTTATAAAACCGATTATACTACGTTCTTCGTCTGATAGATTATATAAGTTGAAAATCATTGTATCTATAGCAATGGCTTGCGATTGTGTGTATTTTTTCTGGATGCTGACTACCTTTTCACAGAATTTTGCATTAATACTGTTTGTAATCTTCTTTACTGGGATCTTGTCAAAAAAGATCTTACTCATTTCCCGTGTCCCTCCTTGTAATTCAGGAAAAGAATCCCGAAAGCAGAATTTAAACAAGGAAGAATTAAAAAATGCCGTTAAAAAGGGTATGTGTTTGCCCGTGATAATAAAACACTTTTGATTTGTAAGAAGTTGTTTGTCATCAAACACAAACGGCATATATTTCGTCATATTGGGATATATGATTTTTGGTTTATTAAAATCCTCCCAATAGCTGATGCTATCTTGGGTCTCAAACCATTTATTACATGTTCTCTTTCTCGCTTTCTCATCAGTATTACCCAGACGTATTCGTTTTCCCTTGATTTCAACAAATCGCCCAGTTTGAGAAAGTTTTTGCAAACAAAAATCAGATAGGTGGTTTTCAACTACCCAATTATATCCAAATTCAAGAAGTTTATCTTTTGCAAAACTTAGAAGATAACCCTTCACCGCAGGATAATCGTCAATGTTATAATGACGAGACGGGAATGTGGCAATCAGATACAATCCAGCCCAGTTATAATCATAGCGTTTTATATCACGCCCTCTTAAAATGGGTCGAATAAGTTCAGCCGTCCGCTTTCTCTCGTCATCTGTTTTGCAAAGCTGTATGATTTCATCTCGTTTCTCTTGGTTAATAATAAACGCCTCGTTGCACCCTGTAAGAACGCCACGGTATATATTTATATCCCAGTCTTTCAAAGGGGTGCCTACAGCCTCAATTTTCTGCTTTATGCTCTGTTCTATTGGAGAAAGAATCACCCAACTATCAGAAGAACTAAAATCGCATGTGGTACCATTTTGCTTCACAAAATCGCTCAGTTATTCGCATCTGTTTCCGACCTAATGAAACGTGCTAAGGTGTTACGATCAACCTTACAAATTTGAGCAATATGCCGTTGTGATATTCCTTCCTTTATAAGTTCTTGTATCAATACTCTTTTTCGATACAGTTTCCGCTTTTCTGGGGCTGTCTTACTACCTTTGGGGCGCCCTAATACTACCCCTTCTGACTTTTTCCTGGCGAGCGCTTCCTTCGTCCGTTGGCTGATAAGATTCCTTTCGATTTCAGCCGACAAGCCAAAAGCAAATGCCAACACTTTACTTTGAATATCGTCTCCCAACCGATAGTTGTCTTTGATGGTCCACACCCTGCATTCCTTAGTCATACAAATGTTGAGAATTTCCATTATCATAAAGAGATTGCGCCCCAAGCGAGAGAGTTCGGCACAGATAATGAGGTCGTCTTTCTGAACACGTCGGAGCAATTTACCTAACTCCCGCTTTGTGTAGTTCTTGGTGCCACTGATAGTCTCTTCAATCCAACCATCAATAGCAAGTTGCTCACGTTGACAAAAATTGTTGATTTCAAAGCGTTGGTTCTCCACCGTCTGCTTATCACTACTAACACGTATATATCCGTAAATCATATTTGAAAAATTTTAAGTTGGTTCCATTGATTAAACGTAGACAAAAGAGTGACATAATTTTGCTCATCTTCACCTTTTTCTCTACCTTTGCCAGCAAAAGAACTGACCATGCCTAAAAAACGACTATATAGCGTACCACTGCGAGATATGTGGAAGGAATATCACGAGTGGTGCCAAAAAAACAAGCAAACCGATGCCCATGTGTTTTATAATCAAAAATTGAAGGAAGTTTTGTCTTGCCCCTTCCCCCTAGTACAGCACACAAGAAGGATAGAACTTATCTTCTGGCTCATGGACTATCAGAAGGAGTTTTTGCATATTTACCTTGAGTCGCCGGAACTATACGAAGTGATAAAAGCCATACAACTTAAGGACCTGCAGGCCATCAAGCAGTATCTGCAGGATACTGGCGTAAAGAAACAATTCTTAGTCCCCAGCACTGGTCAAATCTTAGATACCGTCTTCTACAACATAGCCGTACATGTCCCCAATCACATAGATAGCTTCACATATTCGTTTTTCTACCTCCCAGACGGTGGCGTCATCTTACATTTTGAGAAGGATGGTAAAATTGGGGCTATCTCCGAACAAGCATACGAGGATTCAACAATTCGCACCGATGAAGCCGCCAAAACCGAGGTGCAGAATTTCAACTTTGCCGTCAACCTCCTCACCTATATGCGCTGCTTTCCCGAATGTGTCAAGGATGGCGTTCCCGAGGACAACAAAGACAAGTTGTATATCCCGCAAGGCCAGAGCGTCCAACTCGGGGCTTCCGACAAGATGCAGGAAATCATCCGCGATGCGACAGGACAAAAACGCCCTCACTACAGAACAGGCTACTTCAAGACCCTCACCTCTGACTTTTATACCCACAAGAAGGGGCAGGTCATCTTCGTGAGAGAGACGATGGTAAATGCCAAGGCTAAGACGGTGGTGCTGTCGGATGATGAGGAGAAGCTCGACAAATACACCAAATAACGCTGCTTATGCGCATCGTCAATTGGAATTGCAACGGGAAATTTCGGGAGAAGTGGCAAGTTTTGTTCGACGCCTTTCCCGATGCTGACATCTTCATCGTGGACGAGTGCGAGGACCCGGATTTCTACGCCGACCAAGAATATCGCAAGCTTTTCACGATGGGATTTCACGCCGGCACTCCCGACTACTCGATGAAGGGCATAGGCGTGTTCTCTCCGAAAGGGCACCGGCTGCAACGAGTGAAATGCAAGTACGCCCACTCCTTGATGATGCTCGGCTACGCTCCCTTCAAGGTTGACGGCTCCCTTATGATTCTCGCTGTGTGGCCCCATGGAAAGTACGTCGAGGAGATGATGGACTACCTCACGCTCAACGAAACGCTCATCACGAAGGACCTCATCATCATCGGCGACACGAACAGCACTTCCGTCCTCAACCACCAGCACCCCAAGGAGAAAAATCACGACGCAATGGTAGAGTGGCTGCAAGGGAAGGGGCTCGTGGATGCCTACAACTATGTGACGGGTGAAG
>Ga0181612_132518_pt1 | contig 11399 bp, 9 predicted proteins | sample HoacroProtozoa21_FD_119630 | JGI IMG/M metagenome (GOLD analysis project Ga0181612, IMG submission 119630) | Hoatzin crop microbial communities from Cojedes, Venezuel. Combined Assembly of Gp0051906, Gp0051904, Gp0051908
GGGTTTGGACTAGATGGCCTCTAAAGGTCCCTTCCAACGCAAACTCTTCTATGATTCTAAGATTCTATGATTATAAAATTCTCCAAGCAAAAAAAGTTTTGCATCTGAGAATGACCGTAATTGCTGTTATTCTGACATGACTGAGCGAATAACTTCTGGTTTACATCTAACACCAAGGTCAAGAAAAATAGGTGCTCCTCCACCTAAGGCCCCAGCCAGGAAGGCAGAGATCACACCTAACAGATGACAGTAAGACTGAGCTACTCACAAATGTGGAGTAGCCTCCTACTTTCTCTTCGTTTATATCCAGAAGAAAGCCATAACGGTTAGCCCCTTCAGCTGGGACACAGCATGAAGTTTACTGGTAATTTTGCTATTTGATTAAATAGCTAGAAATCTAGCACAGAAAAAAGCTAATAGCTAGGGAAAACACAGCAGCTTGCCTGGTCAGGGGTGGACTCTGTGGACAGCTAGATGTTTTGATCCATAATAACGAATTTCTTAAAACAGCCAGACTTTCATCAGCAGATCTCTGTTGTCAGAGTTAAGCCTGTATTGTGTTCCACAGTTTTACAGGTGAGGAAACCGAGTCACAGAGCATTTAATTGGCTTCATCAAATTGCAGACTTGAAAACAACCGAGAACTGCCAGTTTGCTGTTCCTCACAGTATATCTTAGGTCATGAAGCATCACTTATTTCCAAATAATTCAGTGCTCTTTGTTTGGATATTGGTCGATTCATCAGTAACTTTTCAAGTTAAAGATTTTATATGCTTTGATTTCTAGCTGATTTTTTACTATGGAACTGGAGACAGCTGGTGTCCACAGCACTACTACGATGAGATCAAAATGGATTTTCCAGACGGGGACATTCGGCTTTGTGAGAAAGGGCTCCGCCACGCCTTTGTGCTCGATGCCAGCAAGGAGATGGCTGCCATGATCACAGACTGGTTACAGGATGATCTGACCAAATTATAAACATGGATTCAGTGATTAACAAGAAAATGATGTAATTATTTTGTGACCGTGTGATTTTTTGTGACAGAGTCTGTCCTATTTTTTTCTGTTTATTATAGATTATGGCTTATTTTCTACTGAGATGTTTTAGAGAGAGTTAAAGAGAGACTGGCTGGTCCAAAGTATAGTTTTATTGGTTCAGTGGTGATGTACCTTCACCCTGTGTCTTCAGGACTCTGCAGGACTTGGCAAAAGGTGGAATATTTATTGTCTGCTAGCACTCTAGACAACACTCATACTAGATTCACTGGCTACAAGTGTACCTGAGTTACTACCACCTCACTCACCTGCTGGAGAGCTGTCAGGGACGGGTTTGGAGCAGCCCAGCTGGCCTGCTTTAGCAAGAAACACCAGGCTACTCTGGATAAAAATCCCGCTGTGGATGGATCCTGGTGTGCTTTGGAAGACTTGGCCCTCACCACGTGTCTTATCAGTCCGTGTAACCCTGGTGCATGACAGCCAGACCAGCCCAAGGCCCCGGGACAACCCTAACGTTGTCTCCTCCAGGTCAGATGGGGTTGGTGGTCAATCAGAGGTCAGGCTGAGTTTGGGATAAGTACAAGGGAGATGTGTAGACGAGGTGTGCAGTTTCTCCGAGTCTCAGAAGGGGTTTAAGGTGCTGCCAGGAATCCATAGGGTATTAAAAACACCATAAGGTAACTGTGGCTGCTCAGCGAGGGCAAACATATGGAGCTCTTGTCTGGAACACGTTTTTTTCGATTGGCTGTAGAGAAGGTAAAGGATGGTGGTCGAAAGTGCCAGTATTAAAAGGTTAAAATGGATTGCAGAATCCTTATGTAATTACTGATAGGTGGCCTAGCTCTCCTAATGAAGTCCATGAAAACAGTGCTTGCTCAGCAGCTTTAAAGAACTAAACCAGTTTTGATGCATGCCTAAATTTCAGTTCTTATTCTCTGAGGACCAAAGTATGGAGTTTTCTGCCAAGCCACAAATTAGGTAAGCCCATCGTGAGAAAATGGCTGGTATTCTGCCATGGCTGCACCCATGAAATGGCATGAAATGTTACTGTTGAGAATCAGATCCTTGCTATAGCATATTGCTGACAGGTACACTGTTCCTCACATTTGTTCATCCCTCCCCTTTGCAGACAGCGAAAAACTAGGGAAAAACATCCTAGCCATTGTGGTAACAGAAGAAATTAGAGGCGATAGCTAGAAATGAAAATAATGTAAGGCAGGGGAACAGAGCCAAGTGTAATCAGGAAAAGCTTTCTAGCCATGAACCTGTGAAATGGTCTCCCTGCAGAGTTCATAGAGACATTTATAAACATGAAACACTACAGAATATAGTCAGGGGAAGTCCTGCCCTTGCAAACAGATGCATTTAGGTGATGCATTGGGTTTCTAATTTATATGATTTATTAACAGTTTTAATGTGGTACTAAGGAGAATGGTACTGGAGAATGTTCTCTGTGATGCAAAAAGACCAATTAATTCCTTGCTTTTCTTACACGATTGTATACACACCTTCCACTTCTCTCCAAACCCCCCTTGAATCTTTCACTAATATTTAGAGCAATTTGTAATAGAATTCATTTTCTGGGTATTTTGGACTAGTTTTCAAACCTGCCGACAGTGGATTTAAGTGACCTTCTTTGCATCAGAAACTGGTTTAGCTTTTGAGACTAACCAGTGGATTTTCAGATTACACTGCCACATAGTGAAACCAACGCTGATGCTTGAGGCAGAAGTGTTGAGACCACAGCTGCAGCAGCACGGGGAGGAACCAGCAAGATTCGCAGTGAAGGGACCATGCCTGTGCGACTGATCCTGCTTATGGGAGAGTCATGGGACTTTCCTTCTTTCTACAGGGCCATATTCAGTCGTGATCAAACCGATTCTAGTGCTCACTCTAGAAACCCGTAGTGCTATGTTTCTGTGTGTGTTTAAACACCCCACCGATGCTGGTGTGCGTTCCCGTTGGACGGCCTCGGGGCAGATGCTCAATGCATCTGTTGGCCTGGGTGCTCCTTCTGGGAGAGGCGGGGGGAGGTGTTCACATACGTGGAAATATATCTATGTATATGAATATTCATCTGCACATGTTCGTATGGTAGCAACATAAAAAATACAGTTCACTTGGTTGTTTTGGTTTACACGTTGATCTGGTTGAACAAAACATTTGTTCTTCAAAGTACATGGAATCGGGTAATCAGCTTGTGAAAGTTCAGCTGTTGCAGTGGATCTCCTGAGGACAGAAGTCTTGCATTAACCAAAGATGACAAGCAACTATTCAAGCCTGGAAACTGAAGCACCTACAAGAAGCAGTTGTTTACAGTGCATTATTCGTATACTTTGTATGAGGAATTAATTTAGCAATACTTGTACTTGACTTATGTATGCCTTTTCTACAAATGTTAATTCATTATAATAAATCCTACTGATTGCGTTAAGACCTAAACGGAGATTAGATCTGGTCAGCGATGTAATTCCTACTGCAGGATAATGCCTTATGATTTTCTTAAATGAATTTTCTCTAAGATTATCAAAACCATAGTGATTTAATTGCTACCTTCCTCCTAGAAGCTGTTACCGTAAGGCTAAGATCTGAAAATCTGCTATTCTACTCATTGCAAAACAGCATGGGTCTAGTTTTCACAGATATATTTCCTAAGAGGAGCTGATCTCACACAGTGAGAATCCAGCTCCTGTGAAGCCCGTGGTGTTCACCACGACCCCAGGCAAAGAGTGTCAGAAGTGCTTATGATCCAAATGTGCCAACTTGCCATGAAAACACAGTGTGGTCTTGCCTATTCTAGACTATTATAGAATTCTTGGGAAACCTGTCGCCAAGGAGTTGACTGTATGCAGTAGCACCTCATCGCTGTCATTCACATTTGTGCTTCATTCTCACCAAACAAGTAATCCTGCTGGCTTCAATGACTGACTCATGTTCACGTGTTTGGCTAGATCAATACCTTTTATGAAAAACTACACAACTCCAATAACAAAAATAAAGACATTTATGGTAAAATGTAACTTGATTCTTTATTTTGATAACTTGTTTAGTTTTAGTTCACCTTCTTCATTACTTCATGCATGCGAAATTTACAAAAATACTTGCAAAACCCCAGAATTCACATGTGATGCTGACATCTGCTAACTGCAGAGATTGGGTGGGTGGTAGGCACCTGGCTCACTTAAGCATTTTTATCGAGAGCCACTCCAAAATAATCAGTCAGTGTTTCCCCTTGCTCCCTCCAGCTCTGTTTGCTGCTTTGAATGAGCTGTAGAGTGTGTGGATTAGCGAGGTTTGTCCTTTCAGGAAGCTTGATCAGTGCTTGCCCGGTGGTTATGGTGAAGAATTTGGAGTTGGACTCCATGCTAAACACCAGTTTCTTGACTCACAGGAGACAAATTGCATACATGAGCCACAACAGATAATCTCTTCTCCGCGGCTGAGGTCATGTACAGATTTATTTTACAGAAAATGGGTTTATACATGCATCCACTCCCAGACCCTTTCTTTGGTCTAGCTAATTGCCAGCAAAGACTTTAAACAAGACGTTCAATGTTATCATTAAGAAAGTCGCTCAAAGTATTGCTGGGTTTGGATAAACTTAGCAGACCCAGGAGGCTTGTTTCACCCCGCGTCACAGCTCACACTCCGACTCCCAACTACAGTAAGTTCCTGAGGCTCTTCGCTTGCAGGCAAGTGCTCCCTTTCCTGGCACATTTACAAAAGAAGAATCCAGAGAGCGTTTGTGAGTGACCAGGAGCTATGAAAGCAGGCTGTACTTGTGGGACAGCTGGTGGGGTCTCAGGGCGAGCAGCAGAGGCCGCCGCCAGCAGCAGTCGTTGTGCTCCATAGCGCCGCACAGAAGCGACGAAGTGGGCCGATGCATGCCCGAATGGGACAAGCATTAAAGCCTGTTTTCAAGTGCTTAAGCTGGTAGTAAACGGACTAGGTGTTACCACTCCTATTGCAGGAACGTGCTTGCAGGAGAGTGGTTGTGTTGTGGAGTTTGCAGCAGCTAATCAAAGGCAGAATGTTATTTCAAACATCTGACTCGCTCTGCACCCGACTGCAGTGTTTGCCAGTCAGCCGCCCGAAGGAGATCTTTGGCCATCCTGTTTGAAGCAATTCACGATGAAAGAGGCAGTGGAGGTTGCCCCTCATTTTCCTAGTCTGTGAACATCTTGAACAAACTCGTCTTAAGGCCCCCAAGCTCTAAAATACACTGTGCTTCGTATTTTACAAGAAATTCTTGTGTATGATGGCTTGAAACTGGGGAAAAAAAAAAAGTTTTCACAGTGTCAGGGGTCAGCTACTCGTTTTCCCAAACAGGCACCCTTAAAATTCGGTAAGGAACCTGCTGTTCCAATTAAACTTGTTCGAAACAGGAATACCATTTACAGAATATAAATATTTTGAAGTGTTAACATCATCTGCTCTCATCGTGCAGGGGGTACTGCGACTCATCAGCATTAATATTAGGAAGGAACCTGTATTTTCATTCACAAAAAAAACCAGGATTTTAAGCATCCAGAGTGAACTGGAGTACAGAACTCCAGTTACAGCCCCAGTCCAGGCTTAACAGGATCACACACAGGCTCAGGGAGACCCAGGTGATCAAGTGGCTCAGACTAGGGCACCAGAGGTGACATGATGTGAACAAGGAGCTTCAGTACAAAAATATTACATGCAAGACAGGAGTTTCCTTTTATCCTCATATCTCTACTAGTTTGCATCAAAATAGGACAGTCCAGCGCAGCTCGATACCTATGGAATTAGCACTTTGTGATAATGGGGATTGAAGTTTTCATAGTAGTGAAAACATGCCTGCTCAACATCAGTTACTGGAAATAAGATGCAATTCTCATACGAGAATACTCTGGGACTGCAGTTGAGCCTCACAGCAAACACATGTCCCTAAGATCTCCCCAGGCATCTTCTGAATTGGTGTGCATTCCGGAGAACTTCGTGGGATGGTACATGAGGGGCTTCAGGTAAGTCTCAAGCCGATGCTGGACCCTGGTCCAAAACCTACTGAAGTTAATATAGACAATAAAACTGATTTCACTGGACTTTGGATTAGGTGCTAAGAGAAAAACTGGCGCTCCAAGCGAAGTCGAGCGGGCTCACCTAACTTGCCCCCAACTCATACAGCAGTGCTCCCAGAACAGATGTCTAAATTCCCTGCCTGGTCTAACTCGGACATCTAAATGGAGGGGTACCAGATCTCCCTCTGGAGGTCCTGGCAGGCACCAACTAATTTTTTTACTACATAATGGACTTAAGCACTTGTTTTAGGGTTAAGTCAGAGCATGCCCAAGTCAGACTATGTCCTGTTCTAGCAATGCTCTGCATGTTCTTCCATTGTACCTGTGTGTGACCTTGGGCATCTCACCTGTCTTCGCTGTGCCTCTGATTTCTTTCAAATACAAACTGACCATGACAATGCTAGGTTTTCTGAGTATATATGAGGATTAACTAGTTTAGCTTATGTTGTAAATCACATGAGTAGTCTGAAATGCTATGTTAGTACTATGGACTAAAAACCTGTCTCCACTGAACGCAAACCTACCACTCCCATTGATTTCAGTGAAGACATAATGGGATTCCTGTGAATAACCATTTCCTCTCATTCTTCAATATTTTATTGAAAATAACTTGTTAAGATAATATTTTCCTGTAAAACTGCACATAAAGCGGGCAGGGGGCGTGGGGGCAAACGCCATCCTGTCGCCCGCCAAGTGCCTAGCTGGAGAACTTGTACCGAAAGACCCCCTCAGCCAACATGACCGTAAATGAGCATGTGGGGATGCAGGATACAGCCCAAAAGGTGGCTCGCACTTGGCCTGTCACTCCATGTGCCAGTGGGAATAGAAATCACCATGAGCTTTTAAAAGTTCACCTACCAGAAATGCAAAAGGTTTTAATGTCCCAGCGTGCTTTATTAAGCTACTAAAAAAAAACACACTTTGAAAGAGGGAAGAACAGAATAATAAAAAACAATATTCAGTTAAAAGCAATCTTTAAAAAAGCATTTGCTGCAGTGGTAATAAGCAGCCTAATCTCTCAGGTACTGGGTGATGTATCGTGTACCAGTGATACCTAACAGGAATGAAACCACCAGACCTGATTTGAGGGAAAAGAACTCTCTAATACACTTTTCCAGGTGTATTTTTCACTTCCCACATTTTGAAATTCATAATTTCTTCCTTATTTCCTAAGGGGATGTTTTCAGCAGCCCTAACTAAACCAGGTTCCTCTTTGCTCCCCCAGCAGACCGTTGCTTTGGAGTCCGGCTGCAGGGACTGCAGGGGGCTGGGCACCTCCAGGGGCAGGGGCTTGGGCTCAGGCCAAACCCTTCAGGCCAGCTTTGCATGATCATAGATGTGATGTGAGCAGCAGATATTCTTCCAGGTCTCATATTGACCCCCTCAATTCAATGTTTCTGAGCCTCTAAAGCTTTCTATGCAAGCCAATGGAGAGAAGCCTGTTTGGCTGGCTGGGGCTGGGTAGCCACCAGTCAAGGCAGGTGAACTGTATTCAGAAACACAGGGAAGAAGAGAGGAACATTTTGATGATAAACCCATCGCAAACACTCACTGTTCTGTGACTTTTTTTTTCTTGGAAGATACCCGAGGTTGCCAAGGAAGGCAGTTTTAAATGAATGGCTTTATGAAAAAGACTTTTTGGTTTTAAAGTCTTAGGAAGCCCAGGAAGTAAAGGTGACTTGCAAAGGCTGCTCTGAAATGAGCCATCTGGTTTCGGGACACAGGAAAAAAAACTTGCAGAGATCTATTTATCAATAAAATATTTAATAAACTTATCTGTACAAAATATTAAAAAGGTTATTGAAGAGTATACAAGAATACTTATTTAACAAATATATACTGCTATATAATATATTCAAGAAAATATAGATTGCTGTTTACAGTTCATTTACAATCCCATATGTACAATCTATTTAAACTTTAGAATACATACAAACAATGCATTTACACCATCACTTACAGAGCTATCTTCTTCAGAGATATTTCACACACTCAGACCTGAAAAAGCTGAACAAATACATGGATAGTTTAGAGGCACACACAGGGATATGAGTATTGCTCCAAAAATTATAACTACTAGAGATACGGCTATTGGAAACGCGAGTCCTTTTTCATTTTTTGCTATTTTCCTTTCTAATCAAAGAAAAGAACATATAAATAAAACCATGACTGACCAGCAGAGAGGCTCATTTTGTCAAAGAAGCTCCAGTTAGTATTGACTGGACTTCAGAAAAAGAGCACGCGGTGATGGGATAACAGAGTGACTTGGCAAACTGGATCAACAAGCAGGGCTGATGCTGCTCCTGCCTGCGTCTACAACAGGGAGCACCAAGAGCAGAGCAGGTCTTTCCTGTGCAGACATACATTCAGTTCTCGTGAGCAGCATCTCCGCCAGCTTTTCCAGCGAAGAGCTGCGGCACAAGATGGAGTTGGTGACTCCAGGTGGGCAAAGCCCTTAACTACTCCTTCAGGTTGTAAGAGCTCTATTCACAAAGGCACTGCACAAATGTGGCTTTGACTGGAGCGTGTGGAAGCACTGGATGTTCAGCACCTCAGAAACTCAGACCCTTCCCTTTCGGTGATATTTAAAAGGCCAGTTACCCATAGCACGTGGGATGAACGTAACCAGAGTGATCACCCCCTCGCTGGCCACCCCTACAAAATGCCCCATCCCCAGCTGATCGCCGCCTACACAATCACTTCACTTTGGTACCTCTTCGAGGACTAAAGCCTGACACCTCCACATGCCACCATCACTTTTCCTGGCCTATGGGTGTTATTTCATGCTCTCCTGCTGACGGCTGAGCTGCTGCGAGCTCTTCGGTGCTCGGCAGTTCCTGGCACACAGCTCCCAGGGATGATCAGCTTGGGAGCACGGGACCCCTAAGCTTTGCCTCTCATTTTCATAGAATCATGAAAGTTGAAAAAGACCTCTAAGATCATCAAGTCCAACAATCAACCCAACATCACCATGCCTGCTAAAGCATGTCCTGAAGTGCCACGTCTACACATTTTTTGAACACCTCCAGGGATGGTTTCCTCCCTCCTGCCACCCTCCTCTCTCTTTGCCAAGGTAGGATGGAGGAAAGGAATGACACACCATGCGGAATGCTACCATCTCCCCAAAAACTGGGACCAAAGCCAACGCCACAGCTCCCAGGGAGTCCGGGCCTGACCCAGCTTCTGGGTCTCATTTCTCTGATGGCAGAGACCTGGGTGGCACAGGCATAGGTTGGCACCATGGCAAAGTGGTGGGGAAAGGAGACCCAAACATTCCCACCTTCCATCAGAAGAGCACTTGACCCATTGTGAGCAGGTCCTCTCCTCCCACTGGCTTCATCCCTGCCAGACCTGTCCCCTCACCATCCTCTGCTCGAGGGCACAGACTGTGGCCTGGAGTCCGGCTGCGGAGACTCAGCCTTTCCTTCCTCACCAAACACCACAGCAAGTCTCCACGCTCCCCATCCTGAGAACCCAAAGTATGAGCACAGGCATCAAAGCAGAAAAAATGAGCTTACAAAATGTATGAATGAACTAAGAAGTGGTCACGATAGAAGAATGAAGAGCAAAACCTGCTGAAAAACCACTGAAAAATGGCTGGGTTATGTTTTCAGCCATTTCTGGGAATGGATCAAGTTTCAGTTTCAGCTCTTTCAATACTGATCTCCATGAAAATGCTCTGCTGCCCAACGCACCCAGCCTGCCCGTGCGCTCCTTCCCACCACCACCTACAGCAGGCTTCTCTCCAACACCCTAAATTCAGGGTCTGCTCCGCTACTGGTGCCAGTAAAAGGAAAAAGCAGCCACATGGGCTGCACGTGTCTTGAGGTGCAAGGCTGCAAAAACATCCTTTGAGATGTAGGGTGGGGTTAGTGGGTTACACCAGCTGGAGTTCCAAATTTTGGTCATTTATCGGTGGTCCAGAATGCTTGTTGATAGGGCCTAACTGATTTTCAGAGACACCTCTGCACCTCCATGTACCTGGCAACACGCTGTACTAGGAACAAAGAGCTTTAAAAGACTGAATGCAGCTGGTTTTACTATGGAAGACATGAACTAGCTTATGACGAAATTCAAGGCGTCACATACGCCAGCCTGGTGGAACATCTTGCCTTTTACCAGCTCTTAATCCAAAGACAGGGAGGGCAGAAAAACTCTCCCCCTGCTACGCAAGGTCACAGGCTCCTGACCACCAGCCACACCCCACCCATGGGACAGTTACTCCCCAACTCCTCGCCCTGACATGTTTTCGTGGAGGACACGCTCCTGGCAGTGAGAATAACACTACACTCTGCTCCAGTGTTTCCTGGGAATTATTTCTAGGCCAGAAGCACCCCTGGCCATCAGGCAGTCAAACTGAGCGTGAAGCCATTTTGTTTCTGACTGTCCCTGCTACGGGACTCCACCAGACTGGGGGATTCAGGACGCGGTGCAGGCAGCGGCTTAAGCACAGGCTTTAGTTTTGTAGACCTCAAGGAGCCCAAGGCAAGGCACACGCACCGGTCCTGTCCTGTCGATCGTGTGTGCCTGCCCGAATTGCAGCCCCAGCGTTTTCAGGACAGGTGGGATTGCTCTGCCCGTTCCCCTGCTCCTGCGCCGTTACGTTCCCACGTGAGAGGAGAGGGAGCCAGTTAAGCGTAGATACACAGCCCTCTTCACATGCTTAGTATTTCTAGCTTCACTGTAATTATATCCTGCAGATAAAAACGGTGCTGAAGGTCAAACAAATCCTCCAGGAGAGCATACTCTGCGTGGAAACTGTGGGGTGTTTAACTGGAAAGGTTGTATAAATACTGCCGATTGAGAACCTGCAATTATCCATTAAAATCACTCTGAGCTCACTGCGTTCACATTTGTCCATGTTCAAACCCTAGTCTCCTATTTATAATGCTTATATGTGCCCAAAATTCAGCTCTAGGCAAGAGGCGACGGATCAGAAGTACATTTTTCCCAGACAGTTTCTACGGCGTTAGATGGTGATGCTCTATGGGGGACCTGCTCGGGGGCTGGGGAGCTGGGCCAGGGTTGTGCTGTCCCGCAGCCGATGCCCCGCTCACCTGCCTCCAAAGGCAGCATTTACTCCTCCGTGCCCTTCGCAGACACGTCCCTGTCTCGCTCCCTAACACGGCAGGGCTGCAGCATCTCGGCCGTGGGAACCCCCATGCCCGGGAAAGGCTTTCACATCTCACCAGGGGCTCAGCGCTTCCACACAGAATCACACAGAATGGTCAGGGTTGGAAGGGACCTCTGTGGGTCATCTAGTCCAACCCTCCTGCCCAAGCAGGGTCACCTACAGCAGGCTGCACAGGACCTTGTCCAGGCGCGTCTTGAATATCTCCAGAGAAGGAGACTCCACAA
>Ga0181612_166294_pt1 | contig 11399 bp, 3 predicted proteins | sample HoacroProtozoa21_FD_119630 | JGI IMG/M metagenome (GOLD analysis project Ga0181612, IMG submission 119630) | Hoatzin crop microbial communities from Cojedes, Venezuel. Combined Assembly of Gp0051906, Gp0051904, Gp0051908
GGGCTGGTGTGGTCTGCTCGGGGCACAGGAGCTGCTTAATGGATGCGTCCTTACGAATTTCTGTAAAGCAGCATTCACAGAGGCTGTGCATACCATCCGTATAAAGGAGTGAAAAATCCCTTCACGTATTGGGGGAAAAACTCAAAAGAAGAATTACTAATAAAGAACAACAAACTTTCCTAAAACAGAGATGAGAGCAGTAATAGATTGTTTTATGTTGTGTATTTTAGTACTGTATAATCTTTTTCTCAGTATTTAACCTCTGTTTTAATCACTTAACTGGTAAGATGTTTGCTCTACTAACAGAGGTATGGTATAGTGCCTTCTCAGCTTTAGAGGATGAGCATAAATGCCTGTCTACAGATTTTAGAAAGCATTTCTGAAGTTCGTGCTCTGTAGCTCTAGAGAACTTGCTCAAACCCTGCCTCTTGGAAGAAACAATACTTTTTGTGTTCTAGTACTGAACTTTGGCTCTGGTGCCCTGGCTCAGATCCACTTTTTCAAACAAATAGCAAAAAATCTTACCAATTACAAAGAGTGCTGCCACTTCTGGTTGCAGTTATTTACATGTTCTTAATTTTCATCATTAGGAAAGTACCTGTATAAAGAAGTTACGGGGAAAAAATGAAAATTTGTTACAGAAAACATTAATCAAATTAAAGATATTAATACTTTTTGGTGTTTATTGTATATGTATAACAGTGCAGATTGGGTCTTTTCTCCCGTTTTGCGTTCTGCATTTTCATGTAGTTTAGAATGAATTTTTTTGGGAGCTATTTCTTCCTAAATACTTGCAGGAATGAGGTAATTCCATGACATGGAATTTGCAAACCCTAGCTTTAGCTCATCAGAACTAGAGGTTCACAATGCTATGTTGTCCTCTACCGCTTTCTTTCAGTGATGTTTCTCTGACCCTAAACTGGGTCCCCACAAAACCCAGACAGGTTTCTAGCTGGTTTAGCTCCCTAAACTGGCTCACTGTTAAATCAGATGAATGCTGGGGCTGATGTGAAGAAGGGAATGGAAAAGAGAAGGTTGCATTTGGGCTGTGGAGAAGGTAGGAATATCTCAGTGACAACTTACATTACCCGAAGTGTTAACAAAAATATGCCTATGGTCAGGATAGCAGATGGGCTTAGCATCTCTAGATAGCAATGGCCTAGTGCTTTCTGGAAAGGACTAAGTAAATATGCCAGTGAATTTTGTTTTGCCTCTAATATAGGCCCCTAGAAACAGTGGTTTTGAAGAATCTAAGTGCAAGTTAAAATTTTCAAAAGGGAGGGGAGATGGTTCAGCATTATAGTACTTCAGAACTCTTAATAGGAGTGATGATTTATGTAATGGCTGCATTAAGACTTGTAACTCTTTTCTTTTTAAGTCGCGCTCTGTTTCCAGTTCACCTGTGATGGTAGCTCAACCGGTTTATCAGTCTCCTACATACCATTACCAGGTATCTGTTTGAAAGTGGGGTTCAGACTGTCAGTATTCCTTCCAACCATGCTGTTTTATTTGCTGCACTGTCTCAGGCCTGTTTATTCTTAGGAAATAAAGACTGTTCAAAATAATCACATAAAACAGATTTACATTTCATCGGAGGCTTTCTGTTCACTTGAATACAACGTAATCTGCCTATCTGACTACATGGAAATGTAATAAATTAATTTTCTTTGGTGTTGCTAGACAACTGGCTTAGTGCCATCCTTAACTTTTACCATCTAAGCCAAACTCCTGCTCAAAGCAGGGCTGGTTAGATCATGTTTCTCGGGAATATGTCCAGTTGAATTTTAAATATCCCCAGTGATGGGGATTCTGCAACCTTTCTGGACAGCCTTTTCCAATATTTGACCCTTCTTATGGTAAAAGACTTTTTTCCTTATAACTAGTTAGAATTTTCAGCATTCCAGCCTGTGTCAATTGACTCCGTGCTCTGAACACCTCTGCTGAGAATCTGGCTCAGTGATATTTATGTCCCAGCCCTGCCTTAGGTAGTTGTAGCCAACAATAATTGCCCTCTCCCACCTTTATCCTTCTCAAGGCTGAGCAAACCCAGTTCTCTCAGCATCCTGGTATGTCTATTTTCCACTCCCCTAATCATCTTCTGGCCCACTGCTGGGTTTATGCAGTATGTCTGTGTTTTTAATGTGTATTGGAAAGTTAACCGCGTTTTATTATCTTCTGTTTTCCTAATTGGGCACACTGCTTAGCCGCTTCGATATTTTTAGAAGCTGATGAAATGCCCAATTCAGAGGTTGAGTTAAAAACACAAAACTGTGTTCCTGAATTATCTGTGGGACTATGAAAAATCTTACTTCTTTTTTAATTACTATTTTATTATAGATTTGAGACGGTTTTGATTCTAGTATGTGTATGCGTATGTTCTTAATCACAGAAGTAATACCTTTTGTGTTTGAATTAGGCACCACCACAGTGTCTCCCAAGTCAGTGGCAGTGGTCTGTTCCACAGGTAAATACAGTTCATAGCTGCAGCATTTTACTACTAGTTTGCATCTAGTTTAAAGGTACAGTGCACTTATCTAAGTCAAATTTCCCACTATTCACAGCCCTGTTGAGATAAATATTGGTTGCAGTATTCTTAGCAATGCATTTGCAACACTTGCTGATACAGTAGGAGGCATAAAATAGTGTTTACTGAAACATCAAATACCAATCTGATGTAAAGAAAGCATCTTCCCCTCCCCTCTCCCTCTGGCAGAAAGTTGATATTAAACTATCGAAGAAGTTCTCAGAAGCAGGTAAAAACTGCTGTATTTTGCCTGAGAGGAGGAATTAGTATTAACTAGCTTATTTACTGATACTAGTTGTGATATTTCATTGGAGTGTTGCCAACAGTACTCATGTAGACATACAATTATGGTGGAATTAGACCAAGACCCTTGAAATAGGAGGAAGAACTTGGAATTATTAATTCAATAATTTGGGAGGGAGACTTTATTGGTGTTGTGATCTCTGTAGCAGAGGAGCTTAATATGGAATTACTGCCCCTCGAGGAACTTGAAGAGCTTGAAGCTAAAAGGAGGACCAAGTCCCTTAAGCCTGAACAGTTACAGTGCGTCCTTATTACTTTAATAGCAGCCAGCCTTGTCCAGTTATGGCCAGTTCCACTCTGTTAACAGATGTCTACTGCTTTGAAATGTGGGTGCTGAATTACAGCAATACTGTGGGGTTTATTCTAAAACAAAAATATTTGGGTTTTTAATGTAACGTTTTTGGAAGAGGAAATTAAACTGTATTATGTTTCTGTAATCTTGAGAGTAAGTGTCAATTTCATAAGCTTAGGATTTTGCAAACAATGCTTTCCAAAATGTAAATAAAATCTGAAAAATACATAAAAGTGACTAAAGGACATCTTTGTTTTATTCTACTACCTGACCTTTCTAACCCACTTCCCCCTCACTTGGTTTCTTTAGGTTATCAGAGATTAATTTGGTACTACCTTTTAAAACTTTGTTTATTTGTAGCAAACACCACTGTAAAATAAGCTTCGGTATCTATAGTGTGTAAATCATATAATGTATGACAATGTGTTTTATTTCAGTCTCCTGCCTCTTCACCTTCCTTCTTGTATGTGCAACCATCTGAAGTCATTTATCAGCCAGTAGGGGTTACCCAGGAAAGTGGATGTGTACCTCCTCCTCTCCTAGTGGAAGCTGCGGTTCCTGAGGTATTTTTCAATTGCAGATAAGCACTGCAATTGCAAGCAAAATTTTTTATAAAAACATAATCTTTTAGGTTAAGCACAGGCAGTTCAGAGCACTTCAGTCAACTGTGCCCTGTACTTAACCCGACACCCACGCTGCTGCTGTTAAATCATTTCAGTTGTCCTCAAGTTAGAGTATCTCTTCCAGTTTGCTAGGAAGATGCTTTGATCCTGAAATATTTTAGAGGGTCACAAATGTATAACAGCAGTATGAAGACTAGTCAATTTGTTCTGTTTGAAAAAAGCATTTAAATAAAATGGGAGTCACAGTCTTCAGAATGCTTGATCAGTCTGTCCGAGCCTAATGGTTTCCTGAAGTTTTTTTTTTCTGTGTGAGCATAAGGTCATTTCTAAATATTCTGATGATCAGAATGAATTAAGAGTAATTGAATGACTGAAAATTTTCTTGCTTGTTCATGATTTTTCTTGCTTCTATATCAATAGCATTTCGAATCTTTCTTAGAGATTCTTAATGTATAATAATTTGATATTGAAAATTACAGTAAATGATTTGCTACAGAAACAATATAAAATTGAAAATACATTACGATTAATTTGTACTTTTCGTCTTTGGTAATTCATTCCTCATTAACAGGGATGCCAAAAAAACGGTAAATTAGGACAGTAATCAAGTATTTTTACAAAAGTTGAAGAGTATATCACTGCTACAGGAGGTGTTACAAAATTGTTTTGGACATCTTAAGCAGGAAATCCTGACATACCTGAGTAGTTCAATTTCCCTATAAAGGTCTTAAATAATACAAGACTCTGGTTGTTGAGGTTCTTCTTCTTCTTAAGTGCATAATCTCAGGATTTATTGTATAATCATAAAACTTTTTATGAATGTTGTTATTTTACCTTTTGTATTCGATAAATCAGATAGCAAATTGTACAGTGAAATTTGAAAACTGAGCACAAATTAAAAAAATGAAATTAGTTTAGGAATATTTGAATGTAACATGCTCTCAGTTCACAGGTACATAATTTTTTGATGCTATAGGAAGCAGTATGTGGAAATTCAGAAGATGGTGTAAAATTCAAATAAAAGCCTCTATTACTTGTGTGTAAATATCTCGTAAGTGCCATAATGCTGAGAATTACATTTCAATATGCTAATCTACACATTTAAACACTGTTTCGATTAGAGCTGAGTGAAATGGATTTGTGGCAGAGAAGCATGCTGCTTCTGTCAAGGAAAGTGCTTTTTGACGTTGATCTAGGTAAACTAAATTTGCCAAACCTTGGTACAATGGGGAAAACATAGATTTAAATACTGAAATTTTAGTTTTTAACAAATCAGTTAAGATAAATATAGCTCACAACTTGAAGTTTTAAGGAATCTAAATTTATGTGAAAAGTTTGCAAAAACAAGCTTTTCTGCTTATTTTTTGTGTTCTGTTTTATACCAGCTGTGTTCTGATCATGGAGTTCAAGCACCACATCACCAGCCTTATGCCCAGAGTGCCGTAGCCATGCCTGCACCTGTGAGTATCAAACTAAGATAGATGAAGCAAGCATGGTAGTCTTGCTGTCCCCTTTCTTGCAGGAGCATGGTAAGAGAAGAGGGGCAGGGATGAACAAGTCTTTCATCAATGAATTAATAAATAAGGAAAACAGAAACGTTGCAGAGAAACTGAGATTTTTCTTCACTTTGCAGTGAAGAAAAACGTTGCAGAGAAACTTCATTTTAATTCACTTTGTTACAGAGGACATAGGTGTTACTTCTTTTGGAAGTATTTGGGGAAACTAAAAGGAAAAAACCATGACTAGTTTTAAAACTGCAAATGAAAACTGTATTTTGAGAGAAAGCAGTGAACTTCATTCAGTCCTTCAAAATGATGGTTACAAATCCTTGTCTCTGCATCCTGAGAAGCTGGATTCATTACTTGCACCCTAAGATACACACCTCACACTGGTGTGGTGGGGTTTCGGAGCATGAAAATCTGGCCTGGTTGGGGCCGCATGTGAGTGCTTTTCTGTGCAGTTCTGATTCTGAATGGCCATTCTAGAACTGGATTCTTCCATGTCACCTGACCCAACAGGTTGGGGTTTTTTGGGCCCCAGTTTAAGGTCCTTTTGCCTAAATTAATAAGGTGGTTAACATATGAAATATTGTCTGAACTAGACTTAGCCTAGAGTTGCCTGGTAGCAAAGCACTAGTTTTATTTGAGATTACACTTACTCTTTTGTGAAGGATGCTTACTCAACTACAAATGACAGACTAAATATGAATGAAGCAAAGCCATCTTACCATCTGTCTTTTATATGTGTTTTTTCATTTCTTTTAAGAGAAGTCTTTTTTCCCAGACTGTTGTGTGACAATATCTACTAAACATTTCCAGTAGAGGGGGCTGTAACATTAAGTATTGTCTTGGAATAAAATGCAAGTACTCCAATTGAAAAAAAACCAAGCTGAATAAGAATTTGAGAGTACTAATCCTGATTCGTATTTTTAAGAAACACGTAAGAGGGAGTTCGTGTAACACAGTAATTCAATATCCAGTTTATATACCACTTTTAACAGTGTATGAAAACACTTAAGGGCAGTAGTAGTCTCAGAATCAAAACCAAGTGCGTACTTTCTGTATCAAATAGAGAAACAAGATTTTTCACCTTGGAACTTGACTTTTGTCATCTTTCCTATGACCAAGGCTATACGAACAAGACAGTGTGAAGTTACAAGGGAGATCTAGAGCATAATAGCTCTTCCTCTTCTGCAGTAATTACCATACTACCGTGCTTTACCTCACAGCAAAGACAAAGTGTTTTACCCTGTGATCAGTGATAATGTGTCAATTTACGGTAGAATGTGTGCATGCGTGGTAAAACCATGTTTGGTTACTGTGGTGTAGGAAATGAACCACAAATTCAGAGTCTTGCTTGTCTCCTGATACAATATTTTCTATGTTTATTCATAGATTTAGAAGTGATTTTGCACATAGCCAAAGCTGGTATAACCCAGCAACTCACTCCATTTTCCACATCACCCATTTCCTGCACTGGTAGAGAGTTTTGTGAGGCAAAATGGTAAACCGGGTCAGTGAGCTCATCTAGTGAAAGACAGCGCCTGCCTCCCACCACCCAAAAAGAGCTAACTTGAGGTTGGATCAGTTCCTCAGCCCAGTTTGTCAAGCGACTGCACAAACTCTTGTACCTACACAAGAAGTTTGGGATAAGATAGAGGAAGTAAGACTTGTCTTAGTGGTGCAGATTAAAATTTGACGAAATTAAGCATGAAGGTGCTAATCCTGTCCATTCCTTCACTGTATTTCTTGCTTCTTGTTACCCATTTTCTCAGAAGTCGTCTGGTACCCGTAATTGGAACTCTGCTCTGTTCAGGTCTTACGTAGATTCACAGATACAGTTAAACCCTTACAAAGACTTATTGAATTCTGATAATTTCATTCACTACACGATGATGACAAACAGTTTTTGACAGGTTTCAATTTTTATTTATTTAGTTAGCTTTGTTTAGTAGTAATTAGTAGTTCTGGAATATAATTCTTCCTTTTCACACTTCACCTTACCTTTTACCTAAGTTTTCAATATATTCCATGTGTAATAAATGTGATTGGCTTGTTGCGTGTCTATCCCTGTGGCTGAGCAGTCAACAATGGCTGAAAAAAAAGAGCAGCAAACATTGACGGCAGACTGCTATGTATTAACTAAGTGGTTGTGTCATTACCACCTGCTCCCCAGCTGCATAAATACACTGTCTGCTGGCTGTAGTCTTGTTACAAAATCCAAACAAATGTATCTGCTGCTTGAAGTTGCCAAGTAGTGGCCCTGTAAGAGGAGCAGATGCCTAAAATAAGGACCTTACCTTGAAGGTAATTTGCTAATTGCCTCCACTTTGTCAGGAATTGCATTAGGAACAAACAATGCTTTATACTGGGAGCTGGGAGTTGTAATGTGAGAGTAAGATGGGTACAGCCAATATCCACAGATTTTTGGCAGTTGTAGGCTGCTTACAGCTGTCAAATGCAACTCAAAACAGAGCATGCATTGCAGTTGGATTTTAATGGTCACAAGAGTGAGCAAACAAAATGGATGACATCTTTATTGAAGACAGTAACACATTCTAAGCCACTGTTTCCTTGCTGTTGTGGATGTATAAAAAGATAAGTCAGTTCATTAATCGTGTAAGCCATTTAGCAGAGAACAAAGGAAGCTTCAGTTCTGGCAATTCTCTAATTCATTTTTCATTGTCTCTGTTCCACCACTTAAATAGCATTCTGTTGATGTAACTTTTAGTACAAAATTTATAATAATCTTAAATGCAGATTGGAAGAAAACATTCCTTGATTTCCAACTAGAATTTCTTCTTCAGATCCAAATTTGATATTTAAGATCAGGTTTAAATCAAAAATATTAATCCCCTTCCCCTTGATTGTATATTTGCTAATGATCCTTTGTATTTGCCTGAAGGTGTTTTCTTCTGGGGATTGTAGTGTGTTGTGTTTTGTTAGTATGTGGAAGTTATTTCATTTTCACATCTGTACAAATGGAAAAGGTCGACCTTCAGTCCTGGAGGCTGCTAGGTGACACTTGCTTTTAGAAAGTGTGAATTTTTTTCTGTCTCTGCTGAATTTTGTGCAGTGTTTCAGATCATAAGTTGTCCTCTAATATGGAGATTGATGTTTGAATGCTGCTAGAGGACAGGTACAAGGTTGTGTTTAGTAAAGATCTATGTAGTCTACAGTAACAGAAGAAACTTCAGGGAAGATTGAAATTGATGTTCTCTGGTTTCAGAATTGAGAGAAACACCTGTGAGTTCGGTTTTTGTCTTGGTGGATGGTTCTCTTGAGTTCTGAAGCACTGGCCTGGTAAATATTTATTGGCTGTTGTGCTTGAGGGAGACCCATCAGGCCTGGGGAGCTGAGTGACACAGCTGCAGTGTGTGTGAATTGAGCAAAGCTGGGAAAGGTTCTGGCACATGGAGGTGGGTAGCTGGGTGGGGGTTTGTTTTGTTTCGGGCTTTTGGGTTTTTTTATTCTTCTTGGTCATCTTTTCCAGCTGCAGTGTACCTGTTGGGGTAGGCGTGGTTCTAGCCTCAGTCAGAGTTTTTGCTGTTCCCATGGTCTGTATCCAACAATGTTTTGGCCGACATTAACATTATGTGATCATACAGTGTCTTTTCCTACAGACTTTTTAGGTCTTTGGGGAAGGGGAGGTGGTGTTATTTGAGCTTGGACATTTAGCTTGGGGGAGCGCGGGGAATGAACCTTAAGTGAGCTAAACTCTTTGGTCCTGTCCCCACACTAGACTAGTTTTAGCTGACAGTCTTGACAATTTTCCTTAATCCAGTTCTTGGAACCTGAAAGTGCTATACACTAGATAGGAGTGCGGGGCTGTAGTACTTCTTTGAAGCTTATGCTTCAGAAAATGTTCTGGAAAGGCACGGAAAAGTACAAAGTATTTGGACAGTTTTTTCTGAGAACTCGTTTCACTGAGTTCTCTAACAACAAGAACCTATCAATGACAGAAGCGTATCCTGGTTTTCAGATTTCGTTGCGTGTTTGTTTTTTGTCACTGCTTTGTTCCCCATGATCTTCTTTGGTAGCTTTAAAATTGCATTTTCTACTTACTGTAAGGAAATGCTTTTTAGAAAGGTCAAAGATTCTTTACTTGAGCATTTTCAGTCTACAGTATATCGGCAGTAATTATATTGCTACTAACCAAAAGATCAGAGGAGTATCTTCCTTTGTCAAGATGGAATTTGGGGTATTCATTTGTAATACAGTTTATGTATATACGCATTCAAATCATAACGCTGCATGATGCTAACACCTTGGCGTTTTGGTAGTGAGCATTCTGTAGATTTATCTGAATTTACAGCACTCCATTTTTCTCTACAGCTAAAAGAGTAAGAAGGTAAAATTTGTGTTCTGTGGGTATAGTACACAAATCCATGTGTGTGTACATTTTTGTATATATGCACATGCATGTATGTATACATAAATTGTGTTTTTTATAAGGGGATGTCTTGGTGTAAACATTCTGGGAAAAGTATAATAATTCTATACTAGTACAGTGTACTGTTGTATGATATTCTATCTGGAACAAAAAAATTAAACCTTACAACGTATTTTCTGTATAGGTAAGTATTTTTTCATTTATGTATACAGTGAAATTGAGAGAAGGAATAAACCTTGTGTTTAAAGTTACGGTAGTCTCAGAAGCATGAATCTAAACTTCTAGTTGGCATCAGATATAATTAACAAGAGGCTTGTCACCAGCAGTAGCGAGGTCTGTTGACTGGAAAAGGGGTATTTTGAACTCCACCAAAACCATACTTGTTGATTTTACATTAACACAGAAAGGTGCGGATGGGATATTTTTTCTTGCATTGTTTCCATCAATGTTCTCTTTACAATCTCCTCATTTTCTGTTTTAATGGTTTGTTCTCATGCCAGTTCAGTGGGTTTTTTCCTTGTGCTTTCTCTGATCTGTGTGTTCTCTCTCTCTACTTGACAGGCAGCACTATGGAGCATTCACTATTAAGGCATTTGGGCAGCTCTAGTCTACCTGTACCAATTTTCTTGTCCAGTCCTTCCCACGTGGCTGAGATCCATCATCAACATACCAGCTAGCAGCTTCCTGTTGTGAAACGTGGGGTCAGTTGTTTCATTGCAATGTTTGCTATTTACAAATTGGTAAATATTAAAACATACTGGGATAGAAATTAGCATAGTCTGTAATATTCCTGAGCTGCTTCCTGCATGTTTGTAAATTTCCTAATAATTATTTTACTTCAAGCAAACTTACGTAGTCCAAGTCATTTGTGTCTGGGATAATCATATATATATATATATATATATATATATATATTCCATCATTATTTCCTTTCTAGTTTGACTTCCCAAGTTCTGTGTGTGTTTGGATTATTTTCCTTCAACAGGGAAGGAAAATGTCAGCACTTTAATGTGTATTTTTTGTTTCTGAAACTGTTTTAACTCCTTTATTGACAACTCAACTTTCTCCCCTTTTCTCCCTATTTTGTGTGATACACTTTTGCAGGTGCTTAACCATACTACTTATTGTGAAAAAGGTGCTGCTTTTAGTTGTTTATGCTTCTTTAAAAAAAATCAGTATTTTAATAATATGAAGCTAGGAAGGAATACATGTTTTGCAGATGTTAAATTTTGTGTCCGTTTCTTACTTGATAGCCTTTAAACAGCCCGGTGATGTGTAGCAGGGGCTTACTGTTTGAGGTGTGACTTCTTGTCTGTGTAGGTGCCTGTGTGATTTATCCCTAGATGTGGCTTTTGAAAAATAAAAGTTTGCCAGTGTGAAACTGAGAATAGTTCTTCTCTGTTGGGACCAGGCAGTAGAGGGGCGAAAATGTGTTTGTGTCCTCCATATTCCAGTAAGGGTCAAAACTCAAGAAAAAGAAATAGATGGGGTCTGCATTCCTGTAAGGCTGATGTAGTGAGAGCCAGAGTGGGCAGGGAGGCTGGCACTGGATGGCCGTGGAACCGAGAGATCAGGAAGGCAATGCACAACATGATGTGGAGCTAGTAGATGATGGAAAGAAATTGAAATCTTGAGATTGAGGAGCCAGGAGGGAGGGTAAAAAAAAAAAAAAGAGAGGAAATTTAACAAAAAAAAAAGAAGAGTGCTGAAAAGGCCTCAGCTAGGAGGATAGGGTAGAAAAAAAAAGTTCGTCGGGGGGGTATAA